>Ga0190265_10000975_pt1 | contig 18579 bp, 18 predicted proteins | sample Popmic124T_FD_133135 | JGI IMG/M metagenome (GOLD analysis project Ga0190265, IMG submission 133135) | Populus adjacent soil microbial communities from riparian zone of Indian Creek, Utah, USA - 124 T | ecosystem: Environmental > Terrestrial > Soil > Riparian zone | place: USA: Utah | collected...
ACGGCGCTCTATGCTCCACGGTCGATGAGACGGCGCTCGCACAGTGCCCGGCAGCGCTCGGCGGGCGCCCTCGGGGCGCTCGCCTGCATCACCGTGGGCGGGATCGCCGCCCCGGCCGGGGCGGCAGCGTCGGCCCGCCTCCAGCCCGCCGTCCCCGCGTCGCCGGGGGAAGTCCAGCGCGTCGCCCGTTACTGGACCCCGGAGCGGATGCGCACCGCGCAGCCGCTCGATCGATCGAGGGGCAGCGAGATCCTCGCCCACGCCAGCTTCGCCCCGGTCGCAACGCCGACCACCGCCCCCTTCTCCTCCAACGGCCGCCTCTTCGTCCGCCAGGGCCGCAAACGCGGCTTCTGCTCGGCGACCGCGATCAACAGCGCCAGTCGCCGCCTCGTCCTCACCGCGGCCCATTGCCTCAACTCGGGTCCGCGCAGCATCCGCGGCAATGACGTCTGGTCACGCTACGTCGAGTTCGTCCCCGCCTACACCAACGGCACGGCCCCGTTCGGCGCCTTCGTCGCCGGTCGCAACGCGGTCTTCGCGCCGCGGCAGTGGGTCAGGCTCGGCAATCCCAACTTCGACGTCGGCGCGATCCTCACCTCGCCCAACGCCGAAGGGGTCAACGTCGCCGACGCGGTCGGCGGCGGGGCGACGATCCTCACCGACCTCAGCCGCCGCCAGCAGTTCCAGACCTTCGGCTATCCCGGCAAGTCCACCGCCATGCAGGGATGCGAATCGCCGTACGTCGGAGACGACCCCCTCACCTACAGGATCCCCGGCCCGCCGACGATCGCGATCCGCTGCCACTGGGCGCCGGGTGCCAGCGGCGGCGGCTGGCTGATCGAAGGGGGGACGGCGATCAACGGGGTGACCAGCTACGGCAAACGCCGCGACCGCGTCCACACCTTCGGCCCCTACTTCAGCCACCATAACGTCGGCAGCCTCGTCGCCGGTTTCTAGCCAGCGCGGCGGCCCCCTCAGGTGCCGAGCAGCTCGCGGTAGAAGCGGTAGTCGCGACGGTCGGGTCGCAGGTTCGAGGCGAGCGCCAGATGATGACGGGCGCGCTCGGTCTGACCGGTCTTGGCCAGCGCCCGCCCCAGGCAGAAATGGGCGTAGTCGTTGACCTGGTGGGTATCGACCACCGCCTCGAACTCGGCCGCCGCCGCCGCGAACCGACCAGAGCGGAAGTAGGCGCGTCCCAGCGCCTCGCGCACCGAGGACTTGTCCGGCGCCCGCCGCGCCGCCGCCTCCAGCGGCGGCGTCGCCTGCTCGAAGTCGGCCTCCTCGAGCAGCTCGATCCCGCGCCGGTAGAGCGTGAAGGTCGAGTCCGCATCCCCGCTGGAAGTCATCGGCAAAGTGTAGGCGGCCCGCTCGACCGGCTCAGCGGCCGGGCCGAGCGGGCCGAAGCGGTCAGCCCGCCTTGCTGATCGAGAGCGTCGGGAGGACGCACTGCGCCTTTTCGATCTTCAACCTGCTCACCCCCTTCCGCCGTTTCGAAGCCGTGGCCCATCACTCATTTACCGGATGACTAGTTCGTCAGACTTTTAGTGTTTGATACTACAGAAATGTTTTGTCTGCACAAAGTCTTTCCAGTCACTAGAGTGAAGTGGTCCGAAAATGCTGGATCACTAGAAAGGACCGCGACACGTGGCGAAGCCCAACAGGAAAGTGAAGAAGGGGTCGGAAATCCTCGACCCGAGAGTGGCGAAGGCCCTGGCCAACAGCCTCAGGGTGGAAATCCTCTCCGTGCTCAGTCACAGACAGATCAGCCCGGTGGGTTACGTCCGTGAATACGGCGGCAAGCTTCCCAGCGTCGCCTACCACTTCAAGGTGCTGGAGGCCTATGAGTGCATCGAGCTGGCTGAAACGATCAAACGGCGTGGCGCGCTGGAGCACGTCTACCGCTGCACCAAGCGCCCGCTGCTCGGCGACGGCGACTGGAAGCTGCTGCCGCTGTCGGTGCGCGGTGGCATCAGCGGTGCGATCCTGCAGACCCTGATCGAGCGCAGCCGGCGGGCGCTCGAAGAGGGCACCTTCGACGCCCGCGAGGACCGCCACTTCACCTGGTCGCCGCTCAGCGTCGACCAGAGGGGTTGGAAGGAAGCCACCTCCCTCCTCGCATCCACCCTAGGGAAGCTGGAGAAAATCGAAGCGAAATCCGACGCACGGCTGGCGAAAAGCGGCGCGGACCCGATTCCGGCCACGATCGCGCTGGCCTGCTTCGAATCCCCACCCGAAGATCCCAAGTAGGAGGGCCGATGCGAGCTGCGCCGAGCCCCCGGTCAGCGTGCCCGCGCCGCGGCCACCGTCTGTCGCAACGTCTCGCGGGCGCCATGCCGCGGCTCCCAGCCGAGGCTCTCGCGAGCGCGGCCGACGTCCATCAGCAGTGGGCGGCGGGCCGCCTCGATCCAGGCCGCCTCGTCGGGGAGGAGCGGCAGGCGGGCGACCAGCTCGGCGGTCGCCCCCACGGCCAGGCGCGGCGCCGGGACCGAGTGCCAGCCCAGCTCGGCGGCAAGGTCGGAGATCGTCAGCTTCCCGGGGCCGGCCAGGTTGTAGGGGCCCGGTTCGCCGGTCCCGATCACGGCGGCGCAGAGCGCCGCCGCCACGTCGTCGTGGTGGACCAACTGGAAGGGCACGCCCGGATCCGGCAGCACTGGTCGCACCGCAGGTGCCCTGTCAAGCGCCCACCGCAGCGGGCCCGGCAGCCTGCGACCGACGGCCAACAGGGGTACCAGCTCGAGCAGCAGCGGCGCCTGCGGCCCGGCGACGATGCAGGGGCGGAAGACGTAGGCGTCGGTGTCCGATCCGGTCAAGGCCTCGGCCAGCACCGCCTCGACCTCGGCCTTGTGGGCCGAATACGGGTGACGCTCGGTCCCGCGCAGCGGGACCTCCTCGGTGAGCAGCGCTGGAGCACCGGCGTGGAAGCCATAGGCGGCGACCGACGACGTGTAGACGAGCCTCTTCGCACCGGCCGCAGCGGCGAGCTCGAAGACGTTGCGCGAGCCGGTCAGGTTGACCTCACGGCTTTCTTCGCCGCCGGCGACGATCGCAAAGGCGAGATGGGCGACCACGTCGGCGTCCTCGACCAGCGCCTCGACCGAGGCCCGGTCGAGGATGTTTCCTCGCCGGTACTCCACCTTCCGCCAGCCACGCGCGGCCGGGTCGAAGGGTCGCCGCGCCATGCCGATTACGCGCTCGACCTGCGGTGCCCTCTCCAGGGCTGCGACGAATGGCTTGCCGATCTCGCCGGTGGGTCCGGTGACGGCGACGGTCAGCATCGAGCCATGAAATCAGGCGAGTGGACGCGAACCGACCCGTTCCGGACCTGGAGTCGAAGCTTTTGTTTAGACCTCATTAGGGAATTCGCCTCGCTCTGTCTATTTTGCGGCAACTTCTCGATAATTCGATTTGACCACACAGAGTGCTTCACAGATCTTTGGCACGTCGCCCATCCATCGTCCAATCGGAGGAAAGTCTCGTGGATCCCAATTTGAGGAGAGTGCTCTCGCAGGCGGTGAGGGCGGAAATCCTCGAGCGGATCGCCACGCATCCCTCCAGCGCCCGGCAGATCGCCGAAGCGACCGGGGAGCCGGTCTGCAGGATCGTCTACCACACCTCGGTGCTCCACGAGACCGGCTGCATCCAGCCGCTCGATCCGGATCACGCCGATCCGGGCGATTGCGTCTACGAGGTTGCGTCGCTGATGTCCCGGCCCCCGCGACTACCGCTCTCCGACTCCACTCGCGGCCATGCGATCTCCTCGGTCCTGCGACGCATCGTCGAAAAGGGGCGTGCGGCGCTCGAGGCGGGCACACTCAACCGCGACGGCAACCGCCTCAGCTGCCATTCGATCCTCCTCGACGAGCAGGGGATGCAGGAGACGACGGCGATTCTCGACGAGGCGGCGGAGCGGATCGCGGCGGCGAGGTCCGCCACCGCGAGGCGCCTCGCGAGGAGCGGCAAGAAGGGCATCCGCGCGACGGTCGCCCTGGCGGCCTTCGAGTCTCCGCCGGGCGAGCGCCCCGCGGGCTGAGCGCCACCCGCAGGACCTGACACGGCATTTTTCGCTCGACCGGGCGACGCAGCCTTTCGCACCGGTCCATTCCGCGGGAATTGCCTGCATGTGAAGGACCAAAGATCCGACCCTGAGAATGGTCTCACTGGCATCGCTGTTTCCCGGTAAGGACAGTTTGCGTACCGAAGTAGCACGCTCCGGAACCCGATGCTATAGTCCGAAAAAATTTAATGGTCGAGTATGACGCGACGGCTTTTTCGCGCACCAGTACCTTAATCGGCAAAAGGGTCGGCCTTGTACGCCGAAGATCCGGGTTCGAGCCCCGGCTGGTGCATCTGTGACCCCGGGAGGAGTCGTCGTTGGCCATGCAAAACATCTTCGACTATTTTGATGACAGCGCAAGAGGGGATGGAGACGAGGGTCTCTGGGCCCTGCGGGCCCCGTTCCGCCCCCGTGACCGCTACGACGTGATGCTGGTCCCCAGGGCGCCGGAGTGGCGGAACGACGCCGCTTCGCTGCAGGCGCTGGAGCAGCTCGAAGGCGAGCCATGGGTGGACGCCGTGGAGCGCGTCGACGACGGCGCGTGGATGCGGCTCACCGGCGGCTGGATCGAGGAGAAGGGCACCGCCCTAGAGGCCGGCGAGCCCGCGCCGGGCGCGCACGCCGACATCGCCCGCGGTCGGCGCTTCGCGCTGAACTTCTGGGACGCCAACTCGACCAAGGCTCTGCACATCGGCCATCTGCGCAACCTCGCCCTCGGTAATGCGCTGGGGGCCGCGCTCACCGAGGCGGGTGGCCAGGTCGAGCGGCGCAGCATCATCTGCGACGTCGGCCGCAGCATGGGCGAGGCGATGGCGGGCGTGCTGCGCAGCGGTCGCGGCCTGCAGGGCGAGAATGGCCAGAAGAGCGACCACTTCGTCGGCTACTGCTACGCCGACTACGTCAAGAACGGTGCCTCCACGGTCGGGCTCGAGCAGGACCACCCCGCCGACTCGCTGACCCGCGAGGTCGATGTCCACAACGACAGCGCCGACGAGCTCCTCCTGCGTGTCCTCAACGGCGACCAGACGGCGCTCGAGCTCTGGTCGCAGACGCGCGCCTGGGTGATCTCCGGCCAGCGCAAGACCCTGGCCCGCCTCGGCATCTCCTTCGACCGGGTCTTCTTCGAGTCCGACTTCCTGCCGGAGGTGGCCGAACTCGCCGAGCTCGGCCTGCAGGAGGGAACGCTGGAGCGCCGCGTCGACGGCACGGTCGTCTACATGACTGGGCGCGAGGAGCTGGAGGAGATGCCGCTGGTGCGCTCCGACGGCGTGCCCACGCAGCACATGCGCGCCCTCGCCTACTGGATGGCGGCGCCCGGCCTCGACGACCTCACCTCGGTCCAGGTCTGCGGCCAGGAGTGGTTCTCACACGTCACATGCCGACGGCAACTGATGGCGGAGCTGGTCCACACCGGACCCGAGGGCAACGGCTTCCACCCCTACCACGACATCTTCCACGGGATGGTCGCCAAGGAGCAGCAGGCGATCAAATCGAGCAAGAAGGATGCGCTGCTGATCGACCACCTGGTCGAGTGGATCGACGATCGTCTTGGCGAGGAGCCCGAGCGCGCCGAGATGCGCCAGCGCCACCCCACTCCCGAACGGGTCGCGGCCCAAATTGCTCTCGGTTATTTCCTCCTGCACCCGGCGACGAAGAAGGTCAACTTCGAACCGGAGAAACTGCTGCTGGACGACAAGAGCCTCGGCTGGGACATGGTGCGGGCGCGGACTCGCCAGGCGGACGGTAACGGGGCGACGGCGAACGGGGACCTCGCCGAGAATCCCGACTACCGCTTCGCCGTCGTCCACTCGGAGATGTACCGGCGCCACCTGCATCTGGCTGCCCAGCGGCTCGACGTCATCCCGCTGGCTCGCTACGCGTCCCACCTCGCGCGCTGGTACCTGGATCGCGACCCCAACCCGCACGTGGCGCGCGTGATCCAGACGGTGATGGACGAAAGCGCCCGCGGGCTCGGACTGGAGGACGCACGATGAGGACCCTGCTCGTCGACAACCACGACTCCTATACCTACAACGTCTTCCACCTGCTGGCGGGCGTCGCCGGCGAGGAGCCGATCGTCGTCGACAACGACGCGGTCTCGTGGCGGGCACTGTCGCGCTGGGACTTCGACGCGATCGTCCTCTCCCCCGGCCCCGGCACGCCACAGCGCTGGCACGACTTCTGCGTCTGCAACGACATCCTCCGCTACAGCGAGATCCCGGTGCTCGGAATCTGCCTCGGCCACCAGGGCCTCGGGCACCTGCTGGACGGCAAGGTCGGCAGCGCGCCCGAGGCGATGCACGGGCGCCTCAGCCAGATCCACCACCACGGGAGCGGTCTCTTCGAGGGCATACCGCAGGGCTTCCCCGTGGTCCGCTACCACTCGCTGGCGATCACCGACATGGGTCCCGACGGCAGCGTGACCGCCTGGGCCGACGACGGCGTCGTGATGGGGATCGAACACCGGCGCCGGCCGCTGTGGGGTGTCCAGTTCCATCCCGAGTCGGTGGCGACCGAGCACGGCACGAGGCTGATCGAGAACTTCTTCGGACTGGCGCGCCGCCTCAAGACCTCGCGCTGGCGTGGTGCGAAACGGCCCCGGCAGGTATCGCGCCGGACGCAGCCGCAGCGCACCGCCGGGACCGAGGTCGAGCTGCGCACCCGCACGATCGACGGCGAAGCCTCGACCGAGGTCGTCTTCGAACGGCTCTTCGGCGACGCCGAGCACGCCTTCTGGCTCGACAGCGCCGACGCGCCGACCCGGCTCGCGCAGCGCTCCTACCTCGGCACCAGCGCCGGCCCCGAGCGCTGCGTGCTCGAGTACGACATCGAGGCCGGCACCGTGTACGCGCACCGCGCCGAGGCGACGAGGGCCGAGCGCGGGACGGTCTTCGACGTGCTCGACCGGGAAGTCGCCAAGCACGCGGTCGAGCCCCCGGAGGGGCTCCCGCCCGGCCTGATCGGCGGTTTCGTCGGCTACCTCGGCTACGAGCTGAAGGCCGACTGCGGCTCGCCGAACGAACACCGTTCAGACGTCCCCGATGCAGTGATGATGCTCGCGAACCGCCTCGTCGCCGTCGACCACGTGGGTCACCGGACCCACCTGGTCGCGCTCTGCCGCGGCGACGAGGCGGGGGCCGAGCGATGGCTGGACGAGGCGGAGGGGGTCGTGCGAGAGATCCTCGCCGGCCCCCCTCCTCCGCCTTCCACCGCATCCGACATCGACCCCACCCCAGTGTGGAAAATCTCGGATGCGGCGAGAGGTGGCCAGCAGGTCGACCACGTCACCTTTCGCTGCGGTCGCGGCCGCGAGCAGTACCTCGCCGACATCGCCCGCTGCCAGGCCGAACTCGCCACAGGCGAGTCCTACGAGGTCTGCCTCACCGACCAGATCTCCACCGACGCCAGCCCCGATCCCTTCGCCCTGTACCGCCACCTGCGGCGCAGCAACCCGGCCCCGTTCGCGGCCTACCTCAAGCTGGGCGAGGTCGCGGTGGTCAGCTCCTCGCCGGAGCGCTTCCTCTCGGTCGACCGCGAGCGCCGCGTCGAGGCGCGCCCGATCAAGGGGACGACTTCGCGCTCCGCCGAGCCGGCCGAGGACGCCGCCCTGAAGGCGGAGCTGACCAATGACGAAAAGACCTACGCCGAGCACCTGATGATCGTCGACCTGCTGCGCAACGACCTCGGCCGGGTCTGCGATGTGGGCAGCGTCAGCGTCCCCGAGCTGATGATCGTCGAGGACTACGCGACCGTGCACCAGCTGATCTCGACCGTCTCGGGCACCCTCGCGGAGGGCCGCAGCGCGGTCGAGTGCGCGCGTGCCTGCTTCCCGGGTGGTTCGATGACCGGCGCTCCGAAGCAGCGCACGATGGAGATCATCGACGACATCGAGGACGTCGCGCGCGGCGTCTACTCGGGCGCGATCGGCTACTTCGGGCTCGACGGCAGCATGGACCTCAGCATCGTCATCCGCACGATCGTGATGCGGCCGGGCCGGACCACGATCGGCGCCGGGGGAGCGATCGTGATGCAGTCCGACCCCGAGGAGGAGTTCGACGAGATCCTGCTCAAGGCGCGGGCGCCGATGGCGGCGATCGCCCGCGTCGCCACCGACAGCGACGATCCGGAGGCGTGGACCGTGGAGCTCGAGCCGTCTGCCGCGACCGCGGGTGCGGCATGAGCGAAGCGGGAGCCCAGCCGGAGGCGCCGCCCCGCTCGGCGCCGGGGTCGCCGCCGAGCCCGCGCGTGCGGGTGGCGACCCTCGCCGACACCGGTCCGGTCGCGGCGGCAATCGAGCTGCTGTTGGTCGAGCTCGGCGGCGAGCGACCCGCGCGCGCCGAGCTGGAGGCGGCGACGCGAGAGCTGATCGAAGATCCCCGCAGCGGGGCATTGCTCGTCGCCGAGACGGACGGTGAGATCGTCGGCGTCTGTGCGGCGAGCTGGCAGCACGCGCTCCACGTCCCCGGCCGCTACGGCACGGTTCAGGACCTCTGGGTCGATCCGTCCTGGCGCAGCCGGGCGATCGGCCGGGAGCTGCTCGAGGCGCTCTTCGCGCTCGCCCGCGAGCAGGGGATCCCGCGGATCGAGGTGGGTCTGCCGCAGGACAGCTTCGCGGCGATCGAGGCGACCAGGTCCTTCTACCTCGCCAACGGCTTCGCCCCCCTCGGGCCAAGGATGCGGTGGTTGCTGCGATGAGCGAGCTGTTGATGGTCGAGCAGCGGCGCGGCCGAGGCGACGCCGCGCACTGGATCGTGGAAGGCGGCCGCAGGCTGCCGGGCATGGACGACAATCGCCGCATCGCCGCGGTGCGGAGCGGGCTCGTCTGCCACGGCGGCGTGCGGGCCGAGCCGGCCGACGCGGCCAGCGAGGAGGTCGAGCGGACGCTGGGGGCGCTGCACGAGCCGCGGTACCTCGAGACGCTGAAGGAGATCGACTCCGAGGAGCCGGTGGTGCTGCCCGAGCTGGCGGCACCCGGGCTGCCGCCCGACATCCCCGTCTGCGCCGGCCTCGTCGCCGCCGCCCACGAGGGCGTGCGCACGGCGATCACCGCGGCCCAGCGGCTCGCCGCCGGGGCCCGCTTCACCTACGCGCTCTGCCGCCCGCCGGGCCATCACGCCGGGCCGCAGTGGTGCGCCGGCTACTGCTACCTGAACACGGCGGCGGCGGCGACCTGGACCCTCTGCGAGGCCGGCGTGAAACCGGTCGGGATCCTCGACCTCGACCTGCACTACCCGAACGGCACGGCGGCGATCGTCGCCTCGATGCCGGAGGCCAGCCTGCACTCGCTGCACGCCTGGCCGGTGACCAACGTCGCCGCCCAGACCGTGACCCCGCGCACCCGCCGCGAACACGTGGTCGAGTTCGAGGGGTCTCCCGGTGCGACGACCTATCTGAACGCGGTGGAGGAGTCGATCGAGATGCTCGCCGAGACGTCGGCGGCGCTCGTGGTCTCGCTTGGCTACGACACCGTGAAGGGCGATCCGCACGGCAACTGGGACTTCGCGCCGCCGATCTTCGCCCAGATCGGCCGCCTGCTCGCCGGCTCGCAGCTCCCGGTCTGCACGATCCAGGAGGGCGGCTACGCCCTCCCCACGCTCGCGGCTTGCAGCTATGCCTTCGCCGCGGGCCTTCTCGACGGGCGTGCACCATGAGCGAGAACGGCCTCGAGCCCTTCCGTCACCGCCTCGACCGCCTCGACGACGAGATCGCCCGCCTGCTCGGCGAGCGATTCGAGGTCTGCCGGGAGATCGCCTTTTACAAGCGGGCGGAGGGGATCCCTATGATGCAGCCGGACCGGGTCGCCGCCGTGCGGGCCCGCTACCTCGCCCGAGGCGCCGAGGTCGACCTGCCCGCCGACTTCGTCGCCGACCTCTTCGACCTGCTGATCGCCGCCACCTGCAAGGAGGAGGACGAGCTGATGGAGGGGGCGGCGGGAGAGTGAGCGCGGCTCCCAACGAGGGCGCGGCGACGAACGGCGGAGGCGATCCCGAGCGGATAGCCCTGACCCGCCCCGGCCTGCCGCCGGGGCCGCGGATGCCCAGCGCCCTGCAGGCGATCGGCTGGGCGCGGCGTCCCTTCCCCTTGATGAAGCGCTGTCGGGAGCGCTACGGCGACATCTTCACGATGCGCATCCTCCACTCGGGCACCTGGGTGTTCCTCTGCGACCCCGACGACGTCAAACGGGTCTTCACCGCTCCCCCCGCCAGCATGGGCGTCGCGCTGGCCAATCCCCTGCTCCTGCCAGTCCTCGGGGCCCGCTCGGTGATGCTGCTCGACGAGCCCGACCACATGACCCGCCGCAGGCTGATGCTGCCGCCCTTCCACCGCGAGCGGATGGACGGCGACGTCGAGATGATGACCGAGGTGACGCGCGGCAAGGTGCGGGGCTGGCCGAACGGCGAGCCCTTCGAGCTGTGGCCGCGGATGCAGGCGATCACCCAGGAGGTGATCATGCGCACGGTTTTCGGCCCCGACGAGGGTGGCCGGCTGCAGCCGATCCGCGAGGCGCTGACGCGACTCACCGAGGCGCTCAACAACCCCAGGAGGCTGAGCAGGCTGGCGGCGCTCGGGCCCCGCCGGATCGCGCGAAGCCGCGGCTTCCGCGAGGCGATGGAACCGGTCGAGGAAGCCGTCATGGAGGAGATGCACCGGCGTCGCCGCGAAGGCGACCGTGCCCGCAAGGACATCGTCTCGATGCTGGTCGACGCGCGCTACGAGGACGGCTCACCGCTGAGCGAGAAGGACCTGCGCGACGAAATGCTGACCCTGCTGACCGACGGCCCGACCTCCTCCTCGCTGGCCTGGGTCTTCGAGCGCCTCCTGCGCCACCCGGAGAAACTGGCGCGGCTGCGCGAGGAGGTCGACGCCGGCGAGAGCAGCGAGTACCTGGACGCCGTGGTGCAGGAGACCCTGCGGCTCTGCCCGCCGGTCCCGGTCGTCGCCCGGCGCCTGCTCGAGCCGATGGAGCTGGGCGGCTACCTGCTGCCCGCCGGCACCACCGTCGCCCCCTGCGTCTACCTGATCCACCGCGACGAGGACGTCTATCCCAACCCGCGCAGCTTCGTCCCCGAGCGCTTCCTGGAGCGGCCGCCGGGCACCTACACCTGGATCCCGTTCGGCGGCGGCGTGCGGCGCTGCCTGGCCGCGAGCTACGCCGAACTTGAGATGAAGCGCGTCGTGCGGACGGTGCTCGGCGAGGTCACTCTCCACCCGGTCGACGCCGATTCGGAGCGGGTGACGCGGAGCGCGATCTCCTTCAGTCCCGACAAGCGGGCGCGTGTGGTCGCCGAGCCACGGACGCGCGTCGAGGAGCCATGGCGGCGGAAACCGATCTACTCATAGTCGGGGCCGGGGCCAAGGCCGCCGGGATCGCGGCCAAGGTCCACGCGATCAACAGCCTCGGGCTGGGGCCGATCTCGATGCGGATCGTCGAGGGCACCGAGGTCGCCGCCTCGTGGAAGGGGCGCAACGGAATGACCTCCGGCGAGGAGCCGCTGGCTGTGACGCCGATCAAGGACGTCGGCTTCCCTTATCAGAGCTTCCGCGAGTTCGGCGAGGCGGGCGAGGCGATCGACGACATCGTCATGCGCTTCTCCTGGCAGCGCTACATGGTCGGCAGGCGCCGCTACGCGCGCTGGATCGACGCCGGCTCGCCGCAGGTGCGCCACCGCGACTACGGCGAGTATCTGACCTGGGTGCTGTCGCGCGCCAACGAGGGGGTCAGCCACGTGCACGGCCGCGTCACCCAGGTCTCGCTCGACGAGGAGGGCGAGCGCTGGGCGGTCGACGTGGCCGAGCAGTCGGGCTCCTCGCGCCACACCGCGGGCGCCCTGGTCCTGACCGGACCGGGGATCCACCGCGCCTTCCCGCACGAGCCGGAGATCGCCGCGCGGGTCTTCCATTGCGACAGCAAGCGCAGCGAGTTCGCCTGCCTGCCGAGCGACGAGCGCTGCGACGTCGCCGTCGTCGGCGGCGGCGAGAGCGCGCTCAGCTGCGTGATGTTCCTGCGCGGCTTCCGGCCCCTGTCCCGGTACACGATCTACACGCCAATGCTGCCACTGAGCCGCGGTGAGAGCTTCCTCGAGAACCGCGTCTTCTCCAACCCCGACGAGGTCGAATGGAACTCGCTCGACCTGCAGACGCGGCGCGACTTCGTCAAGCACAGCGACCGCGGCGTCTTCGACCCGCCGAGCCTGTCGGCGATCGCCTATGACGACCGCTGCCGGTTCGTGACCGGCCGGGTCAGTGACGTCGCCGCGGCCCGCGGCGGCGATGGAGTGCGCCTGGAGTACGAGTCACCCGAGGGTGTGGTGGGTCGCGAGCACGACTACGTCGTCAACTGCACCGGCTTCGACCTGCTGGCGCAGCTGCGAACCCTCTTCCCGGCCGAGGTGCGCGAAGCGATCGAGGACCGGGTCGGACGACTGTGGGACGCACCGGCCGGGACGGAAGTGCCGATTGGGCGTTTCCTCGAGTTGAAGGGGATGCAACCGCGCATCCAGATCCCGGGGCTGGCCGGCCTGAGCCAAGGGCCCGGGTTCGCCAATCTCGGCGCCCTCGGGCTGCTCTCCAACCGCATCCTGCAACCGTTTCGACTCGGTGACGAGCGGCTCGAGGAGCCCTCCAAGTCAGGTTCACAGGGGCCGATCTCCCTCCATTAGCGACACACTCACCTATTGCTTGACAATCTTTTAGTCATCGAATAGGGTCGCCGCGACGTGTCGGAGAGCCTGAAGAAAGTCCCGGCGCACACTCGGGTGGGGGCAGGGGTGGTATCGCTGCTGATCGTTGCGACGGCCCTGCTGAGCGGGTGTGGTTCCTCCTCCGAGGACAGCAGCGCCAGCCTCACCGGCACTGGCTACCCCAACGGCGACCTCGCCAACAGCCGCAACGTCGGCGGGCCGATCGACACGACCAACATCAAAGAGCTCGAGGTCGGCTGGACCCTGCCGCTCGAAGGAGAAGGAGCGTTCGGGAGCTACGCCTCGTCTCCGGTGATGAGCAAAGGCGTCGTCTACTCCCAGGATTTGGCATCGAACGTGCAGGCGATCGACCAGAGCAACGGCGAGGTCCTCTGGGCTAAATCGTACGAACTGCCGAGCCTTGGCCCGAACGGTCTCGTCGTCGCGGAGGGCCGCGTCTACGGGGCAACCCCGACCGCCGCCTTCGCGCTCGACCAGAAAACCGGTAAAGAGCTCTGGTCGGTCACCCTCACGCGCAACGAAAAAGAGGGCATCGACATGGCGCCGGGCTTCAACGCCGGGACCGTCTACGTGTCGACCGTGCCGACCAACGCGGGTTCGCTGTACGCCGGCGAAGGCGTCGGCATCCTCTGGGCGCTCGACGCGAAAACCGGGAAAAAACTGTGGAAGTTCAACACGGTGCCAAACGATCTCTGGGGCAATCCCAAAGTCAACTCAGGCGGAGGGCTGTGGTACACGCCGGCCTTCGACGACCGCGGTTTCATCTACTTCGGCGTGGGCAACCCGGCGCCTTTCCCGGGCACCGCGAAATTCCCCTACGGCTCGAGCCGGCCCGGGCCCAACCTCTACACCAACTCGATCGTCAAGCTCAACGGCAAAACCGGCAAGATGGAGTGGTACTTCCAGTTGAACCCCCACGACATCTACGACTGGGACCTGCAAGGCCCGCCGATCCTGGTCGAGTCCAAAGGCCGGCAGCTGGTGCTGGCCGCGGGCAAGGTCGGTTACGTCATTGCGCTCGACGCGAAAACCGGCAAGCTGGTGTGGAAGCGCGCGGTGGGGATGCACAACGGCCACGACGATGACGGCCTCTACGCGATGCGGGGCGAATACTCCAGAATCGAGAAAGGCACCGTCTACCCCGGCGTGCTCGGAGGCGTGATCGCCCCGATGTCCAGCGACGGGACCAAGGTGTACGCCCCGGTTGTGAACGCCGCGGCAACCGCTGTCTCAGGCTCGGAAACGGGCGAAGGCGGCACCCGCGCGCCCGGCGGTGAAATCGTCGCCCTGGACATCGCGAGCGGCACCATCGAGTGGAAGCACAAATTCCCGATCGCGCCGGCCTACGGGTCGACCACCGTGGTCAACGACCTCGTCTTCGTCACCACGGCCGACGGCAAAGTGCACGGCTTCGACACCTCCTCCGGCCGCCTCGCCTGGCAGGTCTCGCTGCCGGCCGGCACCAACGCAGGCGTGATGGCGGACGGCGACACCCTGCTTGCCGCCGCCGGTCTGGCGACCGCCGCAGGGCAGACGCCCGAACTGGTCGCCTACAGGCTCGGCGGAGAGTAGCGGCCGTCCACCGAAGCGTCAGCGGCGCAGCAGACGCCCGACGGCGCCCATCAGCTCGTCGACCTGCTCGCCGGGATCCGCAGGGGCCCCGCTTGCCCCGGACGCGCCGGCGGCATCCCCCTCCTGCATGCAGTGCCGGACGTGACCGTCGAGCAGCCCGAGCGAGACCTTGTCGAGCGCCGCCTGCGCGGCGTTGATCTGGGTCACCACGTCGATGCAGTAGCGGTCCTCCTCGATCATCTTCGTGACCCCCCGGACCTGACCCTCGACTCGCGCCAAGCGCTTTAGGAGCTGCTCCTTGTCTGCGGTGTATCCCCGTGCCGGGGTCGCGTTCTCCATGCCTGCAACGATACCCCCTGAGGGTATTCGGCTCAAGCGTGTGAGCGGCTTGCTGCTACGGTGGTCTGGTCGGGTTCGACGCCAACGTCACCCGAGAGGTTCCGTCTCCTCCGTGCGCTGCTTTGCGTTTAGGGGCCACTGGATCTCCCCTGAATCGCTCATAAAGGAGCTCACGTACACATGTCGTTTGCCGATCTCGGCATATCCAAATCCGTGGTGGGCGCGCTCGCGAAGCGCGGCATCACGCAACCTTTTCCGGTCCAGCAGATGGTCGTCCGCGATGCGCTCGCCGGCCACGACCTGCTCGTCCAGTCGCCCACCGGCTCCGGCAAGACCCTCGCCTTCGGCATCCCGCTGGTGGACAGCGTCGAGCCCGGCGCTTCGCATCTCTCCGCACTGGTGCTGGCGCCGACCCGCGAGCTGGCGAGCCAGATCGTCGACGAACTCCACTCCATCGCCGCCGCCCGGCGGCTGCGGATCGCCGCCGTCTACGGCGGCGTCGGCTTCGGTCCCCAGACCGCCGCGGCCCGCCGCGCCGACATCGTCGTCGCGACCCCGGGGCGGCTCGAGGACCTGCTCGCTCGGGGTGTCTTCTCGCTGGAGCGGGTGCAGATCCTCGTCCTCGACGAGGCCGACCGCATGCTCGACATGGGGTTCAAGCCGGCCGTCAGCCGGATCGTCTCCCAGACCCCGAGGCAGCGGCAGACCCTCTTTTTCTCCGCGACGCTGGAGGGGGCGACCGGCAGGCTCGCGGCCGAGTACACGCTCGAGCCGCGCCGCCACACCCAGGCCCCTACCAAGCGGGCGAAGGCCGACGTAGAGCACCGCTTCATCCACGTCGCCTCCCAGAGCGCCAAGCTCGAGCAGCTGATCGGCGAGCTGCGCGACCCCGACCGCGGTCGCGCCCTGATCTTCGTGCGGACGAAGCGCGGCGCCGACCGCCTCGTCAAACGACTGCGCAGCCGCGAGGTCGAGGCCGTCGCCATGCACGGCGACAAGAGCCAGCGCCAGCGCGAACGGGCGCTCGCCCGCTTCGACAACGGCGACGTCGACACGCTGATCGCCACCGACGTCGCCGCTCGTGGCATCGACGTCGCGGACATCACGCACGTCGTCAACTTCGACGCCCCCGGCGACCGCGACGCCTACGTGCACCGGATCGGCCGCACCGGCCGCGCCGGTCGTCGCGGTGCCGGGATCAGCTTCGTGCTCGCCGACCAGACCGCCGACATGCGCGACATCGCCCGCGACCTCGGCCTCATCCGCGAGTTCGACCAGCGCAACCGGCAGAAGGCTTTCGCATGAGCCCGCGGCAGGAGACGGCCGCGAAGTGGACCTGTGACCGCTGCGGGGTCTCGACCGGCCGGATGGACGGCAAGCGGGCGGTTCTCCCGGAGAACTGGGCAAGCTCGGCGGTGGGCCGGTTCTGCCTCGCCTGCAGGCGAGAGCGCGCCGGAGAGGCGGCGCTCGAGTCGGCGCCGAGCGAGGCCCGCGACGCCCGCGTCAAGCTTCGCCGTGCGGCCATCGTCGAGTTCGAGGTGCGGCGCATGCCCGAGCACGCCGACAGCGCGATCGCCAAGGCCTGCGGTTCCTCGGCGTCGGTGGTGGCCGAGGCGCGCCGGCGACTCGGCGTCGCCGCCCCACTTCCGTCCACCGCGAAACGGCGGGCTATGGCTCGCGGCGCCGCGAGCCGATAGAGGAGACACGGTGGGGGACTCGTGCAGATAGGGATCGGCTTGGCTCTTGCGGCGGCGCTGATGACGAACCTCGCGTCGCTGCTCAAGCACCGCGGCTGCCAGTTCGCCGAGCCGGTTTGCATCCGCAGCCCCCTCCGCACTGCCCGCCGGCTCGCCACATCGCGCTGGTTCGTTGCGGGTTGGGGCGTCGCGGCGGTCGCCTGGCTCGTCCACATCGCCGCCCTCTCGATGGCGCCGATCTCCCTCGTCCAGGCGGTGCTTGCGGGTGGCGCGGTCTCGCTGGCGGTGATGGCGCAGAGGATCTTCGGCGACCCGGTCGAGCGGCGCCAGTGGATCGCCCTCTTCTTGGGCGCCGCCGGGCTCGCCCTGCTCGTCCTCACGGTCCCCAGCTTCCAGGGCAGCCACTCCAGCTTCTCGCCCGCGGCCATCCTCGGCTTCGAGGGCGGGCTGGCGCTGATCGCCGCCGGCCTCGTCTCGAGCCGCGACTCCGTTCGCCTCGCCAACCACGGCCACGTCCTCTTCGCCGCGATCGCCGGCATCCTCTTCGCCCTGGCGGGCGTCGCGATCAAGGGCCTTACCGGCGCCGGCGACGTCTCGCTGGCGGTGCTCGCCCCGTGGATCGGGCTGACGGTCCTCGCCGGAGCGCTCGCTCAGTACGCGGCGGCCGCCGCCCTCCAGCGCGGCGGAGCGATCGAGACGATCGGCCTGATGGGCCTCATCGCAAACGGAGCCCAGATCGCCGGCGGCATCCTCGTCTTCGGCGACCCCCTCGCCGCCAACCCCCTCGGCCTCGCCCTGCAGGCAACGGCCTTCGTCATGGTCTGCTCCTCGGCCCTGCTCATACCGTCGCGACGGGTCGCCGCGACCGCGTGAGCGCGAGCGGACGACGCGAGCGAGCGCCGTCAGACGGTGATTTTTCCAAGAAACTGCTGTAGTACTCCGAAATCAGCCCCAGATGGGGCACCGACGGCGAGCCTGGGAAGCTCGTCAGGAGAGGGGTCTCAGAGATGGCGCACCTGCCGAAGCTCGTGGTCGCATCGATGCTGTTGACGGTCCTCGCATTCGTCGGCACCGCGAACGCTCACCGGCTCGAGTTGCCGCGAGTGGTGAATGCCAACAAGACCTTCGCCAAATCCCTCTGCAACGCCACCAACGACCCTGAGATCGTTTGCGTGGAGTCGACGCCCGGTCCCTGCAACCGGATATCAGATCACCGAGCCCGCTGCACGATCGACATAACGCTCGAATCGAAAAAGGACGGATCGCAGGGCCGCTGCCGAAGCCTGGTCGAGTGGTACCTCCGGCACAACAGCCCCGCCCTACGCCTCAACTTCCTCGGAGTCAGGCACTGCAAACAGGTGAAGCCTCCGGAGCCTGAACCGCTTCCGCTTCCATAGGTGAGGTCTGGCGATCGTCGGGCAGGGGTGCGAGCGTTCGATCGCTCGATACCGCTACGGGGATTCGAACCCCGGTTTCCGGACTGAGAATTGGCTCTAAGAAGCCATTTGCGGTTGATTGAGTTTCTCTCAGTCCAAGGAGTTTGGCTGAGTTCGACCTAGATCGGTGGAGTCGGGGACAAATTTCGGGACAAAGTTTTCCGCGTCGATGGACGCACGCGCTACGGTTCCCCCATGGCCGCATCGGTCGATTTCACGATCTCCTTCGACAGCCCCGACGAGGAAGGCTGGATCGTCGCGCGCATCCTGGAGGTCCCTGGAGCGATGAGCCAGGGTCGGACTCGCGAGGAGGCGAGGGAGAACGCCCTCGACGCGCTGCGCACGGTGCTGACTCCCGACGAGGAGCTCGCGGGCGAGACGCACGAGGCAGATCGCGAGCATCTGCGGTTTACTGCCGCTGCGTGAAGCGCAGACATCTCGAACGTCATTTGAAGGCCCACGGTTGCCGCGAGATCGGCGGCTCGAAGCACGCGAAGTGGCGCGGCCCAGACGACGAGGTGTCCGCTATACCGCGGCACAATCAGATCGGCGCCGGCTTGGTGCGGGCCATCTGCAAGCAACTTGAGGTCCCTGCCCCACCCAACCCACGCTGATCGAGCGGGCCGGGCTCGCCGCCCCGGCGAAACGCAGTCAGGGTGAGCCAGGCCGGGTTTCACGGAGACTCCGAAACCAGGATCTTGTCCTGGGGAATGGAGATTCTCCGCAGCCATGGCACGAAAGAGGAAGTACCCCGAGGAGTTGCTTGACCGAGGCGCTCG
>Ga0190265_10000976_pt1 | contig 18574 bp, 23 predicted proteins | sample Popmic124T_FD_133135 | JGI IMG/M metagenome (GOLD analysis project Ga0190265, IMG submission 133135) | Populus adjacent soil microbial communities from riparian zone of Indian Creek, Utah, USA - 124 T | ecosystem: Environmental > Terrestrial > Soil > Riparian zone | place: USA: Utah | collected...
GCCGTCGCCGCCCGCCATCACCTTCGACATGAGGGCCGAGTACTCGGTCTGGATCTGCTTGTCGCCGAAGTGGATGATGTTGACCATCCCGAAGACGCGCTCGTAGAACTCGACCCAGTAATCCATCTTGCCGAGCTCGACGTTCCCGACGACGTGGTCGATCGCGATGAGGCCGACGCCGTCAGCACGGGCGCCGTTCGGGGCCAGCGACACGAAGCCGGGCAGGAACGGCCCGCCGTAGTCGGCGCGGTTGACGAAGGTGTGGACGTTCTCGCCGTAGGTCGCGATCGTCGCCAGCTGCACGCGGCCGTGCTCGTCCTCCACCCACTGCGGCTCGCTGACGCTCGTCGCGCCGCGTGAGGTGGCCTCGCGGTAGGCGGCCTCGGCGTCCGGCACGCGCAGCGCGACGTCGCGGGCGCCGTCGCCGTGGCGCGCGGTGAAGCGGACGACCTCGCTGTCGGAGCGTAGGCCGCTCGTCAGCACGAAGCGGATGTCGCCCTGCTCGAGCACGTACGATGCACGGTCGCGGACGCCGGTCTCAGGGCCTGCGTACGCCGTCCGCGTGAAGCCGAGCGCGTGCTCGTAGAAGTACGCCGACTGCTTCGCGTTGCCGACCCAGAGCTCGAGGTGGTCCCAGTCCTCGAGCGGCATGAAGTCCTGCTCGGGCATCGGGAGCGATCGTACCGCGCGGGCTACACCGCAGTCGCGGATCCGCTTTACGCGGATCCGCGACGCGAAGATCCCTGGAGGCGGCCGCTGCCCGCCGATTTTCACATCTGTGCTTGCACCATCAGGCCGAGAGCAGACGGTCGAAGAACGAGCGGTAGCGCTGCAGGCCGATGCGCAGGTCCTCGGTCGAGACGTCTCCGTCGCGGTCCCACTGCTGCTCGAGGTTCGAACGCTCGTCGGAGAACGTCTCCGCCAGCTTCTGCATCAGCTCGGCCACGAGGGCGTCCGCGTCCTCCACGGCTTTCCGTGGCTGGTCGACGAACGCTGCCTGGATCTCGCTCCAGCGGCCCCGGTAGCCCTCGGCGTCGTCGCCGGCGAAGAGTGGCTCCCGCTCGCCGCTGTCGACCTCGTCCGCCTCGCGCACGAGGTCGGCTGTTGACAGCCGCTCCTCGCTCTCCGTCCGCTCGTCGGTCTCCGTCCGCTTCTCGGTGCGGGCGTCGGTCTCTTCGCGGCTCATGACCGCGACTCCTGGTGCGCCGGCTCTTCCTCGAGCAGCTCCTCGAAGAGCGAGCGGTAGTGCACCATCGCCTGCCGGAGATCCTCGGTGTCGGCGTTCCCGGCCTCGTAGTCCGTCCAGAGCCGGTTGCCCTTGCGGAAGTTCTCCACGAGCTCCGGGTAGTCGACCGAGAGGTCGTCGGCCCGGCGCTCGAAGTCGTCCTCTACCGGGTAGCCGCGCTCGGCCATCACCTGCTGCACGAGCCGGTCGGCGTCGCGCACCGCCGAGTCGGGTTCGTCCACGAACCGCTCCTGGACGGCCCGCCATTCCTCCGCGTACCGCGTCCGCGCCCCGGGCGCCAGCGGCCGGATGTCGAACTCCTCGTAGCGCTCGCGGCGCGCCTGCAGCTCGCGCTCCGCCTCGCGCTTGTCGCCCGCCTCGTCGACGACGCGTTCGTACTCGGGCCCGAAGCCCTCCCGCAGCTGCTTCGAGCGCCGCGCCCGCGTCGCGACCCAGGCCACGATCGCGATCGCGACCACCGCGAGCAGCGCAAGCACGATCCATACCCATGCATCCATCGGTTGTCTCCCTCCTCGTCCGTCGGCAGAAGAGGCTTTCCCCGCGCGGCGCTCCGTCAATCGCCGGGCGGCGGTGGACGCGGCTGCCGGCGGCGCGCGAGCAGGATCCCGCCCGCGATCAGCACGCCGCCCGCGACCTGCAGCACGGTCATCTGCTCGGAGAGGAGCACGAGCGCGAAGACCGCGGCGACGAAGGGGATCAGGTTGGCGATGAGCGTCGCGCGGGAGGCGCCGATCCCGTGCAGGGCGCGGAACCAGAGGATGTTCGTGAGCACGAGCGGCCCGAGCGTCGCGAAGACGAGCAGCGCCCAGATCTCCCAGTCGAGGTCGTAATCCTGGTCGACCGTGTCCCCCGCCCCGACCGCGACGATGCCGAGCCAGGCGAGCGGGAGCACGACGGCGCTGATGCGCGAGGCGGAGTACCGCGCCATGAGCGGGGCGATCGCGACGGAGTAGCCCGCCCAGGTGGCCGCCGTCGCCACCCCGAGCAGCGTGCCTTCCCACCCGCCGTCGATCCCTCCGCCGGCGCCGACGGCGACGAGGCCGACGCCGGCGAAGGACACGACGGCCGCGAGCCAGAAACGGCCCGACAGCTGCTCGAGCCCGAGGACGAGGCCGATTACTGCCGCGAACGCCGGCGTCGCACCCAGGATCAGCGCAATCGTCGACGCGCTCGTGATGTCGAGCGAGAAGACGAACGTGAGCTGGTTCACCCAGAGCAGGCCGGCGGCCAGGACGGCGAGCCCGAGGTCGCGCCGCGCGATCCCGAGCGAGCGCTCGGCGACGAGGGCGATGACGACGAAGATCGCGGCCGCGAGCGCGTAGCGCACGGTCGCGTACGCGAGCGGCTCGAAGCCGTGCTGGAGGATGTAGCGCGTGACCGTGATGTTGAGCGCCCAGAGGACGACCGTCACGACGAGCATCAGATGGACCGGGCGCAGCACGAGCGGAGACGCTAGACGGCCGGACGGGCGTTAGGCTTTGGCGCATGGCCGAGCCGACGACCCGCGACATCGACGCCCTCGTCGGGCCGGCGACGCCGCATTTCGCGTACCAGCTTCGCGCACGCATCCGCGAGCTCATCGAGGAGCTGCCGGCCGACCACGACGTCCGTCGCTACGGGGAGGAGAAGATGGAGCTCCTCGACCGCCTCGGCCACGCGTCGACGAAGGCCGAGGACGGCGGCGCCGAGCCTCGGACGCGGCTCGGGTGGGAGGCGCTTCCGAGCGCCGCGCCGGCGTCGCAGCCGCTGCCACCGCGCGAATGAGCCTCGAAGGCTCGACGGTCCTCGTGACCGGAGGGTCGCGCGGCATCGGGAAGGCGATCGCGCTCAGGTTCGCGCGGCTCGGCGTAGCGCGCGTCGCAATCGGCTACCTGCGCGCGGACGCGCCCGCCGAAGAGACGGCCGAGGAGCTACGCGCGCTCGGGACGGAGCCCGTGCTCGTGCGCGGCAACGTCTCGTCCGAGCGCGTCCAGAACCAGGTGCGGGAGCTAGGACCGCTCGCCGTGCTCGTCCACAACGCGGCCACGGGCGTCATCCGGCCCGCCCTCGAGACCGAAGACAAGCACTGGGACTGGACGCTCGGCGCCAACGCGCGCGCCCTGCTCGCGCTCACGCGCGTGGCCGCGTCGCAGATGCCGGACGGCAGCTCGATCGTGGCCATCTCCAGCCTCGGCGCGCAGCGCGTGCTCGAGAACTACACCCTCGTCGGCACCTCGAAAGCGGCGCTCGAGGCGCTCGTGCGCTACCTCGCCGTCGAGCTGGCACCGCGCATCCGTGTGAACGCCGTCTCGGCGGGCGTGGTCGAGACGGGCGCGCTCGACCACTTCCCGAACCGCGAGGCGATGCTCGAGCTGGGCGCGCGGAACCCGGTCGGCCGGCTCGTGACGCCCGAGGACGTCGCGGCTGCAGTCGCGTTCCTGTGCTCACCCGAGGCGGACATGATCCGCGGCCACGTGCTGGTCGTGGACGGCGGCTACAGCCTCATGGCCTAGGCGACGCTGGTCGAGTCGCCACGACAGCGGCCGCGAAGCGGCCGCCTTCAGGGATCTTGCGCGGCGCGGATCCGCGCGAGCGGATTCGCGCCTTGCGCGGCGGCTACTGCTCCTTGCGGTCGAAGCGGCCGCGGCTCGTGTCACGTATCCAGTCGCCTCCGACGCCGGCAGCGAGCCCGAGCCCGCCGGAGATCGCGGCGAAGAAGGCGTACACGATGAGGGCGTTCCAGCCCCAGGCGAGCGCGATCGCGACGCCGCCGAGGACGAGCAACCCCAGTCCGATCCGTAGCGCCACGCAGCCACCGTAGCTCCGGCGGCGTCAAGATGCAGGACGTGGAGCCAACCGAGCCGAACCGCCGCGCGTTCGACGACGCGCACCGGACGTCCGAGAACGTCCTGGCGACGCCCGGCATGCCCGCCAGGATCCGCGAGCGGCTCGCCGGCATCGCCGGCAACCGCGTCCTCCACCACTTCTGCGGGACGGGCCGCGAGTCGCTCGAGCTGGTCGAGCTCGGCGCGCTCGTCACCGGCGTGGACGACGACGAGGCGGCGCTCGAGGCCGCACGGAGACGCGGCCGCGACGTGCCGTGGGTCCACGCCGACGTGCACGCCCTGCCGCCGGAGCTCCTGCTCGGCCGCTGGGATCTGGTCTACCTCGGCGCCGGGTCGCTCGCCCGGTTGCGGGACACGCACGCCTGGGCGGCCGGCGTGGCGGCTGCGCTCCGCGAGGGCGGCGTCCTACTCCTGCACGACGAGCACCCGGCGGCGCGCGCCCTCGACGCGTTCGACCGCTGGCGCGGCGACTACTTCGCCGGCGCCGGCGTGGGCGAGGTCGTGAGCGCGGTCGCCGAGGCAGGGCTCGCCGTGCGCGGCCTCGAGGAGTGGCCGGGTCGGGACACACGCATCCCGGCGCACCTCGTGCTGGCCGCAGAGAAGGGTTAGAAACGACCTCCGAGGGCATCCTCAGCCCATGGGAGTCGCAGTCAGCATCGTCCTCATCGCCGCCGGCGCAATCCTCACCTGGGGCGTCACGACGGAGGCTGAGGGCCTCGACATCAACGCGATCGGCGTCATCCTCATGGTCGTGGGCATCCTCGGCCTCGTCATCTCGATGATCTTCTGGTCGTCGTGGGGCGGATTCCACCGCCGGACGGCGACGTACGTCGACGACGGATACGCCCCGGTGGCGCCGCGCAGGCGCTCGCGGACCGTCGTCGAGGACGACGTCCCGCCGGCCGGCCCGCCGCCTCCGTAGCTCAACGCCGCAGGACCAGCCGCCCTAGCGTGTCGGCCGCGATGTAGCCGGCTATTTTCGGATTCTCCTGCAGCCGCCTGAGCGAGTACTCGTACCAGTAGCGGCCGAAGGGCACGTAGATGCGCAGGCGGTGCCCCTCGCGAACGAGCCTGTCGCCGAGCTGCGTCTGCACGCCGAGCAGCATCTGGAACTCGTACTCGTGCGGCTCGAGACCCCGCTCGCGCACCGCATGGAGCCCGCGTTCGACGAGCCACTCGTCGTGCGTGGCGATGCCCACGTAGCAGCCTCCGTCCAGCAGCGCGTCGAGCGCCCGCACGAAGTTGGCCCGCACCGCGTCGAAGCCGGTGAACGCGATCTCCGGCGGCTCGACGTAGATCCCCTTGCAGAGCCGCACGTTGGCTCCCGCGAGCGCGTGCGCGTCCGCCACCGTCCGCTTCAGCGCCGACTGGAGGACGACGCCAAGGTTCTCGAGCCCGTCCGCACGCAGGCTGCGGTAGAGGTCGAGCGTCGCGTCGGTGGTCGATGAGTCCTCCATGTCGATCCGCACGAACGTCCCGCGCTCGGCGATGGAGCGGACGTTGGCACGCGCCAGCTCCCGATCGAGCGCCAGGCCGAGGCCGGTGAGCTTGACGCTCACGTTCGAGTCGAGCCCGTCGGCATCGATCGCGTCGAGCACCTCGAGGTACGAGCGCGCGATCGCCCGGGCCTCGGCGGGATTCGTGATCTCCTCGCCGAGAACGTCGACGGTCGCGAGCTTGCCCTCGGCGTTGACCCTGGCGACGACGCGGCGGGCGTCGGCGACCGAGCGTCCGGCGATGTAGCGGGAGGACAGCCGCCGCACGACCGGCTTCGGCACCGCGGGCAGTAGACGGACGATCGTCTTGTCGAGCAGCGACACGGCGCCGCAGCTTACGCGGCCGTGCTAGCGGCTTTCGCGCATGAAGCCTTGCCGGGCGGCGCTAACAAGCGCGACGGCTTCCGGGAAGAGCACGCGCATGGCGTCACGCAGTGCGATCGCCTGCTCGTCGGGGCCGCCGGCCGCCTGGACCTGCTTGAGCGCGGCGGCGGTCAGCTCGACCGCGGTGCTCAGCGTCAGTGTCGCGAACTGCTCGCGCTGCGCCTCCTGCACCGACTCGGCCTGCTGCGCCGCGAACTCCTGCAGCCCGCGGAGCAAGTCCTCGGGATCACCGCCGAACGGGAATCCGAAGCCGCCGCCTTCCATGCCGCGAGACTAGCGAAGCTCGCGCCGGTAAGAGCTCTCGACGTCCAGGAGCAGCGCGTCGACGACGTCGCGGCCGGCGCGCATCGCCTCGGCGAACGGGGACGGCTGCAACCCGCCTCCGAGCGCCACTTCGAGCCTGCGCGCGGCGACTCCGATCGCGTCGAGGCGGGACGGCGTCGCGAGCACAGGCGGAACGCCGATGACGCGCTGCAGCTCGAGCACCGCCTCCTCGGCGTCGTCGATCCCCTCGGGCGCCTCGGTCAGGCGCAGCGCTACGAGCCGCCCGTGCAGCTCCTCGAGCTCGCCGCCACCGGCGTTCTCCTCTGCGAGCTCGCACGTGCCGAGAATGGAGACCGCGTCCCGCACGAGGCTGCGCTCCTCGATGCCGACGCCACGGTCGTCGACCGCCAGCCAGTTTCGCCGCTCGTCGTCGCCTCCGCCGCCCGCGAACGTGCACAGGTAGACGCGCCGGCCCGGGTGGGGCTCCGTCGGCAGGACGGCCGCGAGCCGCTCGCCCGGCTCCGCCTCGGCCTCCACGATGACCGCGATCCGCGCGAGCTCGTCAGCGAGCGCCATCGCCATCGGCCGCAGCATGCACCACTACCATGGGCCGATGCTGGAGAACGTCATTGCGGCCGCGTTCGCGCTCGCGGTCGTCCTCTCCGCCGTCTGCGTCGGCTTCGCCGCCGTCGGCCGGACGCGCGCGCACCCGCTCGTGCTCGTCGCCGCCGTCTTCGGTGCAGCCGCCACCGCAGCTTGGGTCGCGTTCGCGTTCGAGTCGACGCTCGAGATCGGCCTTGGCGCCGGCGGACTGTCCGGGGCCGCGGTCGCCGTGGCGGGCGCGGCCGCGCTCGCCCGCGCCGTCCGCCGCGCTCGCGCCACCGACCGCGCGCTCGACGACTCGCGCGCGCGCACGAGCGTGGCGCTGCGCGAGGAGGCAGCGCAGCAGACCACGGAGCTGCAGCAGTGGCTCGCGCGCTCCCGCGCCGACGCCGTGTCGCTGCTCGCCAAAGAGGAGCGGAAGCTGGCGGAGGAACGCCGAGCTGAGCTGGCCGAGCGCGAGCGAGAGATCAGGGAGCGGATGGCAGAGATGCTCACGGCCGTCGAGCAGCGCCTCGAGGAGCGGCTGCGCGGCTGGGGCGACGACCTCGACCGAGCGCAGGGCAACCTCGAGACGCAGCTCCAGCGGCTGGAGCAGCGGCAACGCCAGCTCATCGCCGAAGCCGAGGCGCGCATCGAGCGCGAAGCCGCGGAGCTCGTCTCGACCTCCGACGAGCAGCGTGCCTCCGTCCTGCGCCTGCGGGAAGACCTCGAGCGCTCGGCGCAGGCGGCGGTCGCGGAGGCGCTGGACGAGCTGCAGGCCCACACGAGCGAGCGACGGCGCGTGATCGAGGACATCGCCGAACGGCTGCGCCGCCGCGAGCAGGCGCTCGCCGAGCAGATCGAGCGCGGCGAGGCCGACGCCACGGCCCGCATCGAGGTCGCGTTCGCCGACGTCGAGCGGCGGCAGGTCGAGAAGCTCCAGCGGTCGGTGGCCCGCGAGGCGGAGCGGTTCTCGGAGGCGGCCGGGCACCAGTTCGACGGCGCTCTGCGCGCGGCCCGCGAGGAGGCGGCGGCCCGCCTCTCGCGCGAGCTCGACCGCGCAGTCGAGACGTTCGTGCGCCAGGCCGACGCGGTCTTCGCCGAACGCCTCTCGCAGACCGGCGACAAGAGCCAGCAGCGCATCGAGGCGCGCCTGCGGCAGGCACAGAACACATTCGAGCGCCAGCGCGAGGAGCTCGTCGACTCGTTCACGCGGCGAATCACCGAGGCCGACGCGGATCTCAGGCGCATGCTGGGCTCCCTCGTTGCCGAAGCGGAGGCGGAGCGCGAGAACCTCGAGTCGCGCCTCAACGACCTCGCGCGCCGCATCGACGACGTGCACGCGGGCTTACGGCCGCGGTAGGTCCAGACCCGCCTCGGCCAACAAAACAACGAAGGGTTCGTCGAACCCAGCACGAAGTCTCGACGGACAATGGGTGAGGCAACCGAGCTCCTCGACCACGGCAGCGAGCGCGCCAAGGTGGAGTCCTGGCGTCTGCACGTGCTGATCGAGGCCGGCTACCCGCTGCCGCTCGCCGAGAAGGTCGCGGCGGCCCTCGATGCCGATCTGCACGAGGCGGTCGAGCTCGTAGCCAAGGGCTGCGACCCGCAGACGGCGGCGGAAATCCTGCTCTAAGCGGACAGTCGTCGGCGCACCGTCAGCCTCTAGGCTGACGGGCGATGAAGGTTGCACCGCTGCATTACGGCGAGCGCAAGGTCTACACCGTCGCGGGCTTCAACCGCGGCGTCGCCGACTGGCTGTCGCGGCTGCCGACGCTTTGGATCGAGGGCGAGGTGACCGAGCTGCGCCGGCACGAGCGTTGGGGCAGCGTCTTCTTCACGCTCAAGGACCCCGAGGACGGCAGCTGCCTCCCGGCTTCGATGCCGCGCGGCCGCTTCGACGCGCTCCGGCTCGACCTCGCCGATGGGGAACGCGTTCACGTCTACGGCCGGCCCGAGCTGTTCGCTGCGAAAGCGGAGTTCCGGCTGCGGGTGCTCTCGATCGAGCGCTTCGGCCTCGGCGCACACCTCGCGGCGCTCGAGCGCCTGAAGGACGCGCTCGCGGCCGAAGGGATCTTCGACGAGCGGCGCAAGCGCCCGCTGCCGCGCTTCCCGCGCCGGATCGGCGTCGTCACAGGCAGCGACGCAGCCGCGAAGCGGGACGTGCTGACCACGATCACGGCGCGCTTCCCCGCGGCCGACGTCGTCGTCGCCGAGACGCTCGTCCAGGGGCCGCGGGCTGCGGCCGGCATCGTCGAGGCGCTGAAGGCCGTTGCGGCCGCGCCACGCGTCGACGTCCTCGTCCTCACCCGCGGCGGCGGGAGCTTCGACGACCTGCTCCCGTTCAGCGACGAGCGGGTCGTGCGCGCGGTCGCGACCTGCCCGGTGCCGCTGGTGTCGGCGGTGGGCCACGAGCAGGACACGCCGCTCTGCGACCTCGCAGCAGACGTCCGCGCCTCCACGCCGACCGCCGCGGCGAAGCTCGTCGTCCCCGACGTCGACGAGCTGCGGCGCGAGCTCGCGCGGGCGCACACGGCGCTCGAGCGCTCGGCGCGACGGGCGCTCGAGCGCGAGCGCGAGCGGCTGCGGCGGGCGCACGCGGGGCTCGAGCGCGGCGCGCGCCGCACGCACGAGCGCTCCGCGGCGCGCACGGCCGGCCTCCGGGAGCGGCTCCGTCGCGTGCCAGAGCTGCTCGTCGAGCGGCGGCGCGCGTCGGTCGACCGCGCGGGGGCCCGGCTCGCAGCTCTCTCGCCGCTCGCGACGCTCGAGCGCGGCTACGCGATCGTGCGCGCCCGCGACGCCGTGCTCCGGTCGGCAGACAGCCTGCAGCGTGGCGACGCGGTCTCGGTGGAGCTGGCCGAAGGCGCTTTCGAGGCGACCGTCGAGGAGGTGCGCAAGTGAGCGACCTCACCTTCGAGGCGGCACAGCGGGAGCTCGAGTCGATCGTCGAGCGGCTCGAGCGCGGCGAGGCGACGCTCGACGAGGCGATCGAGCTGTGGGAGCGCGGCGAGGAGCTCCTCCGCTTCTGCGTCGCGCGGCTCGACACCGCGCAGGGCCGGATCGAGGAGCTCGCCCGCCGGGCCGAGAGCGCGACCCCCTTCGCGGATCCGCCGGCATCTGCTTAGATCGCGCCATGGCACATCCCGACGCGCAGACGATCGGCAAGGTCCCGCTCTTCGCCGACCTGGAATCGCGCGACCTCAAGCGGCTTGCGGACGCGTTCAAGGAGCGGCGCTTCTCGGCCGGGCACACCATCTCCCGGGAGGGCGAGACGGGCGCCGGCTTCTTCGTGATCGGCGAGGGCAAGGCGAATGTGAGCGTCGACGGCGAGCAGCGAGCAAGCCTCGGCCCTGGGGACTACTTCGGCGAGATCGCACTGATCGACCCCGAGGCGAAGCGCACGGCCACGCTCACGGCCGAGACGGACATGGTCTGCTACGGCCTGACCATCTGGGAGTTCCGGCCCATCGTCGAACACGACGGCCGCATTGCCTGGAAGCTGCTGCAGATCCTCGCGCGCCGGCTGCGCGAGGCCGAGCACCGCGGCCACACGCACTAGTTGCTCTGAGCAACTAAGTCCCGACCCAGCTCGCGCAGGTCGGCTGCGGCGGCGGCCGGGTCGCCGGAGAGCGCGACCGTCTCGACGCCCGGCAGCGGGCTCTCGACGACGCCGCCGAAGACGACGCAGCGGACACCGGCCGCCCTGGCGGCGCGCGCCACGGCCGCCGGCGCCTTGCCCTCACGCGTCGTCGCATCGACACGCCCCTCGCCCGTCACGACGAGGTCGACGCCCTCGAGCCGGCCGCGGAGCCCGACGGCCCCGAGCACCCAGTCGGCACCTGGGCGGAGCTCAGCGCCCAGCGCGGCGAGCGCCGCGCCGAGGCCGCCCGCGGCGCCGCCGCCCGGCAACTCGGTGACCTCCGAGAGCTCCGTCATCGCGCCGAAGCGCCGCTCCAGCGTCTCGACGTCCGCCGGCGAGGCGCCTTTTTGCGGCCCGAAGACGCGCGGCGCCTCGAGCAGGGTCGTCCGCACGTCGCAGAGCACCCGGCTCGGCACGTGCAGTCCCCTCACCACCTCCCGCAAGCCCGCGCCGCCGTCCATCGTGGCCGTGCCGCCGAGGCAGACGACAAGCTCGCGAGGTCCCGCCGCGAGCGCATCTGCCAGCAACTGCCCGAGCCCACGGCTCGACGCGGCCAGCGGGTCGAGCCGGTGCGGGTCGAGCGGGATCGCGGCGGCGGCCTCGACCACGGCGGCGCCGTCGGGCAGCCTCAGCCAGCGCGCCTCGTGCTCTGCGCGGAAAGCGTCCTCGACCCGCGCCGACATCCACTCCCCGCCGAGCACCGCGTGAAGCACCTCCGCGGTGCCGTCGCCGCCGTCCGCGACCGGCAGCTCGACCGCCTCGCCACCACCGGCGCGCACACCGTCCGCGAGCGCGGCCGCGGCGGCGGGTGCGGTGAGGACGCCCTTGAGGCTAGCCGGACACGCCAGCACGCGCACGCGGCGACTCCGGCTCCAGCTCGTCGTCCTCGAGCTCCTCCTCGACCGCCGTCTCGTCCAGCTCCGGCATCGCGCGCAGCGAGGCGAACGACATGCCCTCGCGGGCGAGGAAGAGCAGGCCGATGCTGACGCCGACGGACATCTCGACCACCTGCAGCACGAGGCCGTAGGCGAACCCGGTCGAGTACGCGACGCCGTACTGTACGAGCGGCAGCGCGACCGCCGCCTGCAGCAGACCGATGTTGCCGGGCCAGAGCGGGAAGATGGTGGCGACGTTCATCAAGAGCAGCACGAGCCCCGCCGCGTGCAGCGGCGCGTGGATGTCGAACGCCCGCATCGCCACGTAGACCGCGAGCAGCTGGAGAAACCAGCCGAGGCACTGGAAGAGGATCGCGGCGGCGGCGGGGAGCGGCTCCCGCAGCACGGCCAGGCCCTGACGCGCCATGGCGAACAGCCGCCGCACCGGCCCGAGCCCGTCGAGCGTGGGGCGGTGGCCCCGCCGCGCGGTGATCATCGCGGCGGCGAAGAGGGCGACGCCGACGCAGACCGCGACGACGAGGCTCGTGACCGCCCAGTGCGGGATCCGCGCCGTCGTCAGGACGTAGGTGACGAGCAGGAGCGCCGGGAAGAGGTCGAAGAGCCGGTGCGCGAAGACCGTGCCGACGAGGGCCGCGCTCGTCCCGTGCCCGTGCGGCAGGCGGCGGCGCAGCACCGCCACCCGCGCGAGCTCGCCGATCCGGCCCGGCAGCGCCGCGTTGGCGAGCAAGCCGATCGAGAAGGCGGAGAAGACGCGCGGGAAGGGCGGGTCCGGCGGCTCGAGGGCCTGCACGATCGTCAGTCGCCACGCGATCGAGCGGGCGAGCACCGACACGAGGTTCAGCCCGAGCGCGAAGACGATCCAGGCCCAGTTGACGAGGTCGAAGGCGTGGTAGACGACGTTCCAGTCCGGCCCGCGCCACCAGAGCATGACGACGACGACGGCGAGGAGGCCGAGGACGAGGAGGCCGTGCAGCCAGCGGCTGCGCAACAGCCTCATGCAGCAGCCCTTGCCGGCTCGACGCCGGTCACGTCGCTGTAGATCTGCATCAGCCGGCGCGCGATGTCGTCCCACGAGTAGCGGGCGATCGCGAGCTCCCGCGCGGCGCCGCCGAGCGCGACGCGGCGCGGCTCGTCCTCGGCGAGCGCGACGAGCGCGTCCGCGAGCGCGGCGGGATCGCCCGGCGGCACCGCCACCGACGTCTCGGGCGTCATCACGTCACGGTAGCCGGGGATGTCCGAGGCGACGACCGGCGCCGCGCACGCCAACGCGCGCGTCAGCACCATGCCGAAGCTCTCGCCGCCGAGCGACGGCGCCACGAGCGCCTTCGCGGTCGAGAGCTCCCGCGTCAGCTCGTCCTGGCTCAGGAAGCCGAGCACGTCGAGCCCGTCGTCGGAAACGTTGAGCCGCGCGAGGAGCAGCCGCACCGCCAGGGGGTCGGCGCCGGCGATGCGGAGCCGCGCGCCCGTGCGGCGGCGGACGTCCGGCCAGGCGCGGAGGAGCACCTGCAGCCCCTTCCGAGGCTCCTGCCGGCCGGCGAAGACGAAGCGGTGCTCCCGGCCCTCCGGCGTCGCGTGGTCGGGGATGAGGACGCCGTTCGGGATGATCTCGTACTCGCCCGGGAGCCAGCGCGCGGCCGAGGCACGGGCCTGCTCGGAGACGGCGATACGGCGGTCGAGCCGCTCCTCGAGGAAGCCCCACACCGGCGTCGCCAGGCGCATCCAGCCGAGGTCCCCGCTCGCGTGGTGCGTGGCCACCATCGGCCCGTCCCAGAGCGCGAGTGCGGCGATGCACGGAATCGGCGTCATCGGCTCGTGCAGGTGCAGGACGTCAAAGCGCTCGCGCTGCAGCACACGCCGGATGCGGAGGACGGCGCGGGGGCTGAGGATGATGTTCGGGAGGGAGCCGTTCGCGGGCACGATCACCGACCGGCCGACCGGGATGACGCCCGGCGGCGGCTCCCCGTGGCGCCCGACTCGTGGGTGCAGCACGCGCGTGAACTGGCCCGGCGGGTCGTTGCCCATGACGAGGCGCACGTCGGCGCCGAGCCGCCGCAACGCCTCCGCCTGCAGCTCGGCATGCTCCACGACCGCACCCCAGAACGACCACGAGAACGGTACGACGATGCCCACCTTCATCCTCGGAGCAGTCTAAAGAGCCTCTCACACCTCCCAGCGACGGCGGCCCGCGCCGACCGCTAGCGTGGGCGGACGACCGCCAGACTGGAGGACGGAATGCGCCTCGAAGGCATCCACCACATCACGCTCATCACGGGCGACGCGCCGCGCAACGTCGACTTCTACACGCGCGTTCTCGGCCTGCGGCTCGTGAAGAAGACGGTGAACCAGGACGACCCGACCGTCTACCACCTCTTCTACGCCGACGAGGAGGGCAGCCCCGGCGCGGACATCACGTTCTTCGAGTACCCGGGCGCACGCCGCGGCCGCGCCGGCGCGGGGATGATCCACACCATCGTCTACCGGGTGGGCTCGGCCGAGGCACTCGACTTCTGGGCCGAGCGGCTCACCGCCGAGGGCGTGCGCGCCGAGCGTCCGAGCGGCAGCGTCGTCTTCGCCGATCCGGAAGGCGTGCGGCTCGAGCTGACCGTCGCCGAGGTGCCGGACGAGCCGCTCGTGGCCGAGCACCCGGAGATTCCGCGCGAGCACGCGCTCCAGGGCTTCGAGGGCGTCCGTGCGTTCAGCGACGCGCCCGAGCGCAGCCGGCGTCTGCTGGAGGAGGCACTCGGGTTCGAGGCCGTGAAAGACAAAGCAGGGGGCGACGGAGCCTGGGAGGCGCGCGGGCGCGACCGCGGCGGCTGGATCGCGTACGACCCGCCGCCGGCCGACCGGGGCGTCGGCGGCGCCGGCACCGTCCATCACGTCGCCTGGGCGTCGACGATGGAGGAGCAGGAGGCGTGGCGGCGACAGGTCCTCGACGTCGGCCTCCACCCGACGCCCGTGATCGACCGCTTCTGGTTTCGCTCCGTCTACTTCCGCGAGCCGTCCGGCGTGCTGTTCGAGCTCGCCACACTCGGCCCCGGGTTCGCCATCGACGAGGACCCGGAGCACCTCGGCGAGAGGCTCATCCTGCCCCCCGCGTTCGAGCATCTGCGCGACCGGATCGAGCCCGCGCTGACGCCGCTGCCGGATCCGCGTGCGGCGTGGCAGAGCCACTGATTCACACACTCGTCCGCGAGCCCGACGCCGAGCCGGAAGGCGCGCTCGTGCTGTTGCACGGGCGCGGCGCGGACGAGCGCGACCTGCACCCGCTCCTCGACGCGCTCGACCCCGAGCGGCGCCTGCTCGGCGTCACGCCGCGCGGGCCGCTCTCGCTGCCCCCCGGCGGCGCGCACTGGTACGCGCTCGGCGGCCTCCCTACGCCCGAGCCGTCCACCTTCTGGCCGACGTTCGAGGCGGCGTCCGACTGGCTCGACAGCCTGGACGTCCCGCTCGAGCGCACCGTCCTCGGCGGCTTCTCGCAGGGCGGCGTCATGAGCTGGGCTCTCGGCCTCGGCCGCGGCGCCGCGAAGCGCCCGGCGGCGATCGTGGCGCTCTCCTGCTTCATGCCGGTCGTCGACGGGTTGGAGCTCGACCTCACCGGGCTCGAGGGCTATCCCGTCGTGATCGGCCACGGCACCTACGACGACATCATCCCGGCCTCGTTCGGCCGCGAGGCAGCCGAGCGAGTCCGCGCCGCCGGCGCCGACCTCCTGCACCGCGAGTACCCCCTGCCGCACACCATCGATCCGCGCTTCCTGCCCGAGCTGCGCGACTTCGTGCGGCGCGCGCTCCCGTAAGATCGCGCGATGATCGACGAGGGCCTCGCCGAGCTGCACACGCACCTCGGCGGCTCGGTCGCCTCCGACATCCTCTGGTCGCTCGCGCACGAGCAGGGCATCGCGCTGCCGGTGAAGGACTACTGGGAGTTCGACGCGCTCGTGACCGTGTCCGACCCGCGCGGCGTCGAGAACCTGGACGCCCTCGACCGCATCTACCACTGGACCGAGCTGATCCAGAGCTCGCCGCTCGCAGTCGAGCGCTCGGTACACGGCGCCATCGGCGGCGCCTACCGCTCGCAGGGCATCACGACGCTGGAGCTCCGCTTCAACCCGATGAAGCGGAACCGCGGCGGCGAGCGCGACCTCGACCACATCATCCTCGCCGCCATCCGCGGTCTCGACCGGGCCAGCCTCGAGTACCCGCAGGTACGCGCCGGGCTCATCCTGATGATGGACCGCACGTTCAACCGCCGTCAGAACGAGGTGGTCGTCGAGAAGGCGATCAGCTGGGCCTCGCGCGGGATCGTGGGCGTCGACATCGCCGGGCCGCGCCCGGACGGCGGCCGCTACGACTACACGCAGGTGCAGCCGATGGTCGAGACCGCGCGCGAGGCGGGCCTCGGCGTGACCATCCACGTGGGCGAGGAGGGCGCGACCGGCGCCGAGGAGATAGGCGAGGTCGTCGAGCACCTGCGCCCCGAGCGCATCGGCCACGGCATCCTGGCCGCGACCGACCCGGAGCTGATGCGGCTCCTGCGCGACGGAGGCGTCGTGCTCGAGATCTGCCCCACCTCCAACCTGCTCACCAAGGCGCTGCCGGACGAGGCCGCGGTGCGGGACACCATCCGGGCCTTCGACGAGCACGGCGTCGCCTTCACGATCGCCACCGATGGGCCGGAGATGATGCGGACGCACCTTCGCGACGAGCTCGAGCTGCTCCAGCGCATCGGCGCGCTCGACGAGGACGGCCTCCGCGCCGCCAACCGCCGCGGCCACGAGGCCAGCTTCATCGGCCGCCGCCTCGTCGCCGCGCGCGGCTAGCCGTCTCAGAGACGCCGCGCGCGCGGACTACCACACGCCATACGCGCACGTCTGCAACGAATCCGGGCCGAGAGTGTGACGCGCGCGCTAGGCGCCGTTGACCTGGCCGCGCTGGTGGGCCAGGTACTCGAGCAGGTCGGAGCGTGTGAGGATCGCGGTCGGGCGGCCGTTAACGGCCACGACGACGGCCGCGCTCGGGCCTGAGAGATCGGCGAAGACCTGGTCGAGCGACTCCGTCACGTCGACCGCCGCCAGCGGCGGCTGCATCGCGACGGCAACGTCCTCGTTCAGAGCATCCGGGTTCTTGAAGACCCGGTCGAGGACGCCGCGCTCCTGGAGCGAGCCGACGACGTCGGCGAGCGACTCGGCGGGGTCGTGCCGCACGACCGGGAGCTGCGAGATCGAGTAGCGCTGCATGAGGTCGATCGCCTGCCCGACCTTCGCGTGCGACTCGATCGTGACGAGCTCCGGCACCTCGTGCTCCTCGGCCCGCTTGAAGCGCAGCACCTCGTCGAGCGTCGGCGCCGGCGCCTTCCGCTCGAGGAACCCGTACTGGAGCATCCAGTTGTCGTCGTAGAACTTCGAGAGGTACGAGCGGCCGCTGTCGGGCAGCACGGTGAGGATGCGCCCGTCAGGGCCGAAGTCGCGCGCGACCTCGAGAGCGGCCCACACCGTCGTCCCCGCCGAGCCGCCGGCGAGGATGCCCTCCTCGCGCGCCAGCCGTCGCGCGGTGACGAAGGAGTCCCGGTCGGAGACGCGCACCCAGCGGTCGACGGACGCGGGGTCCATCGTCACCGGCCAGGTGTCCTTGCCGATCCCCTCCACGAGGTACGGATGCGTCTCCTCGGAGGTGTAGACCGAGCCCTCCGGATCGGCGCCGACGATGAGCGTCTTCGATCCGCGCTCCTTGAAGTAGCGCCCGACGCCGGAGACGGTACCGCCCGTGCCGACCGAGATGACGATCGCGTCGAGCTCGCCGCCCGTCTGCTCCCAGATCTCCGGCCCCGTCGTCTCGTAGTGCGCCTGCGGGTTGGCCATGTTCGAGTACTGGTCGGGCTTGAAGCCGCCCGGGATCTCCTCCGCCAGGCGGTCGGAGACCGAGTAGTAGCTCTCCGGCGAGTCGTGCTCGACCGCCGTCGGCGTGATCACGACCTCGGCGCCGTAGGCGCGCAGCATCGAGATCTTCTCCTGGCTCATCTTGTCGGGCATGACGAAGATGAGGCGATAGCCGCGGCTCGCCGCGGCGATGGCGAGCCCGACGCCGGTGTTGCCCGACGTCGGCTCGACGATCGTCCCGCCCGGCCGGAGCTTCCCCTCGCGCTCGGCCGCCTCGATCATGGCGAGGCCGATTCGGTCTTTGTTGGAGCCGCCCGGATTCAGGTACTCGAGCTTGGCGAGGAGCTGCGGCTGGACGTCCCGGCCGATGCGATCGAGCCGCACGATCGGCGTCCGGCCCACGAGATCGAGGAGCGTCGGGTACTCGCGGGCCATCGAGTTCGAAGCCTATGCAATCCGGAATCCGCCGCAAGAGCCGCGGCAGTCGAGTGGCGCTCAGTGCCGGAAGTGCCGGCGCCCCGTGAAGATCATCGCGGCGCCGGCGCTCTCCACCGCGCCGATCACGTCGCCGTCCCGCTTCGAGCCGCCCGGCTGGATCAGTGACCTCACCCCGGCCGCAAGCGCGAGCTGCGGGCCGTCGGGGAACGGGAAGAACGCATCCGAGGCCAGAGCGGCGCCCTCGAGCGAGTGCCCATGCTCGCGGGCCTTCTCGACCGCGATCCGCACGGCGTCGACGCGGCTCATCTGGCCGGCGCCGATCCCGAGCGTCTGCAGGTCGCGCGCCAGCACGATGGCGTTCGAGCCGACGTGCTTGCAGACGCGCCAGGCGAAGAGGAGGTCGCCCCAGTCCGTCTCGCTCGGGCTGCCGCAGACGACCTCCATGCCCTCGCGGCCGGCGACCTCGGAGTCGCGGTCCTGGAGCAGCACGCCGCCGAGAACGCGCTTGAAGTCGCGCTCGGCGGGGTCCGGCGAGCGCCGCTCGAGGTCGTTCAGGATCCGCACCGACTGCTTCTCGCGCAGCCGGGCCAGCGCGGGCTCGTCGTACCCCCGCGCGAAGAGCACCTCGACGAACTGCTCGGCCAACCGCTCGCCGAGCTCGGCCGAAACCGGCCGGTTCAGGACGACCACGCCGCCGTAGGCCGAGAGCGGATCGGAGGCGAGCGCAAGCTCGTACGCCTCCTCGATCGTCGCCGCGACGCCCACGCCGCAGGGATTCGCGTGCTTGACGATCACGCAGACCGGCAGCGTGAACTCCCGCGCGAGCAGGCGCGCGGCATTGAGGTCGTTCAGGTTGTTGAACGAGAGTGGGCGGCCGTGCAGCTGCTCGACGCGCGCGAGCAGGTGCGTCCGGGCCCCGCGCTCGGCGTA
>Ga0190265_10000977_pt1 | contig 18570 bp, 17 predicted proteins | sample Popmic124T_FD_133135 | JGI IMG/M metagenome (GOLD analysis project Ga0190265, IMG submission 133135) | Populus adjacent soil microbial communities from riparian zone of Indian Creek, Utah, USA - 124 T | ecosystem: Environmental > Terrestrial > Soil > Riparian zone | place: USA: Utah | collected...
AGGTGGTCACCGGCACGGGCGAGATCGTGACCTGCTCGCGCGAGCAGAACACCGAGCTCTTCAACGTGGTGCGCTGCGGCCTCGGGCAGTTCGGCGTCATCACCCGCGCCAAGGTCCGCCTGAGGAAGTGCGCGAGCGTGGTGCGCAAGTACTACCTGCTCTACGACGACCTCGGCGTCCTCATGGAGGACGTCAAGAAGGTGATGGACCCCAGCAATCCCACTTTCTCCTCCCTGGAGTCCTGGTGCACGCCGTGCCTGCAGGGCATCAAGAAGATCGGCGAGGGCATGGAGCTGGGCGAGGGCATGCAGACCTTCGCAGCCTGGTTCTACCCGGTCCACCTGACGGTCGAGTTCAACCCCGGCGAGGAGCCGGCGGACGACAAGGCCCTGCTCGCGGGCTTGAGCTTCTACCGCCACGTCCACACCGAGGACTTCAGCCAGCACGAGTTCTGCAACCGCATGGACCCGGTCTTCGAGCTCTGGCGGCGCAGCGGCTATTGGGACATGCCGCACCCCTGGATGGAGAGCACCCTGCCGTGGGACACCGCGCGCGAGTTCATCGAGACGGCCCTCTCCATCACCCCGCCGCAGGCCCTGGGGCCGGGCGGCCACGTCCTGCTCTGGCCGGCCGCGACCTACACTTCGGACGTGCCGCTCTTCATGCACCCGGCCGGCGACTACGTGATGGGCTGGGGCATCCTCCCCGGCGTGCCGCCCAAGTTCCTGGACCGTGCCCTGGCCCAGCTCGACATGGCGAGCGAGCTGTCCATCGCCTACGGCGGCAAGCGGTACCTCTCCGGCTACATCACCTTCAACACGGCGGAGAAGTGGGCCGAGCACTTCGGAGACCGCTGGCCGATGATCCTCGAGGCCAAGAAGAAGTTCGATCCCGACGGGATCCTGGCCCCCGGCTTCATCCAGTACGAATAAGCCTGAAGAAGCAAAAGGGGCGACCCCTGGAGGCCGCCCCTTCGCTTGCTTCCACTGACTCTTCAGCTCAGCGGCTGCGGTTGATCTCGCGCACCTCGATCGCCGGACCGCCGCCGCAGGCGGAGCGGTTGCCGTCGAGGAAGCCGATCACCCGCACCTTCTCGCCCCGGTTGTAGCTTCGCAGGTCGCCGCTGAGGTTGTAGGTGTCTCCCTCGTTGGTCCGCAGGGTCGGGCAGGAGCGACGGTTGTCATTGATCCGGCCCTCGACACTCACCAACCGGCGGTTGTTGTCGTCGTCCCGGTCGTACCGGCCGTTGCGGTCGTCGCGGCCGTTACGGCGGCCCCGGTCGTAGCGGCCACGGTCGCTGTAGTAGGCGTCGGGATCGAAGTAGCCGTCGCTGCGCCGGTCGTAGACCACCTGGTTGTGATTGCCGTCACGGTAGACCTTGTCGACCACCTCGGCCTTGAAGGCGTTGCCGCAGACGGTCGAGGAGTCCATCTGGCCCCACAGGTTCACGTGCTCGCCCACCTGCAGCCCGCGGCTGCCGGGGCCCACGATCGGGTAGACGCGGCCCTGGTGATCCCGCACGAGCTGGCAGCCGCCGCGGCCGCGGTCGAACAGGGTGCCGTCTAAGTAGAAATTGCCCCGCCGGTTGTTGTCGTTGCGGTAGCGCTGGTCAGGGGCAGGAGCGGCCGAGGCCACGGCGGACAGAGACAGCGTCGCCGTGAGCAGTAAGGCCGATCCCACGAGCTTCTTGAAGTTTCGGTTGCTATGAATAGTCATGGTTGAGTCTCCTGGCTGTCTTTGAGCGGGTCCCTTTCTTCGGGCTCGCTCCCCGCTTGCTTACTATTACAAGGGGCGTGCCAGTACTCTTAAGTCCATGAAACAGAGGAGTTAAGATTTGGGACGCCAGGATGTGGCAGGAGAATCGTCCTCCCGAGAGGACGCTCGATCGCCCTCGATTCTGATACCCTCCCCGGCCATGACCAACGCCCAGACCCCCACGACGATCCGTATCGCGCACAGCCCGGATTCGGACGACGCCTTCATGTTCTACGCCCTCACTCAGGGGTTGCTCGACACGCAGGGCCTGGAGATCCGGCATGAGCTCCAGGACATCGAGACCCTGAACCAGGCGGCTTTCCACGGCACCTACGAGATCACCGCCCTTTCGTTCCACGGCTACGCCCACCTCGCTGACTCCTACCAGCTCATGCCTTCGGGTGCGAGCTTCGGCGACGGCTACGGCCCGGTGGTCGTCTCGCGCGAGGCGCTCGGCCGGGCCGACCTGCCGGGGCTCAAGGTGGCAATCCCGGGTGAGCTGACGACCGCTCACCTCGCCCTGCGGCTCTGGCAGCCCGACGTGACCCCCCAGATCGTCCCGTTCGACCGCATCCTGGACGCCGTGGCGAACGGCGAGATGGACGCCGGGGTGGTCATCCACGAGGGGCAGCTCACCTATGGGGACCTTGGGCTGCGCCAAGTGGTCGACCTGGGAGTCTGGTGGAAAGAAGAAACCGGCGGACCGCTGCCGCTCGGCGGCAACGGCATCCGGCGCGACATCGATCCCGACCTCAAGCGCCGCCTCTGCCGGCTGCTCACCCAGAGCATCAACTACGGGCTCGATCACCGGCAGGAGGCGCTTGGCTACGCGGTGCGCTACGCCCGCGGCCTGGAGGACGACCCCGAGCGCTCGGACCGCTTCGTCGGCATGTACGTGAACCACTGGACCCGGGGCTACGGTGAGGCCGGCCGGCGCGCCGTGCAGCTCCTCCTCGACCGCGGCCACGAGGCGGGGATCCTGCCGCGGCGGATCGAGGCCGAGTTCGTCGAGGAGTGAGGATGGAGAGGCGTCCCGCCGCCCTCGTCTTCGACCTCGACGGGACGCTGATCGACTCCCGGCGCGACATCACCACCGCGATCAACCGCATGCGTGCCGAGCTCGGCCTGCCCCCCCTGGCCCTAGAGCAGGTGGTGACGATGGTGGGGGAGGGGGCGCGGCTGCTGGTCGAGCGGGCCCTGGGGCCGGAGTACCCACCGGAGCGGGTGGACCACGCCTTAGCCCGCTACCTCGCTCATTATGAGGAGGTCTGCCTGGACGAGACCCGGCCCTACCCGGGGGTGCCGGAGATGCTCGCCGTCCTCGAGGCCCGCTACCCCCAGGCTCTGCTCAGCAACAAGGGGGAGGCGCTGTCGCGGAAGATCCTCGCCGGCCTCGCCCTCGCCCCCCACTTCCGCGAGGTCTTGGGCGGCGACAGCCTGCCCACCCGCAAGCCCGATCCCGCCGGTCTCCTTCTACTCGCCGACCGTCTAGGCGTCCCCGCCGACCGCCTGCTCCTGGTGGGAGACACCTGGGTGGACGCCGAGACGGCAAAGAACGCCGGCTGCCCCTTCGCCCTGGTCGAGTGGGGCTTTCCAAGGCCGCCGAAGCTCGAAGGCATCGAAGCCGACCTGCGGGCCGCGAAGGCGGACGAGCTGACGGCGGCCCTCCTCGATTGACTCGGCTGTTTCAGCTCCCTCCTCTCCCCGGCGGCTGGGAGGGAGGCCGGGAGAGGAGGGCTGGGGTGGTGAGGGCCGAGGGGCGAAGCCCCGAGGGTGTCCCTAGAACCACCCCTTGCGTCTGAAATAGACGACCAGCAGCGCGGCCACGGTCGCCATCAACCCGAGAGCAAAGGGGTACCCCCAGTACCAGTTGACCTCCGGCATGTTCAAGGGGCTCGCCTCGGGGCGGAAGTTCATGCCGTAGATGCCGGCGATGAAGTTCAGGGGGATGAAGAAGGTGGAGATGATGGTGAGCACCTTCATCACCTCGTTGAGCCGGTTGCTGGCGCTTGAGAGATAGACCTCCAGCATGCCGGACGAGAGGTCGCGGTAGGTCTCGATCATGTCGATGACCTGGATGGTGTGGTCGTAGCAGTCGCGCAGGAAGACCTGGACCTCGGGGCGGATCAGGTGGGATTCGCCCCGCTGGAGGGCGCTGATCACGTCTCTCTCCGGCCAGGCGGCGCGGCGCAGCAGCAGCAGCTCGCGCTTGATGCGGTGGATCTCGTGCAGGACTTCGGGGGTCGGCTGCACCACGACCTGGTCCTCCAGCTCCTCGATCCGCTCGCCGTACATCTCGAGGACGGGGAAGAACTCGTCCACCAGGGCGTCGAGCAGGGCGTAGAGGAGGTAGTCCGCGCCCAGTTTGCGGATCTGCCCCTTGCCCTGGCGGATGCGCTCGCGGACCGCCTCGAAGGAGTCCCCGGGCACCTCCTGCACCGTGATGATGTAGTTGCCGGAGAAAAAGAAGCTGATCTGCTCGAGCTCCAGCCCCTCTTTGTAGCGCATCGACTTCATCACCATGAAGTGGTAGCTGCCGTAGTCCTCGATCTTCGGGCGCTGCCCGCAGTTGACGACGTCCTCCAGGGTGAGCGGGTGGAACCCGAAGTGCTGGCCCAGCTGGCGCAGCATTTCGACGTCGTTCAGGCCTTCGATGTTGATCCAGGAGACGTCCTTGGAGTCGCGGCAGGCGAAGATATCCTGGATGCTGGTGACCGTCTTCTCTTCCAGGCGGTCCAGCCCGTACTCGATGATGGTGACGCGCACCTCGCTGGTGCGCGGCTCGTCCGGGGGGCGAAGCGTCCCCGGGGCGGTCCCCGGCCGCGAGTACCGCTTCCCGATCCCCGTCCTTCTGTGCTTGCGCCGAGCCATGTCTCCTCCCAGCCGCCCGTGGGTGGGAGGCGAGCCGTGATTATGTCGCAGGAGGAGAGCTGAGAGGACGGCCGCTATTCGCAGCCGCCGGCGCCGAGTGAGCTGGAGAGGGCGGCACAGGCGTCGACCTGGCTGACGAGCGAGGCGGCGCCGCCGTCTACGCCGGGGACCGGGCGGGCGGTCTTGCGGATCAGGACGTCGATCTGGGCCGGAGTGATCCGCGGGTTCTTTTCGATCAGCAGGGCGGCGATGCCGGAGACCTGAGCGGCGGCGAACGAGCTGCCGGAGAAGAAATCGTAGGAGGCGTGGGGAACGGTGGTCAGGATGTCGACCGCCGGTGCCGCCAGCGTCGCCGTGGAGCGGCGCCCGGCGACGGCGCGTACTCCTCCCTTCAGGCCGTCGAGGCCGGCGATGCCGATCACCCCCGGAAGGCTCGCCGGAAAAGAGTGGGCGGCGTCCCCGCCGTCGGCCGCCACCACGGCGATGCCCTTGGCCAGGGCGGCGCCGATCAGCCTTCCCAGCAAGGGGTCCGGGGGGCCGGCGAGGCTGAAGTTGAGCACCTGGGCCCCCTGAGCGATGGCGAAGTCCACCGCCTTCGCGAGGGTGTAGCTGTTGCACACCGCCTCGCGGGCACCGGGCGGCGTCTGCCAGCAGGCCTTGAGCGCCAGGATCTCCGCCTGGGGGGCCACGCCGACGATACCGATGTCGTTGGCCGCCGCGGCGAGGACGCCGGTGACCGCGGTGCCGTGCACGTCGCTGGTGAAGGTCTGCTCGCCGCGGTCGACGAAGTTGTGGGCCACCACGATCCGCCCTCGCAGGTCGGGGTGGTCGAGGTCGACCCCGGTGTCTACCACGGCGACGCGCACCCCGCGCCCGGTGGCCAATTTGTGCGCCTGCCCCAGGCGCAGGGTCTTGGCGCTGTGCTGGAGCTTGGCGTAGGGGTCGCTGGCGCTGGCGGTGGCGCCGCCCTGGCTCTGGGTCTCGAAGGTCTCGATCGCCTGGATGGAGCCCACCAGGGGATCGGCGCGCAGCCGCCGGACGATGTCCGGGACGGTGCGGTTGCGCGGCACCTCGAAGACGACGCACTGCTCGCCCAGGGAGGTGAGGGTCCACGACCAGACGGTGCGCAGCCGATAGATCGTCTCCAGCTCGCGGGTCTTCTGCGCCCAGAGCGACGGCGGGCCGGGCGGGTAGGTGACCATCACCTGGCGGCCGGTGTCGTCCTGCGGCCGCTGCGCGGCGCTCGCCGGAGGGGTACTGGCGCAACTGAGGACACAACCGAGGGCGAGGGCGGCCGCGAGCGCCGCGGCAGGCAGGCGGCGGGTCATCGCGCCGGCTCGGCGAGGCGTACCCGTTTCTGCGCCCGCAGGTGGGTGAGGACGGTCGCGAGCGGATCTCCGGCCCGCGGGACCTCGACGGTGTAGACCCCGAAGGGGGAGGGGCCCGCCACGATCTCGCCGCGCACGCCGAGCAGCAGCTCGCGGATCTCGCGCTCGGTGGCCTCCTCGGCGAACAGCACGCGGATCCTCGGCCCTCCGGCGGCGAGGGCCTTCTCGGGCGAGGAGAGGGTCCGGTAGGCCGGTTCCGGCTGCCGCGCCCGCCACTGCTGCCAGCCGACGAGGCCGGCGATCAGCAGCAGCACGGCGAGCTGGGCGACGGCCATGCCCCGGCCCGGGTTGGCGGCGAGCGCCCGCAGCGGGCGGCCGGCGGCGGCGAGGGCGCGGCGCCAGCGCGACGGCTTCGCGGCGTCGCCCTTCTCGAAGTCGTCGATGCGCGCCAGCAGCCGCGCCAGCCGCACGGGGTGGGGCGACGGGGCGACCTCCTCGGCGCCGTGCACCCCCGCCTCCAGGGCACGGCAGCTCCGCTCCTCCTCCTGACAGCGCGGGCAGACTGCGATGTGCTCCTCGACGGCGCTCCGCTCGGCGGGGGGGAGGGTGCCGTTCACGTACCAGGGGAGCAGCTCCCAGATCCTCGAATGGGTCCGCTCGCCGCGGTCCCGGGGCTCTCTCATCGCCGTCTCTCCTTATCCCGCATAGCTCGTTACGCCCAGACCCGGCAGCAACTCCCGCAGGCGCCGGCGGGCGTGGAACATCCTCGTCTTCACCGTGTTGACCGGGCAGCCCACGATCTCGGCGATCTCCTGGTACGAGCGGCCGTAGAAGTAGGTCAGCTCGACGACCGCCCGGTGCTCCGCCGACAGGGCGTGGAGGGCGCGCCCCAGGGTCCCCGCCAGCTCCCGCCGCGCCAGCAGGCTCTCCGGCTCGTCGGCGTCCACCGCCTCTGGCGGACCGCTCTCCTCGCCGCGGTCGATCTCCTGCGCCGGGGCCGGCCGCCGCGCCAGGGCTTTGAGCGCCTTGTGGTAGGCGATGCCGAAGATCCAGGTCGACGGGCGCGAACGGCCGTCGAACCCCGCGGCGCCGCTCCAGATGGCGAGCATCACGTCGTTCAACACCTCTTCCACCACGTCCACCCGCCGGGTGAGCTTGAACAGGTAGGCGAACAGGCGGCGGTAGTAGAGGTGGTAGAGCGCCTCGAAGGCCCTACGGTCCTTGCCCGCCACCCGGCGCAGCAGGAGAGTCTCGTCGTCGGACACCATGCAGAGAGTATGTCCCCGGAAGGTCCCGTTCGGTTCAAACCGGTCCGCGAGAACTTTTCGGCCGGCTGCCGGGACATACAAGCGGATGACGCGAGAAGGTTCATGAATGCAAATTGACGTACGATTCTCCCTACAACCCTGACCTCGAGCCCGCGCCCACTGCGAACATCCAAGAGGAGAGCTCCGGAATGAAAGACCGCCGTACCCAGATCTTCACCGCTTCGATCCTGGCCTGCCTGGCGCTGGCCGCCGCCGCCCCGCTGGCGGCGGCGGAGGTCCAGGTGAGGGTGCTCAACAACGTCTTCACGCCCGACCCGGTGACCATCCAGCCGGGCGACACGGTCACCTGGACCAACAACAGCGGCCACCACAATGTGCTCTCGTCGAACGGCGTCTTCTCTTCGGGGGAGCCCGACTTCGGCTGGACCTTCTCCCACACCTTCACTTCGCCGGGCACCTTCAGCTACATCTGCCAGCCGCACGCCATCTTCGGCATGCGCGGGCAGGTGATCGTGAAGGCCGGCCCCGCGGCGCCCACCGGCCTCTCGGCCGCGGCGCGGTCGGTTAGCGAGGTCGTCCTCGACTGGACGGACCGCTCGAACAACGAGACCGGCTTCCGCATCGAGCGCAAGGGCCTCGGCGGCGCCTTCCAGGAGGTGGGGAGCGTCGGAGCCGGGGTCACGACCTTCGTCGCCGGCGGCCTCGCCCCGGCGACCTTCTACACTTTCCGCGTCCGTGCCACGGGTGCGGGCGGCGCCTTCTCCGGCTTCTCGAACGAGGCGGGGGCGGCGACCGACGCGCCCATCGCCCCCTGCGCTGCGGACGCGGACACCCTCTGCGTCAACGACGACCGCTTCCGGGTCGGGGTCGCCTGGCGGACCGGGAACGGCAACGGCGCCGGGCAGGCCGTGCCCATAGCCAGCGCGCCGGACTCCGGCCTTTTCTATTTCTTCGACGCGAGCAACCTCGAAATGCTGGTCAAGGTGCTGAACGCCTGCGGCCTGAACGAGCGCTACTGGCTCTTCTACGCGGCGACGACCAACGTCGAGCTCACCCTCACCGTGACGGACATCCGGACGGGCAAGGTGAAGGTCTACTTCAACCCGCTCAACAACCCGGCCGCGCCGGTCCAGGATACCGATGCCTTTGCGACCTGCCCCTGAGAGCGTCCTGCCTCTCCTCTTCCTTCTCGTCGCGGCCGGCTGCGGCACGGTGAAGTCTCCCACCGAGCCGCCGCCGGCGGGCGGTGGACCGGCCTTCACTTTTTCGCAGATCCAGACGCAGATCTTCACGCCGACCTGCGCCAAGGCGGGGTGCCACGCCGCCTCGGCCGGCTCGGGCGGGATGGTGCTCGAGGCCGGGAGCGCCTACTCGGAGATCGTGGGACGCGGATCGACCAGCAACCCGTCGTTCAACCGCGTGGAGCCCGGGGTGCCCGAACGGAGCTACCTGCTCAAGAAGGTGCGCGGCGACGCCGACATCACCGGGGCCCGCATGCCGCTCGACGGCCCCCCTTACCTGACGTCCGAACAGATCGAGGGCATCGCCGGGTGGATCCGCGCCGGCGCCCCGAACAACTAGGGAGAGACCGCCCATGAAAGCTCTCGTTCCGGCGGCCGCCCTGGCCGCCGCCCTGCTCCTGGCGGGGGACCTGGCGGCGCAGGAGCCCGGCCCCTACGAGCCGGTGCGGCGCGACGGCCTGGGCACCCGGCTGATCAACGTCTCGACGCCGTATACGGTCGGAGCGCGAAAGATGGAGGTCCTCTTCAGCCACCGCTTCCAGCAGCCGGTCAACGAGGGCGACGCCCACGACCTCTGGGGGTTGGACGGCGGCTCGGACGTGGGCATCGGCCTGGCGGTGGGGCTCACCCGGAGCCTCGACCTCTCCGTCTACCGCTCCTCCTTCCAGGAGAATTACGAGCTGGCGGGCAAGTTCCTCGCCTTCGAGCAGGCCCCGCGCGTGCCGCTGACCGTCGCCGTGCGGGCGGGAGCCGACCTGCTGCTGCGAGACGGCGTCGAAGACTCGACCCGCCCCTTCGCCCAGCTCCTCCTGGCCCGGCGCCTGCGTTCGGGGGTGAACCTCCTGCTCTCGCCCTCCTGGGTGGCGGACACGCCGCGCCTGAAGAACGCCTGGAACGTGCCCGTCGGCCTGACCTTCGCCCTGGGCCCCAAGTACCTCGTGGAGCTCGAGTACGTCCCCGAGAACGGCGACCTGGACGACAGCCGCGAGGCCTGGCACGTCGCCTTCTCGCGGGCGCTCGGCGGGCACATCTTCGAGGTCGTGCTGGGCAATTCGCGGGCGACCACGGTCGACCAGATCCTGGGCGGCGACTCCGCCGCAGGCTTCGAGACGGGCGACGTCCGCCTCGGCTTCAACATCGTGCGCGATTTCGGCTTCTGAAGGAGGAGCCTCCCATGCTGATCCGTCTCTGCGGCCTGAGCTTAGCCCTGACCCTCGCCGCCTGCGCGGCCTTCCAGGCCCAGCACGGCCGCCAGGCTCCCTCCCCCTCGGGACACGAGCACCATGCTACGGCCCCCTCGCGGGAGTTCACCGAGCTCCCCCGGGACGCCCAGGTCGCCCGCATCCGCGGCGAGGCCGAGGCGGTGAAGGCCGATCTCGCCAGGGAGGGCCGCTATCTCTGCTGCATCGAGCCCGCCTGCACCGAGTGCCTCCTGAAGTTCGGCGAATGCCGCTGCCGCCATGAGCTGCGCAAGGAAGGCCCCTGCGGCAACTGCTGCGGCGAGTGCCGGGACGGCTGGGTGGAGGGCCGCAAGGTGGACGAGCGATCGGACGAAAGCAGCGCGCATCACCACTGACTCCCAGGCCCCCGGCATACCTTTCGCAACTCGTCCGGGGGCATGGACCCCCTCCGCCTGAAGGTCATGTCCTACAACGTCGGCGGGCACGGCGCCCGCTGGTCGTCCCGCTACCTGGACCGCATCGCCCGGGTCATCGTCGACGCCGGGCCGGACGTCGTCGGCCTCCAGGAGGTCCATCGCGGCACCCGCAAGGCCCGCCTCGAGGACCAGGCGGAGGCGCTGGCGCGGTTGACCGGCATGTCGGTCGCCTTCGGCAAGAGCTTCGACCTGACGGAGGGGGAGTTCGGCAACGCGGTGCTCACGACCGGCGAGGTGCGCGCCACCGAGGTCCATGCCCTGCCCGGCCCCGGCGAGCGCCGAACCCTGCTCGCCTCCCGCCTCGCCCTCTCCGGCGCCGAGGTCGACTTCTACGTCACCCACCTCGCCGCCTGGAGCCGCTGGGGGCGCTCGGCACGAAGCGTGCAAATCACCGGCTTGCTGGAGCGGCTCAAGAGTCGTAGCGGGCCTTTCATCCTGGCGGGGGATCTGAACGCTCCGCCGGGAGCTCCTGAGATCGGTGCCCTGCTCGGCAGCGAGCTGTTCCGGGTGTGCGGCGAGGACATGGCCTGCACCCACCGGTACATGCGGCAGCGCATCGATTACGTCTTCGCGGACCCGGGATGGAGCACCACGTCGTCCACGGTGCTCCGGACGGGACCTTCCGACCACTGGCCCGTGGTCGTCGAGCTGGAACGCAGCACCGCACAGTAGGGCCGGGCCAACACCCGGCGGAAAGGCTCTCTCCCATGGCCAAGGCTGCCCGTCCGCGCAAGCCTGCCCGTTTCCTGCAGGTCACCTACACAGCCGCGGGGCTCTACCTGGTCGTCTTGCTGAGCCTCGCGCTGCTCCTCTGGTCGATCCTTCGCGAGCGCGAGTCGCACGTCCGCGTGCCCGACCTCGCCGACTTCGAGCAGGCCCTCCCCTCGATCGCCGGCCTGACCGGCTCGCCGATCCTGGCCGGCAACAGCGTCGAGATCCTGCAGGACGGCGACGGGTTCTTCCCGGTCCTCTTGGACGAGATCGCCAGGGCCACCGAGAGCGTCCACCTGGAGACCTACGTCTGGTGGAAGGGCGAGATCTGCGTCCAGGTCGCCCGCGCCCTGGCCGACAAGGCGAAACAGGGGGTCGAGGTGCGGCTCACCCTGGACGCCATCGGCTCGAACGAGGGAGACAACGACCTGTTCGAAATGATGGGGGATGCGGGGGTCAAGATCGCCCACTACCATCCCTTCGAGCTGCGGGACCTCGGGCTGTTCAACAACCGTACCCACCGGAAGATAGCGATCTTCGATGGCCGCGAGGCCCTCGTCTTCGGCCATGGGATCGCCGAGGAATGGACCGGCCACGCCCAGGACCGCGATCACTGGCGGGACACCGGGGTGCGCCTCACCGGACCGATCGTCAACGCCGTCCAGGCCGTGTTCGCCGAAAACTGGGTGGAGACCACCGAGGAGGTGCTGGTGGGGGAGAAGTACTTTCCCGCGCTTCCCGCCACGGGCTCGGTGCGCGCCCACATGACGGCGAGCTCGCCCCAGGGCGGCGTCTCCCAGCTCGAGCTGCTCTACAAGCTGGCGATCGCCACGGCCCAGAAGGAGCTGATCGTCCAGAACCCCTACTTCATCCCGGACGGCGAGCTGACCGGCCTGCTCGAACGCGCGGTCGAGCGGGGGGTCGACGTCCAGGTCATGATCCCCGGCCCGGTGACCGACAGCGAGATCGTCCGCCACGCCGGGCACCGCCAGTTCCAGGACCTGCTCGAAAGCGGCGTCCACATCTGTGAGTACCAGAAGACGCTCAGCCACCAGAAGGTGATGATCGTCGACGGCATCTGGTCGCACGTCGGCTCGACCAACTTCGACGACCGCTCGCTCGACATCAACGACGAGGCGAGCGTCGGCCTGATCGACGAGGAGGTGGCGGCGCGCCTGCGCGCCGCCTACGAAAAGGACCTGAAGGACTGCAAGAAGCTCGACGCCGCGACCTGGGACGAGCGGGGGGCGTGGCACAAGCTCAAGGACCGCCTCTCCTACATGATCAACGAGCAGCTCTAGCCATGATGACGATTCCGATCTGGCTGTTCGTTCTGATGCTCCTCTCGATCGCCCTCCTGGGGACGATGCTCTGGACGCTGCTTCGCGAGCGGGACTTCCGCGTCCGCGTGCCGGACCTCGACAGCTTCGAGGAGGCCCTCCCCTCGATCGCCGGCATGACCAACGCGGCCATCCTCCCCGGCAACCGCGCCGAGATCTTGCAGAACGGCGACGAGTTCTTCCCCGCCCTCCTGGAGTCGATCGCGGAGGCCAAGGTGTCGATCCACTTCGAGACCTACGTCTGGTGGAGCGGGGACATCTGCGACCAGGTCGCCAGGGCCTTTGCCGCCCGTGCCCGCGAGGGCCTGGAGGTGCGGCTCACGATCGACGCGCTCGGCTCTCAGAAGATGAGCAAGGAGCTGCGCGTGATGATGAAGGAGGCCGGCTGCAAGCTCTCCCTCTACCATCCGATCCGTCTCACCGACTTGGGCCAGCTCAACAAGCGGACGCACCGCAAGCTCGCGATCTTCGACGGCAAGGTCGCCTACGTCTTCGGCCACGGCATCTCGAAGCTCTGGCTGGGCCACGGCCAGGACAAGGACCACTGGCGCGACACCGGCGTCCGCCTGCGCGGCCCGGTCGTCAACGGCGTGCAGTCCGTCTTCGCCCAGCACTGGATCGAGGAGACCGGCGAGGTGCTGGTGGGCGAGAAGTACTTCCCGGCCCTGGAGCCGGCCGGCGACATCCGCATGCACGTCCTCTCGGGAGCCCCCCTGGGCGGCGTCTCCGACCTCGAGCTGCTGTTCAAGATGGCGATCGCCACCGCCCAGAAGGAGCTGATCATCCAGAACCCCTACTTCATCTCCGACCCGGAGACGGTCAGCCTGCTCAAGAGGGCGATCAAACGGGGGGTGGAGATCAAGATCATGGTGCCCGGCAAGATCACCGACAGCCCGATCGTCAGCCGCGCCGGGCAGATCCACTTCAGCGAGATGCTGAACGCCGGGGTGCGCATCTTCCACTTCGAAAAGACCCTGATCCACCAGAAGATCGTGGTCATCGACGGCGTCTGGTCGCACGTCGGCTCGACCAACCTCGACGACCGCTCCTTCGACATCAACTAGGAGGCCGGCGTCGGCATCATCGACAAGGGGATCGCCGCCGAGCTCAAAGCCGCCTTCGACGAAGACGCCAAGAGCAGCGTCGAGCTGAAGGCCGCGGAGTGGGACCGGAATTACACCCTCTGGAACCGCTCGCTCGACCGGCTGTGCTACTTGATCTCGGGGCAGTTGTAGAAGCCCCGCAGGGGCGCAGGCGCCTAGCCCAGGGCTTCAGCCCTGGGCGGGCTCTGCGCGGGGCTCCGGGGGCGAAGCTTGGCAGCCAGCGGTGAGGGTCCCGCCGCGAGGCGAGCCTGTTCGGCGAAGCGGGATCGCCGCTCGATGTCGGCGTCCAGCTCCTCCTGATGGTCCCAGTAGTAGGCGAGGGCTGAGTGGATCTGGCCGAGAGACAGATCCGGATGCTGGAAATGTAGCTCCTCGGGACTCCAGCCGTAGGCGCGCTGCGCCATCACCAGCTCGACGATCTTCATCGTCGTTCCAGCGAGGATTGGATTGCCGCTGCCGTCGAGCTCGACGTGAGGATAGCTGGGAGCGGATCGCAGAGGGTTGCCCATGGTCTCCTCAGTCTAGCAAGAAAGACCGGAGGTGCAGGATGGGTAACGACATCCGAAGAGAGGGCCGGCATCGCCACGATGCCGGCCCCCGGGGTTCCGACTACTGAGGATACTGCGGCTTGCCGCCCTTCCAGGCGATGGGGTAGCGGACGCAGGAGCCGCCGATGGCTCCGGTGACGGTGGCCGGATAGCAGGTCGGCGGGCCGTAGATGCCGTAGGGATCGAAGAGGTACCACTCGTTGTTGGCGTCCTTACGGGCGAAGAAGATGTGCAGGTGGGTGTTGGGGCCGCCGGCGCCGCGCTTGCCGCCGGGACCGGTGTTGCCCGCCCAGGCCAGGAACTGGCCGGCCGTGACCGTCGTGCCGAGCAGGCTCGAGGAGATCGTCTCCGAGTTGGTGCCCCAGTGGCTGGCGTCCAGGTTGCGCTGGGCGACGACCTGCTTGCAGCCCGAGTCGTTCAGGTGGGTCTTGTAGTCCGTCAGCTCCTGCGAGGGGCCGAGGGAGGGCACCGAGCGCGACCAGGCGTTGGTGCAGTCGTTGGCGGCGCCGTTGCGCAGGTGCATGTAGATGGTGCGGTAGGCGTCCTGGACGCCGCCCACGGTGTGGCTCACGATGACGGTGTTGCCGGACCAGTTGTCCCAGCCGACGTGTATCACCCGGCCGGGTGCCGCCGCCCGCACCGCGAAGGTCTTCACGTCGTCGCGGCTGTAGTCGGCGGCGTGGTGCCAGCTCCCCGCACTGTAGAGCCAGACGCCGCGGCGCTTGACCGCGGTGTCCGAGAAGGGAAGGGTGAACGGTGCGGCCGTGCCGCTCACCGCCGAGAGGCGGACGGTGCGGCTGGTGCCGCTGACGTCGACCGGCCAGCGGTAGACGACGGACGACCCGGCGCCCGGATTGCCGCAGGAGTTGGGCAGGCCGGGGCAGTGCGTCGCGGTGCGGGTGATGCCGTAGTTGTAGGAGTCCTTGGCGACCACCTGGTTCGAGCAGGTGTCGCCGCAGGTGCCCTGGTTGATCTCCAGGTCGATCAGCCGCAGGTTCTGCGCCGCCAGCTCGCTCCACTTGGCGGTGAAATTCTCGCCGTCGACGCCGCTCCACAAGTAGCGGGCGCCGGTGCCGGCGCGCCATACGCCGGTGTACTTCTTCTGGCCCCCCTCCTCGTAGGTCTCGACGTCGATCAACCGGAGGTTCTGGCCGGCGAGCTGATTCCACTTGGCGTTGAAGCTCGCCCAGTCCGCGCCCACCCAGAGGAAGTGGCCGTCGCTGCCGGAGCGCCAGACGCCGGTGTACTTGCGCTTGCCGCCCTCGACGTAGGTCTCGACGTCGATCAGCCGCAGGTTCTGCTTGGCGAGGTCCGACCACTTCTTCTGGAAGCTTGCCCACTCGGCGCCCACCCAGAGGAAGTGGCCGTCGTTGCCGGAGCGCCAGACGCCAATGTACTTGCGCTTGCCGCCTTCGACGTAGGTCTCGATGTCGATGAGCCGGAGGTTCTGCTGGGCGAGCTGCGCCCACTTGGCGTTGAAGCTGGCCCATTCGACGCCGGCCCAGAGGAAGTGACCGTCGCTGCCGGAGCGCCAGACGCCGGCGTACTTGCGCTTGCCGCCCTCGACGTAGGTCTCGACGTCGATCAACCGCAGGTTCTGCTTGGCAAGCTCGGCCCACTTGGCGTTGAAGTTGTTCCACTCGACGCCGCTCCAGAGAAAGTAGCCGTCGGTGCCGCCCTCCCAGACACCGGTGAGCCGCTGCTCGGCGTGTGCCGCTCCTGTCGCTGCCACCATCAGGAACAGACCGATCGCCAACCGCGACCAGGACCTCAAAATCGAAACCGCACGAGGGCGGGTACCTCCTGAATGACTCATGGGCGACTCCATTTTCTGTGGCGAGCTTCTCGCCACCTCCGAGATGCGTACGGAGGCTAGAGGCGCCGGGCGGAGGATTTCGTTACGGACGGGGGACTAAAAGGCAAGCAGACCGGCCGTTCAAACCCGGGTGGTCTCCATCTCCCGGTCCACCGCCTCGAGCGCCGCATCCGGGTCCACCTCCGCGCCGGCTTCGCGAAGCGCGACGGCGACGGCTTCGACCGTGCGGCGCAGGAAGTCGGGGCGGGTCACGGCGTAGCCCATGTGGCCGACGCGGAAGGAGCTGTTCTTGATCGCGGGATGGAGGCCGCCGGCGATGGTCACGCCGTGCGCGGCGACGCGGGCCGGGATGGCGGGATCGATGCCGGCCGGCACGTTGAGGGCGGAGAGCGTGTTGGCCGTCAGGGCCTCGCTGCGCGGCACGGGCCGGAGGTCGAGCGCTCTCCAGGCGGAGCGCATGGCCGCGGCGGCGCGCGCGTGGGTCTCGACGCGCGCTTCGATCCCCTCGTCGAGGATCTCCCCGAGACCGGTTTCGAGCGCCATGACGAGCGAGGTGGCAGGCGTCGCGAAGTAGCTCGGCTTGCGCTCTTCGTAGGCGCGGTGGATGGGCAGCCAGGAGTCCCAGTCGAGGAAGAGCGGGGGAGGGGTGCCCGGCCGCGCCGCGCGCGCGGCCAGCGCCCGTTCGCTCGCGACCATCAACGCCAGACCCGGAGGCAGGCCGATCGCCTTCTGCGAGGCGGTGAAGTAGACGTCCGCCCCCCAGTCCGCCATGGCGAAGCGCTCGCCGGCGGTCGCGCACACCCCGTCGATCACCGAGAGCACCCCGGCCTCGCGCGCCAGGCGGCAGAGCGGCTCCGGGTCGAGGCGCACGCCCGTCGAGGTGTCCACATGGGTCGCGAAGAGGGCGCGCACCCGGCCGCTCCTCTCCAGGGCCTTCTGCACCTCCACGGCCGGCGGCGCGCCGCCCACGACCGAAGAGACCTCGACCACCTCGACCCCCCAGCGCAGCAGGATCGTGACCATGCGGTCCGAGAAGTAGCCGGTCTTGACCACCACGGCCCGCTCCCCGGGCGCCATCAGGTTGGCCGCCACCGTGTCCATGGCGAGCGTGCCGCTGCCTGCCACGATGAACGGCTGGCTCGCCGCGTCCGCCCGCCAGACCTCCCGCATCCGCTCGATCGACCGGCCGAACGCCTCGATCAGACGGGGCGACGTATGGCTCGGCGGCGGCAGGGCCGCGGCCGCGCGGACGGCCGGGGACAGCTCGACCGGACCGGGGATCATCAGCAGGGGGGATGGCGTCGTCATCTTGACCTCGCTAGCGTGAAAGGAAAACCGGTCCGGTGCCGGCTATGGTAGCAGGGCCGGCGGTGAAGCCTCAGGGACGCGGTCGACTTCTTTAGATTATACCCGGTTGTCTATTTGCTGCGGCAAAGCCCTTCGCCTCGTGGAAAAGGGTTCAACCTCAGGCCAAAAGGGTATTTGCCGCCAAAAGTGACTCCGGCGTTGGAAAATAGGCTTCACGCAGCGAGGAATTGGTCTTTTCTTCGCTTCGATTGAGCAATTCTCGGAGGAAATGACCTTTTCCTCGGAGAAATGGTCTCAGCGGCCGATCCCGAAAGCAAATCCGGGATGAATTGGGCTTTTTACCGCGATCGATGAGGAAAGAAGCTCGCGGGGATCGGAATCTCGGCTCTCTTGTCGTTCATCTCAGATATTTTGGCACGTGCGTTGCAGCTTTGTAGAAGCCAGTCAGAGGCCTGTCTGGAGGATACTCGTCATGTCTGAGCAGGGCGTCCATATCGAACCGCCTCAGGGCAAGCTCGGAGTGCTGCTGGTGGGGCTGGGAGCGATCTCGACCACGTTGATCGCGGGGGTGGCGGCGGTCCGGCGCGGGTTGGGCAAGCCGATCGGCTCGCTCACCCAGATGGGGACCATCCGGCTCGGCAAGCGGACGGAGGGCAGGGTGCCGCCCATCAAGGACTTCGTCCCCCTGGCCGGGCTGGACGACCTCGTCTTCGGCGCCTGGGACATCTTCCCCGACAACGCCTACGAGGCCGCCCTGGAGGCCGGGGTGCTGGAGCGGACCCTGATCGAGCAGCTCCGCCCGGAGCTTGAGGCGGTCAAGCCGATGAAGGGGGTGTTCTACCCGCAGTACGTCAAGCGCCTCCACGGCACCCACGTCAAGGAGGGGGGGAGCAAGTGGGACCTCGCCCAGCGGCTCATGGACGACATCTGGGAGTTCCAGGAAGAGAGCGGCGCCGACCGGCTGGTGATGGTCTGGTGCGGCTCGACCGAGATCCACATGAAACCTGTGGAGGTCCACCGCACGGTCGAGAGCCTGGAGGCGGGGTTGAAGAGCGACGACGAGGCGATCCCGTCGAGCATGATCTACGCCTATGCCGCGCTCTCCCTGGGGATCCCTTTCGCCAACGGCGCGCCCAACCTCACCGTCGACGTGCCGGCCCTGCTGGAGCTGGCGGACCGCAAGCGGGTGCCGGTCTGCGGCAAGGACTTCAAGACCGGGCAGACGCTGATGAAGACCATCATCGCCCCGGGCTTGAAGGCTCGCATGCTGGGGCTCCAGGGGTGGTTCTCGACCAACATCCTGGGCAACCGGGACGGCGAGGTGCTGGAGGACCCGGAGTCCTTCAAGACCAAGGAGGAGAGCAAGCTCTCGGTGCTGGAGCACATCCTCCAGCCCCACCTCTACCCCGACCTCTACGAGGGCTTCCACCACCAGGTGCGGATCAACTACTACCCGCCGCGGGGGGACAACAAGGAGGGGTGGGACAACCTGGACATCTTCGGCTGGCTCGGCTACCCGATGCAGATCAAGATCGACTTCCTCTGCCGGGACAGCATCCTCGCCGCGCCGCTGGTGCTGGACCTCGCCCTGTTTCTGGACCTCGCCCGCCGCGCCGGCCTGCAC
>Ga0190265_10000978_pt1 | contig 18554 bp, 20 predicted proteins | sample Popmic124T_FD_133135 | JGI IMG/M metagenome (GOLD analysis project Ga0190265, IMG submission 133135) | Populus adjacent soil microbial communities from riparian zone of Indian Creek, Utah, USA - 124 T | ecosystem: Environmental > Terrestrial > Soil > Riparian zone | place: USA: Utah | collected...
CACCGGGCTACGACGCCGTCGTCGACGCCGCTCTCGGCGCCGGCACCTCGGCGGCGGTGGCCAACGGCTTCCCGCTCAACTCGCCCTACAATGCCGATTTGCCCTACGACATCGAGCAGTTCGCTGTGTTCGGCGAGGCGAGCTTCGACATCACGGAGAGCCTGAAGGTGACCGCCGGCGGCCGCTATTACGACTTCAGCGAGACTCGCGAGTTCAACTCGGGCGGCCTCTTTTCCAACGGCGACAACAATGTCGACGAGACCTCTTCGAACGGCTTCAGCCCGCGAGTCATCCTGAGCTACGAGATCGAGGAGAATTTCCGGATCAACGCGCAGGCCTCGAAGGGCTTCCGCCTCGGCGGCGTCAACGATCCGCTCAACCTCGGCCTCTGCCGCGGCGGACCGGACGGGCCGGACGCGATGACCTTCGGCAATCGCCCTCTCTATGAGGACGAGACTTTGTGGAACTACGAAGTCGGGGTGCGGGCGCAGCGCCGCGGCCTGCGCTTCGCCGGCGCCGCCTTCTACACCGACATCAGCAATTTGCAGGTCACCGCGGATGCCGGCCAATGCTCGTCGCGAGTCGTCTTCAACGTGCCCAAGGCGCACTCGATGGGCGTCGAGTTCGAGCTCGGCTTCACGCCGCTCGAGGGGCTCGACCTGTCGATCGCCGGCAGCGTGATCGACGCGAAGTTCGATTCGACCGTCACCTCGGTGCTCGGCGCGGTGATCGCCGGCATGCGCGACGGCAACCGGCTTCCGAGCGTGCCCAATTTCCAGATCGCCCTCAGCGCCAATTACAATTTCCGGGTGAACGACGCCGCCGAAGGCTATTTCGGCTTCACCTTCCAGCATGTCGGCGACCGCTACACCCAGCCGGGCGACCAGGAGGGCAATCCGCAGACCTTCTTCTTCGCACCGGTCGATCCGGCAACCGGCCTTCTCGACCCGACGCCCTATTTCGGCGCCACCAGCCTCGAGCCGACGGTGCTCAACCTCAGGCTGCCCTCCTACGAATATATCAACCTCAGCGCCGGCATCGAGTGGGACAACGGCTTCGGCGTGATGGTCTACGTCAACAATTTGCTCGACGAGAACGCCCTCCTCTCGTTCGACCGCGAGCGCGGCGGGCGGGCGCGCCTCGGCTTCAACGTCGGCCAGCCGCGGATCGTCGGAATCACGCTCCGGAAGCGCTTCGGCAACTGAGCCCGGCGTTCCCCGCATGATGCGCATCAGCCGCCGCGCCCTGCTCCTCGCCGGGGCGGGCGCGACGGCCGCCGCCGCGCTGCCCAAACCGCTGCGCGCCCGGCCGGCCCGGACCGGCGGCTGGGACGCGATCGTCGTCGGCGCCGGCGTGTTCGGCGCCTGGACGGCGAAGCGGCTGCAGGATGCCGGCAAAAGGGTGCTGCTGCTCGACGCCTGGGGCCCGGCCCATGCCCGCGCCTCCTCGGGCGGGGAATCGCGAATGATCCGCGCCGGCTACGGCGCCGACGCCGTCTACACGCGCATGGCCTGGCAATCGCTCGACGAGTGGCGAAGCCTGTCCGCGCGCGCCGGGCTTCCGATCTTCCACGAGACAGGGGTCCTCTTCTTCGCGCCGCGCATCGATTCCTATTTCGAGGAGTCGATCGCGGTGCACAATCGCCTCGGCTTCGCGATCGAGGTGCTCGACGAGGCGGCGTTGCGGCGCCGTTTCCCGATGATCGACTTCGGCGGCATCACCGCCGGCCTCTATGAGCCGCGCTTCGGCGCGCTGATGGCGCGCCGCTCGGTCCAGACCCTGGTCGCCGAGTTCGTCCGGGCCGGCGGCCATTACCGCCAGGCGGCGGTGGCGCCGCCGCCGCCCGGGCCGCGCCTCGAAGCGGTCTCGGCGGGCGGCGAGACGCTGCGGGCGGACCGCTTCGTCTTCGCCTGCGGGCCCTGGCTCGGCCGGCTCTTCCCCGATCTGCTCGGCCGCCGCATTTTCCCGACCCGGCAGGAGGTGTTCTTTTTCGCCCCGCAAGCGGGCGACACGCGCTACGAGCCGGGCCGGCTGCCGGGCTGGGCCGATTTCAACGGCGGCGACATCTATTACGGCTTTCCCAACCTCGAAGGGCGCGGCTTCAAGATCGCCCACGACGCGCACGGGCCGCCGATGGACCCGGACAGCGGCGACCGCACCGCCTCAGCCCAAGCGCTCGCCGACGTCCGCGCCTTCATGGCCCGCCGCTTCCCGGACCTCGCCTCGCGTCCGCTCAGCGAGGCGCGCGTCTGCCAATATGAGAACAGCTCCAACGGCGACCTGCTGATCGACCGCCACCCCGAATGGGCGAATGTGGTGCTGGTCGGCGCCGGCTCGGGCCACGGCTTCAAGCACGGCCCCGCGGTCGGCCGCTACGCCGCCGACCTTTTGCTCGGCACGCTGCGCAATCCCGAGCCCCGCTTCTCGCTGGCGACCAAGGCCGAGCAGGCGAACCGCGCCATCCACTGAGCGCATGCCCGTCTGAAAGGTCCCCGGCCGGGTTTGACATATCGGCTAAACCCGATGTAATGTAGGCGAATGGCAAGACCGTCCGCCGATGCTTCCGCGTTCAGTGCGATCGCCCATCCGACGCGGCGCGCCGTGCTGGATCACCTGCTCGCGGGCGAACGGAGCGCCACCGAGTTGCGGCTGGCGCTGGCGCCGCGCATCGCGGGCGCGAGCCAGCCGGCCTTTTCGGAGCATCTGTCGGTTCTCGCCCGCGCCGGCCTCGTCGATGCCCGGCCGCAGGGCCGCGAACGCATCTATTCCCTGAACGCCCGGCCGCTGGCCGAAGCCTTCGACTGGCTGAAGCCGTACGAAGCCTTCTGGGACGAGCGGCTGGCCAAGCTGGGCGACTATCTGGACCGGAAAGCGAGGCCGCAATGAAGTCGTTCCGACGGGTCGCGACCTATAAGCACAGCATCGAGGACGTGTGGGCCGCGCTCACCGATCCCTATGCGATCGCCGAATGGCTGATGCCGACCACCTTCTCGGAGCCGAAGGTGGGCAGCAAATTCCGCTTTCAATATGATCCGGAGCGGCTGTGCCCGTCCGGGATCGTGGACTGCGAGGTCATCGAGGTCGAGCCGCCGCGGCGCCTCGCCTGGTCCTGGCAAAATCGCGCGGTCGAGGGCGCAACGCAGCCGCCGCCGATGCGCGTCGAATGGACGCTGACCCCGGTTAAGGGCGGGACCCGCGTCGAGCTCGTCCAGTCCTACGAGAACCAGCCGTGGAGCCTCACCTTCGCGATGGGCATGGGCTGGCGCTTCTATCTCCGCTGGTTCCTCCCCAAGGCGCTGAAGAATGTCAGCGACGGCAATTTCCGGCGAGGCGCGATCCCGCTGGCGAAGCGCGCCTATCGGGCGACCAATCTGCCGGACGACGTGATTATCTAGGAAGACGATGAAGCGGCGCGATCTCCTGCTCATCCCCGCCGCGGCGCTCGTCACGAGCGTCCCGGTGTCACGAGGGGGGAAGCAATGATAGAACTACTCGCGAACCAGCCACAGGCTGACCGCGCTTACCGGCGCTGGGTGGATGCTCTCATCGCGGGAAGCACGCCAGACAACAAGGGATGGGTAATCGACGGCACAGGAGTCCTCTTCAGCAACTACGGGCACGGCGAGCCGGGCACGATCGAAGATCAAGTAATGCTCGGCGTGGACTCTAGCGCCGGCAACGGCATCGTGAAGATCGTGCGACCTGTGACTGCGGAGCAGGATAGGCACAAGCTAACCGTCGCTGGCCGTGACGAAAATGGAAGCATCTCCCTGCTTCGCGAGGGCTGGTTGAAGAAGAACCGGCTCTCGACAGCGGTTCGGGAGCGTTTCAGTGCCTTGAGCGGCCTCTCGCCCGTACCTCTCTCGGTCGCAGGAAGGCCGTCGAACCGTTACTGGTATGTGGTCGCAAACACCGATGACGCCCCGGATGATATCGTTGCCCAGACCGTCGCTTTCACCAACGCCTGTTCGCTAGCACGCTGGAGAGCAGGAGGACGACTGACCGCCGAAACTGAGGAGGCGGACACCTTTCGCCTAGGCATGGACGAGAAGGGCCGTGTGAAGAAGGTGAAGATCAAAGGCGGCGCCCGGGAGGTCGAGGAACTCCAAGGCTATGTGTCAGAGGCCCTAAAGACCCTGATCGGATCGCCGATGACCAAGCCGACTTTGAATGGATACGCGGTCGACGCGATGATTTCGGAAGCTAACCTCCTCATCGAGATTAAGACGGGAACCTCGGCCCACGACATCTACGAGGCAGTCGGCCAGCTGGCGCTCTATCCCTCGCTGATTTCGCTTCCTGGCGGGTTGAACCCCATCCTGCTGATCCCCACCGCGCCGGCACTGCGCCCTCATCTCGCCGCAGCTCTGGCGAAAGCCTCGATCGAGGTGCACTGCTACTCGGTCGGGCGAGTGGGAAAGAAGCCGGCGATCGAATTCACGCCCGCGTTTCTCTACCGCTGTCGCGCTCTATGATGTGAGGACGTGCCAACGGCGGACTCGGAGCGCGAAAGGCACAACTCGGCGTCAACCTGAATGAACGTCGGGTATTGGGAAGTCGGCAACGGCGCGAGAATGCCTGAAATTAGCGCATAAGCTCGGAGCGAAGAACAGACCACGAACAAAAGTGCTTTCCTACAACCCACCTCTTCGGGCATAAGCTGACCGATTCGCCGCGACTCGGAGGAGAATTCCGTGCCTGATTCCGTCCCGCCCCTTCGCGCCCGGAGCCCGCCCCGGACCCGGTCCGGGGCGCCTGCGCGTGAAATCCCCCCGCTTCCCGCCTTCCTCCGCTTCGCGCCGGTGCCGGTGCGCTCGCGCCACGACGGCTGGTCGCCCGCGCTGCAGCTGCGCTTCGTCGTCGCGCTTGCCCGTGGCGCCGGCGTGGACGAGGCGGCGCGCCGGCTCGGGCGGTCGCGCCAGACCGCCTATGCGCTGCGCAAGCTCCCCGGGGCGCAAGGCTTCGCCGCCGCCTGGGACGCGGCGGTCGCCTTCGCCCGCGAGGCGCGCGGGCTGGCCTGGGCGGGGCGGCGGCTGCCGGGCGCCTCGCCCGGGGGGATCGAGACCGTGCTGGTGCCGCGTTTCTATCGCGGCCGACTCGTCGGCTACGTCCAGCGCGAGGACGTCTCCGGCGCGATGGCGCGCCTCGCCCGGCTCGACCGGATCGCCGAGCGGTTGGAGGCGAAGGACGGGCCGCTCGGGGCGCGCCGCGCCGAAGGGCTGCGCGCGCTCTCCGAGCGGCTCGGCCCGATGCTCGGCGAAAGCTGACAAAGGCGACACGATGGCCCAAGCGAGACCCGCAAGTTCGTCAGCTTTGACAGCCCGGTCCCCGCTGCTACATCACGGGGCCGCCCTCTCTTTCATAGCGAAAGTCGGAACGATCATGCGCCTCTTCGCCGCCCTTCTCCTGCCGTTCGCCGGCGCTTCCGCTCTCGCCCAGCCCGCTTCCGCCCCGATCGCCTATCCCGAGACCGCCCGCGGCGACGTCGTCGAGGAGCAGTTCGGCGAGCGCATCGCCGATCCTTATCGCTGGCTCGAGAACGACGTCCGCGAGGACGCGCGGGTGCGCGACTGGGTAAGCGCGCAGAACCGGGCGACCGACGCCTATCTCGCCACCTTGCCCGGCCGCGCCGCCTTCCGCGCGCGGATGACGCAAATGTACGATTACGAGCGGTTCGGCCTCCCTGAGAAAGCCGGCAGCCGCTATTTCTACACCCGCAACGACGGCCTCCAGAACCAGTCGGCGCTCTACGTCCGCGAGGGCCTCGCCGGCGCGCCGCGCATGCTGATCGATCCCAATACATGGTCGCAGGACGGCGCCACCGCGCTCGCCGAATGGGACCCGTCCGAGGACGGCCGCCACCTCCTCTACGCGGTCCAGGACGGCGGCACCGACTGGCGCACCGTGCGCGTGCTCGACGTCGCGACCGGCCAGCCGACCAGCGACGAGATCCGCTGGGTCAAATTCTCCAATCTCGACTGGGCCAAGGACGGCTCCGGCTTCTTCTATTCGCGCTTCCCCGAGCCGCCGCAGGGGCAGCAATTCCAGTCGCTGAACGAGAACCAGACGATCTATTTCCACCGCCTCGGCACGCCGCAGAGCGAGGACCGCCTCGTCTATGCGACGCCGGACCGGCCGCGGCTCGGCAACAATGGCGAGGTCTCCGACGACGGCAACTGGCTGATCGTCTATTCCGCCGAAGGCACCGACGCGCGCTACGAGATCACGCTGATCGACCTCACCCAGCCGAACGCGCCGCCGCGCCGGCTGATCGCCGGCCTCGAGAACGATTGGACCTATCTCGGCAACACCGGCACCCGCTTCTTCTGGCAGACCAATCGGGGCGCCCAGCGCCAGCGCATCGTCGCCATGGACATCGCCACGCCGTCGCAGCTGACCGAGATCGTGCCCGAGGACCCGGCGACGCTCGCCAGCGCCTCGATCGTCGGCGACCAGCTCATCGCCACCTATCTCGTCGACGCGAAGAGCGAGGTTCGCACCTTTACCCTGGCGGGCCGCCGCACCGGCACCATCGCGCTGCCCGGCATCGGCACGGCCTCGGGCTTCTCGGGCGATCCTTCGGACAGCGAGACCTTCTACAGCTTCGCCAGCTTCAACCGGCCGGCGACCGTCTTCCGCTACGACAGCGCGACCGGCGAAAGCGCCGTCTTCGCACAACCCGAGCTCGCCTTCGATCCGGCCCAATACGAGGTCCGCCAAGTCTTCTACGCCTCGCGCGACGGGACGCGGGTGCCGATGTTCCTGGTCCACCGCCGCGGCCTCGACACGGGGAGGCCGCAGCCGACCTTGCTCTACGGCTATGGCGGCTTCAACGTCTCCTCGGAGCCTGCCTTCCAGCCGCGCTGGATGACCTGGGTCGACATGGGCGGCGTGCTCGCGGTCGCCAATCTGCGCGGCGGCGGCGAATATGGCCAGGCCTGGCACGACGCGGGGAGGCGGGCGAACAAGCAGAACGTGTTCGACGATTTCATCGCCGCCGCCGAATATCTGATCCGCGAGCGGATCACCTCGAGCCGCCACCTCGCCATCGAGGGCCGCTCGAACGGCGGCCTGCTCGTCGGCGCGGTGCTCAACCAGCGGCCGGACCTGTTCGCGGCGGCGCTGCCCGGCGTCGGCGTGATGGACATGCTGCGCTTCGACCGCTTCACCGCCGGGCGCTACTGGGTCGACGACTACGGCTATCCGGACCGCGCCGACGATTTCCGGATCCTGCGGCTTTACTCGCCCTATCACAACATCCGTTCGGGCGTGCGCTACCCGGCGGTGCTGGCGACCACCGCCGATACCGACGACCGCGTGGTCCCCGGCCACAGCTTCAAATATATCGCCGCGCTGCAGGCCGCCGACGCGGGGCCGGCGCCGCATTTGATCCGTATCGAGACCCGCGCCGGCCACGGCTCGGGCAAGCCGACCGACAAGCAGATCGAGGAATATAGCGACATGTACGCCTTCATCGCCCAGCATACGGGGCTGCGGGTGGGTAATGCGCCCCCCGCGGGCGAGCGCGGGGCGCGCTAGCGGGGCCTAGCTGCCGCTGAGCTCGACCGTCCCGACCACCGAGGAGATCGAGACCCGCGGCCCTCCTGCGCCGAGCCGGGCGCGGACGCGGCCATTCTCGACGTCGATCGGCAGGCTGGCGCTGAGGCTGCGGACATCGCCCTGCACGCTCGACACGGTGATGTCGGCATTGGTGCCGGGACGGAAGCTGATCCGGGTCGGGCCGACGATGCTCGACACGTCGACGCCGCGCGCATCAAGCGCGCCCAAGGTCAGCGACAGGCCCCCGGCGATGCTCGACAGGCTGGCCGAGCGGACGCCGTCGGCCTGGACGCGGCCGGCGATGCTGCTGAGGGTGAGGCGGCCCTCGATCGCGCCAATCGCGACATTGCCGGCGACGGTTTCGAGCGAAAGATCGACGGCGCGCGGCAAAGTCAGCCGGACTTGCTGCCGCGAGCGGATGCTGTGGCAGCCACGACTCCGATCCTGGACATGGGCGATGCTGAGCCGGGCGCCGCCGCCGGTCACCTCGGTCCGGTAGCAGTCCAGCTCGCGCCGGCTCGCCGCCATCCGGACGATGTGGACGGTCGCGATGGCGCCGTCGCCGGTTTCGACCGTCACCGGCCCGGCGATCCCCTCGACGCTGACCGCGGCGCCCGGATCGAGCCGGAAGCTCTCGCGGATCTCCTCGCGCGCGGTCATTTCCTGATCCGTGTCGGTCTGCGAGCCGCCTGAGGTGCGCGCGGTCGACACGCTGGCCGGCAACAAGACGGCGGCCGCGGCCGCGGTGAGGATGGAGGTCTTCAAGGCTTTGCGCATGTTCGGTTCCTTCTGCTCATCCCCGCTACAAATGTAGCATGCCAGATTTCCGGCGCGATGCAAGGCGTTCCGCGCCGGTTCCGTTAACCATCCCGTTCATCGCCCGCTCAGGCGCGTTGCGGGACACTTCGGCACCGGACCGCGTTTTTGGTCCGACTCAAGTCTGCAAGGAGCCCGTATCATGCTCAGGACGTTCATCCTCGGCGCCGCGGCCTCGATCGGCGCGATGGTCGCCTTCCCGGCGGCCGCCGAGGCGCAAGGCTATTATTACGACGGCTATTACGACCGCGGCTATTACGATCGCGGCCATTATCGCGATTATCCGCGCCGCTATCGCCGCGGCGATTATTATCGCGGCCACGACCGCCGCTATTCCCGCCGCTATGCCCGGCGGGGCTATTATGACCGCGGTTACTATGACCGCCGCCATTACGGCCGGCGCGGCTATCGCTGCGGCAGCGGCACCACCGGCGCGATCGTCGGCGGCGTCGGCGGCGCCCTGGTCGGACGCGAGATCGGCCGCGACGGCCGGCGCTACCGCTATGGCCGCTACGGCCGGCGCGGCGGCAGCGGCACCACCGGCGCGATCATCGGCGGCGCGATCGGCGCGCTGATCGGCCGCGAGGTCGACCGCAGCTGCTAGAGCCTAGCCTTCCAGGGTTCGGGCGAGTCCCTCGAGGATCATCGTCCAGCCTTGGCGGGTGCGCTCTTCATAATCGGCCCAGACGCCGTCGTGGGTGAGGGTGACGCGCGAACCGTCGCCGTCCGGCGCGATCGACACGGTGACGCGGGTGCGCTCCGCGCTGAAGCTGGTCCAGAAATCGAAGGCGAGCCGGCGCGGCGGGTCGAGCTCGACATATTCGCCGAAATGCTCGGCGAGGTCGGCGCCACGCCGCTCGTCGATCCGGAAGCGCCCGCCGACCCGGGCGTCGATCTCGCAGCGCTCCAGCACCCCGTCGGTCGTGCGGAACAGCCAGCGACCGGCCTGATCGGGGTCGAGCCAGGCGTCGAACACCTGCGCGGGCGGCGCGGCCACCAGCCGCTCGACGGTGACGGTATCGGACATCAGCCTTCCTTCGCCATTTTCTCGCGCCGAGCCAGCTCGGCTTCGCTCGGCTCCTGCATCGCGAAGGAGCCGGTGCGCACCGGGCCCCTGGGCCGATAGCGGCTCATGATCACGCCGGTCGTCGAGGTACGGCTGTCGGCGAGCGACCATTCGCCGGCCTTCGCATCCTCGCCGACCCATTTCTTGCCGTTGCCGAGCAGCACCGGGAAGACGAGCAGGAAAAGCTCGTCGACCAAGCCGGCCGCGAGCAGCGAGCGGACCAAGGTCGCGCTGCCCTGGGTGAGCAAGTCCGGCCCGTCGCCTTCTTTCAGGCGCGCGACCGCGTCCATGAGGTCGCCCTCCAGCCGCGCGCTTTTCGCCCAGGTGAGCGGCTCGGAAGAGGAGGTGGCGACATATTTGGTGGCGGCGTTGAACGGGTCGGCGATCTCGCCTTCCTGATAGGGCCAATGGGCGGCGAAAATCTCATAGGTCTTGCGCCCCAGCAGCAGGTCGAAGGGCCTGGCGAAGCTCTCGGCCATCACCTGGCCCCCAACCTCGTCCCAATGAGGAAAGACCCAGCCGCCATATTGAAAGCCGCCGGTGGGATCCTCCTCCGGCCCGCCCGGCGCCTGCACGACTCCGTCCAGGCTGGTCATCATGCCGACGATCAACTTGCGCATCATTGCTCTCCTTCGTCCCAGGCCGGGTTCCAGGCGACCTCCCAGAGATGGCCGTCCGGGTCCTGGAAATAGCCCGCATAGCCGCCGTAGAAGGTGGCTTCAGCCGGCTTGACGATCGCGGCGCCCGCGGCGCGAGCCTCGTCCATCACCCCATCAACCTCGGCGCGCGAGGCGACATTGTGCGCGAGCGCGAATTCGGTCGCGCTCGCCGGCCCCGTCTCAAGCCCGGCGTCATAGGCGAGGCTCGCCCGGGGCCAGAGCGCCAGCTTCAGCCCGCCGGCGAGCGGGAAGAAGGCGACCGCGCCATGCTCATGCTCGGTCCCGACGATTCCGTCGGTCGAAAGTCCCAGCCCGTCGCGATAGAAAGCGACGGCTCGTTCGAGATTGTCGACGGCGAGCGTAACGAGGGTGACGCGCGGTTTCACGGCGTCGCTTCGGACGCCATTTCTCCCGCGAGCTCCTCGAGCTGGTCGGCGCATGTGCCCCAGCCTTCCTGGAAGCCCATGCTCTCGTGCGTGTCGCGATCCGCGGCGTTCCGGTGGAGCGCGACGGCGCGGTAGAGCGTCCTGCCGTCGCCCGCATCGGCCATGGTGACGACCGCCGTCATCGGGAAAGACTCGCAGCCCTCGCCCATCTCGGCAGGGCGGTAGCCGGGGCCGAGCGCGCTCGTCCAGACCAGCTTCTCGCCCTCGACCACCTCCAGCACGCAGCCGGCATTGCCATGGCCGGTGTCGAAGCCGTCCGGCCCGACCATGCGGATGCGGAAGATGCCGCCGGGGCGAAGCTCCATCTCGACTTCGCTGATGTCGTAGGGCCTGGGCGCGAACCAGCGCTTCAGCTGCTCAGGATCGGTCCAGGCCCGCCAGACCAGCTCGCGCGGGGCATTGAGGGTGCGCTCCAGCACCAGATCGTAAGTATCAGCCACTTTTCTTCTCCTTGGCTTGCATGTCCGCGAGAAAGTCTTCGAGCCGGTCGAGCTGCGCCTCCCAGAGCGCACGCTGCTCGGCGATCCAGCGCTCAGCCGTCGAGAGTGCCTTGGGCTCGAGCCGGCAGGTGCGCACGCGCCCCTTCTTCTCCGACCGGATCAGCCCGCTCGCCTCCAGCGCCTGCAGATGCTGGAGCACTGCGGGCAGGCTGATGGTGAGCGGCTTCGCCAGTTCGCTCACCGAAGCTGGCCCCTGGCTGAGCCGCGTCAACATGCCGCGCCGCGTGGGATCGGCGAGCGCCTGGAAGGCGAGGTCGAGCCGGGCCGATTCGTTAAGCATGTGCTTAACTAACAAGGCCTCGTGGCAGATGCAAGAGAAACTTTAGTCCTTGCTTAACTTTACAGCCGCTGGCGCGCTTTCTATCGCCCCGCCATGACGATCCAGCCCACCGACTCCATCCTCATCGTCGATTTCGGCAGCCAGGTGACCCAGCTCATCGCCCGGCGCGTGCGCGAAGCCGGCGTCTATAGCGAGATCGCGCCGTTCAACCGGGCGGACGAGGCCTATGAGCGGCTCAAGCCCAAAGGCATCATCCTTTCCGGTGGGCCATCCTCGGTGATGTGGGACGACAGCCCGCGCGCGCCGCAGCATTTCTTCGACGCCGGCATTCCCATCCTCGCCATCTGCTACGGCCAGCAGACCATGGCGCATCAGCTCGGCGGCCGGGTCGCGCCGTCCGACGATCGCGAGTTCGGCCGCGCGTTCATCGACATCATCGGCGATTCGATGCTGTTCGACGGTCTGTGGAAGCCGGGCGAGCGCCATCAGGTCTGGATGAGCCACGGCGACCGGGTCGAGGCGCTGCCCCAGGGGTTCAGCGTCGTCGCTTCGTCGGAAGGCGCGCCTTATGCTGTGGCGACCGACGAGAAGCGCCGCTTCTTTTCGCTGATGTTCCATCCTGAGGTCGTCCACACGCCCGACGGCGGCAAATTGCTCGCCAATTTCGTCCGCCACGTCTGCGGCCTGGCGGGCGACTGGACGATGGCCGAGTTCCGCGACGCCAAGATCGCCGAGATCCGCGCCCAGGTGGGGCAGGGGCGCGTGATCTGCGGCCTTTCGGGCGGCGTCGACAGCGCGGTGGCCGCGGTGCTGATCCACGAGGCGATCGGCCACCAGCTCACCTGCGTCTTCGTCGATCACGGCCTGATGCGCGCCAACGAGGCCGAGCAGGTCGTCAGCCTGTTCCGCAATCATTACAACATCCCGCTCGTCCATGTCGACGCGGCGGCGCAGTTCCTCGGCGGCCTCGCCGGCCTCGACGAGCCCGAGGCCAAGCGCAAGCTGATCGGCAGGACCTTCATCGACATTTTCGAGGCCGAGGCGGCGAAGATCGGCGGCGCCGATTTCCTCGCCCAGGGCACGCTCTATCCCGACGTGATCGAAAGCGTCAGCTTCACCGGCGGCCCCTCGGTCACGATCAAGAGCCACCACAATGTCGGCGGCCTGCCTGAGCGGATGAACATGCAGCTGGTCGAGCCGTTGCGCGAATTGTTCAAGGACGAGGTCCGCGTCCTCGGGCGCGAACTGGGCCTGCCCGAGGCGTTCGTCGGCCGCCATCCGTTCCCCGGCCCCGGCCTCGCCATCCGCATCCCCGGCGAAGTGACCAGGGAGCGCTGCGACCTATTGCGCAAGGCCGACGCCATCTACCTGGAGGAGATCCGGAGCGCCGGCCTCTACGACGCGATCTGGCAGGCCTTCGCGGTGCTGCTCCCGGTGCGGACGGTGGGCGTGATGGGCGATCACCGCACCTACGACCATGTCTGCGCCCTTCGCGCCGTCACCTCGGTGGACGGCATGACCGCCGACATCTACCCGTTCGACGCGGCCTTCCTGAGCCGCGTGGCGACTCGGATCGTCAACGAGGTCAGGGGGATCAACCGTGTGGTCTACGATTATACGTCGAAGCCGCCGGGAACGATCGAGTGGGAGTGAGCAGGGATGGGACGGGCATGAAGAGCGAACGCTACGATATCGACACCGACGCGATCATGTTCGCCAATGGTGAGCATTTCGACGTAGCGGCGGTCGGCGCGGCACAAACACCGTGGTGGAACCGGACCTTGTGCGCGGTCAACGACACCTGGGTGCGCCTCGGCGTGCTGGAGGGCGATTTTCATTGGCACAAGCATGACGGCGAGGACGAATTCTTCCTCGTGCTCGAAGGCCATCTCGACATCGAGCTCGAGGACCGCACGGTCAGCCTCGCGCCCAACGAGGCGTTCACCGTTCCCGCCGGCGTCATGCACTTCCCCCATGCGCGGGGCCGCACGGTGGTGCTGATGATCGAAAAGGCCGGCGTGGTTCCGACTGGCGATTAGGGCTGGGTCTGCGTTCAGGAACGCCGCGCCGCATTCGTCCTCGATCCAGCACGCCGTCGCCGATCGTCGGCGGCGGATTGTCGCCGCCTGCGGTCCCCAGCAGCGTGAAGCTCAGCTTCACCGCGCGCCCAGGGCGACCGATCCGAAACCGCCCGGGATGATCAGTAGAGTGATGTCGCGATTGATTCCGCCGGTTGGCCAAGCTATCTTGGCCAAGCTATGACCATTCACGTCAATATCGGCCAGGCGAAGACGCGGCTTTCGGAGCTGGTGGCCGCCGCCCTGCGCGGCGAGGAGATCGTGCTGGACAAGGCCGGCACCCCTCAGGTCAAGCTCGTCCCCGTCGCCGATGCCGAACGAGCGCGGCGCGCGGAGATTGCTGCCAAGCGCAAGGCTGCGTTTGGCATGCTCGCGGACAAATATCGGCACCTCCACGGCACCGACGCGCTCGATGTGCCGCCGTCGATGACCGACGAGGAAATCGAGGAGCGTTTCAAGCGGAAGTTCGGTGCGTCTCCTCCTTGATACCCATGTCCTGATCTGGTTTCCGACAGCCGATCCACGGCTCAGCGCCGCCGCGCGCCAAGCGATCGAAAATCCGTCGAACGAAATATTTGTCAGCGCGGTCACCGCCTTCGAGTTGACTGATCTCCAAGGGCGCGAGCGTGTCGCCATGAAAGAGGATCTCACGACGATTGGTGAACCGCTTGGCCTATCCATCGTCGATTTCCCCGCGGAAGCTTGGGCGCTTGCCGCGACCCTTCCCCGCATCCATCGCGATCCAGTGGATCGGATGATGGTCGCCCATGCCGTCGTCGGCGGCTTCACGCTGGTCACCGCCGACCGGAACGTTCATCGCTATCCGGTGCCGACGCTCTGGTAGCTGACGCGGCTCAGTCCTCGCTCCAGCGGAACGCCTCGTCCAGCCTCACCCCGAATATGTCGGCGATCCGGAACGCGGTCTCCAGCGTCGGCGAATATTTGCCCTGCTCGATCGCGGCGACGGTCTGGCGGGTGACTCCGATCCGCTCGCCCAATTCGGCCTGGGTCATCTCGCCGGCGTGGAAGCGCAGCGCGCGGATCGTGTTGCTGAGGCGCTTGGCCATATTCAGGCGGCCATCCGCCGGTAGGCGAAGATTTCGAGCGCGTAGCGGCTGATTTCGGCGAAGACGAAGACGGCGAGCACCGCGTTGACGGTCTCGAACTTGGTCCAGCCGAAATAGGAGCCGATGATGATGTTGACGAGGCCGATCGCGAGCAAGGTGTAGGCGGCGTTGCCCGCTTCGCGCTCGATCTGCCGCTCGCGCTCGTCGGGCGAGGCCCCGGCCTCCTTGGGCCGGCGGGCGGCGAAGACGACGATCGCGGCGACATGGATGATTATCGTGGCGACCGTCGCGCCGGCGGCGAGCCAGAGGAAATCCATCTCGTCGGCCGGCCCATCGGGCAGCGCCTCGGCGACTCGGCTGAAATACCAGGCCCAGATGATCAGATCGACGATCAAAGCGGTCCAGCGGGTCTTCTCGCGAAACGTCATTGTCACGTCCCCATGTTCGGTCTAAGCGACACTTAGTAATGTGGACCGAACGCAATGTCAAGTTAAGCGAACATTGGAGGGGGAGGGTGGTCACTTATTCGGGCGCTACGGGCTCGTTTTCGAGGCGCCAGTTTTGCGGGCCGATCCTGATCATCGGCCGGTCGCAATGGCGGCAGACGCTTCGCCAGCCGCGCTCGACGTCGTATTTGGCGCGCTTGATCGACCGGTGGTGGCCGCTGAACAGGCAGAGGTGGATCATCCCGGCGCAACCCGTTGCGGCGCCCGCGGTTCCCAGTGGCGGGACCGATCATGGCTGCCTTGACCGGCTTGCGCCGTCTCGGTCAGGGAGGGCGGATGATTCTCTACGGCATCCGCAATTGCGACACGGTCAAGAAGGCGCGGGCGTGGCTCGACACGCGCGGCGTCGCCTATGATTTCCACGATTACAAGGTGGCCGGGATCGACGAGGCGCGGCTGCGCGCCTGGGCGGGCGAGCTCGGCTGGGAGAAGCTGCTTAACCGCGCCGGCACCACCTTCCGCAACCTGCCCGACGCCGACAAGACCGGCCTCGACGAAGACAGAGCCATCGCGCTGATGCTCGCCCAGCCGTCGATGATCAGGCGGCCGCTGCTCGACCTTGGCGCCCGGCGCCTGCTCGGCTTCGACGAGGCGGCCTGGGCCGATGCCGTGCCCGGAACGAATTCCGGCGCAAGGGATTGAATTCGTTTCCCGACGTGGCGAAGGGGGTTGGATTGTCCGAACGGCTTGAAGCGACCGGCCCGAGCCGTGGGAAACCGCCTCCCGGCGAGGCCGCGTCGGTTTCCCAAGTCTCCGGCGCGGGCGGCGAGATGCGGACGCTGATCGAACGCCACGACTGGTCCGGCTCCCCCCTGGGCGCGCCCGCCGCCTGGCCGCAAAGCCTCAGGACGACGGTGGGCCTGATTCTCCCCGCCATGGCCCAGATCGTCCTCTTCTGGGGACCCGATTTTTGCGCGCTCTACAACGATGCCTATGCCCCGACGATCGGCGACAAGCACCCGCGCGCGCTCGGCCGGCCGGCGCGGGAAGACTGGGCCGAGCTGTGGGACGATCTCGGGCCGCTGCTCAGCAGCGTCCGCGAGTCCGGGGAGACGATCTTCGCCAGGGACCGGCCCTTCCATATCGAGCGGCACGGCTCTCCCGAGACCGCCTATTTCGACATCTCCTATTCGCCGGTACCCGACGAGAGCGGCGGCGTCGGCGGGGTGCTCTGCATCGTCAGCGAGACCACCGAGCGCGTCGAGATCGAGCGCCGGACCGAGGCGAGGCAGGCGCGCTTCCACGCCATGGCCGATTCGATCGATCAGATGATCTGGTCGACCCTGCCCGACGGCTACCATGATTATTACAACCGCCGCTGGTACGAATATACCGGCGTGCCCGAGGGCTCGACCGACGGCGAGGCGTGGAACGGCATGTTCCACCCCGACGACCAGGAGCGCGCCTGGAGCGTCTGGCGGCACAGCCTGGCAACCGGCGAGCCCTATCATATCGAATATCGCCTCCGCCATCGCTCGGGCGCCTATCGCTGGGTGCTCGGCCGCGCCCAGCCGGTGCGCGACGAGACCGGCGCCGTCGCCCGCTGGTACGGCACCTGCACCGACATCCACGATTTCAAGCTCGCCGAAGAGGCGCTCCGCGAGAGCGAGGCGCGGTTCCGCGCGATGGCCGACAGCGCCCCCGCGCCGGTCTGGGTGACCGGGCCGGAGGGCATCGAGTTCGCCAACAAGGCTTTCGAGGAGGTCGCCGGCCGGCCGGCCGAGGCGCTGACCGGCGCGGTCTGGATGGGGATGATCCATCCCGACGAGCTGGCCGGGGTGCTCGCCATGCGCGACCGCGCCTGGGAGGAGAAAGGGGAATATGGCTACGAGGCCCGCTTCCGGAATGCGGCGGGCGACTATCGCTGGATGCGGGTCGCCTGCCGGCCGCGCTTCGACGGCGCGGGGGCGTTGATCGGCTATGTCGGGCTCGCCGTCGACATCGACGACGCGCGCCACGCCGAGGAGGCGCTCAAGGAGGACAAGAATTCGCTCGAGACGCTGAACCGGATCGGCGCCAGCCTCGCCGGCGAGCTCGATCTGGAAAAGTTGGTCCAGATGGTCACCGACGCCGGCGTCGCCTTGTCGGGGGCCCGGTTCGGCGCCTTTTTCTACAATGTGCTGAACGACGCCGGCGAGAGCTACATGCTCTACGCCCTCTCGGGCGTCGACCGTAGCGCGTTCGACAAATTCCCGATGCCGCGCAACACCGCCGTCTTCGCGCCGACCTTCAGCGGCGAGGCCGTCGTCCGCTCCGACGACATCACCAAGGATCCCCGCTACGGCAAGAGCGACACCCATCACGGCATGCCGAAGGAGCATCTGCCGGTCGCCTCCTATCTCGCCGTCCCGGTCCTCTCGCGCTCGGGCGAGGTGCTCGGCGGCCTGTTCTTCGGCCACGACAAGCCGGCCCGCTTCACCGCGCGCCACGAGCGGCTGCTCGTCGGCATCGCCGGCCAGGCCGCGGTCGCGATCGACAATGCCCGGCTCTACGAGGCGGCGCAGCGCGAGATCGCCGACCGCAAGCGCGCCGAACAGGCGCTGCGCGAGCTCAACCAGTCGCTCGAAGCGCGCGTCGCCGCCGCCATCGCCGAACGCGAGCAGGCCGAAGAGGCGCTGCGCCAGTCGCAGAAGATGGAGGCGGTCGGCCAATTGACCGGCGGCATCGCCCACGACTTCAACAACCTCCTCACCGTCATCACCGGCAATGTCGACGCCGCCCGCCGCCATGTCGGCGAGGCGGGCGAGGCGCGCGTGGTGCGCGCGCTCGGCAACGCTCTGGTCGGCGCCGAGCGCGCCGCGGTGCTGACCCAGCGCCTGCTCGCTTTCTCGCGCCGCCAGCCGCTCGATCCGCGCCCGACCGACGCCAACAAGCTCGTCACCGGCATGTCGGAGCTGCTCCACCGGACGCTGGGCGAGACGATCGAGATCGAGACGGTGCTCGCCGCCGGCCTGTGGCGGATCGAGGCCGATCCCAACCAGCTCGAGAACGCCATCCTCAACCTCGCCGTCAACGCCCGCGACGCCATGCCCGAGGGCGGCAAGGTCACCATCGAGACCGCCAACATGCATCTCGACCGCGATTATGCGGCGCAGAATGCGGGCGTGTCGGCCGGCCAATATGTCGCGATCTGCGTCTCCGACATCGGCGTCGGCATGGACCCCGACACTTTGTCGCGCGCCTTCGAGCCCTTCTTTACCACCAAGGAGGTGGGCAAGGGGACCGGCCTCGGCCTGTCCATGGTCTATGGCTTCGTCAAGCAATCGGGCGGCCACCTCAAAATCTACTCGGAGGAAAGCGAGGGGACGACCGTGCGCATCTACCTGCCGAGGCTGCTGGGCGAGGACGCGGCCGCGGAGGACCGGCCTGATCAGGCGGTTCCCGAAGGCTCGCGCGACGAAACGATCCTGGTCTGCGAGGACGATGACGACGTCCGCGCCTATACGGTCGAGGTGCTGCGCGAGCTCGGCTACCGCGTGCTCGAGGCGCATGACGGCCCCGCGGCGCTCCGCCTGCTCGACCGGCAGGAGGGCAATGTCGACCTGCTCTTCACCGACGTCGTCCTGCCGAGCGGCA
>Ga0190265_10000979_pt1 | contig 18548 bp, 19 predicted proteins | sample Popmic124T_FD_133135 | JGI IMG/M metagenome (GOLD analysis project Ga0190265, IMG submission 133135) | Populus adjacent soil microbial communities from riparian zone of Indian Creek, Utah, USA - 124 T | ecosystem: Environmental > Terrestrial > Soil > Riparian zone | place: USA: Utah | collected...
ATGAACAGGAATGTATCGACGATCTGCGAGAGCACGGAAGCGATTCCCGCCCGCAGCCACAGCATTTTGCCGCCCTCGCGCTTCAGCTTGCTGAAGATGGTGACGTTGAGGATCTGCGAAGTGCCGTAGGCGACGATGCCGCCGATCCAGATGCGCGGGGTCGAGCCCATCATCGTCTCGAAGGCCGTCAGCCGCTCGGGCGCCATGTCCCCGGACGCGGGGACGTTGAGCACGACCAGGGTCAACAGGATCGAGAAGATGAGCGGGACGAAGCCGACCAGCACCAATTTGTTGGCCGTGGCCCGGCCGAACAGTTCGGCGACCGCGCTCGAGGTGATGACCAGGAACAGGAAAGCGAAGATGCCGGCTTCGACCGCCAGCGGGCCAAGCGCCACCTGCTTGTTGCCGAGAACCCCGGCGATGCAGACCATGCCGCCGTAGAAGATTGCGAACCAGAAGAGCGAGGCCGGATAAGCCGGTGCGGGCTGTGTCGTCATTGCCTTGACGTAACCGGTTTATCCGCGCGCAAAAAGGGCTTTCCGTCCGCGCCCAATCCCGCCACAAGCCGCGCGTGATTGAGACCCGTCTGGACGTGCTGGCGATCGGCGATGCGGTCGTGGACGTGATCGCCGTCGCGCAGGATGAATTTCTTGCCGCGGAGGGGCTGGTCAAGGGCTCGATGCAGGTGCTCGACGCCGACGGCGCCACCCGGCTCTACGCGCAGATGAGCCAGGCGCGCGAGACCAGCGGCGGATCGGCGGCGAACACGATGGCGGGAGTCGCGGCGCTTGGCGGCCGCGCCGGCTTCGTCGGCCAGGTGGCGGACGACCAGCTGGGCGACATTTTCATCCACGACATCCGCGCGCTCGGGGTCGAATTCCTGACGCCTCCCAGGTCCGGCGGGCTGCCGACCGGCCGCTGCCTGATCCTGGTCACGCCCGACGCGCAGCGGACGATGAACACCTTCCGTGGCGCCGCGCACGAACTCAACGCCGACGCGCTCGACGCCGAACAGATCCGGGGCGCGGCGATTCTCTATCTCGAAGCCTATTTGTGGCGCTCCGAAGGCCCGCGCGCGGCGATGGAGCAGGCCATGGCGATCGCGCACGAAGCGGGCAGGAAGGTGGCTTTCACCTTGTCCGACATCGCCTGCATCAAGCCGCACCGGCGCGAGATGATGGCGATGATCGAGGGCGGCGCGATCGACCTCCTCTTCGCTAACGAGAATGAGATCCGGGAATTGGCCGATGTGCCCGACCGCGAGGCCGCGATCTCCTCGCTCCAGGACAAGGTGCCGCTGCTCGTGGTCACCTGCGGCTCGGAAGGCGCGCTGGCGGTCGGAAACGGGCGCCGCGCCTCGGTCCCGATCGCGCGGATCGGCGCCGGGATCGTCGACACGACCGGGGCGGGCGACCTGTTCGCCGCCGGCTTCCTGGTCGGGCAGGCGCGGGGGCTGAGCCTCGAGGACAGCCTTCGGATCGGCTCGATCGCGGCCGCCGAGGTGATCTCGCATTTCGGCGCCCGCCCCGAGGCCGATCTCAAGGCGATGGTGGACCTGTGAAGCGGCTCGCCATCAAAACCCCCTCTCCCCAGGGGGGAGAGGGTTGGGGTGAGGGGGTTCGGCGGTCGAGAATCACCACGAACGCTCTACCCCCTCACCCTACCCTCTCCCCCAAGGGAGAGGGGATTAAGGGGCAGCTATGAGACGGCTCGCTGTTTATTGCGGCTCCAGCATGGGGACCAATCCGCATTTCGCCGCGACGGCGCTCGCGCTCGGCCGCGAAATGGCGGCACGCGATATCGCGCTCGTCTACGGCGGCGGCCGGCTCGGCCTGATGGGAGTGGTCGCCGATTCGGTGCTGGAGGCGGGCGGCGAGGCCTATGGCGTGATCCCCCAGGCTCTGATCGAACTCGAGGTCGCCCATACCGGCCTCACCGAATTGCACATCGTCACCTCGATGCACGAGCGCAAGGCGATGATGACCGACCTGACCGACGCCTTCGTCGCCATCCCGGGCGGGATCGGCACGCTGGACGAATTGTTCGAGGCGTGGAGCTGGAACGCGCTCGGATATCACGCCAAGCCGTTCGCCTTGCTCAACGTCGACGGCTTCTGGGACGGGATGATCGCCTTCCTCGACACGGTGACGACCAGCGGCTTCATGTCGCCGGCCCGGCGCGCGCAATTGCTGGTCGGCGAGACCATTCCGGGCGTCATCGAACAGCTCGAGGTGGCGATCGGCGCGGCCGAGGCCAAGATGGTTTGGTAGGTCTATCCTGCCGTCATTCCAGCGAAAGCTGGAATCCAGGCGGCCTTCGTGCCACCAAGGCCATCTGGACCCCGGCCTTCGCCGGGGTGACGGGGTGATTACGGGGGATTCGCATGCCTTATCTGATCGGGATCGGCGGCATGGCGCTGATCCTCGCCATCGCCGTCCTATTCTCCTCGAACCGGCGGGCGATCCGGCTGCGCGTCGTCGGCGCCGCCTTCGCGCTGCAGGCGGGGCTTGCGCTGCTCGTGCTCGGCACCAGCGGCGGCCAATATGTGATCGGCAAGATGTCGACCGGCGTCTCCAACCTGCTCGGCTATGCCGCGGCGGGCACGAACTTCATCTTCGGACCGCTCGCCGCGCCGGAAGTCGGCGGCAACAGCTTCGCCATCGCGGCCCTGCCGGTGATCATCTTCTTCGCCTCCCTGATCTCGATCCTCTATTATCTCGGTATCATGCAGCTGATCATCAAATGGGTCGGCGGCGCGATCAGGCTGGTGACGGGGATCAGCCGCGTCGAATCGCTGGGCTCGGCCGCCAACATCTTCGTCGGCCAGTCCGAAAGCCCCCTGGTCATCAAGCCCTATCTGGCCAATCTCACCCCTTCGCAGCTCTTCTGCATCATGACCGTGGGCATGGCCGGAGTCGCGGGCACGATCCTGGGCGCCTATGCGGTCATGATCGGCGAGCATCTGCTCCCCTATCTGCTCGCGGCGAGCTTCATGTCGGCGCCGGGCGGAATCCTAATGGCCAAGATCATGATGCCCGACGACCCCGCCGCAAGCGGCATCGAGCCCGAGCCGGTGGACGAATCGGAGCATGGCGAGGAAAAGCCCGCCAACATCATCATGGCGGCGGCGATGGGCGCGCAGACCGGCGTCAAGCTCGCGGTCGCGGTGGCGGCGATGGTGCTCGCCTTCGTCGCTTTGGTCGCCCTCGCCAACGGCCTGCTCGGCGGTGTCGGCGGCTGGTTCGGCTACCCCGATCTGTCGTTCCAGCAGATCGTCGGCTGGATCTTTCAGCCGGTCATGTATCTGATCGGAGTGCCGTGGAGCGAGGCCGAAGCCGCGGGCGGGTTGTTCGGGACCAAGGTGGTGCTCAACGAGTTCGTCGCCTTCAGCCAGCTTTCGGCTGCGGGCCTCTCCCCGGCGAGCCTGGCCATCGTCACCTTCGCGCTGTGCGGCTTCGCCAATTTCAGCTCGATCGCGATCCAGATGGCGGTGACCGGCGGCCTGGCGCCCAATCAGCGGCCGATGATCGCGAAGCTGGGCCTCAAGGCGTTGCTCGCCGGCTCGCTCTCCAATCTGATGAGCGCGGCATTGGCCGGGCTGATCCTGAGCGCGACCGCGGTAGCGCCCGCCGAGCCGCCGGCCGTGGCCGCGCCGTCAGCCGCGCCGGCCCCGGCACCGGCGCCAGCCGCGGCCAACGAGGCCTTAGCGCAATAGCCTGATCGGCGCCGGTTTGAGCAATTCGACGCATTCGACTAAAAGGCGCCCATGAGCACGCTCGCACCCGCAAAGTCCGTCGCCTCCGTCTCGCTGATCGACGCGGACCGCGACCCCGAAGCCTTTTCCCAGGAGCTCGGCGCCTCGTTCGAGCGCTACGGCTTCGCCATCGTCTCCGATCACGGCATTTCGGCCGACCTGATCCACCGCGCCGAGGAAAAGGCGAAGGCCTTCTTCGCTCTGCCCGAGGAGGTGAAGCGCGGCTATCACCAAAAAGGCGGCGGCGGCGCCCGCGGCTATACGCCGTTCGGCATCGAGACCGCCAAGGGCGCGGTCAATTACGACCTGAAGGAATTCTGGCACGTCGCCCGCGAACTCCCGCCAGGGCACAAATATAGCGATTCGATGCCGCCCAACGTCTGGCCCGAGGAGGTCGAGTCGTTCAAGGCGACCTTCCTCGAGCTGTTCGCGGCCTTCGACCGCACCGGCGCCAAGCTGCTCGAGGCGATCGCCCGCTATCTCGGCCTCGCCCCCGACTATTTCGTGGACACGGTGAAGGACGGCAATTCGATCCTTCGCCTGCTCCATTATCCGCCGATCCCCGGCGATGGACCGAACGTGCGCGCCGGCGCACACGAGGACATCAACACGATCACCTTGCTGCTCGGCGCCGAGGAAGCGGGGCTTCAGCTGCTCGACCGCGACGGCGACTGGCTGCCGGTGACGCCCAAGCCGGGCGAGCTCGCGGTCAATATCGGCGACATGCTCCAGCGGCTGACCAACAACCTGCTCAAATCGACCACCCACCGGGTCGTCAATCCGCCGCCCGAGCGGCGCGGCGTCTCGCGCTATTCGATGCCCTTCTTCCTTCACTTCCGCTCGGATTTCCCGATCGAGACGCTTCCCAATTGCGTCTCGGCGGAGCGGCCCGACCTCTATCCCGAGCCGATCACGGCGGACGAATATCTCCAGGAGCGGCTCAGGGAGATCAAGCTGGCTTAATCGCCCGCGTCCGCGAGGCTGGCCGGGCCGAAGCCGAGCGGCAGCAGCGCCGAAATCACGTTGACGAGCGTCTCCGTGCCGTCGCCATTGGCCGAGATCACCTGAAGGTCGCGCCCCGAGACGTGGGCGGCTTCGAGGATCGCCTGGCGGCAGCCGCCGCAGGGGGTGACCGGAGCGGCGCCGGCGAGCGCCCCGTCCGGGCCGACATGGCCGCCGGCGACCGCGATCCGCGCGATCCGCTCGAGGCCGAAGCTCTGCGCCGCCGAGGTCAGCGCCGCGATTTCGGCGCAAATGCCGAGCCGGTAGCAGGCATTCTCCATGTTCGAGCCGAGCGCGACCTCGCCGTCGACCGATTCGACCGCGCAGCCGACGCTGAACCGCGAATAGGGGGCGTAGGCGGCCAGCGCCGCGGCGCGCGCCTGCTCGACGAGCCGATCGATTGCGCCGGTCACGGGAACTTCGCCGGCTCGTCGTAGCAATGATTCAAAAGCCCCTCCCTCTTGCGTCGACCGCCCCATTGGCGCCCTCCAGGCGCCGGCGGCGAGTTTGCGAGCAAGCGCAGGCATTGTCACGCCAGAAGCGACCACCCATCTTTAGATTCATGTTCGATTGGGTATTAGCGGGATCGCAACGGAGGCACGCATGCAGACGGTGAGCTTAGCAATATTTTCAATCCTCGCCGCCGGCGCGACAGCGGCCGCCGGGGAAGTTCCGGCCGAAACCTCGATCCCGTTCGTCAGCAGCATTGGGAGCGTCGAATGGAGCAGGGCTTCCGATAGCGCGCTTTACGTCCGAGGCGGGAATGGGCGCTGGTATCTTGTGCGGACGATGAATCGCTGTACTCGGCTGCGAACCGCGCTGGCGATCGGCTTCCAGACCTCCGCACTCGACCAGCTGGACCGCCATGGCGCCATCCTGGTCCAGGGGCAGCGGTGCCCGGTGGCAAGCGTCACCCGCTCGGCCGGCCCGCCGAGGAGAGCGAGCCGGCGCGCGACCTGACCCAAAAGAAAACGGCCGCCGCGACGTGGGTCGCGGCGGCCGCTTTTCCGGATGCGTCTGATCAGAAGCCGACGACGAGCGTGGCGCTGATCGTGCGGGGCGCGCCGATCTGGACGAACGGCGGGCCGCCATAAGCGGTGATCGTGCCGTTGTTGGCGCGAGTGATGGACTGGTTGAGCCCGCCGCCGAACCCACCGACATAGAATTCATCCAACAGGTTGTAGACGTTGAACTGGATGTGGCTCCGTTCAAGCCCGATGAAGTCGCCGAGGCTGACACGCGCGTCCAGATTGACGAGCCAGTAGGCGGGCGTGCGCGCGGGAAACACGATGGTGTCCACTCCGGCGCCGGCGCCGACGAACGCGCGCACCGGCTCATTGGTGTCGTAGATGTAACGCGGGCCGGTCCGCTTGCCGGTGAGACCGATCTCGACCGGACCAAACGTGCCGCGCACGGTGCCGCCGAACGTATAGGTCGGTGCTCCGGCTTCGCGCCTGCCTGCGGTCGGGGCGAAAATCGGCGATCCCGCGACCGTACAGCCGGGGAAGCCGCCAGCGACCTGAGCCGCCGAGCATTCGCCGATGATCAGATCGTCCTGGATCTCCGACTTCAGGTAGGAACCGAACACATAGAGATTCAGCTGCTCGGTGGCCTGGTAGGAAACGTAGCCGTCCAGTCCGTATTTATCGACTCTGCCGAGGTTGCGGAACACGCTCACGTTCAGCTCCGGATCGAACGCGGAGGCCGTGCGGTCGGTATACCTGTTGAAGAACGCGCCGAGCTGGGCCTGCAACCTCGAGCCGCGGTAGCGCACGCCGATGTCGAAATTGTCCGTCATCTCGGGGTTTGGATTGGCCGAGGGGGTGTTGGGAGCAAAGAAGAACGAGTTGTAGAGATTGTCCGTCCCCGGCACGGAAAGGCCCTTCGCGTAATTTGCGAAGATGCTCATCGAGGGCATGAAATCGTAGGTGAAGCCGACATTGGGAAGGATCGCGTCATATTTGAGGACGCGCTGCTGCGGACCTTGAATGGTGGGGTTGAGCGCGGCGTATTGCGCGTTGCGCGGATCGCCCCGGCCGAAGCATTCCACGAACCCGCCCGCCGAGCTGGTAAAGCAGAAATTGTTGAGGTCTCGCGTGAAGAATGGCGCGCGCAGTCCCGCGTTGAGGACCAGCTTGCCGTCCATGAACTCGCCGCGATACTCGCCCCAGAGCTGATGCAGGGTCGCAAAGGAGAGGCGGTCCCGCTTCTGGAGGTTTACGCCGGTTCCGTCCGCTTCCGGATCGTTGACCGGAAAGACGTCGAGAGGCGAGCCTCCACTATCGAGCAGACCGACCTCGCCGGTCTGGCGGTGGCGGGCCCGATCGAACGTATAGCCGGCGCGCACGGCATGATCGTCGTTGATGTCCCAGCGCAGGCCCGCGATCAGGCCGTAACGATTCGTCTGGGTCTGGCTCGGCGCAAGAACGGTGACCGTATCGAGCGTGTCGCCGTCGCCGTTGACGTCCCTGCCGAAGAAGGGGGTGCCGCCCAGATAGCCGGCGACGCAGGTTCTGCCCGGCGCGGCCGGCGCCGCCCGACATTGGGCCGGCGTGGCGGTGGCTGCTTCGGGGCCGGCTCCGTCCGGATCAGCCGGATTGATATCGCGGACCGCGCCTTCATTGCCGGTGACGGTGCCGCCGCCGTTCGCCTTCACATATTGGAAGCTCGGATCGACGGTGAGCGTGAACGCCCCGAAGGTGAAGCGGGAGGACCCGCGGATATTGCCGGTGTTCGACGGATTGAAGCGACGGTCGAACTCGGTGCCGCAGCTCGCATAATCCCCGTTCGGATCAGCACCGCCGCCCGGGCTCGTCGAGGGCGCCGGCGCATCGGCTACCCCCGGCTGCGCCACGTCCATCGAGCAGGGAAAGTTGATCAGATATTCGCGGTCCTCGCCCCTCCCCGGAAAGCGGTTCTGCGAGAGGCCCCCGACGATGCGCGGCACCTGCGCCCCGCCGAGCGTCCTCACCGTATCGTTGCGAAGCGGCTGCGACCCGAAGAAGTTGTTGCGGTTCTGGTTGTAATGGCCGGCGAGCGAGATGAAGTCTCCATCGCTCCCGATCGGCTGGTAGATGCGCGCATTATATTGCTGCTTGTCGACTCGCCCGTAATTGTTGAACGGATTGTCGTTCTTCGCCATCGAGGCCGAAATGAAGGCGCGGGTGCCTACGGACGTCAAATTGCCGGTTTCGATCATGCCGAACAGGCGACGGAAATCAAATTGTCCGACGGAGCCGGACACAAGCACGCCAAACTCCTGGCGGGGAACGATCGTGCGGTAATTCACGGTGCCGCCCGCGGCCGAGGCGGTCGGACTATCCACATCGGTCGCGCCAAGGCTGACGTTGACCTCGCCGATAAGCTCCGGATCGAATTGCTGGTTCGAGTAGATCGCGTAATTGCCCGAGTCGTTGAGCGGGACGCCGTCGACGGTCAGCGAAACGCGGTCCGCCGTAAAGCCGCGAATGTTGAGCGTGCCGCCCGACGAGCCGTAGGCGTCGTTGTTCTGAAAGCTGACGCCGGGGATCAGATTGATCGTATCCAGGATCGTCTGGCCCGGATTCTGGCGGGCGATCACCTCCTGCGTCAGCGCCGCTTTCGCCTTGGTCGTGTCGGGGGCGGTAACCCCGCCGACATCCTGCGTGCGGGTGCCGGTGACGACGATGGCCTCTTCCTCGAAATCGACCGAGCCGGTCGATTGGGCCAGGGCCATGCCAGGCATGATGAGTGCAGAGGTTGCGCAAAGCAGTGCAATTTTCTTCATGATTCTGATTCCCCCGAGGCCAAGAAGCGGCCTTCCGATTTCAAGCCTATAGCAAGTGCGATTTTACGGTTCAAAGACTCTTCGCCGCCCCACGAAAGAATCTGTGGACAGCGTTGCCCGGCTGCACGAATTGGTCGCGAATCGGCCGATATCCCCCGATGTTACGGGGCCGAACCGGTTCGTCAATCCTAGCGGAAGGGCGGTTCGTCGAACGCGCGCAGCTTGCGCGAATGGAGCGAGGCGCCCTCGCGCCTGAGGATTCGCAGGGCCTCGATGCCGATTCGCAGGTGCTGGCTGATCGCGCGTTCGTAAAAGGCGTTGGCCTGGCCCGGCAGCTTGATCTCGCCGTGGAGCGGCTTGTCGGACACGCAGAGCAAGGTGCCGTAGGGGACTCGGAAGCGGTAGCCCTGCGCCGCCACGGTCGCCGATTCCATGTCGACCGCGACCGCGCGCGACTGGTTGAAGCGCAGCGCCGAGAGGGTGAAGCGCAGTTCCCAATTGCGGTCGTCGGTGGTGACGACCGTCCCGGTCCTGAGGCGCCGTTTCAGCTCCTGCGGTTCCTCGCCGGTTACTTCGATCGCGGCGCCGAACAGAGCCTGCTGGATCTCGGCGATGGCCGGAATCGGGACTTCGGTCGGCAGCACATGGTCCATGACATGGTCGTCGCGAAGATAAGCGTGGGCGAGCACATAATCGCCGATCGTCTGGCTGGGGCGAAGCCCGCCGCAATGGCCGATCATCAGCCACACTTCGGGGCGCATCACCGCCAGATGGTCGCAGATCGTCTTGGCGTTGGACGGACCGACGCCGATATTGACCAGGCTGATCCCTTCGCCGCGCGAGGCGATCAAATGATAGGCCGGCATCTGATGCCGCCGCCAGCCGCCCTCGGTGACTTGGGCGACGGCGTCGGGCGTGTCCTTGGTGACGTAGACTCCGCCGGCGGCGGAAAGGCCGCGATAGGGGCTGTCGGGCTTCTTCAGCTCATCGACCGCCCAGCGGACGAATTCGTCGACATAGCGGACGTAGTTGGTGAACAGCAGGTAGCGCTGCGTATGCTCGGACGGCGTGCCGGTATAATGGCGCAGCCGGGCCAGGCTGAAATCGACCCGCGGCCCGTCGAACAGCGACAGGGGACGGGCTTCTCCGGGCGGCTGGATCCAGTCGCCGTCGGCGATCTCGTCGCCGATATTGGCGAGCTCGGTGGTCGGGAACCAGAGCGAGAGATCGAGCGCCTGGGCGCCGTCCAGCCGCAAATCGTCGGTGCCGTCGAGCACATAGGGATAGGGAATTTCGCTGGCCGACCGGCCGACCGAGACTTCGACGTCGTAATCCTCGATCAGATAGGTGAGCTGCTCGGTCAGATATTTGCGGAACAGATAGGGGCGGGCGATGCTGGTCGCGTAGCGGCCGGGATGGTTGAGGCGGCCGAACGAGCGCGCCGGAATCGTCTCGGCCGGATTGTAGCGATAGTCGATCCTGAGCTCGGGATAGGCGAACAGGCCCTCGGCGCGGGCCGCCGGGTCGGGATGCTCGCCGCTCTTCAGGTAGAGCGCCAAGGCGCCGCGCAGGCTCGCGACCGATTCGTCGTACATCCCGCAAAGGCTCTCGATCACCCGCGGAATGTCTTCTACGCTGGTCACTCCCCCCGTCCTTTCAATTTTATCGTTCTTGGAGGATCATGTCCGCTTCTGGCGCGGCCATGTCAAACGGGCGGGGCGGCGGGCGGCCCGTAAAGCGCGGCCTTCATTCTCGATTCGCCGCAGGCGTCGAGCAGCTGCGCGATCGCCGGATAGGCGCCGGCGATTCGGAAGCTGAGATCGAGCCGGTGGTTCTCGATGTCGCGGGTGCGGAAGACCAGCAGTTCGGACGAGATCAGCCCGCTGAGGAAGAAGGTGACCCTCCGCCGACCGCTGAGCCGGGCGCCGCGATCGCGCATGATCCAGATCCACCGGCGCGGCCGCTGCGCGTCGAAGCGGAAGATGAGCGGGCGTTCGCCGGTGAAGAAGCTGTCGCCTGCCATCCAGCGCCCGGTGCTGAAGGTCACCCGGATGCCGCCATAATCGGCCCGGTCGCAGGCGATTGTCAGCCGCCGGCCGGAATCGTAGAGGTCGGCCCGGGCGCTGACCGCGTCGGTGATCGGGTCCCTGACGATTTCGACGCTCATCGGCTGGGGTGGGGGCGGATTCGCCGCCGCCAGGGCCAGGGCGGCTAAAAGCACTGAAGATTCTAACATGTGACGCGAGATAGGGCCGCGACCGGCGCGGGGCAATAACGGACGCGGCGAATGAGCCCATTGGCGCAGCTTTGGGTTGCGTCTCGGGGCGCGCGGGCTTACATCCCCGCCCAAGCCGGCCGCTCCGAGAGGGGCGGCCCTTATCGTTTCTGGAGGACCAATTGGCCCAGCCGCTCATGCCCCACGCGACCGCCAGCTGGCTGGTCGACAACACCGCTTTGACGTTCCAGCAGATCGCCGAATTTTGCGGGCTGCACATCCTGGAGGTCCAGGCGATCGCCGACGATCTGGCCGCCACCAAGCTGACCGGCCGCGATCCGCTGCGCTCGGGCGAGCTCACCCTCGAGGAGATCGAGCGCGGGCAGAGCGACCCCAATTACAAGCTGGCGATGCACCGGGAGCCCGACCAGGCCGTGCGCACCAAGGGGCCGCGCTACACGCCTGTCTCCAAGCGCCAGGACAAGCCCGACGGAGTCGCCTGGCTGATCCGCAATCATCCCGAGCTGAGCGACGGCCAGATCGGCAAGCTGATCGGCACCACCCGAACCACGATCCAGGCGCTCCGCGAGCGCAGCCACTGGAACATCGCCAACATCCAGCCCAAGGACCCGGTGACGCTGGGCCTCACCTCGCAGCGGGAATTGGACGCGGCGGTTGCCAAGGCGGCCAAGGCGGCCGGCGCCGAGGCGCCGCGCGACACCACCTTCAACGAGGATCGCGCCGCCCTGATCGAGGAGCTGCGCGCCGAGCGCGAGACCCACGCCCGCGAGGCCGAAGCGGCGCTCGCCGCCGAAGCGCAAGGGGAGACCGGGGAAGCCGCCAGCGATCTCGATCGGGACATTGACCAAGCCTTCCGCAGCTGAGCTCGAGGGAGCCGGGCCGGCGACTCCGGACGCGTCGCCCGCCGACACGCCCTATTCGCACAAGGGCCTGACCTATCCGCTCGGCCGGACCGGGCCGGAGGCGGGGGCGCTGGTCCCGCTCGCCGACGGCGTCGGCTGGACCCGCTCGCCGGTGCCGGGCTCGCTCAACCATATCAATTTGTGGATCCTCGAGGACGGCGAGGGTCTCGCCCTGATCGATTGCGGTCTCGACATCCCGCCGGCGCGCGAGGCCTGGGAGGCGTTGTTCGCGGGGCCGCTCGCCGGGCGGACGGTGACCCGGGTGATCTGCACCCATTTCCATCCCGATCATCTCGGCCTCGCCGGCTGGCTGACGGCGCGCTTCGGCGTGCGCCTGTGGATGACCCGGGGCGAATGGCTGTTCGCGCGGATGCTCACCACCGACGTGCGCGAGACTCCGCCCGCCGAGGCCTTCGCTTATTGGCGCGCCGCGGGCTGGAGCGAGGAGAGGATCGCCGCCGAGGCGGAGAAAGGCTGGGGCCGCTTCGCCGCGGTGGTGAGCCCGGTGCCGGTGGCCATGGTGCGGATCCAGGACGGGGACCGGATCGAGATCGGCGCCCGGACCTGGCGGGTGGTGGTCGGCAGCGGCCATTCGCCCGAACATGCCTGCCTGGTCGACGACGAGGGCGGGCTGATGATCGCCGGCGACCAGGTGCTGCCCCGGATCACCTCCAACGTGTCCTTGGGCCTCAGCGAGCCCGAGGCCGATCCGCTCGGCGAATGGCTCGATTCGATCGCGAAGCTGAGGCAGTTGCCCGACGACCTGCTCGTCCTGCCCTCGCACGGCGAGCCTTTCACCGGCCTCCACGCCCGGCTCGACGCGCTCGCCGAGGGCCATCGCGGCCGGCTCGACGCCCTCCACGAGCATCTGGCCGAGCCGAGGCGCGCGGTGGACTGCTTCGGCATCCTCTTCGGTCGCAAGATCGACGACTCGATCCTGGGCCTCGCAACTGGTGAGGCAATGGCCCATCTCCGGCATCTGGAAGTCGAAGGCCGGGCGAAGCGCGAGTCGCGGGACGGAACATATTGGTATAGCGCCATCTGAATTGGCACGACCGGACAGGATTGATTACCTACAGACGAGATGAAGTCGCACCGAAATCGATGCGAATTGGCGACAATTTATCGCGCCGGCCACGGTTTCTGTTGCGATGTTGGAAATGGGGGCGGATACCCTTTCCAACGACTCGGGAACCGGGGGGTTCGACATGACCACTTTGAACGGTAAGTCCGCGCATCTGCGCGGCGCCGTCCGCAAATGCCTGCTGCTGATTTGTTTGGGCTCGCTTGGCGCTTGCGCCTCGTTCTCGGCCATGCCCCGACCGGTTGTTCCCACCGCCGAGGCAGTCGCAATCGCTCCGCAATATCGGGTCGACGAAGCGCTGCGGCGCTATCATTCGCCCCTGGCAAGCGATCGTGGTGGCATGGATCCGCGTCAGTGGCGCGATCAGGTCATCGGGATCTATCTGGACGCGACGGAAGCGCGCTACCAAGAATTCCGGATCGGTCTCTCGCAGGAGATGCGGGGAGCGAATTTCGGCATTGATATCGGCGTCATCGCGCTTTCCGCGGTAGGGACCTTGGCGAGCGGAGGCACCGCGAATGCGCTTGCCGCGGCAACCGGCGGTTTGACCGGGGCGCGAGCCTCGCTCGCGAAAGAACTCTATTTCGAGCGGACGCTTCCGGCCCTGATCGCGGCGATGGACGCCGCACGCGACGAGATCCTGACCGGTATCTATCAAAACCTGCTCAAGCCGGAGACCGAGTATTCGCTGGAGCGCGCATTCGCCGACTTCCGCGCGCTCGAACGGGCGGCGAGCCTCGATCAGGCTGTCCAGAGAGTCACGGTCCAGGCTGCCACCGACGCGGCGGAGCAACATCAGGCGTTCCAGAACGTCCAGACTGTGGTCCGCACCATACCTGCAACATCACGGCCCGAAATCTCGCGGATACGCGACAATATCAATGCCCTGGTCAACGCGAACAACGATTCGGCATTCGGGCTCGTTATGGCGAGGCTCGGTCTCCCGCGCACTGGGTCGCTTCAGCAGCAGTCCACCGCGGCGCTCATCAATATCGGAAATCTCTCGGAGGCTGATCGCGCCACCGTGCTCAACGACCTCAAGCAACAGAATGTGGATCTGGCTCGCGCCCCAGGAGGATAGGCATATGGCACATGTGGACGTTGGAAACGGCAACAAGACCTCCACGCTGGAGCAGCTTCAGGAGTGGGTGCGAGGCACCGAAGCCCTACTCGGCCCGATCGTTGTAATCGGAAATGACGGCAGCCAGACCGCCGGCACCTTTGATCAGAACAATCCGGCTAATCCCGGACCCAATTCCGATGCCAACGTAAGGCAGACCAATGACGGCTCTGCGCCGCCGGGCAAAACGAAGGTCTGCGATGGCTGGCCCTTCGTCTCCGGCCAAGTCGTACATGTGGTCATTTATCGATAGCGCTTGCGCGACAGGCGTTGGCTTGACCCCTGATCATCGTGGGGCCAATGCTCGGAACCATGGCTGACGAACAGGCACCCGACGTTGCCGAGCTTTCCTTCGAAGCGGCGCTGAAGCGGCTCGAGGAGATTGTTCGCAAGCTCGAGAGCGGCGAGGCGCCGCTCGACGAGGCGATCGCGCTCTACGGCGAGGGCGACCGGCTGAAGCAGCAATGCGAGGCCCGCCTTCAGGCCGCCCAGGCGAAGATCGAGCAGATCCAGTTTGGGCCGGACGGAAGCCCGTCAGGCACCGCTCCTTTCGGCGGCGAATGAGCCTGGCGGCCGCGCTCGATGAGGTCGGCGCCGAGGTGGATCGCGCCTTCGATGTCCTGCTTGCGGTCCCGCCCGACGCGCGCGGCCGCCTCTACGAAGCGATGCGCTACGCCGCGATCGGCGGCGGCAAGCGAATCCGGCCGATGCTGGTGGTCGCCGCCTGCGACCTGTTCAAGGTCGAACGCGGCCGCGCCATGCGGGTCGCGCTCGCGGTCGAGTGCATCCACGTCTATTCGCTGATCCACGACGATTTGCCGAGCATGGATGACGACGATCTGAGGCGTGGCAAGCCGACCCTTCACCGCGCCTTCGAGGAATCGACCGCCATCCTCGCCGGCGATTCGCTTCACGCTCTGGCCTTCGGAATCCTCGCCGACGAGGCGACCCACGAGGATCCGTTCGTTCGAGTCGAGCTGGTCGCCGAGCTGGCCCGCGCCTCGGGGCCGGCGGGCATGGCGGGCGGGCAGATGATGGACCTGATCGCGGCTCAGATGGGCCTCGACCTCGCCGCCGTCACCCGGCTCCAGCAATTGAAGACCGGGGCGCTGATCGGCTGGTGCGTCGAGGCCGGCGCGATCATGGGGCGGGCGCCGCCGGAAGGCCGGACCGGCCTGCGCGGCTTCGCCCGCGACGTCGGGCTCGCCTTCCAGATCGCCGACGATTTGCTCGATCATGAGGGGCTCGAGGAAAAGGCCGGCAAGAGGGTGGGCAAGGACAGCGCCGCGGGCAAGGAGACCTTCGTTTCGCTGCTCGGGCCCGAACGGGCGCGGCAGCAGGCCGGAATCCTGACCGAGCAGGCGATCGAGCATCTCCACGGCTTCGGCGAGGAAGCAGACCTCCTCCGCGCGGTCGCGCGCTTCGCGGTCGAGCGCGACCATTGAGGCTTCGACAGGCTCGGCCCGAGCGGTTAAGGACTGCGGCATGAGGACAGGCGTCTATCCCGGCACGTTCGATCCGATCACGCTCGGCCATATGGACATCATCCGCCGCGCCGCCCATCTGGTCGACCGGCTGGTGATCGGGGTCACCACCAATCCATCCAAGTCGCCGATGTTCAGCGTCGACGAACGCCTCGACATGGTCAGGCGCGAGATCCTCGACGTGACCGACGGCGCGGAGATTGGCGTGGTCTCGTTCGATTCGCTGCTGATGGACTTCGCAGAGGCGCAGGGCGCCTCGATGATCGTGCGCGGGCTGCGCGCCGTCGCCGATTTCGAATATGAATATCAGATGGCGGGCATGAACCAGCAATTGAACGACCGGATCGAGACCGTCTTCCTGATGGCCGACGTCTCGCTTCAGCCGATCGCCTCCAATCTGGTCAAGGAAATCGCCCGCTTCGGCGGCGCCATCGACAAGTTCGTCACGCCCGCCGTCGCCGTGGAGGTGCGCGAGCGGGTCGCGCGCGACGGACGTTAGGGACGCTGGGCTTGAGCGGCGCGCGTCCGCGCCTTAGAATCAATCGTTAATCGGGAATCGAGGTTTCAATCATGTCGCGTCTGTATTCGATCTTCGCCGGCCTTGCCGGACTCCTCATGGCGCCGGCGCTGGCCGCGCAAACGCCGCCCGCGGAGCCGCCGGCCGAGCAGCCGCCGTCCGCCCAGACGCCGCCGGCGCCAACGCCGCCGTCAAGGCTCGAGCATCGGATCGCGCCGCCCGCGCCGGCGCTCGAGGCGGAGAATAGCTGGAACCTCGATCTTTCGACCGGCGGCCGGGTCGTCATCCAGCTCAGGCCGGACGTCGCGCCTAACCATGTCGAGCGGATCAAGACCCTGACCCGGCAGGGCTTCTACAACGGCCTCGCCTTCTTCCGAGTCATCGAGGGCTTCATGGCGCAGGGCGGCGACCCGCAAAATAACGGGACCGGCAACTCGCCCCTGCCGAACCTCGAGGCCGAGATCGGTGGGCTCATGCACCTGCGCGGCGCGGTGGCGATGGCGCGCGCGCAGGACCCCAATAGCGGCAACAGCCAATTCTACATCATGTTCACGCCGCGGCTGAACATGGACCGAGGCTATTCGGTCTTCGGCCGGGTGGTGAGCGGGATGAACTTCGTCGATGCGATCGAGCGGGGCGAGCCGCCGGCCGCTCCGAGCCGGATCGTCCGCGCCTCGCTCGGCACCGACAATCTGCCGCCCATGTCCGCCGAGGAACTGCGCGCCGCGGCGGCGCAGATGGCCGCAGCCGCATCGCCCGCGACGACGACCGCATTTCGCGGGATCTCGCCGGCCGGACCCCAGGTCCCCCCGCCGCCCGCCGGGCCCCGGCGGCTGGAGCCGGTCAGGGCGCCGAACGCGCCCCCCCGCTGAGGTGCGGGTCGACCTTTTCGACTTCGACCTCCCGACCGACCGGATCGCGCTGAGGCCTGCTTCGCCGCGCGACAGCGCCCGGCTGCTCAAGGTCGAGGGCGGCGCGCTGTCGGATCATGGCGTCACGGATCTGCCGGTCCTGCTCCGGCGCGGGGACATGCTGGTGTTCAACGATACCCGCGTCATTCCCGCTCAGCTTGAGGGCGTTCGCGGGGCCGCGCGGATTGGCGCCACCCTGCACAAGCGCGAGGGGCCGCGCGCCTGGCGCGCCTTCGTCCGCAACGCGCGGCGCCTGAACGAGGGCGACCGAGTGGAGTTCGGCGCGGGCGTGGCGGCAGTGGCGCGCGACAAAAGCGGCGACGGCTCGGTCCTGCTCTCGTTCGAAGGCGACGAGCCGGTCGAGACCCTGCTCGAGCGCGCCGGGCGGATGCCGCTGCCGCCCTACATCGCCGGAAAGCGGGCGGCGGACGCGCGCGACCGGACGGATTATCAGACGATGTTCGCGCGGGAGGAAGGCGCAGTCGCCGCGCCCACCGCGGCGCTCCATTTCACGCCCGCCTTGATGGCGGCGCTGGGCGAGGCTGGGATCGGACACGAAATTCTGACGCTGCACGTCGGCGCCGGCACCTTCCTGCCGGTCAAGGCGGACGACACCGACGATCATGTCATGCACGCCGAATGGGGGCGGATCGCGCCCGATGCCGCCGCCAGGCTCAACGCGGCGCGCGCCGCGGGCGGGCGGATCGTCCCGGTTGGCACGACCTCGCTGAGACTGCTCGAAAGCGCTGCGGACGAGGCTGGGCGGGTGAAGGCGTTCGAAGGCGACACGGCGATCTTCATCACCCCGGGCTACCGCTTCCGGGCGATCGACGGCCTCGTCACCAACTTCCATCTGCCGCGCTCGACCCTGTTCATGCTGGTCTCGGCGCTGATGGGGCTGGAGGTTATGCAGGCGGCCTATGCGCATGCGATTGCGGAGGGGTATCGGTTCTACTCTTATGGGGATGCGAGTCTGTTGCTGCCGGGATAAGGTCGTTTTCTGCTAGGAGCCAATCGCATGGAGTCCCGATCCACCGACGCGCTTGGTGTATAGTGAGGCAGCCAAGGGTCTGATAGGACCGGTCCTCTCGGCGTACAATCGCGCCAATGCGACCCGCTATCGCTTGAGAATTGGCAAGGAAGCGCCGAATCAGCCGAAGCTCTCGCCCAGGTCCGAAACGCTGCTCGACCGCTTTGCTCTGCTGGCTAACCATGCATCGCTTCATCGGCTCGATTGGAAGCGATTCTACGCGCTGGTGAGGGACGGGCACCAAGAGCTACCCGAGGAGAGGATTCGGCAGCTCCTGGTAGACAAAGGTTTCAGCCCCGAGAAGGCCGATCATCTTGCTGATGTCTACACGCACCTTTGGGCCTTCAAGCGAGTTAAGCGTCGCGCGGAAGGGGTGCAGTCACTGTGACTGTCCCCCTTCGCGGCTGCGACCGTCTCTTGAAGAGAATGATCCAATTTGGTTCGTTTGCTTGACTCGCGCGGAATGTTCTGGTAATGTTCCGCCTTGGCGGTGACGGCGATTCGGAGCTGGGATGAGCGGGACGGGCGAGGAGCGGCCGCGCTATGCGCCGCTGAGCGGGGAGGAGCGGGCGCGGTTTTTGGGGGTGCTGCGGGAGACGGGGAACCGGCGCGCGGCGGCGGCGGCGATCGGGGTGGAGCCGCGGCTGATGGATCAGAGGCGGCGGTTCGATCCGACGCTCGACGCGGACTGGACGGCGGCGGTAGCCCAGGCGGACCGGCGGCTTTCGGGAGCGGGCGGGCC
>Ga0190265_10000980_pt1 | contig 18543 bp, 16 predicted proteins | sample Popmic124T_FD_133135 | JGI IMG/M metagenome (GOLD analysis project Ga0190265, IMG submission 133135) | Populus adjacent soil microbial communities from riparian zone of Indian Creek, Utah, USA - 124 T | ecosystem: Environmental > Terrestrial > Soil > Riparian zone | place: USA: Utah | collected...
CGACCAGGTAGTCGTAGCCCAGGCATCCGCCGTCGGTGAACCACACCTTGCGCTGCTGGACGTCCACCCTGCTCGCCTCCGCCAGCAGCACATCCGCGTTCTTCTGCTTCCGAAGGACGGACCGGATAGGGGAGGCGATGTCGCTCGGATTGAGCGCGGCCGTAGCCACCTGATACAGCATGGGCTGGAACAGGTGATGATTGCGGCGGTCCACCAGCGTGACGCGCACCGGCGCGTGGGCCAGACCCCTGGCCGCGTACAACCCGGCGAACCCTCCGCCGAGGATGACGACATGAGGAAGCTTGGCGTCGGTCACAGGCCCATGGTCTCCCGGCGCCAGCGGGCGAAGCGCACGACGTCCTCGTCCGGAGGTACGGCGGCCTCGTCGGCGTACGCGGTATACATCCGCCAGCGGAGGTAATCGCCGTCCGGCAGGGGCAGAAACGGCGGCCGCCGATACCAGCCGCGCCGGCGGAACGCCCAGGCCGTCCGCAGCAGGTCTACCGCCAGCCGCGGGCGAACCGCGGCGCGGGCAGCGAGCCTGAGGGTGAGGGCGGGCCAGGTGGATGCCATATATGGAATAATAGGGGCAGGCGGCCACCCCGGTCACCGGCTGTATATTCTCCCCCATGTCAGCCGCTACGGCGCCCGCGCCACCCCGCGACTATCGCGCGGAGTTTCCGATCTTCCGGCGCTCCGTCTACCTCAACAGCTGCTCGCTCGGAGCGCTATCCACGCGGTCCCGTGCCAAGGTCAACGAGTTTCTCGACCTCTGGGAGCAGCGGGGGTCGTCGGCGTGGTACGACGTCTGGTGGGAGGCATTGGCCTCCCTGCGCCAGCGCTATGCCCGGATCATCGGAGCGCCGGCGGGCACCATCGCGCTGCATCCGAACATCTCCGGCGCGCTCACGGCGGTCGGGGAGGCTCTCGACTACCGGATGCGCCGGCGGGTAGTGGTGACCAGCCTCGATTTCCCCACCGTGGCCTACCAATGGCTCGCCAAGCCTGACGAAGTCGAGGTCGTGGTGGTGGAGAGTCCGGACGGGGTGAGCGTACCGCTCGAGGCGATCGAGAACGCCGTGGACGGCAAGACCGCGCTGGTGGCGACGAGCCACGTCTTCTTCACCAGCGGCGCGATTCAGGACATCCGGGCGGTCGCGGAGATTGCGCACCGAAAGGGCGCGCTGATACTGGTGGACGGATACCAGGCCGCGGGGCAGCTCCCGGTGGATGTGGTGGCCGCCGACGTGGACTTCTATTGCTCCGGCGGACTCAAGTGGCTGCTCGGCGGGAGCGGCGTGGCGTTCCTGTATGCCCGCGCCGGGCTCCTGGGCGGGCTCGCGCCGCGGGCAACCGGGTGGTTCGCTCACCGCGAGCAGTTCCGCTTCGATTCGCGCTCGCTCATGCTCCACGCCGACGCGCGGCGGCTGGAGGCCGGCACGCCGCCCATGATGCCGGTGTACGCCCAGCTCGGTGGGCTTGATGTCATCGAAGAGCTGGGCCCGGCGGAGATCCGCCGCCGCACTATGCCGCTGGTGGAGGATCTGATCGACAAGGCGCAGTGGGCCGGCTTCAAGACCCGGATCGCCCGGCGCGAGGAGGATCGTTCGGCCATCGTGATGCTCGCGAGCGATGATCCTCCCGCCGCGGTCCGGCGGCTCGCCGAAGCCTCCATCATCGCCGACGCGCGGCCCGGATACATCCGCCTGTCTCCCTACTTCTACAACGTGGCCGACGACCACCGTGCCGCGATCGAGCGTCTCACCCGTGAATAACGACAAGAAGTTCCCCACCGAAGACGAACAGCTGCTCGAGAGTCCTCCGCCCCAGCAGCCCGAGCAGCTCTTCCTCAAATCGGATTCGTGGCGCGTCCTCCGGATCATGGGTGAGTTCGTCTGGGGATTCGATAACCTCGCCGACGTGAGCGATGGGGTGACCATCTTCGGTTCGGCCCGGACCCAGCCGAGCGATCCCTACTATCAGAGAGCGGTGGAAACCGGCCGTCTCCTGGCGCAGGCGGGGATCCCCGTCATTACCGGCGGCGGACCGGGCATGATGGAGGCGGCGAACCGCGGTGCCTTCGATGCCAAGGGAATGTCGGTCGGCTGCAACATCGAGCTGCCGTTCGAGCAGGGCTCCAATCCCTATTTGAACCGGAGCCTCAACTTCAAGTTCTTCTTCGTCCGCAAGATGATGTTCGTGAAGTACGCCACGGCCTTCATCGTCTTTCCCGGCGGCTACGGGACGCTGGACGAGTTGTTCGAGGCGCTGACTTTGATCCAGACCGGAAAGGTCAAGCACTTTCCCGTCGTGCTGTTCGGCCGCGAGTACTGGTCCGGCCTGGTGGACTGGCTCACCGCCACCGTCGCGAAGGAGCGCAAGATCAATCCGTCCGACCTCAACCTGTTCAAGGTGACCGACGATCCGGCCGAGGCCGTGGCGTACGTCATCGAGGCCCGATCCGAGAAGCCGACCGACCCCGCCGCCCGCATCCTAGGATGAGCGCATGACCCGACCCTCCGCACCCTATCTCCGCGGCCAGCGGATCGATCCCCGCCCGATCACCGGGAAGGAGACGGTCGCCGACCTGGTCGAGAACGCCTTCCTGGCGTACAACGCGGGACGGCTGCGCGAAGGCTGCCAGCTCTTCGCCCAACGGATGCTCGATCCCGACGTGACCGTCGGCATGACGCTGACCGGCGCGATGACGCCGGCCGGCCTCGGCATGAGCTCCCTGATTCCACTGATGGAAGCGGGCTTCGTGGACTGGGTGATCTCGACTGGCGCCAACCTGTATCACGATGCGCATTTCGCGCTGGGCCTGGCGATGCACCGCGGAACCCCCAACGCGAACGACGTCGAGCTGCGCGACAAGGGCGTGGTCCGGATCTACGACGTGTTCTTCGACTACAACGTGCTGCTCTCGACCGACCAGTTCATCCGCGAGGTCTCCGCGCGGGAGGAGTTCCAGCGCCCCATGAGCAGCGCCGAGTATCACTATCTGCTGGGGGGATACGTCCGCGAGCGGGAGCAGGCGCTGGGCCTGCACCGGCGGTCGGTGCTCGCGGCGGCGCACGAGCTGGAAGTGCCGCTCTACACCAGCTCGCCGGGCGACAGCTCGATCGGCATGAACGTCGCCGAACAGGCACTGGCGGGGAGCAAGCTCCGGTTCGACGTCAGTGCCGACGTCAACGAGACCGCGGCGATCGTGCTCGAGGCCAAGCGGACCGGCGGCAAGAGCGGCGTGCTCATCGTCGGCGGCGGCAGCCCGAAGAACTTCATGCTGCAGACCGAGCCCCAGATCCAGGAAGTGCTCGGCATTGACGAGCGGGGCCACGACTACTTCCTGCAGATGACCGATGCACGCCCCGACACCGGCGGTCTCTCCGGCGCCACGCCGGCGGAGGCGGTGAGCTGGGGCAAGATCGACCCCGACCAGCTCCCGGGTACCGTCGTGGTGTACGGCGACAACTCCATCGCCCTGCCGGTGCTGACGGCGTACGCCAAGGCACGGCACCCCGACCGCTCGCTCAAGCGGCTGTACGGCCGCCGCCAGGCGATGATGAAACGACTGATCGAGGAGTATCGCGCGGCGCTCGAGTTCCGCGACCGGCGGGCCGAGGAATCGCTGGCGCACATGCATCCCGGTGCGGGAGGAGCGGAGACGGCGGCGCGACGGTGACACCCGGGTATCGGTGGTACGCACTTGGCCTGCTCGCCGCCATCAATCTTCTCAACTACATCGACCGGAACGTCATCTACGCGCTGTTCGAGCCCATCAAGCGCGATCTCTCCCTCTCGGACGCCCAGCTCGGCTGGCTGGGCTCCGCCTACATCCTGGTCTTCTCGGTAGCGGCGCTTCCGTTCGGGGTGATCAGTGACCTCCGCTCCCGCCGCGCCGTCATCGCGTGGGGCGTGACGGTATGGAGCGCCTTCACCTTTTTCAGCGGACTGGTCCGGAGCTACTGGCAGCTCTTCACCTGCCGGGCGGCCGTCGGCATCGGGGAGGCGGCGTATGGGCCGGCCGCCTCGTCGCTGGTGGCCGACTATTTCCCCGGCGAGCGGCGCGCGATGGCGATGGGAATCCTGGCCTCGGGTGTCTCGCTCGGCGGAGTGTCGGGACTTCTGCTCGGCGGGTTCCTGGAGGACCTGTACGGGTGGCGGGTGGCGTTCATGACCGTCGGCGTGCCGGGCTTCGTCTGCGCATTGCTGGTGGCCAGGCTCATCGACCCCACCCGGCCGCCGGCAAAGCTCACCGTCCGCTCCTTCCTCCGCGACTTCCACATCGGGGTGACGTCCCTGCTGCGGCAGCTCTGGCCGCTGCTCGCCAGCATCGCGATCGGCACCGGCATCGCGTATTGGCTGGACCGCACCTATGGCACGGACTCGCGGCTCGATGTCGCCGCCTTCAGCGCGGTGGTCGGGGTCGGCCTCGCCATCAACATTCTCTACTGGGTGTTGCGGACGCCGGCGGATCCCGCCGAGGAGATCCCGTTCGCCGCGGGAATCTCCGGCACCTTCGACGAGATCATCCACGCCGGCAAGACAGTGCTGCACACACCGACCCTGGTCTATGTATTCGTCGCCGGGGCGATGATCTCGTTCGGGACCAACGGCATCGTGGGATGGGGACCGACGTTCGTCTCGCGCGAGCTGCAACTGACTTCGAGCGAGGGTGCCGCGCTGCTCGGCAAGTGGGGGCTGATCTCGGGCGTGAGCGGGACGCTGTTCGGCGGCTTCCTCGCGGACTGGCTGCGCCGTCGCTGGGTGACCGGCCGGGTGATCACCGTCGGCCTCGGCCTGCTGCTCGGCGGCCCGTTGGCGGTATGGCTGCTGACGATTCGCGACCCCGAGCTGTTCAAGCTCGTCTTCACGGTGGCGTTCTTCTGCATGTCGTGGTACAACGGGCCGATCACCGCGGTGATCTTCGACGTGGTGCCGCCGCGGATCAGTGCGACGGTGGCGGGCGCGTACCTGCTGTTCATCCACCTGGCCGGCGACGCGATCGCGCTGCCGCTGGTGGGCATGCTGTCGGATCAGTTCGGGCTCGACCGGGCGATCCTGCTGTTGCCGCTGGTCTCGATGATGGGTGGGTTGGTGATTCTCGGGGCGACGCGGACGGCGGGGAAGGACATGGAGCGGGTGAGGGTGTAGGCCAGGGGCGAGCGAATGTCCTTCATCCCGAGGGAGCACAACGACCGAGGGACCTGCGCCGCAATCTTCGACGACCGCGAAGCAGGTCCCTCGCTGCGCTCGGGATGAGGTTGGGGTTCACTCCAGGCAACGTCTACTTCGCGGGCGCCGCCGGTACCGACCGCATCCACATCCACACCGCCCGTATCTCATCATCCGTCATCTGCCCGCTCCGCACCCACGGCATCTTCGTCGGATCGATCACGCTCCCATCCGGCCGTCTTCCCTCGCGCAGCGAACGAAAGAAGTCCTGCTCGGTCCAGCCGCCGAGCCGCCCAGGCGTGATCTCGGGCGCTTCGGGATTGGCGTCGCCGGCGAGCGCGAGCCCGTGGCACGAGCGGCACCCGCCGATCGTGGCCAGATACTGGCCGTACTCGATACTGACTCCCGCGGGCGGAACGGTACGGTTCGCGGTGTGATCGATCAGCGTGACGGGTAGCAGCGGGAAATTGCCGCCGAGGTAGAGCGCGCGCGCCACCGGACCGACGCGGATCGGTGGCGTCTCCCGATCCACCGACGGCAGAGTGCGTAGATATCCGATGACCGCGGCCAGATCCTCGTCGCTCAGCGCCGCAAAGGCCTCGGAGGGCATGAAGACGAGCGGTCGTCCGTCGCGGCCTACGCCGTGCCGGATCGCGCGCTCGAAATCGGCATCGCTGAACTCACTCACGCCGCCGCGTCCCTGGGTGAGGTTCGTCGCGGCCAGGCGGCCCATCGGGGCGGCGTCGATCAGCATCTTGCCGCCGTAGTCCCCGTCGTGGCACTCCTGGCATTTGCCGACCGCCTCCACCAGATGCCGTCCACGCTCGAGCGAGGCGGAATCGGTTGCCGCCCGCACGGGAGAGTCGGGGAAATCGTAGGCACGGCTGATGTGGCGGGAGCTGATGATGTAGACAGCGGCGACGGCGAGCACGATCAGGAGGACGAGGCCGCCGAGTATGCGGCCGGTCCAGCGAAGCCAACGGGGCACCGGGTATCCTCGTGTTGAGGGCGGCGAGAAGATACCTCTAGCGCACGCTTCTGTACACCAGGTCCATGATCTCGTCGTACATCGCGTCGGCGCGAGCCTCGTCGCCCGAGCGGATGGCCTCGGTGGCGCAGTGCCGGAGGTGGTTGTGCAGCATGGCGCGCCCGACGCCTCGCAGCGCCTCCTGGACCGACGATACCTGGGTCAGGACCTCCGCGCAGTAGCGCTCCTCCTCGACCATCTTCTGCAGGCCGCGAACCTGTCCCTCGATGCGGCGGAGGCGAGTGAGTACTGAGCGCTTGATCTCGGCGTCCACCGCCACGGCGTGAACGCCGTCGCCGGGCCGGAGGCCGCAGGCGCAGGCTACGGTTTCGGTCATGGAGTCTTCCTTTTCTTGAGCCGCAGGCTGTTGGTCACCACGCTGACGGAGCTGACGGCCATCGCCGCCGCCGCCATGGTGGGTGTAAAGCGGATGCCCAGCGCCGGGTAGAGCACGCCGGCCGCGATCGGGATGCCGATCACGTTGTAGATGAAAGCCCAGAAGAGGTTCTGCCGGATCGTGCGCATGGTGGTCCGCGCCAGCCGGATCGCCTTCGCCACGTCGAGCGGATCGCCCCGCATCAGTGTGATGTCGCCCGCCTCCATCGCGACGTCGGTTCCGCCGCCCATCGCGATGCCGACATCCGCCTGCGCCAGCGCGGGGGCGTCATTGAGCCCGTCGCCCACCATCGCCACGGCGCGCCCTTCCCGCTGGAGCCGCTCGATCTCCGCGAGCTTCCGCTCGGGCGACAGCTCCGCCACGACGCGCCCGATGCCCACGGTGGCGGCCACGCTGGCGGCGGTGTGCCGATTGTCTCCCGTGAGCATGACGCTGTCGAGACCCAACTCCCGAAGCGCGGCCACCGTCGCGCTGCTGGTGGGACGTACCGGATCGGCGATCGCCAGAATCCCGCGTACTGCGCCGTCCACCGCGACGAACACCGGCGTCAGGGCCGACGCCGCGATGCGCTCCGCTTCGGCCTGATAGCGGCCCAGGGGCGCCCCGAGCTCCGCCATCAGGGCCGCGTTGCCGGCCGCGACGGCGTGACCCTCCACCCGTGCGACCACCCCACGGCCGGTCCGGCTCTCGAAAGCCTCGGGCTCGCCCAGCAGAAGACCTCTGGTCCGGGCGGCGGCCACGGCGGCCTCGCCGAGCGGATGCTCACTGAGCCGCTCGACCGATGCGGCCAGGCGGAGCACGGCCGCCTCGTCATCCGCCACGATCTCCTGCACTACGGGACGACCCTCGGTGAGCGTGCCGGTCTTGTCGAACACCACCGTGTCGAGCCGTCCGCTTCGCTCCAGCGCTTCACCGCTCTTGATCAGGATCCCCATCTCGGCACCCCGGCCGGTGGAGACCATGACCGCGGTCGGCACCGCGAGCCCCATCGCGCATGGGCACGCGATGATGAGCACGGTGACCGCGGAGGCCATCGCATGGAGGTAGGCCGGCTCCGGGCCGACCACCAGCCAGACTACGAATGTGACGATCGCGATCCCGATCACGACCGGGACGAACACCGCGGCGATCCGGTCGGCGAGCCGCTGGATCGGGGCCTTGGATGCCTGCGCTTGCTGCACCAGGCGGATGATGCGGGAGAGCACGGTGTCCGAGCCGACCCGCTGTACCCGGAACCGGAGCGCGCCGTTGCGGTTGAACGTGGCGCCGACGACGAAATCGCCCGAGCCCTTTCGGATCGGATCCGGCTCGCCGGTCAGCATGGACTCGTCCACGTGACTGGTGCCCTCGAGGACGATTCCGTCGGCCGGCACCTTCTCGCCCGGACGCACGATGACCTCGTCGCCCACCCGCAGCTCCCCGAGCGGGATCTCGATCTCGGCGCTGTCGCGCACGACCGTCGCGGTCAGCGGCCGCAGCCCGATCAGCCGGCGGATGGCGCTCGTGGTCCGGTGCTTGGCCCTGGCCTCGAGCAGGTTGCCCAACAGGATCAGCGCGATGATCCAGACCACGGCCTCGTAGTAGACGTACGGCGGAACGCCGTGGGCGCTGAACCAGTCGTCCCAGAGGGTGACGGCGAGACTGTAGAGGAACGAGGACCCGGTCCCGACCGCGATCAGCGTGTTCATGTCCGCGCCGCGATGGCGCAGGGCCGCCCAGGCCCGGGTGTAGTACTGCCGGCCGGCCCACGTCACGATCGGCGTGGTGATGGCGAGCAGCAGCCAGCGCCAGGTGTCGGCACTCACCTGCTGCATCCACGGCGCGACTCGGTGCATCATCCGGGTGAGCGGCGCCATGAGAGGCATGAGCGGGTCCGCCGTTCCGTGCCCCACCCGCTCGCCAAGCGACATGCTGATCCCCATGGTCAGCACGGCAGCGGTCAGACTCACGGCCAGCTTGCCGCGAAGCTCGCGGATCTCCCGATCGTGCGCCGCCTCCTGCGCGTCTACCATCGCCTCGGCGGACGCATCCGGTGCGGGCAGCTCGGCCCCATAGCCGGTGTGACGGATCGCTTCGACCAAGCGGACCGGTGTGACGGTCTCGGGGTCGTACGAAATCGTCGCCGAAGCCGTCATCAGATTGACGTTGGCGTCGGTCACCCCGGGCTCGCGCTGAAGCGCGCGCTGTACCCGCGCGCTACAGGCCGCGCAGGTCATGCCGGAGACGGGGATGGTGGTGGAGGTCGGGGTAGTCATGGCACCCTCATGTCATCCTGCGGTTCAGGATGACATGATGATTTCACTCGTTTCCTTGCGCCGCGCTGGCCTTGTATCCGGCGTCCGCCACCGCGGCTTCAAGCTTCGTCGGATCGGTCGTCGCTTCGTCGTAGCTGACGTCCGCTCGCCCGATGCGGATCGCCTCGATCCGCACGCCTGGGAGAGCGCTGAGCGCGCGGTTCACCGCGTTCAGACAATGACCGCAGCTCATGCCTTCGATGTGAAGCGTTGCTTGGCGCATGATTGGCCCCTGTTCAAAAGACTCGTTGGAACGTAAATAGGGGTGGGGGGTATGTCAACAGGATGTCGGGCAACGGGTTCCCGCCGGACAGCAGGCTGCAACGGACGTGGGCAGGACGCCATGTGGGGTTGGATCGCCACGTCGCATCCCTGAGTCCCTTCCTATCAACTATCGCTATGGCAAGCGGTTACACGCCGGCACCCCACGGCATGCCTCCTGCCAATCCCATCGCTCATGCATCCCCCAGACGCCGAGCTTCCCGGCGACGCCTTTTTCCACTCGATGGGCGAACCGCTCGTCCCGATCCTCAGGCTGGATCAGGGCGCGGGGGATCCTGACGCACTCGCGACCTGGCACCAGGCGCTCTCCAATGCGCTCGCCGCGGACGTTCCCCACGATCTTCTCGGTCTCTGGCTCTACCCCAACGCGGGCGGATCGGTTCTGTTGGGGCCGGAGGCGTTGGCGCAGGACGATCTCACCGTCCCGCTCCCCTCGCCGCAGGTGCAGCCGGATCAGCTGGTGATCCTGGAAGAGATCATTCGCGATGCGGGCTATGCCTCGACCGCCGCGTGCCCCGTTCGCTTCGGCCGCCGCGACGTCGGACTCCTGCTCGTCGCCACGCTTCAGCCAGGGCGCTATCGCGGCCTCGACCTCATGGTGCTCAGGCTGGCGGCGCAGCGACTCGCGCCATCGTTGGGCCGTCTCGCGCGGCAGTGGGCGAACGGCGTCATCGCGGAAGGCCACGGCGCCGAGCGAATCGTCACCCTGCTCGACGGAGTCGCGGAGGCGACCGCGATGGGCAGCACGCCGCCCCGGTTCGTCGCAGCCCTGAGCAAGGCACTGGAGCCGATGATCCCGCACGATCGGCTCGAAGTGATGCTGGCCGGTCCCGGCGGTGGCAGCCACTACCGTTTCGGCGAGCATCTCGGCGGGCCGCTCTGGACCGACCCGTCACTGGTCCTGGAAGCGAAGTCCCTCGACCTCACGAGTCTGTCCGAGGTGCACGGGCGCGTGCTGCTGGGTGACGCGGGCCGGGATGCGCGCTGGCCGCGTGGCTACTTCACCGTCGCCGATCCGGCGGGTGCCGAGCTGCGCGGCGTGGTGGGAGCCCGCGCGACTGGACCGACGAAGCTCACCAGCTATCTGTTGTTGGGAAGCGTGGGACCGGATCTCTACGATGAGGCGGACGCCGCGCTCTTGAGCCGGGTGGCGACGCTGATCGCGCCGCACGTGGCGCTGCTGGTGGAGCAGGCGGCGCGCGAGCGCGAGAGCCCGCCGGAGCCGGTGCAGCCTTCGCCGCTCCTTCAGATCAGCGAAGCCCTCGCACTCGGTGCCGATCCCCAGGAAGCGACGCGCCGTGTGGCCGAGCTGGCCGGCGGCTTCCTTCCTTTCGACGAGATGCACTTCGCGCTGCGCCTGAGTGAGGGAGACCGGGTCGTTCTCCTCGATCCCGGCGAACGCCGCCCGCTCCCCGATCTCGCGTCGGTCCCCGTGGCTGGGACCGCGCTCGGCTCGGTGTTACAGGGAACGCTTTCCCACCATTTCGCGCTCGCCCAGGGCGAAGCCCGTCTCATCGTGCCGCTGCGCGTCGCGGGGCGGGTCCATGGCGCCCTGGTGCTGACGGCCGAGCCGCCCGCCGTCCTCAACCAGGCGCACGTGGAGCCCGCGCAGCGACTCGCCGACGTAATTGCTCCCCACCTCGAGCTGCTCCGCCGCGCGGCGATGCTGCCTCCGCCGTTCCGGCCGGGGTGGAAGCGAGCGACGCAGCCCTAGAAATCCGCGCTCACCCGCATCACGACATTTCTTCCCGGATCCAGCGCGTAGGTCTTGTAGCGGCTGAGAAAGCTCGCGTACTCCTTGTCGAACGCGTTGCGGAGCTGAAAGTCCACCGCCACCGCGCGCTCGCCCATCGGCAGCACCACCCCAGCGCCCAGATTCACCAGCGTGTAGCCCGGCGGCGCGAAGTCGTCGGCGTCGAGGTTCGTCTGCCGCGCGTTCGATTCCCCGCCGATCGAGAAGTACGGGTGCTGGAACCGCCCTTCGTCACTCCCTTCGAGCTTGACCGAGTAGGTCGCGCGGAAGGGGGGAATGAAGGGAAGGGGTGAGTCGGTCGAGGTGTTCTGCCCCCTCGTGTAGTCCGCCGTGCCCCGCAGGTGGAGCCATGGCGTGGCATGATACTCCGCCGCCGCCTCGAAGCCGGCGAGCCGAGCGTTGCCCTGCGTGATGTCGAAGATCTGGAAGCCGGACTCCGCGTCGATCACTCCGGTCGGGTCGGGGAAGATGAAATTGTCGATGTAATTGACGTACCCGCCCAGCTCCGCTGTGACCTCGCTGGTCTGCACCCGTACCGCCAAATCGGTGTTGATCGAGGTCTCGTTCTTCAGCGTGGGGTCGCCGCGCTCGAAGCGCACGGTGCCCTCGTGGACGCCGTTGGAAAAGAGGTCGAACGCCGTCGGCGCGCGATAGCCGCGTCCTACATTGACGACGAGGGCGACCGGATCCGCCACCCGGTACAGCGCGCCCAGATTGCCGGTCACCGAGTGATACGTGCGCCGTTGCGCCGCAACGCCCAGCTCGGCATCGTCCTCCACGCTGAGGCGGCGAAAATCGTAACGCGCCCCGGCCGAGAGGTTCCACCGGCCCAGCTCGGCCTGCTCGAAGGCGTAGAGGCCGAGGTTGTTGTAGGCATTGTTCGGGATGAGAGACTCTTCCCCGAACTTCTCGAACGAGTTGCGAAGGCCGCTGACGCCCACAATCCCCGCAGTTCGGCCGATCGGCGCATGATGCAGGCGGATGTCCGTCGAGTACATCCTGGAGAGCAGGCCGAGCGCTACATCCGGAGCCCCCTCCTCTTCGAACTCCCGGCGCCGGTTCCGTCCGAACCCCGCGTCGATGTCCAGGTGCGACACGCCGAGCGGAAGACTCGCGTTGACGTGCATGCGATCGTCGGCGATCCGCTGGAAGGGCGTGGCCCCCGGGTCTTCCGACGGATCCTCGTGGATCTCCACCCGCTCCACACGCCGGGTATAGCCCGCGTTCACCGATCCCCATCCGCCCCGGTAGCCCACGGTACCCGACCCGTTCACGGTCCAGAGCCCGCTGTTGAACAGCTCGCCGGCCGGCGTCGTCACGTCGCCGGCGCTTCTTCCCGTGAAGCTGCCACGAAATCCGAGTCCGCCGCTGGCACCCTCGAGCGCAACTGTGCCGTCCGGTTGGTCGTTGTTCGTGCTGTACGAGGCGATCGCCTCGCCGCCTACGAACGGAGCGCGGCCCTGAGCATCGGGAAGCGGGGGTGTCACGACGTTGATGACGCCTCCCAGGGCATCCGAGCCGTACATGACGCTGGCCGGGCCGCGGATCACCTCGATCCGGTCGGCTTCCCCGGCTTCGATTTGCGGCCCGTGCTCGTCGCCCCACTGCTGGCTCTCGACCCGCTCGCCGTCGGCGAGGACCAGCACGCGATTGGAGGAGAGGCCGCGGATGACGGGCTTCCCGACGCCGGAGCCGGTGCTCAGGCTCCGTACGCCGGGAAGTTCGGCGACCGTTTCGCCCAGCGTGGCGGAGCGGCTGGCCTGGAGATCGGACCCGCCGAGTACACTGACCGGCTGTGGCGAGGTGAGGGACGTGGTGGCAACGGGTGCGGCGGTCACCTGGAGATCGGGGAGCTCGACCAGCGAGGGCTTGAGCTCGACGTCCAGCGTGACGTCTTCGTCACCGAGCGTAATCCGCCGGACCTGGGGCGCGAATCCGATCGCGGAGAAGCTCACGCTGAACGTTCCGGAGGGGAGGTCGGCGATCGTATAGTGACCTTCGACATCGGTGACGGCGGTGCGGTTCATCTCGAGGACGGTGACCCGGCTCTGCGGCAGCGGCTTCCCGCTTGGATCGGTCACGTGGCCGGACAGCGACTGCGCCGGCGGTATCGGCGGCCGGTCGGAGGCGTGGGGCGCGGCCGCGAGCAATGTCGCGGCGAGAAAAATCTGGTGCATCGAAGGCTCCAGTGCGCTGATGTCCCGCTCGCCGGGTCACGGCGGGCGGCTGACGAGAACAACGGTTGTCGTCGGACGGATCAGGCCAGAGGCACTGGAGGAGCGCGAGGACTGGAGGTGGGATGGAGGTCGGTGGCGCGGGGCGTGTGCACCTGAATCGGCCGCGACCGGTCCGCATCGGCGGCCACCGGTTGGACCGGCTGGGAGCCGAGCGCGGCGGTGTACGGAGCGCGGGCGGTCCAGTCGAGCAGCACGCAACTGTCGGCGTGCGACCGGGGTGTTTCGGTACCGCTGATGCGAGGCGATGCGGTTTCGGCGCCGGCACCACCCAGATGGTACAACGCCAGGTCCAGCGCGGACGTGCCGCTCCCGCCGACCAGGAGCACGGCGGTGAGGATGAGGGCTTGGAGGCGGCGGAGTGCGGTCGGGCGCATGGGTCTCGGCAATATACCATCTACAAGACGGCGGAACGCCCGGGCTGGATTCAGGCGGCGTTCCCTGGGGTGGCTTTTCCCGCGGCGGTAGGGGCGCGCCGCATCGGACCCTCGGAGGGCAGAATGAACCAGAAGGTCGAGCCGCGCCCCGGCAGCGACTCGGCCCCGATGGTTCCGCCATGCATCTCCACCAGCTTCTTGCTGAGTGCCAGGCCGAGGCCGGTGCCCTGCGCCTGCCGGCTGGCGGAGCTGTCGACCTGGCTGAACTCCTGGAACAGCTTAGGCATGTCTGCCGGCGCGATGCCGATGCCGGTGTCGGCCACGGAGACCCAGACGACGTCCTTGGTCACCAGCTTCCGCTCGTCGCCGGCCCGGTCCGACGGTGGGGCCATCGGCGCCCGTGTGCTCAGCGCGGAGAGGATGATCGTGCCCCCCTCGCCGGTGAACTTCGAGGCGTTGGAGAGGAGGTTGAACAGGACCTGTCGCACCCGGACGCCGTCGGCGATCACCTTGAGGGGCGTGTTGTCCAGCTCCAGCCAGACATCCTGCTTCTTGGCGCGCCGCAGGCTCTCGGTGTCGGTCACCGCTCCGGTGATTGCCTCGCGGAGGTCGGTCGGCCCGAGGGAGAGCGTCATCCGTCCCGCTTCGATCTTCGACAGGTCGAGCACGCCGTTGATCAGCTCCAACAGGTGCCGGCCGTTCCGCAGCACCGCCTCCAGGAATTCGCGCTGCTGGGGATTGATCTCGCCCACACCCTCGGAGAGAATCAGATCGGAGAATCCGATAATGGCGTTGAGCGGGGTCCGCAGCTCGTGGCTCATGTTGGCGAGGAACTCGCTCTTGAGCCGGGTGGCGCGCCGCAGCTCCGCGTTCTTGGCCGCCAGGGCCCGCTCGTTTCGGCGGCTCTCCTCCAGCACCGACGCGCGGTCGAGGCCGAGCACGACCTGGTCGCCCAGCGTCTGAAGGAGCTGGAGGTCGTGGTCCACGAAGACCCGGCCGTCGCGCCGGTTGTAGACGCTCACCGCGCCGATGACCACGCCGGCCGAGCGCAGGGGCACGATGGCGACGGTCTTGAGCGGTGCGGTGAGCGTGGGGGTCTTGTAGCTGCGCGGATCGGCGTCCATATCGTTCGAAAGCAGCGGCGCCCCGCTGCTGACTACCACGCCGAGCAGTGAGCTCTCCACCGGGACCAGCTTGTCTCTCATGACCGCGAGCGGTCCGGTTGCGGCCACGACCTTGAGAAAGCGCTCCTCCTCCACCACGAGCGCCACGCCCGCGCTCTCCGCCTCGAGCAGGTCCACGGCCGCGTCGGAGATTTCCTGCAGCAGATCGCTGAGCACGCTGCTCGCCAGGAGAGTCGCCGCGAGGTGGCGCAGCCGCTCCAGCTCGCGGTTCCGCGCGGCCGAGGCGGCGAGCGCGTCGCGGAGTGTGGCGCTCCGGCGCTGGGCCCGGACATCGCCCGCGCGAACCGCCGCAAAGGCCAGCGTCGTGGTGACGAGGGGAAAGACGAGGCCGAGCCAGTGGTCCTCGAAGGCGAAGTAGACGCCGAGCCACCCCACCACGATCGCCAGCGCGGTGAGGATCCGGGACGCGTCGATTCGGGTCGAGCGAAAGTGTTCCGGCATCAGCGAGTGTCTTCCCAGAGCAGCTCGTGGAAGATGGTTTCACCCGTGGCCAGCATGCGACGGAGGTAGGGCCGGCAGAGTCCGCACTGGGCGCCGCACCCGGTCTCCCGCATCAGATCGGCCAGATCCCACCCCGCCTCGCGGGCGCGCGGCAGCAGCGCGCTGAACGGCGTGGCGCGGCAGACGCACATGGCTATCGAGACCGGGGACACCGACGCCTTAGGGGTTCGTCGGCCGGAGGTCGATCTCGCTCAGCAGCGCACGCTCCGGGAGCTGGAGCGCGTGCAGGATGGTCTCGGCAACATCCTCCGCCTTGAGTATGCGATCGGGGTTGGACTGTAGCATCGGTTGATCGCGGATCATCCCGGTGTCCACCGAGCCGGGGCAGATCGTGATGACCCGGATGCCTTCCTTGCGCAGCTCGAGCATCAGCGCTCGACCGAAGCCGAGCACCGCATGCTTCGAGGCGACGTAAGCCGAGCCACCGACGAATCCGTTGCGCGCCGCCAGGCTGGCGACGTTCACGATCGCGCCGGCCCGGCGGGCGCGCATCGGCGGCACCACCGCGCGGGTCATGAGGAAGAGTCCGCGGAGATTGGTGGCCATGGTGAGGTCCCAGTCCTCGACGGTCAGCTCCTCGATCGGCCGGGCGATCAGCACGCCCGCGTTGTTGACCAGGACGCCGATCTCGCCGAGCGCGGCCGCCACGTGTTGCACGATGCGCGCCGCCTGGGCCTCGTCGGCCACATCGGCGGCGATCCCGTCGGCCTGGATGCCGGTGGCGCGGAGCTCCTGAACCAGCGAGCCGACCTTGTCGGGGGTGCGGGAGCAGACCCCGACGCGATACCCGGCCCGGCCAAGGGCAAAGGCTGTGGCTCGGCCGATGCCGTGGGTGGCGCCGGTGACCAGCGCGGTGGTCGGGGAGGACATGGGAAGAAGATAATTAGCTTCCAGGTATGAGTTTGCCGCTTCAGCACCCAGTTGTCCGACCGAACCGGTCCGGCCGCGGGAAACCCGGCGAGCCGCAGGTCTCCTGGCGGGATCGGCTCCAGGCCCTCCGGCACCTGCCCCGCTTGCTGCGCATGGTCTGGGAGACCGAGCCGCGGTACGTCGCCGGGATTCTCGCGTTGCGGATCGCCCGCGCGCTGGTGCCGCTCGCCGTGCTGTGGGTCGGCAAGCTGATCGTGGACGAAGTGGTTGTGGCGGTGGGCGTCGTGAGCGCCGGCGGGCAGATCCCCTGGGTGCGGCTGGGCGAGCTGCTCGCGCTGGAACTGGGGATCGCGCTGGTCGGTGAGGGTCTGAGCCGGATCTCCGCGCTGCTGGAGAGCCTGCTCGGCGATCTCTTCGCCAATCGGACCAGCGTCGAGCTCATGCACCACTCCGCGAAGCTCGACCTGGAGCAGTTCGAGGATGCCGAGATCTATGACAAGCTGGAACGCGCCCGGCGGCAGACGGTCAACCGGATCGGGCTCTTCACCCAGCTCCTCGGCACGATCCAGGATCTGATCACGCTGGCGACGCTCAGCGTCGCGCTCGCGGTGTACGTGCCGTGGCTTCTGCTTCTGCTGGTGGTGGCGGTTCTGCCGTCGCTGCTGGGCGAAACCCATTTCGCGTCGCTGGGGTATTCACTCCTCTATAGCTGGACCCCCGAACGCCGCCAGCTCGACTACTTGCGGTACATCGCTGCCAGCGACGTCTCCGCCAAGGAGCTCAAGCTCTTCGGCCTCTCCGACTTTCTGGTCGGCCGGTACGACCGGCTCTCCCGGGAGTTCTACCAGGCGAACAAGGCGCTGGCGGTGCGGCGGAGTCTGGTGTCGAGCCTGCTGGCCGCGGTTGGAACTCTGGGCTACTACGGCGCGTATGCGGTGATCATCTATCTCACGGTGATCGGGCACCGCTCGCCCGCGGGCGTCTTCACCATCGGCGTGCTCACGTTTCTGGCCGGCTCCTTCCGCCAGAGCCGCGACCTGATCCAGCGGGTGCTGCTGTCGCTATCGCAGATCTTCGAGCAGAGTCTGTACCTCGACGACCTGTTCAGCTTTCTGGCCCTCGAGCCGCGCATTCGGCCGGTGGAGGGCGCGAAGCCTGTGCCGGTCCCGATCCGCGAAGGATTCCGGTTCGAGGGTGTCGGCTTCAGGTATCCGGCCGCCGAGCAATGGGCGGTGCGGGGGCTGAACTTTACGCTGGCGCCGGGAGAGCGACTCGCGCTGGTGGGAGAGAACGGCGCGGGGAAGACGACGCTGGTCAAGCTCCTGGCCCGCCTCTACGATCCGACCGAAGGCCGCATCCTGCTCGACGGGGTGGACCTCAGGGAGTACGACCTGCTCAGCCTGCGGCGCAATGTCGGCGTCATCTTCCAGGACTTCGTGCGCTACGATTTTCTGTTGCGGGAGAACATCGCGGTCGGCAACATCGCCAACCTGGAGGATCAGGCCGGCATCGAGAGCGCGGCCGGCCGCAGTCTGGCGGACTCGGTGGTGCGGCGGCTGGCCGGCGGCTACGAGCAGATGCTGGGACGCCGCTTCGAGGGCGGCGTGGATCTCTCCGGTGGCGAGTGGCAGAAGGTCGCCCTGGCGCGCGCGTACATGCGGGACGCGCAGCTTCTCATCCTCGACGAGCCGACGGCGGCGCTCGACGCGCGGGCGGAGTACGAGGTGTTCCTCCGGTTCTCCGAGCTGACCAAAGGGCGCATGGCGGTGCTGATCTCCCATCGCTTCTCGACCGTGCGCATGGCCGACCGGATCCTGGTGCTGCGGGGCGGGGAGCTGGTGGAGCAGGGGACGCACGAGGATCTGCTGACGCTGGGCGGTCTCTACTCCGAGCTGTTCCAGCTCCAGGCCGCCGGGTATCGGTAAGGCCCTGCGGGTTTGACATCCGTCCGAAACTTCTTCACCTTCAAAATCCAACTCTTTCAAGGAGGTGGAGCCCATGAGGGTCTATGGCTCCAACGCCATTCGCAACGTGGCGTTCGTCGGCCATGGTGCGAGTGGCAAGACGTCGCTGGTCGACGCGCTCGCCTGGGTGTCCGGGTCCGGGCGCCGCCACGGCAGCATCAAGGACGGCACCACGCTCACCGATTACTCCCCGGACGAAATCGACCGCAAGCACTCGATCAATCTCGCCCTCGGCCACGCCGAGTGGCTCGACACCAAGCTCAATCTCATTGATACGCCCGGGTACCTGGACTACTTCGGCGAGGTCGTAACCGGCCTCCACGCGGCGGACGCCGCCGTCGTGGTCGTCAGCGGCACCGGGGGCGTCGAGGTGGGGACCGAAAAGGTCTGGGAAGCCTGCGATCAGCTGCATCTTCCCCGCATGCTCTTCGTGTCCATGATGGACAAGGAGCACGCCGACTTCGAGCGGGTCTTCGAGGACGTGA
>Ga0190265_10000981_pt1 | contig 18535 bp, 10 predicted proteins | sample Popmic124T_FD_133135 | JGI IMG/M metagenome (GOLD analysis project Ga0190265, IMG submission 133135) | Populus adjacent soil microbial communities from riparian zone of Indian Creek, Utah, USA - 124 T | ecosystem: Environmental > Terrestrial > Soil > Riparian zone | place: USA: Utah | collected...
GACGACCCCAGTGAGGCCCTGTTTGACACCCTCGGCTTTCAATTCTCCTAAACGATTCGCGCTGCCCGAGTCCTCGTAAGCATAGACATAGATAAGGCCGTCGGTGTTTTGTGGCTCAGGATCATCTGGATCGGCCAGGGTATCCCAACCGTCGCTTCGCCGCTCGATCATGCGGCCCTGCTCGTCATACGCGAACGATTCAGCGAATCCGTCTTGCGCAATGAACTCCGCCGGGCCATTCTCTTTCAACAGCCATGTCTTGTCCTTCAGAATCCAGCCGGACGAATTCATTTGAACCACACGCCGCGTTTTCTGCTGCTCGGCGCCCACTCCTGTCGTGCCGTCGATCACGCTTACGAAAAAGGGCTCCGTGCTCGTGGACTGCACGTAGAGGCCGGGCAGGTTCGCATCCCAGGTATCCCGGGGATGGGAAAACATGATCGGAAACCGATATGAAATATAAGGAATGCCCGGGAGTCGACCCTGGACAGGTAAGTATCCGATGTCCGTCGGATACTGCACAAAGTTGTAATACTCGAAAGTGCCATTATCCGGCTGCCCTGCGCGGCGATCTGAAAGTTCGGCAATGCCCAACAGCGAGGCCTGCGTGCGGCCGCGCTCCAGACCCGCAAACTCCATCAGGCCGTCAAAATCTTCATCCGTCAACGTCCCGCCGCTGTAGCCGCCGTAGTGTTCCATCTCCAGGTCGGCCGTGTCCGCCAGCGCCACGACGATAGGCGCCGCGTCCTGCGGGCTTCCAAGCGGAAGGAACTCGACCATTTCTTCGGAAGAAAGACGTATAATGTCATTTGCCGAGTCGACGTCCTGAGAGCTCTTTACCAATGATTGGATGGTGCTGTTCTCAAATACTTCGGCGAGATAGCTAAACGCTGTCGTACCAGGCTCCGGCGCCTGATAAATGCTATAACCGAGAGAATTAAATCGGTCTTTGTACACAGTTTCTCTGCGGTCATGAATCCAATCCAGACCGACCCGTGTGCGTTTGGTAATCGTCGCCTTCCGCAACCGGCTTCCAATGAAACGAGGCCGGGGAAACATATATTTTGCAGTCGAATTCCAGAACTCACCCATGAGCTGTGAGACGCCCGGCGGATACTCAAGCTCATTGTTCAGATTAAGCGTTGGAGCATGGCCTTCCTCCGAATACAAGTATCTCGCCTCAAGCACCCAATTGTCAGGTATCACCGGCAACTGGATATTGTCGACACACTCCAAGGTCGATTTGGTTATGAATTCACTGCCCGGAATCGTCAAACAGCCATCTGGAACAGTCTGGTCTCCGTCGTAAACATGAATCGAATGCAAAACATGACCCATCTGAACCGGCAACTTCGGTTTCCCAGTATGATGAGCGTAGTAATCCTGGGGACTCCCCGCCTCCTCATTCCAAGACTGCTCGAACCCCCGATGCGTATAAATCAACGTCCACGCCACCTGCTCATCTGCAGTGATCAACTTGATCGACTTGATCTGGCCTTTCTCATTGCAGTTCTGGCAGCAATTGTGACAGCCAAACACCAATTGCTCTTCACAATCGTATTGACGGAAGGTGCAATACTCATACTCGATCCTGTTTCCGTAACGATCTTCGATTTGCTTAATCAGGCCATAATAAGGAATGCCCAATCCGCCTTCCTCCGCCGACCGATGCGCGCTGACCTCGGTTACAGCGCCGTTGTCCCATTTCTCGAGATTCCAGATATCCTCGAAATGAACCTCAAATGTGTAGATGAGCGAACGGCGGTTCAGATACACTTTGTATTCATTCGGCTCAATTTCGCCGTCCACCACCGGCCAAGTCGATTGTTCGCCGCTCGGCACGAGTATGGCGTCGATCCAATCCGGCGCGACGTAGCTATCCGGCTCTCCTTCTTCTCCTTCCATAGGTCGAAAAGGGATTGCATGATGCGAATCGGGAATAAGATAGAATCGCCTGGGATCACCATCCGCGCCGCCGAAATAATTGAAGTGCTCGGGCCCCAATGGCATTTTGTATGACGCGTCGATCAGCAGGATAGGATTTTCGCTCATCGACCAGAACATGCCGTTCCAGTCCCAGTGTGTGCCTTCGGGTGGCAGCTGTTCGCCGCTCCCAGCACCGTATCTGTTAAACATATGCCAGCCCGGCGTCGTGTTCTCAGAGTACGTTCGTATGTGCCGAAAGGTAGCGCTTCCAAAAGGCAGCTCAAAATCCGTGGCTTGCAAAAGCGGCTGGCCGGTTACGAGGTCGACGACGTCTCGATGCGCCGCTCTCTCTCGAAAGGGTGCGGGACCGGCGAAATTGCGGACCTCTCCTGATATCATCGGAAGAGAATTGTCGATGGGATCGACGCTTCGTGGAGGCAGATCGGGAGGACCGAAGCCTTGCCACAAGTTGAGGTTAAGGGGATAGCCGTTTGGTGGAACTGCGTTGCCCGCCGGGAGAGTGACTCCGCGGAACCAACACTTTGAGACAAAGTCATCGGGGTCGCCGTCGGGAACGCAGTCAGGACCACCCTGGCTGGGTGTCGCCGCGTTTGTAAACGTTGATGGATACAGTTCCCCCCAAGGGTCGCACGTGTCTGAGACAAAGGCGACGCCATCAATTCGAAAGGCGCCAAGATGCTCTTCCCAATGGCGATCCCATGTATCGTCATTGAAGTCCTGATTGAATTCCTCGCTGAACATGGACGCGGGGCCGATGCCGTCAGCCGTATCACCCTGGTTATTCCGATACCAGAGAATCGTTTTTCGTCCCTCGCCGTTCGCGTCATGGACTTCCCCGTCTTGCCGCTTCACAAGCGTGAGCCAGTATCGTTCTCCAGCGATTAGAACCGGCATAACCTCTCCGGAAGTAGTCCTGTAAATGTGATAGGCCGGAACATTCGACTCTTGAACGAGGCATTCGCCACAGGAAACGCCGCAATGGCAGAGATTGTAGAACTCGTCGGCAATGATTCCCTCAACAGAGGCAACGGGATAACGAAAATACGGTATCCCCGCTGCATTGTTGCAGGGACTAGATTCTGATGCATACGCTATCCGGCAGGGAATTCCTTCATGCTCGGCGAGAATTGCGAGATAATAATCGGTAAACCCGCCCTCATCATTCCAGTTGCTTGGCGTTCCGGACTCATCGAGAAACGCGAGGGGTATATAGATATCGGTCACGCGGCCGGTCTCATCGGGCACAAACGGCATGGCCCAGGCGCCAATCGGCTCGTGTCCACCAAGTCCGATGCCGAGTTCGAAGGGCGCGAGACCTTCAGTTGCCCCGCTGTCGTAGTCGGCAATTCCCGCTGGGCCGAAATTGCTATACAAGGTTCTCTTTGTGCTACTCTGGCATGGTAGATTCCCGGCGCATGTTGCGTTTGAATCCCAGCTTCCGGCAAGCCCAACAACGCAATGCTCCGAATGCTTCTCCTCGCTGCATATCGCGAAGCCGTTTTCGATATAACAACACCGTCCCAACGGACCGCAGGGCGCCGTGCAGTCTTCCGACGCGCTCCACGTGCCCTGGCCTCCAAGTGAATTGCACCGGAACTCGCTCATCATCTTGCAGTACTCGTAGCCCTGATTGTTCAGGCAGCAACGCCCCAGCACGGGTTCGCAGGAGGCGCTGCAGCCCTGCTGTGTGAACCATTCTCCTGGCTGTGCAGCACAGTTTGATTCATCCAGTATCACACATTCAGGTGTCCACTGATCCATCACGCAACAGCGTCCAAAAGGGCAAGTGATGTCGCCACACTCCAAGTCCCCGTTCCAAAGGCCGCCGAGACTCGCGCAATCCGGCTCGAGAATCTCTTCGCACTGCTGCTGTCCCTGACCGCCCGCGAAGCAGCAAGCCCCCGGATCACAGGCGCTCCCGGCGCAGGACTCACCCTCAGTCCAGTCACCATCGAGATCGAGGCAAAGCGATTCGAAGATTACATCACATAAGAAGTAGCTGCCGGACTGGTAGCAACAACGGCCTCTGGGAGGACAGCCAGCGTCTTCGCACGCTTCGTTAAGGGTCCAGAGACCATTTAGGCTCATACACTCGTCTTCGAGGGTATTGGAACATATGACCTGCTCATTCACTATTGCATTGAAGCCGGCCCCTCCTCCGGTAACCACGCAACAACTGCCGACGACAGGACACTCGACGTCTTCGCACTCTTCTCCTGCAATCCACTGTCCGCCGATGAAATAACAAATGTCTTCTATCAGAAAGTCGCATACGACGATGTTGGATTCGACGTAGCAGCAGGCGCCCGGCATGATGCAGGGCACGCTCCCTTCGCAATCCTCTGTCCACTCCCAATACTGATTCTCCCGGTTGCAATCATGATAGGTTGAGATGTAACATCGCGGCTCGGTTCCGCCGAACTCGCAGCATCTACCATGATTGTTGCAAGTTGCTTCCCTGCAAGTCAGCCCTTCATCCCAATACCCCTCAAGACTATCGCAGATAGCTTCAAGTGTCTGGGTACACTTGACCTCGTAGTCCTCGTTCAAATAGCAACAGTGCCCGAATGCGCATGGGTCGTAAGTTTGACAATCGGCGCCCCATGTCCAGACCCCCCCCTCCTCAAGAGGTGGGCATTTATCTTCAGAAGTGACTCGGCACGACTCCGGCTCTTCTTCGGTACAGCAAGCGCCGTGGGCGCCACATGTGATCGTGTCATGATCCAATACGCCCTCTATCCACGTCCCCGCGAGCGCATCGCAGGCCCATTCCGGCGTGATGTCGCAATTGTACCGCTCTCCTTCCCAGTAGCAGCAATGCCCGAATGCACACGACGTTGCACCAGTGCAAGTCAAGTTCCATTTCCAAAAATACCCTGGACCGGCGCATTCCGGGGCCGTCTTTACGCCGCATGAAATGGTCCCACCGTCGATAATGCAGCATTGCCCGGCTTCGTCGCATGGACTTTGCGAGCAGGACTTGCCGCTTCCCCATTGCCCATCGACGTACTCGCAGACGGTTTGCACCACGACAGCGCACTTGAGAATGGAATCATCCCAGTAGCAGCATCGGCCGACAGGATCGAGGCACTCGCCCACGCAGGAAGTGCTTTCCTCGTGCCATCGCCCCTCGAGCAGGTCACAAGATGCCTCTGTTTCAATGCTGCACGCAGTTCCGGTCCCTGTTGGGAAGCAGCAGGCGCTTTCGTCCGTTCCACGGGCTAAATGGCTGGAGGCGATGAATACCGAAACGAACGAAAAGCAGTTTAGAACACGGCGCATTTGTTATCTCCCGTGCGGCGACGTGCGCACGCCTTCCGCGGGCGGCTGCTATCGCCTTTGCTTTTTGGGTGAGTTGATTAGTCCCGGCCCAAGAAAGAGGAGCGTCCGAAGCTGTGGCTCGCTCGCCTCGTCGTGCGTCCGGCTGGAATCCGATTAGAACAACGGTCTAAAACAAAATCAAGAGTTTTTCGCACGCTTCCCGGACTTTTTTCGAATCAGGTTTTACGGCAGAGGGAGGGCGTCGCTCGTTGAGAACGGCCTTTAGACTCCGACGTAAATCCTTGAAGCAAATGACACTGTGGAGGCATCGACTTCGTGCGATGATATTGAGATGACCTCGCCCCGAATATCACGCTCCCTTCGTTAGGGAAAATGCTGAGGCGGGCTCCGCCAACTTCGGAGGAATTCCCACCGGATGACTCCTGCCATTTGAGTCCTTCGGTCGCGGCCTAAAAGCCTTAAAGGGCGGAGTCACAAAATGGCGGAATTCGCAATTCCTCGCCACTCGTCGAGGACCTGGTTCGCTCGACACGGCAGTGATGACCTGGTCCTTCCGGAACCAAGAAACAACAATAGTGGTTGACCGACCCGGGTTTGATCATCTGACGGCCGGGATCGGACTCGTCGCCGCCATCAGAACCCCGACCCTCTTGCAACGGCGGGAGCATGAGCGGTTCGCATCCGTTGGGCGAACCGCCAACAACAGAGCGGTTGCACCAGAGGTACATACCCTGAACGAGAATGAATTCGCGGATGTTGAAATTGACGACGTGCCCGTGTCAGCGTTGTTGCACCAGGACCGCAAGAACACGTACGGCGGCGTGCCCGGGCTGGACGACAAAGAGCTGGCTGATCCGGAGGAGTTGGAACGAGTCGTGTATTTGCAAGAGTGGGCGCCAATTCTGGCGTTGCCCAGCCCGTAGGAACCGCAAGGGATCCGGCCGGCGATCGATGAGGAAGGACGCGTCGATTGGGGAGCGTTTGGCACGGTGGACTTCGACAGGGCCCGGTACAAGGCGGACACGCTTCGGGAGGAACTGGAGAATGCGTCATCATGATCAGCATCGTGAAGAGGCGTGCGCCCGAAGGAGCGATTCACCGCGTCTTGGAGAGGCTTCACGAAGGTCTGATCGAGCCCGAGCGCATCGTCAACGACGACATGCAGACGTATTCAAGAATCTCGATCTCCTCTATACGAGTGAGCGATTTTTTCGGACGCCGAACGATATTCGTTTAGCGGCTGGAATCCCTCCTTGCGATGTCCGATTCATGGACGGTATTTGACGCGGCGAATTGCCGCTTGATCTTCAGTCATTGTCGGACGCATCCGGTGCATCATGAGTCATTACAACCCCGGCTCAGCAGCCCTCGCCGAAGCGCCGGCGTCCGGTCGTCAGCGCCTCGCTTGGTTATTGCTGCCATGGAGCATGGCGGTGCTCGGCTGGTTTTTTGTTCTTGCACAATATGAGGCGGCGCCAGGCGGAGCTGGAATCTCTCACGAGGTTTGGCCTGGGAATTCCGCGATCCGCCGGGACGCAAACCGCCCCACCCTGCTCATGTTTCTGCACCCCCGATGCCCATGTTCCAGCGCCAGCATCGAGATGTTGAATCGCATCCTCGCGCGATGCGCAGGCCGGGCCGAGACGCACGTTATTTTCATGCGGCCCCAGAATGAGCCGCCGGATTGGATGAGAACCGGCCTCTGGTCGACGGCCAGGTTGCTGCCTGGCGTCGAAGTGCATGATGACATCGGCGGGTGCGAAGCGCTCTGCTTCGGCGCCGCGACTTCGGGCACCACGCTGCTCTACGCTCGTTCGGGACGACTGCTTTTCCAAGGTGGAATCACCGCTGCGCGCGGTCATGCCGGTGAAAATGCGGGCGAGAAGGCTGTCCTTGACGGGCTACTGTCCGAGCGGTCCGAGCCGAGGCGCACGCCCATCTTCGGCTGCGGATTATTCGACACTCCGCCTACTGCAAAGCTGGAGTCGCAGACATGTTGCCAGTAACAGCATCCGATGATCTGTCCGCTTTGCAGATCGAACACCGCTCGCGCGAATTGTTCCAGGATCACTATCGCCGAATTCTGGTCCGCACAGACCGGATCTTCGCGGCGCTCATGCTCCTGCAATGGATATTCGGGTTGACATTGGCGCTGACCGTTTCGCCGCTCGCCTGGGATGGCGGCGTCAGTCGCACGCACCTTCATGTCTGGACATCCCTTGGCCTGGGCGGCTTGCTCGCCGCGCTGCCGGTGCTGCTGGTCGTGCGCATGCCTGGTCAGACGGTGACGCGTCACGTGATCGCTGGAACGCAGATGCTCTGGTCGGCGCTCCTCATCCACCTGACCGGCGGTCGAATCGAAACCCACTTCCATGTGTTCGGATCGCTGGCCATTCTGGCCTGCTACCGGGACTGGCGGGTCTTCGTTACGGCGACGATCGTTGTGGGATTGGACCATCTGCTGCGCGGGTTTTTCTGGCCGGAGTCGGTGTATGGCGTCGTCGTCGCAACGCCCTGGCGCAGCCTGGAACATGCCGCATGGGTGATTTTTGAAAACGTATTCCTCGTCCAATCCTGCCGCCGCGGCCATCAGGAGATGCGCGACATTGCTCGGCAGCGGGCAGAACTCGAACGCTCCAACGAGATTGCCCAGGCAGCCAATCGGGCCAAGAGCACGTTCCTGGCCAACATGAGCCATGAGATTCGCACGCCGCTCAACGGCATTCTTGGCTTCACGGACTTGCTGCGAAAAGGCGCCGAGGAAAGCGTGGGCGAGCGGGTCGAATGGTTGACAACGATTCATACCAGCAGCCAGCATTTACTGTCCCTCATCAACGACATTCTCGACCTCTCCAAAATCGAGGCCGGTCAGTTGGACATCGAACATGTTCAGCACAGTCCCTGCGAGATCATCGCGGAGACAGCATCATTGCTTCGTCCGCGGGCGATCGAAAAAGACATCGGCTTTGACGTTGAATTTGAGTCGCAGTTGCCGCGTTTCATCTATGGAGATCCGACGCGGTTTCGCCAGGTTCTGATGAACCTGGCAGGCAACGCGATCAAGTTTACGACCAGGGGCTCGGTTTGCATGAAGGTTCGGTATGACCAGCTCGGAGGCACATCCGACCGCCTGGTGATCCAGATCCTCGATACCGGGGCCGGTATTCCTGGTGACAAACTGAATTCCATCTTTGACCCGTTCGTTCAAGCCGATTCGTCCATTACTCGCAAATTTGGCGGCACCGGTCTGGGCCTGGCAATTAGCCGCCGAATCGCACGTGCCTTCGGCGGCGACATCTCGGTTGAAAGCGAGTTCGGCCGAGGCAGCATCTTCATTTTGAGTTTTCCAGTCACGCGCGCCGACGACGCACCCTTGGGCTCTCCGAACGAAACCACAAACCGTCGGACATCGACCCTGGCGAGTGTCCCTGAGGCACAACTACGCGGCCGGATTCTGCTTGTGGAGGATGGGGAAACGAATCGAAAATTGCTGACGGTTCTTCTGGGGCGCTGCGGCCTCGAGGTAGTCACGGCCGAAAACGGAAGCGTGGGGGTCGACCTGGCACGGGAAGGAAAGTTCGACGCCATCTTGATGGATATGCAAATGCCGGTGATGGACGGCTATGCCGCCGCACGTATCCTGCGAGACTCGGGCTTCTCAAATCCCATCATCGCGCTGACCGCGAATGCCATGCACGGAGACGAAGAGCATTGCCGCGCCGCGGGCTGTTCCGGCTATCTGACGAAGCCGATTGATCCAGATCGATTGACGGCGGCTCTCGCACAGATTCTGCACGGCACGATAGATTCCGCCCCACCGAACCAGAGGCGCCGGCAGATTCAAGCTGCCGGGCCAATTCGGTCAACGTTGCCGATGCAGGACGTGGAGTTTCGGGAATTGGTTAAGGAGTTCGCCGAGTCAATGCCCGCCCGGATCGCTGAGGCTTTCAAAGCGCTGCAGGCACACGATTCGGACCGCCTTGCTCAGTTGGCTCATGCTATCAGGGGCACCGGCGGGTCCGTCGGATTGGATGTATTTACAGTACGGGCGGCCGAACTGGAACAACTTGCAAAGAGTGAGTCGTGGAGCGAAATCAAAACATCCATTAGTCAGCTTGAAGACCTTGTCAGCCGTATCGTAATCGACGAAGACGCGCCCGCGACTTCCCTGGTCAGAACTTCAGTTTTGAATTCGGAGGAACCCATCCGGTGTCCACAGAAATGATGGAAGTCGGCACACCCCGTGTAGCGGCAGACTCGTTCGGCCCAGTGGCCAATGACATGGCCAAGATCATGATCGTCGACGACGAACCCGTCAACGTGAAGGTCACCCGCAAGTACCTCGAACTGGCGGGTTATCGCAATTTCATAACCACGAGCCGATCGATGGACGCACTCGACCTGATTCGCCAGGAGCGGCCGGCCCTGATCCTGCTTGACGTCATGATGCCGGAAATCAGCGGGCTCGAGATCCTCGCCCGGATGCGAGAGGATCACCAGATCTGCTGTGTTCCGACGATTCTGTTCACGGCAGCCGCCAGCCAGGCGATCAAGAACGATGCGTTGCGGCTCGGCGCCACTGATTTTCTGGCCAAGCCGGTCGATGCAATCGAACTGACCGCGCGCGTGCGCAATATCCTCGCGCTCAAGGCCCACAACGACCGGCTCGAGCGCGACACGTTGCGGTTACAGGATGAAGTAGCCAAGCGCACCGCGGAACTGGCCATGAACCGCCTGGAAGTAATTCACTGCCTGGCCCGAGCCGCGGAATATCGCGACAACGAAACCGGTCGCCACGTTATTCGCGTGGGCTGCTATGTCGGCATCATCGCACGGGCCCTGGCGTTGGACGATGCGACCGTGGAGTTAATGGAGCACGCAAGTCCGCTGCACGATGTCGGCAAGATCGGCATATCCGACGCCGTTTTGCTGAAGCCCGGCAAGCTCACGCCGGAAGAGATGGAAGTCATGCACGATCACTGTCAGCGTGGAGCCCGTGTCTTTGAAACACTCTCCGCTGACGAGTGGCTTAAAGTGAAAGGTCACACGGAGATAGGTTCGCAAATCCTGGGCAACAGCCAGTCACCTTTGTTGCAAATGGCGGCGCGAATCGCCCTGACCCATCATGAGCGATGGGACGGCTCGGGCTATCCGCTCGCTCTCTCGGGCGAGAGCATTCCGCTGGAAGGGCGCATCACCGCGGTGGCCGACGTGTTCGATGCGCTTAGCACGAAGCGGCCATATAAGCCCGCGTTTCCGATTGCGCGCTGCATCGAAATCATGTTGGAAGGTCGGGGGACACACTTCGATCCGCGCGTGCTGGATGCCTTCATGAGCGCCAAGGATCAGGTGATCGACGTGCAAATCCGCTACGCGGATCTCGAGAATTCAAGCCAATCGATCCGCTCTTGATCCAAATCCGCGTTCAGAAAACGCTGCCGTCGGTTATTACCACGGCCGCAGATTGTCTGATCGATTTCCGAATTCCCGATCGCGCCAGAGTGTCACCTGACGCCGAGCGAGCGATCGAGCCGAAGAATGGCCGCGAAGATCGCTGTCTGCGATTAGAGCCCACATGCGAGCCACGACCGAGTCACCTGTTTTCGTGAAGGCGCACAAGGACGCAAGCGGCGAATGATCGCCGCCGCGCCTCGCGCTTCAATGGGGCCGCGTTCGGGTGAACGCGGAAACGCTCATTTAGAGCGAACGTCGCCACTTCAGGCCATGCTTCAATAGGGCCGCGTTCGACTGAACGCGGAAATCGGTGTTCTGAACATGCAGCTGGTAACTTGCCAGCGGCGGACGACTTCATGTAGAATACAGCATTATGCTAGAAAATCAAATTCATGGCCTGAAGTGGAGAGGTTCAAAAGGGGAGGTGAATAAATAACGCTCCCGTAATCGATTATGGGTTGGAACGGGTAAGTTCCTTGGAGGTCCTTCCATATGACGCACTACCAACACCAACTGGTCGCTCTTGGCTGTAACGCGACAACTTCATTTCCTGAGCGTTTTCGATTGGAGGTTTTGTCTGATTTTACGCTTGCGATCCTTCGTGGAGCTGTTCCTCCCAATCGCGCTTATGCGAAACATTGGGTTGCAGCGGTTGCTCGCAACAAATTCAGAGACTTGCTCCGCCGAGAATCCAAGCAATGTAACAAGAATATCAGCATTGATCCCACAACGCTATTATCATCGTCGCCCGAACCGCTCGATTTACTTGTTCGCGCCGAATCACGGACACGCATTCGCGAGGAATTCGGGCGCTTTCTCTCGTCGTACCCTCGGGCCATTCGAGTGGCCATTTTCCGGCATCTGGTAGAGGGAACTGCCGTTCCAGCGATTGCTGCTGAATTGTCAAAGCCCGAACAAACGGTCTATTCGTGGATTCGAAGGGCAAAGACAAGGCTAGCCCCCCTGCTGAGAGAGATCCTCGATCCGGCCATGTGGAGTGAATAACTCGCAGTTTCCTGCCGAGAGCGACTCTTGACGCGACGAAGGAGTTCGGTCAGTGTTCGTGTTACTGTTCGGGCACTCGCGCGGGTCGCGGGGTTTCCCAGGGTCGTGCCAGAAAAATCAGTCATCGGGGAGGGCTTGCTGGATGAGCCGTCAACAACCAAAAAATAACCTGCGGCCGCACGCCGACGCGCCGGCCATGCCGCTCGACTTTTTCCGCGCTTCCTTTAAGGCGCTAACAGGCCACCGGCCCATGACATGGCAGGAGCGGCTGTATAACGAGTGGCGAGACGGCGATGCCCAATCCATTCGACCCATCATCGACCTGCCTACCGGCCTGGGCAAGACGGCGGTGATGGCGATCTGGTTAAATCGAGCGGGCTGAAAACTAGCGATGGAAATGGTAAGAGGAAAAAAATGGCAGAGACATTTGAGAAGTTCTTCTTAATCGCCACAGGCGAACCGGACCAGTCCCCTTATCCGTACCAGACCGCGTTTGCGACCGCCAATCCACTTCCGCACCTCCTCCGCGCCCCTACCGGCGCTGGAAAGACAGCGACGGCGATCATCGGCTGGCTTTGGAGGCTCTACTCTAAGCCCTCTGACACCCCGCGACGTTTGATCTACTGCCTGCCCATGCGTGTGCTGGTCAAACAGTCGAAAGATGAAGCGAAGAAATGGGTAGAAAATGTAAAGTCCCTTGGACTGGACGTACAGGTTCAGGTGCTGATGGGAGGCGCGCACACGGAAAAATGGTATCTTGATCCTCACAAGCCTGCCATTCTCATCGGGACTCAAGACATGCTGCTTTCGCGGACACTCAACAGGGGGTACGCGGCAAGTCGCTTCCGTTGGCCGATCGACTTCGCCCTGTTGAACAACGACTGCCTATGGATCTTTGACGAGCCGCAGTTAATGGGCAGTGGTGTCAGCACATCCGCTCAGCTCGCAGGTCTCCGCCAATCGCTCGGCGTTCAATTCAATTGCCCATCCGTTTGGATGTCTGCCACCCTTGAACCCGACTGGCTCGACACGATCGACTTTCGAGGGAAGTTTACAGGCGAGCCGCTCGAACTGACTGACGCCGATTACGACCCGAAGTTGCCGCTCCACAAGCGGATGACCGCTGCCAAGAAACTTCAAAAACTCGATGTTTCTGCGACCGACGCAAAAGCTGTTGCCCGCGGCGTCATGGAAAAGCACCTAGCCGGCACACAAACTCTCGTTATCGTTAACATCGTCGATCGCGCCAAGAACCTCTATGGCGAACTGGTGAAGTTGCGAAAGAAAAATCCCACCCCGGCTCTTCTGCTGGTCCATTCGCGCTTCAGGCCTGAAGAGAGGAACAGGCTCAACGACTCACTAAGGAATGAATCTCCCGGCGATCGCATCATCATCGCAACGCAAGTCGTCGAAGCCGGCGTGGACATCTCCAGCCGCACGCTCATCACGGAACTCGCCCCTTGGGCAAGCATTGTTCAGAGGGTCGGCCGCTGCAACCGCACCGGCGACGACGGCAGCGCCGAAAATCCGGCGCAGGTATTTTGGATCGACCTTACAGAGAAGGCGGCTCCGCCTTATGACATCGCCGCTCTGGATTTCGCCCGTGGGCAACTCCCCAAGCTCGAAGGCAAGAACGTCTCGCCGAAAGCGCTTGATGATTTCAAGCGGGCCGAGAACATCACGTTGCCGTTCGAGCACCAGCACGTCCTTCGTCGACGCGACCTGCTTGAGCTTTTCGACACCACGCCAGACCTTTCTGGAAACGATATCGACATCCAACGCTTCGTCCGCGGCGACGATCCTGAGAGTGACGTACTGGTCTTCTGGCGGGAGTTTTCGGGATCACCCGGTGCGCAGCCCAGTCCGGAACGCCGCGAACTTTGCAGCGTTCCTGTCGGACAGTTCAGAAAGTTCATCGAGGGCAAGGACGGCGCTAACGCGTTCATCTGGGACCATCTTGAAGACAGATGGGCAAAGCTCGATCTAAGACAGGTTCGTCCCGGACTGGTTATCCTGTTGCCAGCTTCGGCAGGCGGATATTCCGAGACACTTGGATGGGATCCTGCTTCGTCCGTCCATGTTATGCCGATCGCGCCGACCACATCTGAGCCGGAGGCATTGGGCTCCGACCCGAACACAACTATTCCGATCGCTTTGACAATCGCCCAGCACACCAAAAACGTCTGCGCGATGCTTGAACATCTGCTGAACTCGCTGGGATTACCTGAGGACAAACAAACTCTTGCAACGGCCGCTATATGGCACGATGTCGGCAAGGGACACTGGATTTGCCAGCAGGCGCAGCGGACGCTTAATCCGTCGCTGGCCGAAGATCAGCTTTGGGCCAAGACTGGTAAGGAAGGGAAGCTGCGTTATGGACGAAAGCACTTTCGCCACGAACTGGCATCCGCCTTGACAGCTCTCCAGTACCCCCTGTCATTCCTCGTGGCGTATCTGATTGCAGCCCACCACGGGAAAGTGCGACTGAGCATCCGCAGCCTTCCTGGCGAAGATTCACCCAAGGATACGACGACGCTCTTCGCGCTAGGCATCCACGACGGCGACGAGTTGCCGGGAGTCTCGCTCGATCAAACCATTGTCCCGTCTACAAAGCTTGATCTCAGTCCCATGCTGCTTGGCGGTGAGCGAAGCTGGACCGCACAAGCCCTGCGACTACTGGCCGATCTCGGCCCCTTCAAGCTCGCGTATCTTGAAGCGATCCTGCGTATCGCCGACCAGCGTGCCAGCAACGAGGAGGCGCGACATGCCCAATGAAATCGAGCTTCCCGGCTGCACGCCCGAACCACTGATGAGCTACCTCAAGGCGCTGGGAATTTTTCGCCTCGTCGCCGAACAGAAAGACTCTGAAGCTCGCCTCTCATGGCGCGGCAACGTTGCGGTGTTACAGAGTACGCTGAGTAAAGATGCTCTTGTCACGTTTTTCCTGAAAGACTACAGGCCAACCCCCGTTGTCGGACCGTGGGGGGCACGATCTGGTTTCTACCCAGGCTCAAGTGAATCCGCCGCACGCGAAGCCTTGGAAGCGATCCTTTCGAATAGTGGTGAATGTTTTGCTCCCTACCGTCGAACAGTCACCATCATTCGAGACGTGCTTCATCGTCTTGGGGTACGATCAAAGAAAGATCTCGATGTAAATGACAACTACCTTCGCCTGCTTCGCACACTTCGCAACGAGTTACCGGATGCGGGAGATGATGATTCGTCGCTCAGTTGGTTCGATGCTGTCTGTATTCTCACAATGGATGACCGTCGATTTCCGCCATTGCTTGGAACTGGTGGTAACGAAGGCAGCGGAAGTTACGTGTCAACATTCGCGCAACTCGTCGGTATATTACTGATCCGCCGCGAGCGAGATGAAGCCATCAAAGGCGCATTGTTTGAAGATGCTAGATCAAGAACCGAAGGCGTCACCGTGGGACATTTCAGCCCCGGCGCGCTCGGTGGTCCGAATGGAACACAGGGCATTTCCGGTGGCGGCGGAGCCAACCCATGGGATTATCTCCTCGGAATTGAGGGCACACTCTTGTTTGCCGGGAGTGTCGCGCGGCGATTGGGCAACCAGTCCGCCGGGAAGGCCGCGTTTCCGTTTTGTGTCGATCCTGTCGCCGTTGGTTACGCATCAGCATCAGATAAAGAATCAGCTGGAGCAACCCGTTCCGAGCTATGGTTGCCGATCTGGAACCGCCCTATCACACTCTCGGAATTACAGCAATTACTCTCGGAAGGCCGTGCCGAATTGGGACGAAGGCAGGCGCGAAATGCGGTCGAATTTGCGCTGGCGATTGCGTCACTCGGAGTAAGCCGAGGGTTGACTTCGTTCGTACGCTACGCATTTGTCATGCGATACGGGCTGTCGTATTTTGCGGCTCCGCTTGGCCGCATCGAAGTCAAACCGCGACCGGATGCGCGGCTGCTCGACGACCCGCCGCTGCGCGAATGGATCGGCCGTCTTCGTCGTGCGTGCAGCGATAAGGAAAAGACGCCCGCCCGTTATCAATCCGCCTTGCGGAATATCGATCGCGCGATCTTCAACTTCGCCAGCCGCAGCGAGACGGGAAACGATGCGCCCCATCTGCTCCAAGTTCTTCGCTCCATCAGTCATGCTGAACAGACGCTGGCAGGCGGACTGAGCTTTGCGAAGGACAAGTACATCCGTCCGCTTGCCGGCCTGAACTCGCAATGGCTCACAAAGGTCAATGACGACTCTCCCGAATTTCGCCTGGCGGCCAGTCTTGCCGGAATACAGCCGACGAGAAAGCAGGAAGTCGGGCCAATCCGGGCATTTCTTGAAGAGGTCAAGGTTAGACCGTACCTCGATTGGAACCCCGGCAGCACGTCGGCCGTCTGGTCAAAGCGGCTGCTGGCGAAGAATCTTGCTGCGGTCTTTCGTCGCCGACAACTAGAAGCCTTCCGCGAAGGAATCGAAGGCGTGCCGACTCGTTCTCACACGTTCGCTCGGCTCGACGACGTGATCGAGTTTCTCAATGGAGAGATCCGCGACGAAAAGCTTGCTGACCTACTTTGGGGGCTGATCTGCGTCGAACCGCCGAACGAGCCTCTCCGATTCGAGGCGAGCGAGCAGAACATCCCGTTCGAGTTTGGCGCACCTCGGCTGCTGGCTAACTCACGTTGCATCGCACCAAACGGAAGCTTCTGGAACATTATCGATGGCGAGCCGAACGCAAAGCATGATCCGGACGTATTTCACCAGCTTGCAACCGATCGAAGTGATGCCATTTCGCAATGCGTCACCCGCGCCGCGCGTCGGTTGAAATCCGGCGGGTTGATTGTCACCGGCTACCGCAATCGGCGTCACGCCGGCAAACCGATTGAAATCGTCAGCCGCTTCGACCCGACGCGTCTGCTCGCGTCAATGCTCTTCCCGCTTTCCGATCACGACCTTGAACGAATCGCGAACACGATCCTTTATTCGACAGAGAAGGAGAACGCTCATGCCAGTTAATCTCGACTCCCTCAACTCCGCGCCTCGCATCCTGATCGAGGCGGCGCTCAAGCCCGTTCAGGGAACACGGTTTCAGCCAACGGGTTTCCCCGACCTCGGCCCCGCCGTCTACGACGCGCCCGACGGCACGCCTACCTTGCTCGTGGAGTCAAACCAGTCGATGGCCAATGTTCTCGAGAACGTCTGCTGGGATGAGGCAGCCAATGACGTTGTGCCCGCGCTCAAAGGCTTGCCCTATGTCCGAGTGAAGCTCGCCGGACTTGGCGACGGCAACGACACAACGACCAGCCTTCAGGAGTTTCACCGACTCAATTCGCCTTACATCATGAGTGGGATGCTCGGCGACAGGTCATTCCGGGACATCATCGCAGCCGAGCTTGGCATGTCGCCGGCCAAAGCCAAGAAATCCTCGAAGGGCAAGGATAAGGATGCGGCATCCGCCGGCGACGACCCCGGCAGCGCGGAGCCGGAGAAGGAGCCCGATGATGTTGCCGGTGTGGTGAACCTTCGCAAGCTCGCGCGGGTTTGCTTCAAGTATGACCCCAATTCCCTCGTCCACGGCATCTTCCTCGAAAAGATCGCGGGGCGGCTCCGACACCCGCGCGCCCTGTCGGCATTCATCGAAGCCAGCGGCGTCGGCCGCGCTGATAGCGGTGGCGTGAAGTTCGATCGCGTGCTTCCCAAGCCGAGTGTCGCCGGTGTTGACGCCAAGGGCGGCTACGGCAACGTCCCCTTCCACCGCACCGAGTTCACCGCCAAGTCGATCACCGCCTATTTCAGCATCGACCTTGCGCAGATTCGCGGGTACGGATTGCCCGACGAGGCCACAAAGCTGCTGGTCGCGCTTTCGCTCTGGAAGGTGCGCCAGTTCCTCAATTCCAACATGCGTCTGCGCACCGCCTGCGAATTGGAATTGGTCGACGAAGAGAAATCGATCGTCATCAAGCGTCCAGACAAATTCACACTGCCGAAAGACTTTGGCGATTCGCTGAAAGGACTCATCGACAACTGTGTCAAAAATAAACTGTTCGCCGATCCGCGTGTGACGGAACTGACCTGGAACAACGTCAAGTAAGAGGGACCTATCATGCCCGTCACCATCAAGTTCAACTTTCCCGCCGGGCGGTACCACGCCACGCCGTGGGGCAGGCACGTGAACGAAGGGGTCGTCGAATGGCCACCCAGTCCGTGGCGGTTGTTGCGTGCGTTGGTGGCTGTATGGAAACGCACCTGCCCGGGCCTCGATGAGTTGAATGTCAGGCGAATCCTCGAAGCGTTGTCCGGGCCGCCGCGGTTCAAGCTTCCGCCGCACCGCGTTGCGCACACGCGGCACTACATGCCGCTTAATACGAAACTGGCTCGAGATATGAGGGGTGGCGGTACCACGCTGATTTTCGACACCTTCGTCTGCGTTGATCGTTCGTCCTCGCTCTACATTGGTTGGGGGGATGCTAAACTGTCGCCCGACGATCGAGCCACGCTCTCCCAATTGCTCGGCAATCTCTCGTCGCTCGGACGGGCCGAGAGTTGGGTTGGTGCCGAGTTAGCCGATGATGAAGTCGAACTCGATCTTGCCCCGGCGACGCGCGAAGACGACGACCCTGTGCGCGTTCTCTGCGCCGATCCCGCCTCCGCATTCAGCGACGAACACTACCCCAGGCACGACCCGAAGAAGCTGGCCAAAGGTCAAGTGAAGCCGGCCGACTATCTTTTTGATTGTCCGCGCTGGCATCTCTGTCTCGACACCGAAACGATCCACGCCGAGCGCTGGTCGATGGTGCCAGGCGCGAAGTGGATCGGGTATTCACGCCCCGACGAGCATCGCTCGATTCGCAAAAGAGACGTTAGCATCATCCAGACAAC
>Ga0190265_10000982_pt1 | contig 18525 bp, 15 predicted proteins | sample Popmic124T_FD_133135 | JGI IMG/M metagenome (GOLD analysis project Ga0190265, IMG submission 133135) | Populus adjacent soil microbial communities from riparian zone of Indian Creek, Utah, USA - 124 T | ecosystem: Environmental > Terrestrial > Soil > Riparian zone | place: USA: Utah | collected...
CGGTGCGATTCGACGGGATCGCGGCCCTCAACCGGCCCGGCGTCGGGGGTGCCTGGCAGCGCCACCGCGAGCGCTCTGTCCTGCGCTCCGCCGACCTGCTGCTTCCGTGGAGCGAGCCGGCCGCCCAGGCCGCCCGGCGTGCGGCGGGCACGGGGGCGGAGGCGATGATCGTGCTGCCGCCGCCGGTGTCCCGGCCGCCGGCAGTGGCGCGGGGGCGCTTCGATGCCGTGGCCTACGCGGCCAATCCCGACAAGCGGGGGCTCGGCCTGCTGATGCGGGCGTGGGGGGAGGCGGGGCCGCCCGGTGGGCGGCTTGGGATTGGAGGCTTGGATCGCCGCGAAGGCGCGCACTGGCTGGGCCGCCTGGGCGTGGACGAGCCGCCCGGTGTCCACTGGCTCGGCCCGCTGCAGCCCGGGCGCTGGCTCACCCTCATGGCGGGTGCGCGCGTGTTCGTGAACGCGTCGCGCTTCGAGGACTGGGGGCTGGCGCAGATGGAGGCGCTGTCGGCCGGCGTGCCGCTGGTCACCGTGCCCACTCCCGGCGCCAACGCCGCGCTGCCGCTGGCGCGCGAGCTGGCGCCCGACCTCGTGGCCGGGGCGCGGTCCACCGAGGCGCTGGCCGGCGCGCTGCGGGCAGGGTTTGCCCTGGACGCCGCGGCCCGCGCGGAGTACGCCCGGGCTGCCGAAAGACTGCTCGAGCCCTACCAGGAGTCAGAGCTGCGGCGGCGGGTCGCGGAGGAGGTCCTTCCGCGGCTGCTCAGCAGCTCGTCGTAGACCGCGCTCCAGCGCTCGGCGAAGGACTCGTACCCGTAGCCGCTCTCGGCGCGGCGGTGCAGCTCCGCGGGGTCGAAGTCGCGGTCAAGAGTGGCCGCGATCGCCTCGGCCAGCGCCTCGGGGTCGCGGGCGGGCACCAGCGGCCCGGCCTCTGGCGGGAGCACCTCGGGCACACCGCCCACTCGCGTGGCCACCGACGGCAGGCCGCTGGCCATCGCCTCGATCAGCACGCACCCGAATGTCTCGTGCAGGCTGGGAAGCACGAACAGGTCGGCCTGCGCCATCAGCCGGGCCACCTCCTCCTTGGGCTGCTCGCCGTGGAAGCGCACGGCGGAGCCCAGTCCCAGCTCGGCCGCGCGCGCCTCGAGCACCGATCGCAGCTCGCCGCCGCCCACCACGTCGAGCTCGGCCTCCCGGCGGGCGCGGACCTGCGCGAGGGCGTCCAGCAGGTAGGCGTGGCCCTTCTTCTCGGCGAGGGCCCCCACGGTGAGCAGCCGGGCCGGACCATCGTGGCGTGAGTGCGTGGCCGTCTCGAACACCTCGGTGTCCACCACGTTGGGGAGCATGCGAATCCGGGCCCGCGGCGCGATCGCGCGCAGGTGGCCCGCCAGCTCCTCGCTCACCGGCGCCACCAGATCGGCGCCCGTGAAGGCCGCCCAGGCCACCCAGCGGTCGGCGCCGGTGATCAGGCCGCGCTGGAAGCCCGTGTAGTGCTCGGTGACCACCACCGCCGCGCGGCTCAGGCGGCCCAGCAGGAGCGCGGGCAGCGCGGCGGAGTACACGTGGGCGTGCACCACGTCCGGCCTGAACCCCTCGCGCCGCAGCCGCCACAGCGCCGCCACCAGCCCCGCGATCTGGCACGCCATCGCGGCCGGGCGAAACCATGGCCTGCGGTAGAGCACTCGCACCGTGCGCAGGCCGTCCTCCACCTCGTCGGTGAGCCGGAACACGCCGAAGCCGGGCGACGGCGTGGCCAGCGAGGCCAGCACCACCACCTCGTGGCGGCGCGCGAGTGCGCGGGCGTGCTCGCGCACGAACAGGCCGAACACCGGCCGGTCGGGCCACGGGTACCACTTGGGCACCACCAGCACCCGCAGCGGTTCGCTCACGACGGCAGCCGGCGGACCGTGGCCAGCGTGCGCTGGGCCTCGCGCGCGGGCACGTAGGAGCGCCCGGCGAGAAAGCCGCGCGCCTCCTCGATCGCCTCGGCGTGGCGGTAGGAGGCGGCCACCGGCTGCCACTCGTGGCGCACCGGCAGCGAGTCGACCACGCCGAGGCCCCAGCCACGCTCGCGGGCCACGGCGCTCCAGTGGTTGTCGAGACCCCAGCCGAAGCGCAGCTCGGGAAAGGGCAGCAGTTCGCCCGCGGCCCTGGCCGAGAAGGCCGTCACCGGACCGATCTCCACATAGCCGGTGCGCCTCGCCAGCGAGAGCGGACGCCTGCGAGTCACGCGCCAGGCGGCGTGGCTGCGGGCCGTCTGCGCGGGCTGGGCGAGGTCGAAGTCCAGCCGCTCGCACAGTGCGATGAAGCGGTCGAGGAAGCGCCTTGGCAGCTCAACGTCGTCATCCGTCACGACGACCCAGTCGGCACCCTGGGGCTCCGCCCGATCGAGCAGGAGGTTGAGGTTCTCGAACTTGCCGCCGGCCAGCCCCGTGAGCGCGGTCTCGCCGTGCAGCGCCGGATCGGGCTGGGCGCCCGTTGCGCCCAGGGCCACCCGCACGTCATGGCGATCCGAGCGCAGGCGCGCGAGCGCCCGCGTCAGCCGCGAGCCCGGCCGGTACACGCTCAGCACGAGCACCCGCCGCGGAGCCTGGGTGGCGGCGAGGCGGTCCAGGCGCGGGCCGGTGAGCGCGACCAGACCGGCCAGCGAGTACGCGGCGTCCGCGAGCGTGCGCGTGGCCCGCAGCCGCGGGCCGGCCACCGAGCCGGACTCGCCCGAGAGGAAGTCGTCGGCGGCGGGTGGCGTGCTCATCGGCCGCGCAGTGCCTCGGCCATCCGCCCGGCCGAGTGTGCGCCCATGACCAGCCCCTGCGGGCAGAGCCGGCGCACGGTGTGCCAGCCGGCGCCGGCAATGTTGCGCAGCTCCGTGGCCACGGGGGGAGCGGTGCCCCGCCGTCTGTCGGTATGGCGCGCGGCCCGGCCGCGATGCCACGCCGCGCGTGCGAGCGCGCCCAGCCGCGAGTCGTGCTCGGTGCGCCGGTGCACCAGGCCGGCTCCGGCCAGGTAGTAGATCTCACCCCCGGTGGCCAGCAGCGCCATCAGCCAGTCCTCCTCGTCACCGTGGCCGCTCAGGGTCGGATCGAACCGGCCGATCCTCTGTACCGCCGAGCGGCGGATGGCGAAGTTGGCCCCCCACACCATCCGCGCCGGCGCGTCCTCCTCGCCGAGGTCCAGCGTGGTGATGGGCGGGTCCTCCCGGCCACAGGAGCGGGGCGCCCGGCCCTCCAGCCGGGCGGTGATCGGCCCCCCGAAAGCGTCCACGTGGGCGTGGTGGGCGGCGCCCTCGGCAAGGGCCGCGAGCCAGCCGGGGGGCACCAGCACGTCGTCGTCCACGAATGCCACGAGCGGCGCCGTGGTCTCCGTCAGGCCCGTGTTGCGGGCGGCGTTGAGCCCGCCCGGCTTCTGCACGGCCACCGCCCGGACGCCGTGGCGGCCGGCCACCTCGAGCGTCTCGTCGCTCGAGCCGTCGTCGACCACGAGCAGCTCGTGTGGAGGGGCGCCCTCCTGTGCGCGGAGTGAGCCCAGTGCCACGTCGAGGTAGCCGGCCCGATTGCGGGTGGGCACCACCACGGAGACGACGGGCGTGGTCATGGGCTCCGATAGGTTAGCCCTGTGCCGCGCGGCCTCCGCCTGACCGCCCCGCGGCCCGGCCTGTGAGACCACACCGCATCCTCCTCCTGCACAACCGCTACCGGGTGGAGGGCGGCGAGGAACGTTCGCTTCAGTTGCAGATGCGCGCCCTCGACCGGGCGGGGGTCGAGCACAGGCTGGTGGAGCGCCGTTCGGCCGACAGCCCGCGCGGCCGCGCGGCGCTGGCGCTGGTACGCGGCGGCGACGGCGATGGCGACGTGGGCGCCGCCGTGCGCGACCTCGGCGCCACTGTGGCCCACGCCCACAACATGCTCCCGCTGCTCGGCCCCAAGGCCCTGACTGCCGCACGCGAGGCCGGGGCGGCCGTGGTGCTGCACCTGCACAACGTGCGGCTGTTCTGTGCCACGGGCTTCGGCGAGCGCTTCGGCAGGCCCTGCGCGCGCTGTCACGGCCGCAACACGCTGCCGGGGCTGGTGCTCAACTGCCGCCGCTCGCTGCCGGAGGCGGCGGCGTACGCCACGGCGCTGTCGCTGCACCAGCCGCGGGTGATCGAGGCGGTGGATCGGTTCGTGGCGCCCAGCGAGTGGGCCGCCGGCAGGGTGGCCGCGCTCGGGCTGCCGCGCGAGCGCGTGCAGGCGCTGCGCCATTACCTGCCCGAGGAGTACTTCGCCGACCGCAGTGCCGCGCGCGACGGCGCGTACGCGCTGGTGGCGTCGCGGCTCTCGCCGGAGAAGGGTGTCGAGGACGCCGTGTCCGCGTCCGCCGCCGCCGGGATCCCGCTGCGCATCGCGGGTGACGGCCCCGACCGCGACCGGCTCGTGGCGCTGGCGGCGCGCACCGGCGCGCCGGTGCAGTTCCTCGGCCGGATCCAGCCCGCCGCGGTGCGCCGGGAGCTGCTGGGGGCGGCGGCCGTGCTGATGCCCTCTCGCTACCACGAGTTCTCGCCCTACTCGGCGCTGGAGGCGATGGCCGCGGGCGTGCCGGTGGTGGCGATGGGCCTCGGTGGGCTGCCCGAGCTGCTGGGCCCCGGGCGTTGCGTGGCGCCGGGCGACACAGGCGCCTTCGCCGGCAGGCTGGCGGAGCTGTGGTCGGATCCCTCGCGGCGTGAGGCGGAGGGGGACGAGTTGCTCAGCCGGGCGCGGGAGCGCCACGGCGAGGAGCGCTACACGGCCGAGCTGGTGGAGCTGTATGAGCGCGTGAGCGGCGCGTCGCGCTAGCGCCGTCGCGGCCGCTCCGCCAGCCGCCGCGGGTCGCGCAGCAGCAGCTCCACGTTGCGGTCGCTGCGCCGCCCGCGTGCCCGGGCGCCGAACTTCGTGACGACGTTGTTCGCCGCCAGCGCGCGCGCCAGTGAGGCCAGCTGGGGGTCGGACATCGAGGCCGCCGGCGTGCCGGAGGGCGGCGGGGCGACGGGCCCGTCGTGGTCCACCAGCGTGCCGAACAGCGACAGGCTGCCGTCCCTGTTGTCCATCAGCTCGAGCAGGCGCGCCTGGACGGGGAAGTCGATGCTGGACGCGCTCACGATCTCCCAGAAGCCGCCCCGGCGATCCCTGCGGACGTAGGGGGTGACCCGGTTGCGGTGGCTGTGCCCCGCCACGTAGGCCACCACGTTCGGATAGCGCTTGAACAGGGACGTGAGCGAACGCGGGCCGCTGCGGCCGTTGTGGATGGGGGTGGAGGAGCGCGGGTCGGAGTCGCACCCGGCGACGTTGCCGCCGGTGCACGGCGCGCGTTCGTCGGGCCAGTCGTTGTACAGCGAGGTGAGCGGGTGGTGGCCGTAGACCACGATCAGCCGGTTGGGATCGCGGTCGCGCCGCACGCGCCCGCGTGCGTCCAGGCTCACCGAGCTCGAGCGGTCCAGCTCTCGGGCCAGCCAGCGGTACTGGGGGTGGTCGATGTTGCCGTAGGAGCGCCCGCCCTCGGCGGCGGTGTCGAGGCCCACCATCCGCACGCCGCGGCGCGGGCTGAACGCGTAGTAGCCGGCCGTGCCGCCTGAGGCCTGCAGCTCGCCCCGGTCGGTGTAGCCGAAGCCGTGGGCCCGATCGCCGGTGCGGTGCAGGGCGCGCAGCTCGCGCTTGCCCACCATCCGCCGCGCGGGATCGGGGGCCACGGCCCGCGAGTCACGGCGCAGCTGCTCGAGCACGTCCGGCGAGGCCAGGCGCTCGAGCGCGTCCGCCTGGGTCCTGGCGCCGAGCTGGGTGGGGCCGAAGGAGTCGCTCGGAAAGGCCTTGCTGCAGCCGGTGGCCACCGCGTCGTTGAACGCCGGGTGCGCGCCGGGTGCCAGGCCCGCGCGCAGCGCCTCGTGATTGCCGCTCACCGAGTACCAGCGCGAGGTCAGGCCGCCCGCCGCGAAGGGGAGCTGGGCGCGCTCCATCAGCCCCGGGTAGGAGAGGCTGCCGTAGGCCCCGCCGGCCTGACCGCGATCGGGATCCCAGTAGTCGGCCAGGCGTCCCTGGGAGACGCCGCTGGGGAAGTCGTCCCAGTCCTGCGCGCCCGTGTACAGCTCGGCACCGCCCGGCGCGGCGTCGCACGCGCCCGCGACCCCCGACGAGGGGCTCACGGTGCCGCCGTCGAGGAGGCCGAGCACCCAGCGCCACTCGTTCAGCTGGGCGTTGTCGGTCTGATCGCCGGTGAGCAGCGTGGCGCCCAGCCGCGCGCGCTTTCCGCGGCCGGTGCGCAGCGGGCTGCGCCGATGCCGGTTGAGCGCGCGCACCAGCGCCTGGCCCGCGTGCACCGTGAGCGCCTCCTGGGCGCGGTAGCTGGCGTCCTGGGTGGAGGTGAGGTACTCCTTGCGCGCCGGCGAGGTCTCGTCCACGAGCTGCAGGTCCGAGAGCTGGGCGAAGTAGAACAGCGACCGCCGCCGCTTGGCGCGGTGGGCCACGGCCCGCGCTCCCGGCGCCACCCGCGGCAGCGAGCGCTCGCCCCGTGCCGGCACCAGCGCCCGGAAGCCGGTGCCCGGCTGCACGGCGATCGTCCGCTCGAGCGTGCTCACCCCCTCGGCGGGCGCGGCCGCGCACAGCGCGCCGATGAGGGCGATCAATGCGAGCGTCCCCTGTCGGCTCATGGGCATCGCGGTAGTGAACACGCCAATGCGCCTCACGATGCGCGCCGGATGGTCATCGCCACCGTTCCGCCGCGCCGGGCCGCGGCCGCGATGGCCTCGGCTGCCACAGCCAGGGGGGCCAGCGGCACTCCGGCGGCCAGCAGGGCCACGTCCACCGGACGGGCCCGGGCGTTGCGCTTGAGCAGGTGAAAGGGCAGGCCGGGGGCCATGCCCATGCGGGTGAGGATCGCCATCCACATCCCGGCCGGGTTGTGCTCCCAGATCATGTGGTGCGTGGCGGGCCGCTCGAACCCGGCCGAATGCGCGAGCGCCTCCAGCCCGCGCGGCGTGAGATGCACGCGGTGGCGCGGCGCGTCGAAGTGCAGCCACCCGGGCCCGGCCATGCGAGCCTGCACCGACTCCCGGTTGGGCACCCCCAGCAGCACGAGGCCCCCCGGCTTGAGCCAGCCACGCACCCGCTCGAGGGCGCCGAGCGGGTCGTCGAGGTGCTCGAGCACGTGCCACATGACCACCGCGTCCAGATCACGCGCAGCGTGCTCGCCCAGCGTTTCGGCGCGAACGTCGAGTCCGGCGGCCACGGCCCGCTCGCGGCTGCGTGCGGAGGGCTCGATCCCGTACGCGTCGTGCCCGCGGGCGGCCAGCGCGGCCACCAGCCGCCCTCCCCCCGCGCCGGCGTCGAGCACGCGGGCGCCCGGGGCCAGACCCCCGCGCTCGAGTAGACGTATGGGTTGGGCGGCCACGGCGCGCTGCAGGGCCCCCACCAGCGCGGCCGCGCGCGGCTGGCCCGATCGGTAGACCCCCTGCTCATAGGCCTCGGGTCCCGGCGGGTCGCCGGCGGTCACCGCGCTGCCACAGTCGGGGCAGCGCAGTAGCTCGAATCGCCGCGGGTCGGCGGGCTCGCCGGAGGGCACCGAGATCCATGCGGCCAGCGGGCCCGCGCAGGCCGGGCAGGTCATCGGCGATCCGGCGTCAGGAGGACGGTGACTCGGCGTGCTCGCGCATCCACTGGCGCGCGAAGTTCAGCATGAAGCTGGGGTTGGTCACGAGGTAGCGCGGCAGCAGGCGCTTGGGCTCCTGGGCGATGCGATAGGTCCACTCCAGCCCGCGCTCCTGCATCCAGCGCGGTGCCTGGGACACGCGACCGGCGTGGAAGTCGAAGGCCGCGCCCACCGCGCACAGCACCGGGGCGTCCAGGCGCTCGCGCATGCGCAGCATCCACTTCTCCTGCTTCGGGACGCCCACGCCCACCCACACCACGTCGGCGCGGGCGTCGTTGATCTGCTTGGCCACGGCGGCGTCCTCGTCCTCGGACAGCGGGCGGAAGGGGGGCGAGTAGCCGCCCACGATCTTGATTCCGGGGTGCTTCTGGCGCAGTGTCAGCGCCAGCTGCACGAGCGCGCCCTGGTCGCGGCCGCCATAGAGCCACACGCGGTGTCCCTGCTCGGCCGAACGATCCAGGTGGCGGCGCATGAGCTCGGGCCCGTACACGCGGTTGGGCAGCTCCTCGCCGAGAGCGTTGGCCGCCCACACGATCGGCATTCCGTCGGGCACGGTGATCGTGGCGTCGCGCAGCGCCTGCCTCATGACGGGGTCACTGCGGGACACCATCACCGAGTGCACGGCGGCCGCGCAGACCCAGCCGCTGTGGCGCCGGTCGACCATCTCGTCCATCACGTCCATCGTGCCCTCGTAGTCGGTGAGAGCGATGGGCACGCCGAGGATGTCGCGCCGAGGGATCTCCGCCCCGGGCACGGCGCGCGGGACCGTCTCGACGGTTGTGAGTTTTGTGGCGCGGGCTGGATTCATGGCATGCGCATCCCAATGGCCGCCTGGGTGTATTTCCGCCGGGACCCCTGAGCACCGGCTGGAACGGCGACCCTTGAGTGTAGATAACCCTCGGGTACCCATTTCGTAGCGCGAAGATGCGGGCGAGATCTTGCAGCCAGCCCACATGCGACACTCGCCCGCGCCGTGGGAGCCCCCTCGCAGAGCCCCGGGAGGGACACCAGCCAGGCTCGGCTGGCCGCTTCCGGGGCGCTGACCCAGCAGCTGGCGCAGGTAACCGGCCTGCTCGTGCTGCTGGCGATCGTGACCGCCCTGGCCCGCGACCTGTCCCTCGCGGAGCTGGGCACCTACGGGCTGACGGCCACCCTGGCCGTGTACCTGCTGGTGATCAAGAACAGCATCTCCAGCTCCGGGCTGCGCGCGATGACCGCCGCGGCGGACGAGCGCGAGCAGGTGGCCTCGTTCTCCACGGCAACCGTGCTCTACGCGGGTGCGGCGGCGGCCACCGGGCTGCTGATCCTGGCCGCCGGGTGGGGCATCTCGGTGCTGGTGCTCGACGGCGACCTGGCCGCCGAGGCCCGGCGCGGCACCGCCCTCCTCGCTGCGGTCACGGCGGTGGGCCTGACGGCCACGGTGAATCTGGATGCGCTGCGCGCCGCGCTGCGGCTCACGCGCTCCGCCGCCAACGAGATCGTGGCGCTGGGCGTGTTCGCCGCGCTGATGCTGGGCCTGATCGCCGGCGGCGCGCCGTTGTGGGTTCTGATCGGCGCCAGCGGCTCGATCCCGCTCATCAGTGGTGCCGTGAACTACGCGGCGCGGCGCGCGCTGGCGCTCCCGTTCCGGTTCGACCGGCGCGCCGTGAGCCGCGAGCAGGCGCGGCTGATACTGCCCACCGCCGGCTGGCTGCTGGTGGTGGAGAGCTCCAACCTCGTGATCTACGGCCTGGCGCGCGTGGTGCTCGGCGCGTCGACCTCCGCGTCCACCGTGGGCCTCTACGAGGGCCCGGTGCGAGCCCACAACGTGATCTACGCCCTCAACCAGGCCGTGGGCCTGACCACCCTGCCGCTGGCGGCGCGATACGCCGAGTCGGGCGACACCCGCCGGCTGCGCGAGCTGGCCGTACGCGGCTCGCGCTACAGCCTGGCGTTCGTGGTGCCGCTGTGCGTGACGCTCGCCGTGATGGCCACGCCGGTGCTCGAGCTGTGGCTGGGCGAGCGCTACGGCGGAGGCGCCACAGCCCTCGCCATCCTCATCTCCTACTGGTTGCTGTGGGGCCAGCTCGCCGTCACCCCCGGGTTCCTGGTTGGCACCGGCCATGCGCGCGAGGTGGCGCTGATCGTGGCGAGCACGGCCGCGGCCAACCTGGCGCTCACACTGGCGATCACGCCGTCGCTGGAGCTGGAGGGCCCCGCGATCGCGACGGCCGTCACGTTCGCGGCGGCCTTCCCGTTCGCGCTGGGGCTCAGCCTGCGTGCCACCGGGGCGTCGCTGGGCGACCTGGCCCGGCGCGCGTGGGCGCCCACCTACGGGCTGGGGCTGGCGCTCGCCGCCGCGCTGCTCGCGCTGGAGGAGCTGGCACCGGTGGAGTCGCTCGGGGCGCTGATCGCCGTCCTGGTGGCGGGCCCGGTGCTGTACTGGGCCGCTTTCGCGGCCCTGTTTCTCTCAGCCGAGGAGCGCCGGCTGGTGCGCCAGGTGCTGCGCGGCTACCGCGGGCGCTAGGGGCGGTCCAACCCGGACTCGGCGCGGTCGGCCAGCAGCCGGGCCAAGGCGAACGCCGACGTGGCGGCTGGCGACGGCGCGTTGCGCACGTGCAGAGCGCGCTCGGTGTGGTGGACCACGAAGTCGTCCACCAGAGTGCCGTCGCGTCCGAGCGCCTGCGCGCGGATGCCCGAGAACCACGGCTCGAAGTCGTCCCGGCCGAGCTCGGGCACGTACGCCGCAGCGGCTCGGGCCAGCGCGCGGCGGTCGACCGCATGGCGAGCCTCCGTGATGCCAGTGCGCCACCAACGGCGGGCCATCCGCCACGTGCCCGGCCACGCGATGGTCGAACGCAGCCGTCCGCCCGGCCACAGCAGCGCAGTGGGGCCGAGCGACACGTCCCCGCTCACGTGCCGGGTGAGGTGAACGCCGAGGAACGGCAGCGCGGGGTCGGGAACGGGGTAGATCATGGAGCGCACCAGATGCCGCCGTTCGGGGCGCACGCGCAGGTAGGCCCCTCGGAACGGCACGATGCGGGGCTCGCGCGGTGCGCCGGCCATCCGCGCGAGCCGGTCCGATTCGCAGCCGCCGCAGAACACGCCCAGGCGCGCGTGCACCTCGCCGCCTGGATGGCGCAGGGCCACCCGGCCGCGCCCGGCCGTCACGCTGGTCACCGGCGCGGAGGTGGTGACCTCCACGCCCTGCTCGAGCAGCTCCCCCGCTATCGACTCCGCCACGGCGGCGAAGTCCACGATCCCTGTCGCGGGTGAGTGCAGGCCGGCCACGCCGCGGCAGTGCGGCTCCTGCTCGGCGATTCCGTCGGCGTCCAGGCGCCGCAGGCCCGCCACGCCGTTGGCGCGACCGCGGCGCTCCAGCTCTTCCAAGGCCGGCAGCTCCGCTGCGCCGCGCGCCACGATCACCTTGCCGCAGCGCTCGTAGGGGATGCCGGAGCGCTCGCAGTAGTCGAACATGTCCCGGGCTCCCCGCACGCACAGGCGCGCCTTCAGGGACCCCGGCGCGTAGTAGATGCCGGCGTGCACCACGCCGCTGCTGTGCCCGGTCTGCTGCGTGGCCACTTGCGGCTCGCGCTCGAGCACGATCACCGACAGGCCTGGGCGGCGGGCCTTCAGCTCGCGGGCTGTGGCCAGGCCCAGGATGCCTCCGCCCACCACCGCGAGGTCCACGGCCGCGGTCGCGCTCAACGCGCCACGCAGGTGCGCTCGAGCTCCTGCACCTCCACGTCCAGCACCCTCACGCCCACGGTCCTCTCCCCGGTGATAGTCCCCTCCGGGGCCCGGATGCGAGCCTCGCTGAAGCTGCCGGCCGGTACGCACAGGGTGGTCGACAGCGTGCTCGGCGTACCCGAGAAAGCCCTTCCGCGCACGGGCCTCAGGCCGCCCAGGATTGCCACCGGCACACGTCCCCGCTCGTTGGCGCTCACGGTGAGCGTCACCTTCTGGGCCCTCGCAGCGTCCCGGCCGAACACGCGGATCGCGCTCTCCCGGGCGGGTGATCCAGTGCCCACCGTCCACCCGTCCTGAGCGATGCCGGATGACGCCCACGCCGCGCGAAAGCCAGGGTCCACCCGCCAGAGGGCAACCTCGCCGGCGGTGGCCACCAACCTGCCCCGGGGCCTGAAGTCGATCGCATGCCGGGCGGTTACTAGCCACTCCGGGGCCTCCTGCGTGCGCAGCTCCCCCGTCAGCGCATCCATCTGCAGCTCCTCCCGGCCGAACGGGGTCCAGGTCACGTTCTCGCGGAAGGAGAAGACACGGTCCACCGACCCGTTCCAGAACTGGATGTCCCACCACACGGTCTGCTCGAAGTCGGCGCGGGCGATCTCGGCGTTTCGCAGCAGCCCGAACGACGACGGCGCCACGGCCACCGAGGCATCGTCGGGTACGGCGCGCTCGACCCACCGGCGGTCGTCCGCGTCGCGCTGCCCGAATACCTCCTGTACCCGTGCATCGTGTTTGGCGAGAGCGTGGTTGAGCACGTACTGCGTCACGAGCCCTCCGTAGATCAGGAGCGAGAGACCGGCGACGGCAAAGGCCATGCGCCCCGAGTGCCTCGCCACCGCCACCGCCGATGCGATGAGGGCCACGAGGGCGAGCGCGGCGGCCAGATCTCCGGCGGCGAGGTTGTCGAGGCCCACCCATCCACCGATCTGCGCGGATCGTCCCACCAGCACCTGGTGGAAGGACGTGGTGGGCGAGGCGAACAACTCGCTCGTGCCCCCGTACGCCGTCTGCCGGATCATCAGGATCGCGCCGATCGCCGCCGCGGCTCCTCCCACCACGCCGAGCCTGCGCGTCACGGGCCGGCAGAAGAAGCAGGCCGTGGCGATGAACAGCAGAGGCGCGACGTAGAACGCGTATCGCTCCTGTGGGTCGGGTGCGAACCGCAGCCCGAATGAGGTCACCACCGCGAAAACCCCCACCACCGTGAGCCCCAGCACGAGGGCGTAGGCGTGCACGCGCCGGTCCGCTGGTCGGACCAGGCTCCCGGCCACCCAGGCGGCACCGAAGACGAGCGGCACGAAGCCGATGCCCGCGCCTATCCGGTTCGCGAGGAGGTAGAGGGTGGCGCGGAAGTTGTCCGGAACCAGATCACCGCTGGTCGTGACCGAGTAGGCGCCAAGGACCCCCGAGGTCTGGCCGAGTGCCAGCACGCCGGCGCCCAGCACCGCGACCACAACCACCACCGCGTGGCGGCGCCAGACCCCGGATGGGCCGCCTTCAGGAAACCGCAGCTCCTGCAGCAGGACGGCGGCCACGAGCACCACCCCGAGCACGCCGAGCTGGGGCTCGACGACGAACGCGAGCACCACGCTGCCCAGCGCCAGGAGATCGGCGCGCACCCCGCCGTTCTCCACCGTAATCACGATGGCCAGCACGGCCCAGAGCGACACCGGGTACGCGAGCGGCTCGGCCAGCATGTTCATCGCCTGGGCCAGCCACGGAACTGTGATCGTGAGGGCAGCCACCAGGTACGCCACCAGGGGCCGCCCCACGACTCTCTGCGCGAGCAGATAGGCCGGCGCTGCCGCGCTCACCATCAGGAGCAGATTCAGGATGTGCGCCACCGTGAATGCGACGGTGCTGTCCAGCAGCCCGTAGAGCGGAGCGAGGAGGGCCGGATAGCCGAGGATCGTCGACGCGCTGGGGTAACGGTCGATGTCGCCGGGATGTCCCCCCCAGAACGTGAGCGCCTGCTCCACGGTCTGGAGCTCGTCGGTCATCACCGTCCACTCGCTCACGTGCAGGATCTCCGGTAGCCAGAGCGTCATCGCGCCGGCGGCGATAGCGATCAGGACAGGAACCGGATGGGCCTCCGCGCGGCTCCCGGCCGCCGTCAGCTGCGCACGGGCTCGCGCCATCGGCCTATTCAGCGAACCGAGCGCTCGGCTGGCTCGTCCTGCTCGACGCCGGCCGTAGAGCTGCGCACCGCTGTCTCGGTCCGCCCCTGACGCTCTTCGAGCAGCGCCACCCGCTGTGCCAGCACCTTCGATTGGTCGGCCAGCCGCGACACGGCAATCGAGAAGTGCAACAGCAGCACCATCACGAAGCCGAAGGCCACGAGGAACAGGGCGTTCGGCGGGTAGATGATTCCGACAGCGGTGGAGAGGGTCTCCAGCAGGCCCTTCCAGACGGCGAGGCCCATCAGGACCAGGGCACTGAACAGCCATAGGATCGCGTAGCGCTCCAGCAGCCGGCGCTGGCGCACCAGCTCGAGGATGCCCAGCAGCAGCAGGCTGCTGGCCACGATCGAGACGACCTGTATCCGTGTCTCCATCAGAGGCTGTGCCCCGCGGCCACCGGTGCCGCGTCCCCAGGGTCCACGACCGGGCGCCGGCGAACGAGGCCGACGAAGATCGCCAGTAGCACCTTGATCATGTAGTAGGCGGACTTGCCTGACCGGATCGACGACCTGCCGCCGCCCCGCTCGAGCATCTTCACCGGGGTCTCCTGCATCGTGAGCCGGTGAAAGTGCACCATCAGTACGGCCTCGACCTCGGGATAGTCGTGGGGGTAGTCCCTGGCGAACAGGGCGATGCCGTTGCGGTTGTAGAGGCGGAAGCCCGATGTGGGGTCGCTCACGTGCTGGCCGACGATCCGCGAGAGCAGGAAGGCGAAGATGTGGATGCCGGTACGGCGGCTGATCGGAGCCGGATAGCCCTTGTCGGTGAGAAAGCGGGAGCCGCAGACAATGTCGATCTGGGGGTTCTCGTCCATCTCCCGGGCCAGCTCCCGGATCTCCTCGGGCATGTGCTGGCCGTCCGCGTCCACCTGGACCATCCGCTCGTAGTCGTTGTCGAGCGCGAACGTGAAGCCAGCTTGCACGGCGCCGCCGATGCCAACGTTGAAGGGCAGGCGCAGCACGCGCGCGCCGGCTGCCATGGCCAGCTTGCCGGTGTCGTCCGTTGAGCCGTCGTCCACCACCAGGACGTCGAATTCGGGCGTGTGCTCATGCAACGACCGGACCACGCCGGCGATGGTCTCGGACTCGTTGTAGGCGGGGATCACCGCGAGATTGGAGTTGGTCGGCTGCATCAGCTGTTAGAGCCCCGGCTGCTCTCCCGAGTTGCGGGCCACCCGCTCGTAGGCGTACCGGTGACGCTCGGCACAAGCCTGCCAGGTGAACCCGCCAGCATGGCGGATTCCCCGCTCTCGGAGGTCCGACGCCAGCTCGAGATCGCCTGTCACCCGGTCTATCGAATCCGCGATCGAGTCCACCGAATCGGGATCGAGCGCCAGTGCGGCGTCCCCGACCATCTCGTCGAGTGAAGCCTTTCTCGACGAGGCCACCGGGCAGCCGCAGGCCATGGCCTCGAGGGGCGGTGATCCGAATCCCTCGTACAGCGACGGAAACACCATGGCCTGGGCCGACCGCATCAGCGCGGGCAGCTCGTCTGGAGCCACGTGCCCGAGGTGGTGGACCCGCTTGGTCACGCCTGCTTGCGCAGCTGCTTCGCGAAGCTCGCCTTCGCGGCCGTAGGTCTGGCCGGTCAGCACGAGCTCGAGCTCGCGATCCTTTACCCGGCCGAACGCCTCGATCAGCCGCGCGTGATTCTTGTGGGGCCAGAGATTGGCCGGGTACAACACGAACCGCTCCGGAAGGCTGGGGGCGATCCGCTCGTCGGCCTCCGTGGCAGCGGGCCGAAAGCGCTCGTGGTCGATTCCCATAGGGATCGACTCGATGCGTTTGGGATCGATGTCGAGCACGTCCGTCAGCCGCCCGCGGGAGTAGTCGCTGGTGGTCAGTGTGAGGTCCGCGGCCCGGGCGGCGCCGTCGTAGGCCCAGCGGCGAAATGCGCGCTCGCCGCGAGAGAAGAGTTGCGGGAGATCGTGATGCTGAAGGTCGTACACGGTGGTCACGGCGGGCGTGCCAGGCAGTGCGGGGATGGGCACCGTGACGGCGTGATGAAGGACCTCGATCGACTTCGGCACGTCTTTCGCCACCCTGCGGGGCGCCAGCGCCGCGGCCATCATGGCGAGCAGGCGGGTGGCGTCCCGATCCCCGGCGCGGTAGCTGCGCACCTCGTGGACAGCGATCCCGCTGCCGCTCCAACCGGCGTAGGCACGCGCCACATGGCGGTTGGCCAGCACGGTCACCCGCTCTGGGCCGCGTCCGCGGCTGAACTCCGAGAGCAAACCCTGGACGTTGCTTTCGGAGCCGCCGACGCGCCCGGGGAAAAGCGTCAGGAGCGCAAGACCGACGTGCACCGCCGGGATCGTACGGTGGTGCTACCCCGGGTAGCATCGTCGGCTGTGCCACGCGCCCTCATCACAGGCATCACCGGGCAGGACGGGTCGTTCCTGGCCGAGCAGCTCCTCGAGAAGGGGTACGAGGTGCACGGCCTCACGCGACGGTCATCGTCATTCAACACCGAGCGGATCGACCACCTCTATCGCGACCGCCACGAGGAGGAGGTCAAGCTCTTCCTCCACCACGCGGACCTGAGCGAGTCCTCACGCCTGGTCCGGCTGGTCTATGAGATCCAGCCCGACGAGGTCTACCACCTGGGCGCTCAGTCGCACGTGCGTGTCTCGTTCGATGTGCCGGAGTACACGAGCGACATCACCGGGATGGGCACCGTCAGGTTGCTGGAGGCCATCCGCGACGCTCGCGTGGAGCCGCGCTTCTACCAGGCCTCCTCCAGCGAGATGTTCGGCGCCTCGCCGCCGCCCCAGGCCGAGGACACACCCTTCCACCCGCGCAGCCCCTACGCCGTGGCCAAGGTGGCGGCGTTCTGGATCACGGTGAACTACCGCGAGTCCTACGGCATGCACGCCTCCAACGGGATCCTCTTCAACCACGAGTCCGAGCGCCGCGGCGAGACGTTCGTCACGCGCAAGATCACCCGTGCCCTGGCGGCCATCCACCTGGGCCTACAGGAGAAGCTCTACCTGGGCAACCTCGACGCCAAGCGCGACTGGGGGTATGCCCCCGACTTCACCGACGCGATGTGGCGGATGCTCCAGCAGGACGAGCCCGACGACTACGTGATCGCCACCGGCGAGACGCACTCGGTGCGCGACTTCCTCGACGAGGCCTGCGCCCATCTGAACATGGACTGGCAGGACGTGGTGGAGATCGACCCGCAGTACTTCCGTCCCGCCGAGGTGGACGCTCTCCAGGGTGACGCCTCCAAGGCCCGCGAGAAGCTCGGCTGGGAACCCAAGGTCACGTTCGCGGAGCTGGTCCGGATCATGGTCGACGCCGACGTGAAGGCCCTCGAGGACCAGCTGGCCGGCCGCGGTGTGAGGACCGGCGAGCGTGGCTGAGCCCGACCCCTCCTTCTGGCGCGACAAGGCCGTGGTGGTGACCGGCGGCGCCGGCTTCCTGGGCAGTGCGGTCACGCGCGACACGCGTGCGCTGGGCGCCGACGTGACGGTGGTGCGGTCAGCGGACCACGACCTGCGTGAGCCCACGGAGACCCGCGCCGCTGTGGAAGGGGCGCAGGTGGTTGTGCACCTTGCGGCCAACGTTGGGGGCATCGGCTTCAACCGGCGCAACCCGGGCCCGCTGGTGCACGACAACATGGCCATGACCAGCAACATCTTCGAGCAGAGCCGGCTGGCCGGCGTGGAGAAGCTGGTCTCGGCGTGCACCGTGTGCGCCTACCCCAAGTTCGTCGAGGCGCCCTTCCGCGAGGAGGCGCTGTGGGACGGCTACCCGGAGGAGTCCAACGCCCCCTACGGCCTCGCGAAGAAGATGATGCTCGTGCTCTCCGACGCCTACCGGCGCCAGTACGACTTCGATTCCTGCGCGCCGATCGTGGCCAACCTCTACGGCCCGAACGACAACTTCGACCTCGAGGACTCGCACGTGATCGCGGCGATGATTCGCAAGTACGTGGAGGCCAAGGACCGGGGCGACGACACAGTGACGCTGTGGGGCACCGGCACCCCGTCACGCGAATTCCTGTACGTGGACGACGCGTCTCGCGCGCTGCTGCTCGCCGCGGAGCGCCTCGACACGTCCGACGCCGTGAACGTGGGAGTTGGGCAGGAGACCCGCATCCGCGACCTGGCTGAGACGATCGAGCGGCTCGTGGGGTTCGACGGGGAGACCGTGTGGGACACCTCACGTCCCGACGGCCAGCCCAAGCGCTTCCTCGACGTGCGCCGGGCGCGGGACCTGATGGGCTTCGAGGCGCAGGTGCCCCTCGAGGAGGGCCTGGAGCGCACGATCGCCTCCTTCCGAGAGCAGACGGCCGGCGCCACGGCCTGACCTTGGCGGCGCGCCGAGCCCTCATCACTGGCATCGCGGGCCAGGACGGCTCCTACCTCTCCGAGCTGCTGCTCGGCAAGGGGTACGAGGTGTACGGGATCGTCCGAGGGTCGCCCGAGGCGCCATACCCGAATCTCGAGGCGGTGCGCGACCAGGTGCACCTCCTGCAGGGCGACCTGCTCGACCAGATGACGCTGCTCGACGCCATCTCGAGGGCGGAGCCCGACGAGCTGTACAACCTTGCCGCCACTTCCTTCGTGCCGGCTTCCTGGCGCCAGCCGGTCATGACGGCACAGTTCACCGCCGTGGGCGTTACGTCGATGCTCGAGGCGGTGCGCATCACCAAGCCGGAGCTGCGGGTCTATCAGGCATCGACCTCGGAGATCTTCGGCGCGACCTCGGAGTCGCCCCAGACCGAGCGCACCCCGTTCGTGCCCCACAACCCCTACGCCGTAGCCAAGCTCTACGGCCACCTGATGGTGAGCACCTATCGCGAGCGTTACGGCATGCACGCCAGCTCGGGGATCCTCTACAACCATGAGTCACCCCGGCGGCCGCCCGAGTTCGTGACTCGCAAGGTCACGCGTACTGCCGCCGCCATCAGCCTCGGCCAGGCCGACGAGCTGAGGCTGGGCAACCTCGACGCCACGCGCGACTGGA
>Ga0190265_10000983_pt1 | contig 18510 bp, 21 predicted proteins | sample Popmic124T_FD_133135 | JGI IMG/M metagenome (GOLD analysis project Ga0190265, IMG submission 133135) | Populus adjacent soil microbial communities from riparian zone of Indian Creek, Utah, USA - 124 T | ecosystem: Environmental > Terrestrial > Soil > Riparian zone | place: USA: Utah | collected...
ACCGTGGCGGCCTCGCGGACGGTGTGGCCGTCCAGCTCGAGGTTGACGCGGCAGAGCAAGCGGAGCGAGCGCTCGTCGTCGACGACGAGTACGTCCTTGACGTGCCGCCCCCCGTGAACGCCCATCAGGCCGCGCACTGTACCTCGGGGGCGTACCGGCCGAGAGCCGAGATTCGTTTACTTATTGAAAATGAGAAATTGCAAGGAATCCGAGGACAAGGCCGCCACGATGAAGCGCAACCGAGTCGACGAGGCTCTCCCCGCCCCCAGTGCCAGCTACCGCCGCCGCGCGTGGATCGAGTTTCAGCGCGCGCTCGACCCGCTCGCGCCGATCAAGCCGCTGCCGCCGCCGCGGCCCTGAGACGGGCGAGCGACTCGTCGCGGCCGAGCAGCTCCAGGCTCTCGTACAGCCCCGGCGAGATCTTCGACCCCGTCACCGCGACGCGGATCGGCTGGAACGCCTGGCGCGGCTTCATGCCGAGGCGTTCCGTCAGCTGCTTGAGCTCGACCTCGAGCTGCGGCGCCTGCCACGGCTCGACCTGCTCGAGCGCGGCGGCCGTCGCCGTGAGCACGTCGCGGTCGAGCAGAACCGGGTCCGGCTCGACCTCGTGGAAGAGGAAGCCTGCGAACTCGGGGAACTCGCCCAGCTTCGCGATCTTCTCCTGCACGAGCGGGGCGGCCACCCGGATCCTTTCCTCCGGCCAGTCGTAGCCCTGCTCGCGGATGAAGGTGACCAACACCTGGGCGTACTCCTCGGGTGAGAGCTCGCGGAGATAGACGCCGTTCATCCAGTCGAGCTTCGCGTAGTCGAACGTCGCCGGGCTGGCGCCGACCCGCTCGAGCGAGAACCGTTCGATCAGCTCGTCCTTCGACATGATCGTCGTCTCGCCGTCCGGTGCCCAGCCGAGCAGCGCGAGAAAGTTCATCAGCGCCGGCGCGACGTATCCGGCCTGGCGGAACTCGTCCACAGAGACGGCGCCGTGCCGCTTCGAGAGCTTCTTGCCGTCCTCGCCGAAGACGTTCGGCACGTGCGCGTACGTCGGGATCTCCGAGCCGAGCGCCTGCAGGATCTGGATTTGCTTCGGCGTGTTCGAGACGTGGTCGTCGCCGCGGATCACGTGCGTGATCCCGTCGAGCCAGTCCTCGACCGGCGAGGCGAAGTTGTAGGTCGGCCGCCCGTCGGTGCGGATCAGCACGAGATCCTCGAGCTGCTCGCTCGGGAACTCGATTCGTCCCTTGACCGCGTCGTCCCAGCCGGTCGTGCCCTCGTCGGGCATCCGGAAGCGGATCGCGCCCTCGTCCTCGTACGCCGAGCCCTGCTCGACGAGCCGCCGGGCCTCCTGCTGGCAGCGCTCGATCCGGTCGAGCTGGAAGGTGACGTCACCGTCCCAGTCGATCCCGAGCCACCGTAGCGAGCTCTGGATCTGCTCGACCGACTCGGCCACCTCACGGCTCGTGTCCGTGTTCTCGATCCGGAGCAGGCACTCGCCGCCCTGCCCGCGGGCGAAGAGCCAGTTGAAGAGAAAGGTGCGAACGCCGCCGATGTGGAGGAAGCCGGTCGGGCTCGGAGCCATGCGGACGCGGACGGACACGACGCGGCTAGCCTAGCGTTGTGCTCTTCGGCGCCCACTGTGGAGGAGGGATCAAGGGCGCGCTCGACCGGGCGATCGAGATCGGCGCAGATGCCGTGCAGCTGTTCGCGCAGAGCCCGCGGGCATGGCGCTTCCCCGCGCACGCCGAGGAGGACCTGGCGCGCTTCCGGGAGCGACGTGCGGCGGCGGGGATCGACGCCGTGCTCGTACACGCGCTCTATCTGTGCAACCTAGCCACACCGGACGAAGTGATCTACGGCAAGAGCCTCGAAACGATGCGCGCCACAGTCGACGCGGCCTGCGCGATCGAGGCCGACGGCGTCGTCTTCCACGTCGGGTCGCACCTCGGCACGGGCTTCGAGGCCGGGCTCGAGCGCTGCGTGCCCGCGCTGCGCGAGGTGCTCGAGCACTGCTCCGACACGACCTGGCTCCTGCTCGAGGACTCGGCCGGCGCGGGCGGAACGATCGGCCGCTCGATCGACGAGCTGGCCGCGATCGTCGACGCGCTCGATCGGCACGAGCGGCTCGGCATCTGCCTCGACTCCTGCCATCTCTACGTCTCGGGGGTCGACGTCGGCGAGCCGAAGGAGGTGACGGCGGTGCTGAAGCAGGTCGACACGCGGATCGGGCTCGAGCGGCTTCGCGCGCTGCACGTCAACGACGCCGCAGCACCGCTCGGCTCGAATCGCGACCGCCACGCGAACGTGCTCGAAGGGGAGCTCGGCGAGCGGCTGGGCGCATTCCTCGCCCACAAAGCGGTCCAAGGGCTGCCCGCGCTGATGGAGACGCCCGGCCCCGACGGCCACGGCCCCGACGCGGCGGAGGTGCAGAAGCTGCGCGACCTCCATGGCCGGTGGGCGAAGCGGAAGCGCCGGTGACGGATCCGCGCGAGCCTCGAGCGCGCGACGTAACGCCGCGGCGGCTCACGGAGGCTTGTGTCTATCAGACACAAGCCTCTCTTTCGCCCGCGCGAGCTCGAGCGCGTCGAGCGCGATCGGCAGGTCGACGACGCGGGACGAGCCGGCCGCCGAGAGCACGCCCAGGGCCGCTTGGCGCGTCGCTGTCCGGGCACGGCGGCGCAGCTCCTCGGCCCTGACGAGCTCGCGGATCGTGTGGTAGCTCGGACGAGAGATTCCCAGCTCCTCTGCGGCCTCGCCGACCTGTCGCCATGTCTCGGCGGCGGCCGTCCCGTCGCGGTGTAGTCCGACGACGAGCGCGTGGATGCGAGCATCCTCGCGAGCGATCGAGAAGCGCATTTCCCGAGCGTGCCTGCGGCCGTGGGCACGTTCGCCACAGATCCGTCACGGAGGACGAAAGGAAGGCTTGTGTCTGATAGACACAAGCCGTTTCGCCCCGGCGTGCGCTACGCGTTGGGGTTGATCTGCGCGATCACTCGGAAGCTCGGGCGCTCGCGCGGGAGCTCGTGGAACTCGGGATTCCGGCAGCCGAGCTCGTCGCCACGGCTCTCGTAGCAGGGCGACACCTCGACCTTGCACATCGGCAGCGGCGCGCCGGTGGCGCGGATGCCGCCGAAGCCCTCGCGCTTCGCCTCGGCCGCCCGCAGCAGGTCGAGATCGATCTCGACCCCGTAGACCCGCTGCATACAGCCGACGTAGGTGTGGCCCCAGGCCTCGTACGCGTAGACGAACGGGCACGAACGCTCGATGCACGCTCCCGGATAGACGACCTTGTCGCAGTGCACCTCGCACCGTCGGCACTCGACCTCGTCCTGAGGCCGGAGCGGGAGCTCGACGGGGGCCTGTGCAGCCTCGTCCATGCACGGATTGTGGTCACGCTTGTCGCGGCCCGCAAGACTTGACAAGTGCCCGGTTTTCAGGCACGTCCCCGGGCGCGCGGAACCGTCCAGCGAGTGTCCATGCGCCGTTAGGATCGCCGGTTCATGGTCCGGCGCATCCTTTTCACGTCCGTGGCGCTGGCGCCGATCGTCGTCCTCGTCCACTACCTGTTCCACCCGACGGAGACCGTCGACTTCGTGCTCGCGGCCGCCGCCCTGATCCCGCTCGCGTGGCTGATCGGCGAGGCGACCGAGCATGCCGCCGAGCACACGGGGCCGGGAATCGGAGGCTTCCTGAACGCCACGTTCGGGAACGCGCCGGAGCTGATCATCGCGCTCTTCGCGGTCAGCGCGATGGAGTTCGAGGTCGTGCGCGGGTCCCTCACCGGGTCGGTGGTCGGCAACCTGCTGCTCGTCCTCGGCTTCTCGCTGCTCTTCGGAGGGCGCGGAGAGATCGACCGGCCGTCGAGCTTCCTCGCGCTCGGTCTCGTGGCGGGCACGACCCTGCTGCTGCTCATTCCCTCGATTCCGGGCTGGGAAGGCGATCCCGAGCGAGACGAACTGGTGAAGCTCTCGATCCCCGTGTCCGTCGTCCTGCTCGTCGCTTACGTGGTCCTCACGTGGTACTCGCTCCGGCGGCACGCGGCGTTGCACATCGCGAGCGACGCAGAGATCGCCGGGTGGTCGCTCCGCTTCGCGCTGCTCGTGCTCGGGCTCGCCACCGTGGTCACCGCGCTGGTCGCGGAGATCCTTGTCGGGTCGATCGACAAGTTCGCGGAGGAGTCGGGGCTGAGCGAGTTCTTTCTCGCGGCGGTCGTGATCGCGATCGTCGGCAACGCGGCCGAGCACGGCGGCGCCGTCGTCGTCGCCGCGCGCGGGAAGATCAAGCTGGCGGCCGAGATCGCACTCGCCTCCAGCGCCCAGGTTGCCGTCTTCCTGATCCCCGCCGTCGCTCTGCTCGCGCTGCTGATCGAGCCGCTCGCGCTCTCGTTTCGCAAGGTGGAGATCGGTGCACTCGCAGTCTCGGTCGTGGTGACGTCGATCCTGCTGGCCGACGGCCGCTCGAGCCGGCTCAAGGGCGTGATCCTGATCGCCGTCTACGTCGGTATCGCGGTCGCGTTCTACTTGGCCGGCGAGCGACCAGAGGGCTAGAACGTGGACGGCTCGCGGCGCATGGGGTACGTCGCGAAGTAGAGCTTTTCGACCTCGCCCTCCGAGTCGCGGACGACGCGGAGAAGCTCGCCGCGCTCTCGGCCCTCGACGCTGCGGAACCGATCTTCGCCGTCGGCTTCGAGGAACGACGTGTCGCGCCCGGGCACGCCGCCGATGAGCTTCGCCTCGAGCCGGCCCTTCCGCCACGAGAGCACGATCTGATGACCCTCGGTCCACCACGGCCCGAGCAGGGGCTCGATCGCGGCCGGCGCGGGGTCTCCCGCCTGCCAGGGATCTGCCGCCGCCGGCAGCGCGGCGATCGCGGCGACGGCGAGGTCGAGCGCGAGCTTCTCAGGGGATGCGCCCGACCCTGTGTTGGTGAGCACCGCCGCGCCGAGCTTCGTCTTCCGGTCGACGACGAGTCCCGCGAGGTGGCCGGGCATAGCGCCGCCGTGCCCGACGAAGACGCTCTCACCGCGACGATAGAGCTCGAGCCCCGTCCCCCACGCCACCGTCCAGCCGACGTGGTCGACCATCGCCCGGACGTGTGACATCTCCTCGAGCGTTCCGGCCCCGAGGACGCGGTCGTCGCCGGAGACGAGGAAGGCGCCCCAGCGCGCCAGGTCGCCCGTGGTCGACCAAAGCTTGCCGAGGGCGCCGGCGCCGCCGAGGTCGAGCTCGGGCTCCTGCCGGACGGCATCCGAGTACGGCTCGACGAAGTAGCCGCGGGCGGCCGGATCGGACTCCTCGGGCGTCGTCCGCGACAACCCGAGCGGGCCGAGGATGCGTTCCTGGAGCGCGTCCTCCCACGTGGCACCGTGCGCGCGGGCGACCACCTCGCCGAGCAGCGCAAACGCGAGGTTCGAGTAGTGCCACCAGGTACCGGCGTCGAGCACCTGCTCCGCGTCGGCCGTGCCGGTGAGGAGATCCTCGCGCGACGGCGCCTTCATCGTCTCCCAGATCTCGCCGGGCGGCTCGCGCTGGAGCCCGGACGAGTGCGCGAGCATGCGGCCGATCGTCGGCCCGTGCGCGCTCTCGGGCAGGTGCGCGGTCAGCGGATCGTCGAGCGAGAGCTCGCCGGCGTCGCGGAGCTGCAGGATCCCGACGGCCGTGAAGGTCTTCGTGATCGAGCCGATCCGGTACTGCGTCTGCGGCGTCGCCTCCTGCTTCGCCTCGACGTCCGCGTGCCCGAGTGCGCGCTCGCACAGCACCTCCCCGTCGCGAAAGACGGAGGCGCTGACCGACGGCATCCGCTCCTCCGCCTGAGCTGCGGCGAGCCTGCGTTCGAAGTCCTCGCGGAGCAGGTCAGGCGCTGACACGCGCTCCCAGTGCCCGCGGAATCGCGTCGAGGGCGACGTCGATCTCCTCGTCGGAGATGTCGAGGTGCGTGACCGCGCGGAGGACCGAGGGATGGACCGTGGCCGAGAGGCCGACGCCCTGCTCGGCAAGCCGCGCCATCGCCTCCTCCTTCGACAGCGGCGCGACGTCGATCTGGACGAAGTTCGTCTCGACCCGGTCGGGATCGACCGCGAGCCCGGCTTCGGCCAGCCCGCGCGCCAGCCGCTTCGCGCGTGCGTGGTCGTCCGCGAGGCGGTCGATGTTGTTGTCGAGCGCATAGACGCCGGCCGCCGCGACGATCCCGGCCTGGCGCATGGCGCCGCCGAAGAGATGCTTGAGCCGCCGGGCGTTGCCCATCACCTCGGAGTCGCCGGCGAGGACTGCGCCGAGCGGGCAGCCAAGCCCCTTCGAGAGGCAGAGCGTGACGGTGTCGAAGCGCGAACCGATCTCGGCCGCGTCGACGCCGAGGGCCACGGCCGCGTTCAGCAGGCGGGCCCCGTCGAGGTGAAAGCGAAGGTCGAGCTCGAGCGCGAGTGCGTGCAGCTCGCCAATCTCCTCCAGCGGCCAGATCCGCCCGCCGCTCGCGTTGTGCGTGTTCTCGATCCAGAGGAGGCGCGTGCGCGGCGAGTGGATCGCCGGAACGCGGTAGGCAGCGCGAACCTGCTCGGCGCTGTAGCGGCCGGCGGCGCCGGGAAGGCCGCGCGTGACGACGCCGGAGTGGACGGCCGGCCCGCCGAGCTCGGAGATGAAGACGTGACAGTTCTCCTCGGCGATCAACTCGTCACCGAGCTCCGTGTGCAGGCGGATCGCGATCTGGTTCGCCATCGTCGCGGTAGGCAGGAAGATCGCCTCGTCCTGGCCGAGCAGCCGCGCCGCGCGCTCCTCGAGCTCGTTGACCGTCGGGTCCTCGCGCCGCTGCTCGTCGCCCACGGCGGCGGCCGCAATCGCGGCCCGCATTCCCGGCGTCGGCTTCGTGGCGGTGTCGGAGCGAAGGTCGATCACGGGGCACACGCTACCGTGACCGCGTGGATCTGACACTGCTTCAGGAGACGCTCGCCGAGCGCGGCCAACCCGCATTCCGCGCCCGCCAGGTGTGGGAGTGGACGGCGCGCGGCGTGTCCGGCTACGAGGAGATGACGAACCTTCCACGGGCGCTCCGCGAGCAGCTCGCGGAGACGGTTCCGTTCTCGACCCTGACCGTCGAGGACGAGGCCGAGGCACGGGACGGCACGGTCAAGGCGCTCTTCCGCACGGTGGACGGCCATCCGGTCGAAGCGGTGCTGATGCGCTACCGGGACGGGCGCCGATCGGTGTGCGTCTCGTCCCAGTCAGGCTGCCCGCTGACGTGCACCTTCTGCGCCACCGGCGCGATGCGTTTCGGCCGCAACCTGCGCGCGTCCGAGATCCTCGACCAGGTGCTCCACTTTCGCCGGATCGAGCCGGTCAACCACCTTGTCTTCATGGGCATGGGCGAGCCGTTTTTGAACTACGACGAGGTGCTGGCCGCCGCGCTGCGGCTACCGGAGATCGGGATCACGCACCGCCGGACGACGATCTCGACCGTCGGCTGGATGCCCGGCCTGACCCGCTTCGTCGACGAGGTCGAGCAGCCGATCCGGCTCGCGCTCTCGATCCACGCGGCCGACCCGCGGCTGCGCTCCGAAGTCATGCCGGTCAACGACCGCTACCCACTCCCGAGCGTCCTCGCCGAGTGCCACCGCTACGTCGCGCTCCGCCGCCGCAAGGTGTTCGTCGAGTACGTGCTGCTCGCGGGCGTCAACGACTCACCCGAGCGCGCGCGGGAACTCGCGGCGCTGCTCGATCCGAAGGTCTTCAAGGTCAACCTGATCCCGTACAACCCGACCGGGATGTACGACGGCTCCTCGCGGGCGGCAATCGCGGCGTTCAAGAGCGTCCTCGACCGCGCGCGCCTCCCTGCCACGGTCCGGCTGACGCGCGGACGCGACATCGCGGCTGCGTGCGGACAGCTGGCGGCGACCAGGTAGACCGGCGAGACCTACCCCGATAGAGGCATTTCGCACCAAACGCCTTGCCGCAACAGGCAACGGTGCCGATAGTGAGAGGGTGGAAGCGGCCCACATCACTTGGCGCCCCCTCGGGCGACTGCTCGTCGAGCAGGGCCTGCTCAGCGGCGACGACCTCGAGCGGGCGCTGGCCGAGCAGCAGACAACGGGACAACGCCTCGGCGAGACGATCGTCAAGCTCGGCTTCGTCTCCGGCCCCGAGCTCGCGAACGCGCTCGCGGCGCAGTACGGGATCGAGCTGACGACCGAGAAGGGCTTCGGTACCGGGCTCCGCTCCGAAATCCAGCGGCGGCACGAGAGCGATCGGAAGCGGATCGTGCAGCTCGTACCCGAGTCTGAAGCCGACGCCGGTCCCGCTCATGAGCTCGAGCCGGACGCCGTGGAGCCGGAGCCGCACGCGGAGCCGGAGCCGGATTCCGCCGAAGCGCCTCTCCTCGCGCAGCTCGAGGAGCAGTGGGCGAAGCTCGCGGCGGCCGAGGAGTCGCTCGCGGAACGCGAGCGCGAGCTCGAGGAGCTGGGGCGCAGCCACGGCCGCGACGTCCAGCAGCTCGAGGAGGTCAACGAGCGCCTGCGCGCGCAGATCGAGGAGCTGCGGCAGCCGCCCGGCGAGATCCCCGAGACTCTTCCCACGGCTCCCGCCAGCCACCTCGTCTTCGTACAGCTCCACGGGCGGTACGAGCTGATCTCTCGCGAAGGGCCTCCCCCCGCTCCGAGCACCCCGCTGTCGCTCCCCGACGTCGACGAGGGCACGTTCGTCGTCGCCGGCCGGCGCAGCTCGCCCCTTCCGGGCGATGCTCGACCGTGCGTGTTCGTCCAGCGCAGCTAACCGCTAGCTGCTGGGCCACGCAGGAGTGTCCGGGCGCAGGTCGTACGCGCCGCCCGGCCGGCACTGCGCGGAGTGGTACTCGCCCTCGGGCGCGCGGGAGTCGTCGGCGGCCACGCGCAGCGCGATCGCGCGCGCGTCGGCCGCCGCGACCCCGAGGCTCCGGGCGACCGCCTCCGTCGTTTGAACGGCGTAGCACTGGGTCCGCGCCTCGTTGACGATCCCGCGCAGGTGCCAGGATTCGTGCGCGAGCGTGACGAGGCCGCTGACAGCGTCGAGCGTCCTCCCGTCGCAGCCACCCGTCAGGAGGCATCCGAACGAGCCTTGCTTCCCTCGCCAGACCCGTTCGAGGCTCCCGCAGGTCGACGCAGAGAGGCTCGTCTCGTCCGACGGCCGGCCGTGCTCGTCGAAGTCGACCCAGCCCGCGTTCGGCGTGATCTCGACCAGACGCGTCCAGAAGCCCGGGCAGCTGACGTCGACGTCCCGCAGCGCAACGGCGCCCGCGACGAGCGCCAGCCGGTTCTCGTTCTCCTCCCGGCGCGTGTACTGCCAGGCGGAGAAGATGAGCAGCGGGATCAGCAGCAGGAGCACGACTCGCATCTGACCGTTATCGGCCGCGTCCGGCTCCGTCCGTAGATTCAGGCGGATGCGCCGACGCCGCAGACAGCCCCGGCGGCACCCGCCTGCGGTCATGCGGGACGGCGAAGCGCGCCTGCGCCGACCGTCCGACCTGCTGCGGCTGCCACGGCGCAGCCCCCTCTATCCCGAGCTCGCCCGCGCGCTCGCGGCGGCAGACGCGCTGCACGTCCTCGACTCCGACCTGGCGCCCGTGCCGGTGACGGCAACCTCGACCACGAGCCAGAGCGGGTGCTACCGGCTGCGTCACGGAGACCCCATCGACCTGCGCGTTTCGCGGCGGCACGGCCGCGTCGCGCTCAGCTTCCTGCACGAGTTGGGGCACTTCGTCGACCACCAGCTCGGCCACGAGCTCGGCCCCATGTGGGCATCCGGGCAGCACGAGGCGTTCGCGCACTGGCGCGAGGCGGCCTCACGGCTGCCGGCACGGTTGCCGGCGACCGTCGGCCGCTCCCGGCGCCGCTACTTCAACTCGGCGAAGGAAGTGTGGGCGCGCAGCTACGCGCAGGCGGTGCTCACGCAGAGCGAGGATCCGTGGCTCCAGGCGCACCTCGCCGGCCTGATCGGGACGGACGACATCTTCGTCTGGCCCGCCGCCGACTTCGAGCCGGTCGCCGACGAGGTCGTACGGACCTTCGAGCGGCTAGGGCTCCTCCGACGCCACGCGGTCGCCGCCGCCGCCTGAGCCGAGCTCGAGCCCGACGGCGAGCCCGGCCTCGAAGACCCTCGTCACGGGCGCGCGCAACTCCTCCCGCTCGGCCTCCGCGACGCCGATCGACTCGACCAGCGCCTCGGAGTAGACGGTCTCGAGGCGGGCGACGCTCGCGAGGTCGCAGTGGTCTGCGATCACGGCATGGCGGCCGCGGACCTGCACGAGATCGACCGCCTCGCCGAGCCGCTCCCGGGCGGGCCGAGGCTCGCGGGCGAGGTGCAGGCCGATCAGAAATCCGGCTGTGAACGCCTCGGCGGCGTACGAGACGACCATTCCCCGCTTCTCGGCCTGCTCTCCGAGCGCCGCCGCCGAGGCATCGAGCGCGAGCCAGCTCAGGTAGTCCCAGTCGATCCCGAGGCGCTCGGCGAGCGCACGCGGCGACCGTTCGGCGCTGACGAGCGCGACGGCGCGGTCGAAGTCGCCCGCTTCGAAGCCGTCGCTCACCGCCCTGCGCTCATGACCCCGTGGCCTTGTCCCACTGCCGCTGCAGCCAACCGCGGGCGTCGACGCGCTCCATCACCGCCTTGTCGAAGCTCGCCCCGCGTTCGACCAGGACGTCCTTCAGGAGCTCCGCCTCGTCGCCGTTGAGGTCGGCGGCGAGCGCCTTGATCGCAGCCGCGAACGCGTCGCCCGAGTGCAGCTCGGCGAGCTCGTCGACGCGCCGCTCCAGATCGGCGCGGTCCACGGTCAGGCCCCCTTCTGGGCCTCGAGCTGCCGGACCTCCCCCGCCTCCGCCGAGAGATCGGGATGCTCCTCGAAGCCGTACTTGACGACCGCGCGCTTCGCCGCCTTCACCTCGTCCAAGCGGCGCACCGGCCGCGAGGTCGGCGCCTCCTTCAGCAGCTCCGGTGTCTCCGCCGCCTCGCCTGCGATCGCCAGCATCGCCTCGACGAACGCGTCCAGCCTCTCCTTCGGCTCCGTCTCGGTCGGCTCGATCATCAACGCCTCGGGGACGACCAGCGGGAAGTAGATAGTCGGCGGGTGGTAGCCGTAGTCCATCAGCCGCTTGGCGACGTCGAGCGCGGTGATCCCGTGCTCGCGCTTGAGGGTGCGCGCGCTGAGCACGAACTCGTGCATCGCGAGCCGGTCGTACGGCAGGTCGTAGGCGTCGCGCAGCTTTGCGAGCAGGTAGTTCGCGTTCAGCACGGCCGTCTCCGACATCTCGCGCAGGCCGGGGCCATAGGCGCGGATGTACGCGTACGAGCGGACGAAGACCCCGAATGGCCCCGTGAAGCCGCGCACCTTCCCGATCGACTTCGGCCGGTCGTGCTCGAGCCGGAACGCATCGCCGTCCTTGACGACTGCCGGCACCGGCAGGAACGGCTCGAGCTTCTCGCGGACGACGATCGGGCCGCCGCCGGGGCCGCCGCCGCCGTGCGGCTGCGAGAACGTCTTGTGCAGGTTGATGTGGACGATGTCGAAGCCCATGTCCCCGGGCCGCGAGATCCCGCAGACGGCGTTCAGATTCGCCCCGTCGTAGTAGAGCAGCGAGCCGGCGTCGTGGAAGATCTTCGCGACCTGCTCGATGTTCTCGTCGAAGAGGCCGAGCGTGGACGGGTTCGTCAGCATCAGTCCGGCCGTCCGCTCGTTCACCTTCGCGCGCAGGTCGTCGACGTCGAGGTTGCCGCGCGCGTCGGTGGCGACCTTCTCGAGCTTGTAGCCGGCCATCGTCACGCTCGCCGGGTTCGTGCCGTGAGCCGTGTCCGCAGTGATGATCGTGTCCCGCTGGTCGCCCTGGCCGATGTCCTCGAAGTAGGCGCGCATCAGCATCAGGCCCGTCAGCTCGCCCTGCGATCCCGCGGCGGGCTGCAGCGAGCACGCGTCGAGCCCCGCAACCTCCTTCAGGATCTCCTGCAGCCGCCACATCAGCTCGAGCGCACCCTGCGCGCCCGCCTCCTCCTGGTGCGGGTGGAGATCCTTGAAGCCGGGCAGCATCACGACGCGCTCGTTCACGCGCGGGTTGTGCTTCATCGTGCAGCTTCCGAGCGGATAGAAGCCGGTGTCGATTCCGAAGTTGCGCGTCGAGAGCTCGGTGAAGTGGCGTACGAGCTCGGGCTCGGCGAGCTCCGGCAAGCGCGGCGGCTCGGACCGGCGCAGGTCTGCCGGCACCTCGGCCGCGGGCAGGTCGTAGCTCGGCAGCGTCGACGCGCGGCGGCCGGGCTTCGACTTCTCGTAGAGCAATTCCATCAGGCGCGCACCTCGTGCAGCACCTGCGCGAGCCGGTCGATGTCGGCCGGACTGCGCTTCTCCGTGACCGCGATCAGGAGCACGTCGTCCATGCCCTCGTAGTCGCGGCCGATCGCGTAGCCCGGGTGGACGCCGTGCCTGCGCGCCTCGGCGATCACGTCACGGGCGGGCCGCTTCAGGCGAACCGCGAACTCCTTGAAGGTCGTCCGGTCCGGGAACGCGAGCGGCAGCCCGAGCTGCTCCTTCGCGTAGGCGCCGAGGCTCATGCACGTCTCGCCGACCTCGCGCAGCCCCTGTGGGCCGAGCCAGGAGAGATGGACGAGCCCGGCGAGCGCGAGCAGCGTCTGGTTCGTGGTCATGTTCGAGGTCGCCTTCTCGCGGCGGATGTGCTGCTCGCGCGTCTGCAGCGTCAGCACGTAGCCTCGGTCGCCGTTCAAGTCGGTCGTCTCGCCGATGATCCGGCCGGGCAGCCGTCGCGTGTACTCCGCCTTCGAGGCGAGGAAGCCGTAATGGGGACCCGCGTAGGACTGGTAGTTGCCGGCGCCCTGCCCCTCCCCGATCGCGAGGTCGGCGCCGTAGTTCCCGGGCGCCTCGAGCACGCCGAGGGAGACGGGGTCGACGTGCGCGATCGCCAGCGCGCCGGCGTCCTTGGCGGCCGCGGCCAACTCGGGCGCGTTCTCGAGGATCCCGAAGACGTTTGGCTGCTGGAAGATCACCGCGGCAGCGTCCTCGGCCGCCTCGCGCACGGCTGCGGGGTCGGTCAGGCCGCCCTCGTGCGGCACCTCGACGACCTCGAGCCCGAACCCGACCGCGTACGTCTTCACGACCTGCCGCACCTGCGGGTTCAGCGTCTCTGCGAGCACGACCTTGGCGCGTCCGGTCGCGTGCTTCGCGACGAGGCACGCGTCCGCCGCAACCGTCGTCCCGTCGTAGCCGGACGCGTTCGAGACGTCCATCGCGGTCAGCTCGCAGATCGCCGTCTGGTACTCGAAGATCGCCTGCAGGACGCCCTGGCTCATCTCGGGCTGGTACGGCGTGTAGGCGGTCAGGAACTCGCCCCGCTGCAGCACGGCGTCGACGATCGCCGGGACGTAGTGGTCGTAGATGCCGGCGCCGAGGAACGAGAGCTCCCTCGTCGTGTCGACGTTCTTCGCCGCGAGCTCCTCCAGATGGCGGACGAGCTCCGGCTCGGAGAGCGCCGGCTCGAGGTCGAGCTCGCCCTGGAAGCGAACGCCCGCAGGAATGTCCCGGAAGAGCTCGTCGACCGACGAGACGCCGATCGCCGCGAGCATCTCCTCGCGATCGACGTCGGTGGTGGAGAGCTGGCTCACTGTCCCCGCTCCGGCACCGGCAAAGCCGGCACCTCCGCTCTCTGGATGAGCTCCGTCGAGCCTACGCTCATTGGTCAGCCAGCTGCTGCTTGTAGGCGTCGACGTCGAGCAGGGCGTCGACCTCGGAGGGGTCGGCGAGCCGGATCCGCACGAGCCAGCCCTCACCGTACGGGTCCTCGTTCACGGTCTCGGGCGCGTCGACGACCTTCTGGTTCACCTCGAGGATCTCGCCCGAGAGCGGGGCGATCACGTCCGACACCGCCTTGACCGACTCGACCTCGCCGTAGGAGGCGTCCTTCGTCGTCGAGCCGCCGTCGGCGGGCGCCTCGAAGTGCACGAGCTCGCCGAGCGCGTCCTGCGCGAACCACGTCACGCCGAGGATCGCCTCGTCGCCCTCGATCCGCGCCCAGTCGTGCTCGGCGTGGTACTTGAGCCCCTCCGGATAGTCCTCGGACGCGGCCACCTACGACTCCTCTCGCTTGTAGATCGGTTTCGGGACGACGGTCGCACGGCGCTCCTTGCCGCGGACGTCGATCTCGAGGGCGGTGCCCGGGGTCGCGGAGCCCGCCGGGACGTAGCCCATGCCGATCCCCTTGTCGAGCATCGGTGAGTGCGTCCCGGAGGTGACACGGCCGCCGCCGGCTATCGGCATCCCGGTCCGCGGCACCGCCTTCTCCTCCATCACGAACGCGACGAGCTTCTGCTCGGGCCCGGCCTCCTTGATCCGCCGCAGCTCGCCGACGCCGCTGAACTCTTTCCCGAGCGCGCACGTCCAGCCGAGCCCAGCGGAAATGGCGTCGGTGTCCGGCGTGATGTCGTTGCCGTGCAGCGGGTAGCAGACCTCGAGCCGGAGCGTGTCGCGCGCGCCGAGCCCGGCGGGCACAACGCCGCGGGCGGTGATCGCGTCCCAGAGCCGCTCGGCGTCCTCCGCCGGGCACATCAGCTCGACGCCGAGCTCCCCTGTGTAGCCGGTGCGGTTGACCATCACCTCGACGCCGTCGATCTCCCCCATCGCGTGCGTGAAAGGCTTTGCCTCGGGCAGGCCCAGCCGCTCCAGCGAGCGCGGTCCCTGCACCGCGAGCAGCGCGTACTCGTCGGAGGCGTCGCGGATCTCGGAGCCGCGGATCTCGCGCTCCTTCATCCACGCGTACGCCGCTTCGCGGTTGCCCGCGTTGACGACGACGAGGTAGTGGTGCGCGTCGATCCGGTAGGCGATCAGGTCGTCGACGATGCCGCCGCGCTCGTTCGTCAGCAGCGTGTACTGCGCCTCGCCGTCGCCGATCTTGTCGAGATCGTTCGAGAGCAGCGACTGGAGCAGCTCGTGCGCGCTCGGGCCCTCGACGTGGAACTGGCCCATGTGCGAGACGTCGAAGACGCCCGCGTCGTTGCGGACGGCCCGGTGCTCGGGAATGACGCCCTCGTACTGAACCGGCATCTCCCAGCCGGCGAAGGGAACCATCCGCGCCCCGGCTGCGACGTGGCGGGCGTGGAGCGGCGTGCGGAGGAGCGTCTGCACGCCGCGGACTGTAACGACTCCGGAAAGCACGAGGCCCCGGCGAACCGGGGCCTCGAACCGGGTCTCCTAGACCGACCGGGCAGTCGGCCAAGAGGGCATGCGGGCAGGATTCCACGCCGGCCGAAACTGAAACCTCGCCGGGCCGGATCAGTTGTCGCGCAGGAAAGACGGGATCTCGAGATCCACGTCGGAGCGCTCGGCGGGCTGCTGCTCGCCGCCGTTCGGCGTCGTCGGCTCCGGCACCTCGATCCGGCGCCGCCGGCGCTGGGCGCCGAAGCCGGTGGCGATCACGGTCACGCGCACCTCGTCGCCGAGCGAGTCGTCGATGACGGCGCCGAAGATCACGTTCGCGTTCTGGTCGGCCGCGCCGGTGACGACCTCGGCGGCCTCGTTGACCTCGAAGAGGCCGAGCTCGGTGCCGCCGGTGACGTTGAGCAGGATCCCGGTCGCGCCGTCGACCGACTGCTCGAGGAGCGGCGAAGAGACGGCGGTGCGCGCAGCCTCGGCAGCGCGGTTCTCGCCGGAGGCGACGCCGATTCCCATCAGCGCCGAGCCGGCGTCGCGCATGATCGTGCGCACGTCGGCGAAGTCGAGGTTGACGATCCCGGGCACGGTGATCAGGTCGGTGATCCCCTGCACGCCCTGGCGGAGGATGTCGTCGGCGATCCGAAACGCCTCGGTCACCGGAGTCTTCTTCTCGACCACCTGCAGCAGGCGGTCGTTCTCGATCACGATCAGCGTGTCGACCCGGTCGCGGAGGTTCTGGATCCCGACCTCGGCCTGTTCGGCGCGGCGGCGACCCTCGAACGCGAACGGCTTCGTGACCACCCCGACGGTGAGCGCCTCGAGCTCGCGGCCGAGCTCGGCGACGATCGGCGCCCCGCCGGTGCCGGTGCCGCCGCCCTCGCCGGCGGTGACGAAGATCATGTCCGCGCCCTTCAGCGCCTCCTTCAGCTCGTCGCGGCTCTCCTGCGCGGCAGCTTGTCCCACCGCGGGGTCGGCACCCGCGCCGAGGCCGCGCGTCGCGTGGGAGCCGATGTGGATCTTCACGTCCGCATCTGCCATCAAGAGCGCCTGCGCGTCCGTGTTGACGGCGATGAACTCGACGCCGCCGAGACCTGCGTCGACCATGCGGTTGACCGCGTTCGTACCGCCGCCGCCGACGCCGACGACCTTGATCACCGCGAGATAGTTGCCTGTGGAGTCTCTCATTGAAGGAGTGCCTCGATCAAGTTGTCTCGACTCGGGTCGACCTGAAGCTCGAGTAGAGCATCGGGGTGCTGACGTTCCTTTCCGCGTGCAGGGTACGTTTCCTTGTCGGTTGTGTCAATCGGAAACTCAAGGACTGGTTGAGGCCGCAGTCTCGACCTCAACCTGAGAGTTGAGACTCTCGCCCGCGACCGGCCGCTCCGGGACGCTGACGTCGAGATAGCCGGGCACGTCGCCGAGCTGCGGGAGGATGCGGCGGGCGACCTCGAGCTTGACGGCCAGGTCGGACGTGTCGCCGAGCCGCAGCTCGACCCCGGAGCGGAGCGACAGCGTCAGCTCGTCACGCCCGACGAGGACGGAGTCGACCGCCGACGGGAGCGGACGCTCGACGAGGGGGGCGACCGCCGTGACTGCGCGCTGCTGAAGCCCGCGCAAAGACTCCCCGACGCGAACGTCGACGTCGCGCTTCAGCCAGATCCGCGGCAGACCGGGGCGCGAGCCCTTGTCGAGCTCGGCGACGATCCGGCCGCCGGCCGCGGCGAGCCAGGAGGACGAGCCCTGGCGAAGCACCGCGACCGGCACCTCGGGGACGACGGCAATCTCGAGCGTGTGCGGGAAGCCCCGGTCGAAGGACGCGGCGGCGACCATCGGGACCTGTTCGGCGCGGCGGGTCAGCTCGCTCAGGTCGAGGCCGAGCAGGCTCTCCCCGAGCGCGGGCGCGAGTGCCTTGCGTACCTCGGCCGCGACCTCCGGCGAGACGCCCTCGACCGCGATCCGATCGACCGCGAACGCGGACGTCGAGCGCGCCGCGGCGTAGAGGCCGAGACCCGTGAGCAGGAGGAGGAGGGCGACGAGGAGAGAGCGGCCGGAGGGAGCGAAGCGGAACGGCTCGAGGCGATCACCCGCCGCGCCGCGCGGGAAGGAAGCAACAGCGCTTGCCGCGCGCGCTCGCGGGCGCGAGCGGTTCCGAGATCCTCTCCCTCCGGCCACGTGGCGGGTTTCGCCACCGCGGCGGCCCTTCCTACGTGACCGCTATCGGGCCGAGCAGCTGCACTTCGTGCTCGAGCTCGACGCCGAACTGCTCGCGGGCGCGCCGCCGCGCTTCGGCCATCAGCGCGAGCGCGTCGGCGGTGGTCGCGCCACCCGCGTTCTCGATGAAGTTCGCGTGCATCGGCGAGATCACCGCGCCTCCGATCGCGTGGCCCTTCAGCCCGCACGCCTCCAGCATCCTGCCGGCGCCGAGCTCGTGCTCCGGATTCTTGAAGACGCTGCCGAAGGTGCGCTTGTTCGTCGGCTGGGTCGCCTTGCGCTGCGCGATCAGGTCGGCGACCGTCGCCTTGATCTCGTCTGGCGGCCGCGGGACGAGCCGGTACTCAACCTCGGCGACGACCTGGCCGTGCCGGAGCTCCGAGTGCCGGTAGGAGAGACCCAGCTCCGGCGGCGTCAGCCAGGCATCCCCGTCGGCCGAGACGACCCGGGCGCGAACGAGGATCTCCGACCAGTCGCTGCCGTACGCGCCGGCGTTCATCCAGACACCACCTCCGGCCGTGCCGGGGATCGCGCAGGCGAACTCGAAGCCGCCGAGACCCGCCGCTCGCGCCTGATGGAGGCAGACCGCATTCGTCGCTCCACCTCCGGCGACGAGCGTTTCCCCTTCAGCCCGCACCGAAGCCAGTTCACCCGCCAGTCTGAGTACGAGCGCCTCGACGCCCTCGTCGGCGGCGAGCAGGTTCGAGCCGAGGCCGACGACAGCGACCGGGAGCTCGCGCTCCGCCGCCCAGGCGAGCCCCCACTCGAGCTCCGAGACGATGGTCGGCTTCAGGAACGCCCTGGCGGCGCCTCCCGCGCCGATCGTCGTCAGCTTTGCGAGCGGCACCCCCTCCTGGACGTTCACGAGAGCGCCTCGAGCACGAGCGGGCCGGCGTGCTCGACGTCGCCCGCGCCGATCGTGAGCACCAGGTCGCCGGGCCGAGCCCACGACGCCACGAGCTTCGCGCCGTCCTCGACCGCCGGCGTCCAGCCCGCACGCACGCCCGGGCGGAGCGCGTCGACGACGAGCTTGCCGTCGACGTTCGGGAGTGGCTGCTCGCGGGCCCTGTAGATCTCGGTCACGCAGGCGGCGTCGGCGGTCGACAGCGCGGCGCCGAGCTCGTGTGCCAGGTGACGCGTGCGCGA
>Ga0190265_10000984_pt1 | contig 18509 bp, 12 predicted proteins | sample Popmic124T_FD_133135 | JGI IMG/M metagenome (GOLD analysis project Ga0190265, IMG submission 133135) | Populus adjacent soil microbial communities from riparian zone of Indian Creek, Utah, USA - 124 T | ecosystem: Environmental > Terrestrial > Soil > Riparian zone | place: USA: Utah | collected...
CGCCGACCGCCGTCCGCACGCTGCCGATTACCACCGTCTCGACGCAGGCGAGCGCCGGATGCCCCGGCTTCAGCGTCTCGGCCACCTCGCCCCGGACGCCCGCCGCGAGGTGCCGGCGCACGCTCTCCGGCACCGCCAGGCCGGCGACCGCCGCGAGCGCCTCGGCGTAGGTCGTAGGGTCGGCGGCGAACGGGCCGGAGCCGAGGGTGGCCGGGTCGTCCCCCGGCACGTCCGAGAGGAGCAGGGCAAGGATGCGCGACGGCCGGCCGGCCGCGGCACGCAGGGCGCCGCCGCCAGCGCCGAGAGGTGCTTGCGGACGGCGTTGACCGCGGGAATCGGCAGGCCGGAGGCCAGCAGGGCCTGCTGGGTGGCGGCCAGATCCTCCAGCTCCAGCCCCGGCGCGGGGAGCTCGACGCAGGCCGAGGCGCCGCCCGACACCAGGACGAGGAGCGGCCGGCCCTCGGGCAGGCAGGCCAGCCAGCGCTCCAGGCGCTCGCCGGCCGCGAGGCTCCCGAGGTCGGCGGTGGGGTGGCCGCCGCTACCCTCCTCCCAGAGGGGGTCGAGCAGCGCCAGCGTGGAGTGGGGGCGCAGCAGCAGGCGGCGGGCCGCCGGGTCGAGCGCCGCCGGCACCTGGCGCACCCCGCGGGCGAAGGCCGAGGCCGCCTTGCCCAGGGCCACCACGGCGGCGAACCGCTCGCCGCGCCGGGCGAGCTCGTCTCGCACCAGCCGCTCGGGGTGCACCGCGGCGAGCGCAACGGCGGTCAGCCGGCGGGCGAGCTCAGGGAGGGGGTTGGCCGTCATCCCAACGGATGCCGCCCGTGAACTCCCAGCGGTGCTCCGGGAAGTAGACGCCGATCCCGCCGGTGGCGGCGGTGACGGTGAAGGTGAGGGCCCGCCGCATGTAGTCGTAGGGCGCGCCGTCGCGCGAGTGCACGGCGACGTCGGCGACATACTCGCCCGGGGCGAGGCGCAGCGCCGGGCAGGTCAGCCGCACGGTGGCCTCCCCCTCGAAGCGGCCGGGAACGAAGCCCGCGAGATCGGTGTTCGTTCCCCAGCACTCGAATCCCCGCGGCGTCGACACGGCGACGCCGAAGACGAAGTCGGTGAGCGGCTCCGCGGCCCGCGCCCGGATCTCGAACACCGCCTCCTCCCCGGTCTCCAGGTGGTAGCGCTCGGCACCCCCGGCGAGCAGCCGGACGGCGGCGATCTCCGCCTGGCGCGATCCCCAGCGCAGCTCCTCCGACCGCTCCCCGCCCTCCTCGCGCTGGAGCTTGGCCGCGTGGTGGGCCTCGCCCTCCTGCTCGGCCACCTCCTGGCGGTAGGCGTCGATCACCCGCCGCGGCTCGCCCACCAGCCGCTGACGGCCGTTGTCGATCCACAGCAGGCGGTCACAGAGCCCCTCGACGAGGTCGAGCGAGTGGCTGACCAGGAGTAGCGTCCGGCCGGAGGCGAGGAACTCCTCGATGCGCCGCACGCAGCGGTGGGAGAAGGCCTCGTCGCCCACGGCCAGCACCTCGTCGACCAGCAGCACGTCGGGGTCGGTGTGGACCGCCACGGCGAACCCCAAGCGGACGTACATGCCGGAGGAGTAGTTCTTGACCGGCTCCTCCATGAAGTCGGCAAGGCCGGAGAACTCGACGATCTCCTCGTAGCGGCGGTCGATCTGCCGCCGCGTGAGGCCGAGCACGGCGCCGTTGATGTAGACGTTCTCGCGGCCCGAGATCTCGGGGTGGAAGCCGGCTCCCAGCTCGATCAGCGCCGCCACCCGGCCGTCGACGACGATCCTCCCGGCGCTCGGCTTCAGCATCCCCGCGACCAGCTTGAGCAGGGTCGACTTGCCCGATCCGTTGCCGCCGATCACCCCGAAGGCCTCGCCGCGCGCCACGGTGAAGTCGATGCCTTCGAGGGCGGCGATCGACTCCTCGCGCGACAAGCCGCGCGTGAGGCTGCCGCGCAACAGGGCGCTTTTGAGGGTGCGCAGCCGGTCGCCGGGCAGGGTGCGGCGGTAGAGCTTGGAGAGCCCCTCGACCCGGATGGCGTCGCCCGCGGGGGGCGCCGCCGCCTCGGGGACCGCAGAGGTCGCGGACGGCGGCTCGCTCATGCGGCCTCCACCAGAGTCTCCCGCAGGCGCTCGAAGATGCCCGCTCCGAGCGCCCAGGAGACCAGGCTGACGAGCGCCATCTGCAGCCACAGGGTGGGCTCGGGGAAGCGGCCCACGAACAGCGCCTCCTGGTAGGCCAGGATGAACGGGGTGAACGGGTTCAACCGCACCAGCCACCAGACCGGCCGCAGGTGGGCGATCGAGGCGAGCGGATAGAGGATGGGGGTCAGGAAGAAGAGGAAGGTGAGGAGGTTCGCGAGCAGGTCGCGGACGTCCTTGAAGTGGACCGTGAGCGCCGAGGCCCCGAGAGCCAGGCCGGCCACCATGGGGAGGTGAAGGAGGATGATGGCCGGCACGGCCAGCGCTCCGATGCCCCCCACCTTCTCGCCCAGCACCCGCCCGGTGACGATGGCGACCGCCACGATCGGCATGGCGAACAATAGGTGGACCAGGTTCGAGAGGACGGTGACCATGGGCAACAGCTCGGCCGGGAAGACCGCCTTCCTGATCAGCCCGGAGTTGGCGATGAGCGACATCGAGCCTTCGAGCGCCGAGGTCGAGACCCAGATCCAGGCAAACAGGCCGCTCACCACGAACAGGGCGTACGGCTCGGCCCCTTCGGCCCGCGGCTTGAACACCACGCTGAAGACGAAGGTGTAGACCGCGAGGAGCAGCAGCGGGTTGGCGAGCGACCAGAGGAACCCGAGCACCGAGCCGCGGTAGCGCGCCTTGAGCTCGCGCGAGGTGAGCGTCGCGAGCAGACCGCGGAAGCGGAAGATCTGGAAGGCGACCCGGAACATGCCGCGGGGAATCTATCATCCTGCCCCGCCTCCTCCGAGGTAGACTGCCGCCAATGGCGGATTGGAGCCCGGTGGACCTGCTGCCCGGCCTGTGGACCGGGGTGCTGGCGGCTCTCCTCGCGGCGGCTCTGGGGCGCTGGTACGACCGGGTGCCGGGGCGGGTGCTGGCGGTCTTCGCGCTCGTCCTCGCCGCCCTCTTCGGCGAGGTGCTCTTCGCCGGCAGGATCCTGTTGCCGCTCGACAACCTGCGGGGCCGCGTGCCGTTCCAGGACCTGGCTCCCACCGAGCCGCACGGCAACGTCCTTCAGGGCGACCTGATCGAGCTCGTCGGCCCCTCCCAGGTGGCGGTGCGGGAGGCCTGGGACCTCGGCCGCTGGCCGCTGTGGAACCCGCTCGTCGGAGGGGGCATGCCGCTCCTCGCCGACCCCCAGTCCCAGGCGCTCCAGCCGCTCGTCCTGTTGGGATACCCCCTGCCGTGGCTGCGTGCCGCCGGGGTGACCGCCGCGCTGCGGGTGCTCGTCGCCCTGGTCTTCACCTTCCTCTGGCTGCGCCGCCAGGAGGTGGGGGAGGGCCCGGCGCTCGCCGGCGCCCTGGCCTACGGGCTGGGGGGCTTCCTGATGCTCTGGCTGGGCTGGCCGATCGCCAACTCGGCGGCCCTCCTGCCGCTCCTGCTCTACGCCGTGGCGCGAATCTCCTGCCACGGTGGCCACGGCGGCCGGCGAGACTCGCTGCTCCTGGCCCTGGGGGCGCTCGCCCTGCTCCTCGGCGGGCACCCCGAGACGCTGGTCTACGCCCTGGGGCTCGGCTTTCTTTTCCTCCTGGACCGAGCCCGCCGCCTGACTCCAGGCGAGCGCCTGCGGCCGTTGCGCGACGCGGCGTTGGCCTTCCTGCTCGCCGGCACCGTGGCCGCCCCCGCGCTTCTGCCGGGCCTGGAGCTCCTGCCGAACAGCCTGCGCGCCGCCCGCCTCGTCGAGCCGGCCCCGGAAACGCATGGCCTGGCCGAGCGCCTGCTGCCCCTCGCGGCGCCCAACGCCTACGGCAACAGCCGCTACATCCATTACTGGGGACGGATGAACTCGAACGAGGACGCGAGCGGTTTCGTGGGCACCGCGACGCTCCTCGCCGCGCTCCTCTCGGTAGGGGCGCGCCGCAAGCTGCCGCAGGAGTGGCTGAGCCTGGGGGTCGCCATCCTCTGCCTGCTGGCGCTGGCGTTCCCGCCCGGCCTCCCGCTCGCCGGACGCCGCCTGTTGCTGCCGCTCTCGCTCTGCCTGGTCCACCTTGCCGCCTGCACCCTGGAGCGCTTCCGCCGCGGCGAGGCGCGGCGCTGGCCGGTCGTCCTGGTCGCTGCGGGGCTCGCGGGCCTGCTCGCCTGGGCCTACCTCACCCACCCGGATCCGGCGGACCCCGCCCGGCTGGAGGTTCTGCGCCTCGGCTGGCTGCGCTGGCAGGCGCGCTTCCTGGGCCTCGCCGTCCTGCTGCTGCTGGCGGCGGCCACCTGGAAGCGCTGGCGGGGTCTGGCGGTGGCGGCCCTGGCGTTGCCGATCGCGGCCGAGCTGATCCTCGCGCACGGGCCGGTGAACCCGCCCATGCCCCGGCGCCTGGCGTTCCCGGACAACGAGCCCATCCGCTTCCTGCGGCTCCACCTGCAGATCGGCCGCACCGACGGGCCGGGGCACCGCATGGCGGCCCTCGGCCGGGACTTTCCACCCAACCAGCCGTCCCTCTACGGCTTCCCCGATGCCCGGGTCTACAACCCGATGGCGCCGGCGGACTACTTCGCCTACCTGGACCCCATCCTGGCCGGCTGGTCGGGCGAGGCCCCCGAGCTCGGCAACCCGGGCCACCCCCTCTACGCCCGCCTGGGGGTGCGCTACCTCTTGACCGCTCCGGGCCGGCGCCTGCCGCCGCCGCTCACCCGCGTGCTCGCCGATCCGGCCGGCTGGGTCTGGGAGATCCCCCAGCCGCGCCCGCGGCTCTTTCCCTTCCCCCCGGCGAGGGGCGCGCGGCTGCGCATCCCCCGCCTCGAAGCGCAGTGGATCACCTCGCGGGTCCATCCGAAGCCCGGGCAGGGCCTGCGCTCCAATCTCTACCAGGACGGCGGCTGGCGCCTGCTGGCCGACGGCGTCCGCCGGCCCACGACGCGCGAGGACGGCCCCTTCCTCTCCGCCGACCTGCCGGCGGGCGAGTCGCGGCTCGACCTGCTCTACCGGCCGGGCTCGTTCCTGTGGGGGTGCCTGATCGCCGCGGCGGGCCTCGCCGCGGGAGCAGCCTGGCTGACGCCGCGGCCTACAGTCCCAGCGCGGCGGCTTCCTTCTGAAGAGCCGCGATGACGTTCTCGACGTGCTCGTCGAGCGGCAGGCCGATCTCCTCGGCGCCGTTGTAGACGTCCTCGCGGTGGACGCCGCGGGCGAAGGCCTTCTCCTTGAGGCGCTTCTTCACCGAGGCGAGGTCGACGTCGGCCAGCGCCTTGCTGGGCTTGATGAGGGCCACGGCGGTGACGAAGCCGGCCAGCTCGTCGCTCGCGTAGAGGGCCTTGGCGAGGCGGGTCTCGCGCGGCACCCCAGTGTAGGGGGCATGCCCCAGGATGGCCGTCCGCATCACTTCCGGGTAGCCCTGGGCGGCGAGGATCTCGACGCCGCGGTAGGGGTGGTCGGCCGGGTCGGGCCAGCGCTCGTAGTCGAAGTCGTGGAGGAGCCCGGTCAGCCCCCACAGCTCCTCGTCCTCGCCGAAACGGCGGGCGTAGTGGCGCATCGCGGCCTCTACAGCCAGGGCGTGCTTGCGCAGACCTTCCTTCTCGGTGTACTGGCAGAGGAGCTGCCAAGCCTCGTCGCGGGTGGGGAGTGGTTCGGACATGGCGCGTAAATTAACAGAACTGGCTAGAATGGGGCCATGGCCGAGACCCGCAAGCTGAACGTCCGCTGCCCCGACTGCGAATCCGAGCTGGTGATCGACGCCGCCACGGGCGAGATCCTCTCCCACCGCCGCGCCAAGCAGCCGCTCGCCGGGGGCAAGGACTTCGACTCCCTGCTGAGGGGCCTGGACGAGGACAAGGCCAAGGCGGAGGACACCTTCCAGCGCGAGGTCGCCGCCTTGAAAGACCGCGACCGGCTGCTCGAAGAGAAGTTCCGCGAGGCCCTGCGCCGCGCCGAGGAGGACCCCGACCAGGGGCCGCCCCCCCGGCCGTTCGACCTGGACTAGCGCCATCCTTGGCCGGACCGGCCAGGCATGGTACGCTCTTTGCCGGTCCTTCGGTCCGCCCCCCACCGCTGTGGCCATGCCCACTCGCGCCGCTCGCAAAGGAACCCGAATATCATTTTTGCAGGACGAATGACCGAAAAGGAGTAGCCATTGAGTCCATGGTGGATGAGGCCGACCGCAGAGGGCCTTGAAGAAGAAGAGAAACGCGAGAAGCAGAGGCAGGCAGGCCGCGATCCCGAGCCGACCGCCGCTCCCTCCCAGTCCTTCCCGGAACCCCCTCCCCTAGCGGAGTCCCTGAACGAGCCGACGGCCGAGACCGAGCCCCAGCCCGACTGGATCGTGGAACCCGCCGAAGCGCCCGAGGCCCCCATCTTCGCGACGGTGGAGCCCGACCTGACCATCCCGCAGCCCCAGGTCCTCGAAGAGCCCCACGCCGAGCTTCATGACAGGGAGGCCGAGGAGGAGGTCTACGCCGAGGCCTACCGGGAGTCGGAGTCCGACGACGACGAGGCCTTCGACGCCGCCGGCGGACCGCAAGCCGGAGCCGAGCTGGAAGGCAAGGAAGGGGACAAGGAAGAGGACGCCAAGGCCGAGAGCCGGAAGCGGCGTTCGCGCGGCCGTCGCGGCGGCCGCCGCAAGGCCAACGGCAAACCCGCCGGCGCCCTGGCGGACTCCGCCGACGACGATGAGGACGACGAGCCGTTTCACGACGAGCCGGCCTTCGAGGAGCTGCCTCCTCCCCCGCGGCCCGAGCCGGTAGCCCGCCACGAGGCGGCCCGGCACGAGCCGGCCCGCCGTGCTCAGACGCCGGCCCCCGTGCCGCAGCGCCACGCTCCCGCGCCGGTCGCACCTTTCCAGCGTGCCGGCCGCTCCAGCGAGAGCTACGTGATCTCCCAGAGCGACCTGGACACCATGAGCCGGGAGATCATCATCTCCGTCCCGGACCGCAGGCCGGCCAGCGACGAGCGCAAGATCGCCCTGTTCTGCGACCTGGAGAACATCGCTCTCGGCGTCCGCGACTCGGAGATCAGCAAGTTCGACATCGACCTGGTCCTCGAGCGCCTGCTCGAGAAGGGCAAGATCATCGTCAAGAAGGCCTACGCCGACTGGGAGCGCTACAGCGACTACAAGCGCCCCTTCCACGAGGCCGCCATCGAGCTGATCGACATCCCGCAGAAGTTCTACTCGGGCAAGAACAGCGCCGACATCAAGATGGTCGTCGACGCCATGGACCTCTCCTACTCCAAGGAGCACCTGGACACCTTCGTGCTCCTCTCCGGGGACAGCGACTTCTCGCCGCTGGTCTCCAAGCTCAAGGAGAACAACAAGTACGTCATCGGCATCGGCGTCAAGAACTCGTCCTCGAACCTATTGGTCGACAACTGCGACGAGTTCATCTACTACGAGGACGTCTGGCGCGACGCCCAGGCCGGCCCCAAGCTCGACGGCCTCAACAAGAAAACGGCCGAGGCGTTCAGCCTGATGGTCGACTCCATCCAGGCGCTGCTGCGCGAGAACAAGGACGTGCTCTGGGGCTCGATGATCAAGCAGACCATGCAGCGCAAGAAGCCCTCCTTCAACGAGGGCTACTACGGCTACAGCACCTTCTCGGAGCTGCTGGAGGACGCCGAGCGCAAGAGCATCATCAAGCTGAAGAAGGACCAGCGCTCCGGCACCTACATCGTGACCGGCTTCGCCAAGAGCGAGGGCGTCCCCACCCCCGGGCGGCGCTGAGCGGATCGACCCGCGGTATACAAGCGGTGGGCGGCGGCGGTCAGCGACCGGCGCCGCCCACCGGATCCTCCAGCAGCTCCACCCCTGAAGCGGCGGGCGACAGGGCGACCGCCCGCGGCAGGTGGCGCCCCTCCACCCAGACGATCCGCTGCTCCTCGAGCAACCCCTGCAGCCGTTCGACCGCCTGGTAGAGCTTGCGCAGGGAGGAGACGTCCTCGACCTGGCCCCAGGCCTCTGCCGCGGGAGATTTGGCGCCTTCGAGGCTCCAGACGAGGAGCGGCACCCGGATCGACTCCAGGTAGCGCCGTACGGCTGCCGCGTCGTAGCGGCTGGCGTCCGCGGCGCTGCCGTCCAGCAACAGCACCACGGCCCGGCGGCGGTTGCCGGTCAACGCCTGCAACCCGGCCACGGCCACCGCGTCGGCGATGCGCCGCTCCGGGCTGCCGGGAAAGTCGACCCGGGAGAGCAGGAAGGCGACACCGCCGTCCTTGGCCGTGAAGCCCCGCGACATGTCGAACAGCTCGGAGGGAACGCCCGTCCCCTGGTACGAACGGGCGCCGATCGACAGGAAGCGCACCTCGTCCTCCTTGCCGAGCTTCATCTCGTAACGCAGATCGGTCTGCAACTGGAAGCGCATCTCGCGCGGCGCCCACCGCTTCTTGCCGAGGTCCAGCTTGTCGTAGACCTCGGAGGCGCCCGGCACGCGCAGGACGACGACCAGGGCCGGCTCCTCCTCCTCGACCGCGGCGACCGACAGCGGCTGCCCGCCGGCGGTGAACCAACCTTCCAGCCGCTCGGGCGGCGGCATCTTCGCCCGTTTGCGCTGGCGCACCGGCACGGCGGTCAGCTCGGTCGACACCTCGCTCCCCCAGGCGCCGCCGAAGACCACGTCGCGGCGCGCCGAGACCGTGGGGGAGAACACGAGCTCGGCCGTGAGGACGTGGGCGACCTCGGGGTCGTGCGCGGGGAGCGCCGCTCGCCCCGCGGCGTCGACCGCGAGCTCCCGGCCGTCGAAGGTGAGGGTGATCGCGGCGGGCTCCGCCCCGGTGAGGCTCTGCCAGGTGAGCCGCGCCGCCGTGGGGCGCCCCTCCGGATCCCGCTCGATCAAGAGGCCGACCTCGGCCGGCGGGCGGGGGAGGTTCACCCACTGCACGGCCCGGGCGACCTCGTTGCCCTCGGCGTCCAGGGCGCGCGCAACCATCTCGTGCGGCGAAAGACCGGGGCCGAAGTCGACCTGGGTCTTCCATGGAGGCCCGGCGATCCGCGCCGCCGGAGCGCCGTCGAGCACCACCTCGACCGCCGCGACCGGTCCGCTGACGGTGACCTCGATCGGGTAGAGGCCCGAGGTGAGCCCGAGGAGGAGGGTCACGAAGGCGATCTGCATGCCTGGGATTATAGAGCTGAAGAAAAAAGAGAGCCGGCGAGGTGGTGCGCCCACCCGCCGGCTCGGGAACAAAGAGCCTTCATTCCATGAAAATCATTCCACCCGGAACAGTCCCCAGACTCCGTCGTCGAGCAGCCAGCCGGCGTAGTCGCGGTAGAGGAAGTCGCCCATCACGCCGAACTTGCCGCCGGCCCCGTGCTTCAGGACGGCCTCGTGGTGGCTGCCCGGGCCGTGGCCGCCACGGGTGCCCATCCACTCGGAGGCGGCGTTGGTGCCGATGCGCGTGGAGCTCGACACGTAGGGCAGCTCCTCCCAGACGTGACCGTGCAGGTCGAAGACGTGGCCCTGGTTGTGGCCCTCCGGCATGAGCAGGCGGAACCGCGCGGCCTCCCCGGACTTGGCGACGAAGAGCGGCGTCTCAGGAGGACCGCCGATGAAGGAGTTGGACAGCGACAGATGGAAGGTCTTGATCTTCCGCGTCTCCTCGCCCGGGGTGTCCGGCGCGTGGCCGAAGCGGAACCAGAGAGGATCGGTGCGGTAGTTGAGCGCCTTCTGGGCCGACTCGCCGGGGTCCAGGTTCTCAGACAGGCTCTCGACCGGGGCGCCGTCCTCCCAGCGCAGGTTGACGTTGTCCTGGAAGAGGAGAACGAACTCCCGGAACTGCTCGCTCGGAGTGGTCACGACCGCCGAGGCGCGGGTCGTGCGTGCCACGGTACCGAGCAGGGGGTGCGGCTCGATGTTGGTGTGCAGGGTCCAGGTCGAGCCCGGAGGCTCGATGAGGAGGGCCCCGATGGCGCCCTTGTTGGCGTGCTTGATCGGGTCGGACGAGGTGAGGTTGGTCGAGCCGAACTCGATCGGCGTCGCCACGTTGGTCGCCGGGTTGTAGTCGCCGGCATACCAGAAGTAGGTGATCCTCTCCGTGGGCGCCACGGTCTGCTTGCCGAAGACACCCGGGTTGATGCCGACGTTGGCGCCGTCGCCGTTCCTGATGTCCAGGGCGACGAGCTGCGGGTGGAGGCCCACCTCGAGCGACGGCCTGAGGTCGTTGGCGTTGAAGCCCTCGAAGAGCATGGTGAGGCTGTTCCAGCCGTCCTGGTCCTGGTAGGTCTTGGGGATGTCGTTGTAGAGCGTCACCGCGATGCAATCTCCGGCGTTGGCGCGCAGGATGAGCGGCTCGCGCCGGACGTCCTGCTTCAAACGCGGCCGGCCCGAGCTGTAGTCCAGGTCGCTGGTGTAGACGAACATTATGGCCGTCGGATCGTGGAGAGGGCCGGAGCGGGTGGAGGGCTCCCCTGGCTCGGTCGGCCAGGTGGTGACCGCCGTCGTTCGGCGGTTGTAGATGAGCCCGGGAACCGGCTCGCCGTCGTTCTGCAGGACCTCGGCGGCCGAGACCGCCGTGATGCCGTACCGGCGGATCGATTCGATCGTGGGCACGCTCGACTTGGGGCACGCGATGCGCACCCTGCCGAACCTGTCCAGGATGCCCCCGTCCTCGTCCACGGTCTCCCCGGCCTTCCCGGCGCTCGCCGAGGCGGTGTTCCTGCCGATGACGACGCCCAGCTCCTCGGCGAACTCCCGGGAGAGAGTCGCGAAGGTCTCAGTGGGCACCTCGTCGGTGCGGGCGTCCGGGTTCTGCCGGTCGAGCACCTGGAGAGAGTCGGCGCTCTCGAGGCGCGGGCCGCGGTAGACGCGCAGCAGGCCCCAGAGGCCATCCCACTGGAACTCGGCGGCCGTCGAAGGCTTGTAGAGGAAGTCGGCCTCCTGGCCAAGGACGAGGCTGGGCACGCGGGGAATCTCGAAGTCGAACCACTCGGAGAGGCCCATGTGCTGCGAGTTGCGCCAGCCGGAATTCGCCCAGTCGGGCTCGAAGAGCCACTTGATGCCGTGGCTCGAGAAGACGTGCTCCTCCTCGTGCGCCCCCACCAGCGTGCGCACCACGACGCGGTCCCCCTCATAGGCCCGGATGAGCGGGGTGAACGGGTCGCCCGGCCGCAGGTCCCGGGTCAGCTGCGGGTAGGTCACCTCGCTCAAGAACGGCGCATAGGGCAGGACGTTGAACTCCGGGTCGAGGCGGTCGGTCCGCGTCTCGTAGGCGAAGGAGAGATCGCCGGGGAGGCCCGGCGCCTGCGAGTTCGAGCTGGGATCGCGGACGCGCATCGCGATCGGCTCGTTGCGGTAGTTGAGGACGCCCATGCCGGGGTCGTCCGCGGAGACCGCTTCCGGGCAGGGCGGCAGGAAGGGCGCGAAGTAGGCCGGATGGTCGACGTCGTCCGTGTTGACCGGGCAGACGTCCGGCTTCCGGTAGAGGTCGTGCGGCCCCACCTCCCGCCGGCCGGGCGGATTGACGGCGCGCGCCGGATCTGAAAAGCCGATGCCGCCCTGGGAGATCGGCCGCGTGTCCGGGCAGAGAGGGCCGCCCGGCCCGTAGGTGACCTGGAAGTCGGCGAACTCGAGAAGGAACTCGCGGAACTGCTCACCCGTCGACTCGTTGGTGATCACCGCCTGCCAGGAGGTCGGTCCGCCGTCGCCGCGGCCGTCGCCCAGGAGTTGCCCCGTCTCGCTCTGCTTCCAGTTGGTGTTGGCCTTCTCGATGATCAGGCCGCCGTAGAGGCCGGCCTGCTGGTGGGTCGAAGGCCCGAAGTGGTCGTGGGTGAAGACGGTGCGCAGGGTGCGGTCACCCCCGTTGGCGTTGATCAGCACCGGGTCGGCCCACCAGCGCTGAACGGTCGTCTGGGCGCCCAGAAGCTCGGGGACCTCGTCGCAGTCCGGGTTGTAGTCGCCGATGGGCAGGCTCATCCGGACCGGCGACGGGCAATTCCGCGAGGCCTTCCTGAAATTGCACGGCCCGGTCTCCGGCTCTTCGCAGGTGCCGAGCCCGCGGCGGATGGCGCAGAGCCGCTCGACCACTTCCTCGGGAGAGAAGGTGCCGTCCTCGTAGTTGAAGCCGTTGCCGCCGCCGTCCGAGGCGAGCACGTCGAACTTCACCAGGTGGATGTGCTGGCCCAGGATGTCGGTCGGCGTGCGCACCTGGAAGTCGTCCAGGTGCCACTCGTTGGGCACCAGGTTGGTGACCTGGAACTCGATGCACTCGCCGCTCTTGGCGCGGATGAAGAACGGCTCCGGAGGCCGGGTGCCGGCGAGCGTCGCGGGGATGTCTTCGAGCAGGGTGATCAGGCGCTGCTGGGGATTGTGCCAGCCGCCCTTGTTGAACACCACGTCCATCTGAATCTCGGCCGCCTTGTAGACGCGCAGCGGCGCTCCGGGCGGGCAGGGGTCGGCGTACGGCGCGCCCCGCACCCTCCCGTTGGCGTTGACCTCGAAGCTGGCGTTCACACCCTCCGGGGTCTTCGTCGGGTGGGAGCCCGCGGCGTGAAAGGTCATGGCCAGGTCCTCGATCGGCGTGCCCGCCTCGGGGATCCAGTTGACGGCCAGGGTCGTCAGATCCTTATGGAAGTCGTGGCGGGTCTCCGCGTGGACGGCGGTGCCGTCGACCACCACGTGGCGCGAGAGGCCGCCGTCGGCCAGCGTGTCGAGCGGCGGATGCGGCGGGCGGTGGCCGGCGACGGCGGGCACCCAGAAGGGGAAGCCGGGGTTCCAGCGCTCCTGGCCGGCGGCCCGGCGCGCCTGGAGAACGGCGACGGGCTCGGTCTGCGGCTGGCCGGCGACCACCCAGGCACCGGCAGGCAGTGGCGCCATGGGCAGTGTCGGCATCGGCACGACGCCTGGAATCGGCGTTCCCACGGCGATCTCGCCGTCGGGCAGGGCACGCGAGTTGGCCGCGGGCCGACCCGTGGAATCGAGCTTGGTGCCCAGCTCCAGCACGTCGTGAACGCGCCAGAGGCTCCACATCCCTTGCGCGAAGTGGGGGTAGAAGTGGCAGTGGAAGATCGAATCGCCCACCGTCTTGTTGCGGTTGCCGCTTCCCCCGTAGGCGATCTCGTAGGTGAACCCCGCCCCGGGTCCGATCGCCTGGCTGTCGCGATAGGAGGAGAGGTCGGAGCGCGGCGTGTGCAGCCACTGATGGGCGTGCAGGTGGAAGATGTGGTGGTCCTCGGTGCCCGCGTGGAGGTTGCGGAACTTGACGTTGTCGTTCAGATAGCTGTGGTAGACGTTCGACGGATCTTCGGGGAAGAAGGCCTTGGTGGCCTTGGGACCCGTCGTCGGCGAACAGTTGACGCCGCTCTTCAAGTCCGAGAGCCTGGTTTCGTAGCCGGGCTCCTTGTCCACCTCGTTGGGCTTGGTGGTGCTGACCATGCAAGGGGCGTTGGCCGGCACGTCGACGACCATCGCGGGGTCTCCCACCACCCAGGAGGCGAGGAAGAACTCTTCGTACTTGCACTCGACGCAGTCCCACACGGGCCCGACGCCCAGCCGGTTGGCCAGCACCTCGGCGCCGGCGCCGCCGGTGCCGTAGTTGATGGCGAAGCTGTCGCTCACGCCGTGGAGGGTGTGCTGCAGCTCGTACTCGTAGAACTGCGAGAACGCCTGCACGGCGCCGATCTGGTCGTGGAAGATGATCGTGAACTCGCGGAAGGGCTCCTGGCGGCCCGGATAGATCGCCGTCGACGGCTGGGCGATGCCGCCGGAGACGACCGCGGTCAGGTCGCTGTGGACGATCTGGTTGCCGTCCAGCATCTGGAGGATCGGCAGCCCCGAGTAGGGGCCGCTCGTGTAGCGCGCGCCATAGTTGATCTGGGGATAACCGTCCACGGTGCCGCTCAGGGTCGTCGCCGCGGCGAGGTCGGCCTCGGTGACTTGGCTGCGGTACCAGGTCGAGCCCCGGGGCTCGACGTTCAAGGCCCCGAAGAGGCCCGCCGAGATGCTGCCGCCATCTCCCTCGCCGCCGGCGATGGCGCCCATGCTGTGGATCATGAAGGCCCCCTCCCGCTCGCCGTAGACACGGTAGACCGCCGAGCCTCCGGGGTTGACCACGCTCGACGTGTTCGCTCCCACGAACGAGCCGTCGGAGGCCATCGAGCCGAGCTCCATGCCGACGATGTGGAGCGAGGCCGCCCGCGTGCTCGGCGCCTCCTCGTCCACCCGGCGCTGGGACGACACGTCGGGATCCGCCAGAAGGTTCTGGAACCGGACCTCCAGGCAGTCCCCCTCGTTCATCCGCAGCACCAGCGGACGCGGGCGCTTGTCGCGGCGCAGCATCACGCGGCCGGCCTGGAGCGGCGTGTCGCTCGGCGGCAGGCCGTTGGCGTCGCCGAGGCTCACCACGTCGCGCCGCAGGGCGTACATCATCCCCTGGGGCTCGACCGCGCCGTAGCGGTTCCAGAAATAGGGCTGGTCGATCGCCACCACGTCGGCGACGAGCGTACGCAAGCATTGAGCGTCGGCGGCGAGCGGCAGGCCGACCAGCGCCAGGGCCGTCGCCAGCCACGGCAACAGGAATCCTCGATCACGAGACCACTTCACAGCCATACCATCCCTCCTCGTCCAGAGAAGCTGGACCTGTCACCATCGCGCGCGGCGCGGAGCCGCGGCGAACAATGGAGAACCGCAAACGAACCCCTGGTGTGATGACCCGAAAGTGGATGGAGCTTAGGAGAGGCGGGCTTACAGGACCATTACAGCTATTCGACTTCGAGCCAGCCGCCGACCGGCACGAAACGGTCGGCGGCGAGATCGACCCGCATGACGTAGGCGCCCCGCGCGCCCAGGCGGCGGCTGGGGCCATAGGTGACCGGCGGCGCGAAGCCGGTCGAGACGCTGCGCAGGGTCTCCAGGTGGTCGACCAGCCTCTCCCGGCTGACGTCGCGCCCGGCCCGCTTCAGGGCCTCGATCAGGATCTCGGCGGAGGCCAGGGCCGAGAGCTGGGCCGAGACGTGCTCTTTGGGCAGCTTGTGGGCGGCGGCCAGGTCGCGGTAGGCGGAGGACGGGCCGACGGGCAGGGTGGGGAGGGAGACGAAGATGCGCCCCTCGAAGGCGGCGGGGGCGTCGAAGAGGGAGGCGTCGGCGGCGGTGCCTGTCGCGAGCAGCCGCGGAGCCCAGCCGAGCTGGTTGGCGGCGGCGAGGAAGGCCTTGGCCTCCGACCCCGAGCCGAGGAAGAAGACCGGGTCCGCCTTCGCCTCGGCCAGGCGGGCGAGGTCCTTGGACCCAAAGCCCTGCCGGTTGTAGCGCAGCGTCGTGGACCGCGGCCGGCCTGCCGCGGCGGCCGCGGCAGGCGAGCCAGGCGGAGAGACCGCGGCGAGCGCCTTCTCCACCGCCTGCACCGGGCCGTTCAAGGCCGCCTCGGCGGGGGCCAGAATGGCGGCCTGCGCCGCCGGCCCGTCGAGGCTCCGGGCGAAGCGCACCAGGGCCTCGCCCTGCGCCTCGATCCCCGGCAGCAGGTAGAAGACGTAGCGGTTGAGGGGGAATCCCTCCTTGGGATAGAGGGTGAACGGGCCGACCAGCGGGATCTCCTTCTCCTGGAAGAGAGAGGCGAGCTGGGTGTCGGCGCCGAAGAAGAAGGCTCCCACCCCGGCGAAGACCTGCTCGCGCTCCAGGAAGTCCGCCGCCCAGGCCTTCCTCTGCTCGGGCGGCCCGGGCGCCTCCAGGAAGCGGGGCTCGAGGCGCCGGCCGTAGATGCCGCCGCCCTCGTTGACCGCCTCGAAGCGGGCGGCGAGAGCGGCGCGGACCGCCTGCCCCATGCCGCTCAACTGCCCGGCGGGAGGCAGGAGGACGCCGATCGTCAGGCCGGTGTCGCTCACCCCGGGCGCGGCCTCGCGGCCCAGCACCTTCAGGTAGGCGACGAGATCCTCCATGTCCTCCCGGCTCATCTGGAAGCGGGGCATCACGGCGTGCAGCTTGTTGCCCGCCGGGTCCATGCCCATGGCGATGGCCCGCTTCAGGCTGCGTTCGTCGTAGGCCGGGTGCTTGCGCCCGCTCGCGTGGGTGATGCCGTAGGGCTTGGTGAGGTTGTCCCAGGTGAGGTCCGTCGGGACGACGCCCCCCTCGGGCTTGCCGCGGCCGTCCCGGCCGTGGCAACTGGCGCAGGGCACCGTGGTCGCCGGCACCTCGACGCTCAGGTCGCTCATCAGGGCCGTGATCTTGCCGCCCGCGGGAGAGGCGCCCTCGACGTAGATCTTGCGCCCGCGCTCCACCTGCTTTCTGGCCTCCTCCGGGATAGGCGGGGCTGCCGGCCGCGCCAGGGCCGGCACGAGGAGGACCGCGAGGAGCGGGAGCAAGCGGAGAGGGCGCCGCATCTATCCCTTGTCGTTCAGCACGCTGTCGACGATCGGGAACAGCTCCTCGGGCTTGGCCAGACCGAAGGCCTTCTTCCACAGGCCGGTCGGCTCGTTGCCGATGATGAAGAGGTTCTGGTGCGCCTCCCGGTTCTCGACGTACTGGCCGAGCTTCTTGAGCGCAGCGTCCACGTTCTCCTTCGAGCCGGTCAGGAAGTACCAGCCCGGCCGCGCCTTGAAGCGCGCCGCGTACTCCTTGAGCTTGGCGGGCGTGTCGTTGACCGGGTCGACGGAGAAGGAGAGCAGCAGCACGTCCTTGCCCAGGCGGTCGCCGACGTGGTCCTGGATCTTGGCGAACGTTCCGCTCAACACCGGGCAGACCCCCGTGCAGCTCGTGAACATGACGTCGATCACCACGGACTTGCCCTTCAGCAGGTCGCTGTAGAGGCGCACCTGCCGGCCGTCCTGGTCGACCAGCGGGATGTCGCCGAAGTACTTGGCGGCGCCCGAGCCGGGACCGGTCGGCGCGGCCGGGGCCGGAGCGGGCGCAGGTGCCGGCGCTGGTACCGGCGCTGGTACCGGATGACCGTGGCCGGCGTGGGGGTCCGGGGCCTGCGCCGGCGCCGAGGCCGCCAGCAGCGTCAAGGCCGCCATCCATCCAAACGTTCTCTTCATGGGCGGGACTCCTTCGTGGCGCCGGCCGCCGGAGCGGCTGCCAGGCCGTCGATCAGCTCGGCCAGCTTGGCCGGGGACGCCAGGCCGTAGGCCCGCGTCCACTGGTGCCGGGCGTCGTTGCCCAAGAGCACCAGGGGCGAATGGTCGTTGATGTCGGGCGTGTAGACGCCCAGGGCCTTCAAAAGCCGGGTGACCTCGGCGCGGTCGCCGGTGACCAGCGTCCAGCCGGGGCCGGCGCCGAACTTCTGCGCCCAGGCCTTCATGCGCTCGGGAGTGTCGGTCGAGGGGTCGACGGAGACCGAGATCAGGTGCACGTCGCGGCCGGCGCGGGCGCCGAGCTGCTTCTGCAGGCTGGCGAAGTTCGCCCCCATCGGCGGACAGATGGTGGTGCAGGTGGTGAAGACGAAGTTGACGGCCACCACCCGGTCCTTGACCAGGTCGCTGTAGAAGCGGACCGGCTTGCCCTCCTGGTCGAGCACGGTCACGTCGGGGATGGTGAGCCCGCTCACCGCCTCGATCTCGGGCTTGGCCGGAGCCGGGGCGGGTTGGTGATGGTGATGCTCGTGCTCCTGGGCTCGTGCCAACAGGGGTCCGGCAAGGAGCAGGGCGAAAGCTGGGATCAGGATTCGGCTCATGGCGTCAAGCTCCTACTTCAGTGCCGCCGGCGCCGGCTTGGCTTCCGCGGTCAACACCAGGAACGGTGATTTCTGGAACGGCATTCCGGCCGAGGCGACCTCCAGGAAGACGAAGTAGACCCCCGTTTCGGGGGGCGTGAACGAGATCTGATAGAGGCCGTCGCCGATCTCGTCGGCCCACTGGCGCTGCTGCCAGATGCCCGGCGAGAGGAAGGTCAGCACGCGCACGTCCTTCAAGCCCTTCTTGGGGGAGCCGCTCTCCGGCTCGGTGAGCTTGAAGCGGACCGACACGGCGTCGCCGACGCCGACGGTGGTCTTGTCGGTCAACAGCTCGATACCCAGGCGCGGCTTCCTGGCCGCGGCGAGAGTCGGGTTCTCCGCCACCTTCACGGGGAAACAGTGGACGACCTTGGGCGAGTCGAGGAACAGGGCGACCTCGTAGCTACCCGCCCGGCTCATCTTGGCGATCGTCTCGTAGACGCCCGGCCGGACCTCGCGCAGGCTGCGGTCGACCACCAGCGCGGCGCGCGGCTTCTTGCCGTAGTTCTGGAAATGGCCCATGGGAGCGGCCATGCCTTCCTTGTAGTAGTAGATGGCCTTGTCGTCCGGGTTGGCGACCAGCACCGCCGCGGCTCCGGGGGCCTGCACGATGCCGTCGGCCGGAGTGGCGCGGGGGAGCCTGCCGGGCGGGTTCTGCCCGCCGGGGAAGTCGACCACCGGCACCGGCTTGCCCGCCTCGCCCACCGTTTTGAGCGGGATCATGAGCACGATCTCGCTGCCGCGGTGGCGCACGTAGGCCAGCTCGTCGCTGAA
>Ga0190265_10000985_pt1 | contig 18505 bp, 17 predicted proteins | sample Popmic124T_FD_133135 | JGI IMG/M metagenome (GOLD analysis project Ga0190265, IMG submission 133135) | Populus adjacent soil microbial communities from riparian zone of Indian Creek, Utah, USA - 124 T | ecosystem: Environmental > Terrestrial > Soil > Riparian zone | place: USA: Utah | collected...
CCTTGTCGGGGATCGGCGTCGGCATCACCACGTCGTAGATCGAGATCCGGTCCGAGGCGACCATCAGCAGGTCGTCCTCCCACTCGTAGATCTCGCGGACCTTCCCCGACGAGTGAAGTTTCAGATCTGCGACCGTTGCCACCGGGGGCCGATGCTAGCTGCCCGCACGGCGAAAATGGAAACTGGCTCAGCAGCCAGTTTCTGCCAGACTGGATCCGTGACCTTGCCGCCCGAACCGAACAGCCCGGCGCTTGTCCAGACCCTGCGCTGGGCGTTCCGGCCGCTGCCCTTCATGCAGGAGTGCCGCCAGCGCTACGGCGACGCCTTCAGCCTCACGTTCCTCGGCTTCGGGCGGCCGATGGTGATGATCTCCGACCCGGCGGCGATCAAGGCCCTCTACACCGAGCGCGAGCACGGCCTGCCGCCGGGTCGGGAGATCGCGTTGGAGCCGATCCTCGGCTCGCGCTCGCTGCTGCTGCTTGAGGGCACCGACCACATCGCTCACCGCAAGCTGATGCTGCCGCCATTCCACGGCGAGCGGATGCGGTCCTACGAGCCGATCGTCGCCGAGATCGTCGACGCAGAGATCGACTCCTGGCCGCTCGGCGAGGAGTTCCCGATCCACCCCCGCATGCAGGCGGTGACGCTGGAGGTGATCCTGCGCGTCGTCTTCGGCATCGCCGAGGGGCCGCGGCTGGAGCGGCTGCGCCAGCTCCTCACCACCGTTCTCGAGCAGACCGCCTCGCCCTTCGCCCAGCTGATCGGCCTGGCGACGCGCCGCTTCGGCGGGCGCGGGCCCTGGGCCAAATTCGAGGGCCAGCTGAAGGCGGTCGACGAGCTGCTCTACGCCGAGATCGCCGAACACCGCCGCCGGGACGACCTCGAGGAGCGCGACGACATCCTCTCGGCGTTGATCCTCGCGCGCTACGAGGACGGCGGCGGGCTGACCGACACCGACCTGCGCGACCAGCTGATGACCCTGCTGCTGGCCGGCCACGAGACGACCGCGACCGCGCTCGCCTGGACCTTCGACCTGCTGCTCCGTCATCCGCGTGAGTTGCAGCGCCTGCGCGAGTCGCTGGAGGGCGGCGAGGACGATTACCTGCGGGCGACGATCAGCGAGTCGCTGCGGCTGCGCCCGGTCGTGCCGCTTGCCGGCCGCCGCCTCGCCGTGGAGCTGAGCGTCGACGGCCTCACCCTGCCGGCGGGGACCGACGTCACCGCGGCGATCTGGCTCGCCCATACCCGCGCCGACACCTACCCAGAGCCCTTCGCCTTCCGCCCCGAGCGCTTCCTAGAGGACGGCCCCGACACCTACGCCTGGATCCCCTTCGGCGGCGGCGTCCGCCGCTGCCTCGGCGCGGCCTTCGCCGAGTTCGAGATGCGGATCGCGCTGCGCGAGGTGCTGAGCCGCTGTGAGCTGCGCAAGGCCGACCCGGCGCCGGAGAAGATCGGCCGCCGCAACATCACGTTTTCGCCCAAGCAGGGCACCCCGGTCGTCCTCAGCGCGCGCCACCCGGCCCGCGAGCGAGACCTGTTCGCGGCCTAGCTCTCGGCGCTCGTCCGCGCCGCCGGGTGCTCCCCGGCCCAGCGGGCGATCGTGCCGGAGCCGGAGATCACCTCGCCGTCGTCGAGGATCAGGATCGGCACCAGGTTCTGGCCGCTCAGCTCCCGCACCTCGGTCCTGTCCTCCTCGCGGTTCCCCCAGGTCCAGGGCATCAGGCGGTAGCTGCCAGCCGTCTTCAGCTCGTACTCGTAGCCGGCGGCGTCGAGCGCCTTGGCGGCCTTCGCACACGGATGGGCGAAGCCGGGCCCCCGTTTCTTCTGTCCGCAGGTGTAGAGGATCACAACGCCGACTCTATCCCGTTCAGCGCAGCGTTTCGAGCCGCTCGAAGATCTCCGGCAGATGGGTGAGGTAGGCGTCGTAGTCGAAGACCGCGTCGAGGTCGAGATCGGGGGCCGCCTCGCCGAGCAGGTCGCGGAACTCGGTGCCGGTGTCCCAGGCCCGCTGGGCGTTCTCCTGGACGACCCGGTAGGCGTCGTCGCGCGTCATCCCCGACTCGACCAGCGCCGTCAGGGCGCGCTGGCTGAACAGCGCGCCGTGGGTGTGGCCGAGGTTCTCGCGCATGCGGTCGGCGCGGACCGTCATCCCGGCCGCCACCTTCGCCGCCAGGTCCTGCATGTAGTCGAGGCCTATCGTCGCGTCGGGGAGGATCACCCGCTCGGCGCCGGAGTGGGAGATGTCGCGCTCGTGCCAGAGGGCGATGTTCTCAAGGCCGGTCTGGGCGTAGCCGCGCAGGACGCGGGAGAGGCCGGTGATCCGCTCGGTGCGGATCGGGTTGCGCTTGTGCGGCATCGCCGAGGAGCCCTTCTGGCCGGCGGCGAACGGCTCCTCGACCTCACGCACCTCGGTCCGCTGCAGGTTGCGGACCTCGGTCGCGAAGCGCTCCAGCCCGCTGCCGGCGATCGCGATCCGCGAGGTCAGGACGGCGTGACGATCGCGCGGGATCACCTGGGTGGCGACGTCCTCGCGCTGCAGGCCGAGCCTCTCCATCACCCTTGCCTCGACCGCCGGCGGGACCGAGGCGTAGGTGCCGACCGCGCCGGAGAGCTTGCCGAAGGCGAGCTGCTCGAAGGCGTTCTCGAGGCGCTGCAGGTTGCGGTCGGCCTCGAAGGCGAAGCCGGCGAGGCGCAGGCCGAACGTGGTCGGCTCGGCGTGGACCCCGTGGGTGCGGCCGACGCAGAGGGTGTCGCGGTGCTCCAGCGCCCGTTCGACCAGAGCGTCGCGGTAGGCGCGGGCGCTGGCGAGGAGGATCTCGCCGGCCTGGCGCAGCTGCAGGGCGAGCGCGGTGTCGAGCACGTCGGAGGAGGTCAGCCCGTAGTGGATCCAGCGGCCGTGCTCGCCGACCGAGGCGGCGACGACGTCGACGAAGGCGGCGACGTCGTGGTCGGTCACCTTCTCGCGCTCGTTAACCGCCTCGACCGTGAAGGCGGCGCTGGCCCGGCAGGCCTCGGCGGCCTCCTTCGGCACCGCCCCCTCCTCGGCCCAGGCCTCGGTGGCCGCCAGCTCAACCTCCAGCCAAGTCTCCAACTTCCGCTGGGGAGACCAGACCTCGCCCATCTCGGGGCGCGTGTACCGGGCGATCATCAGCAGTTGATGATCCGTGCGGCGAGCACGCCGGCGTTCTTGGCGCCGTCGATCGCGACGCAGGCCACCGGGATCCCCGGCGGCATCTGCACGGCGGAGAGCAGGGCGTCGAGCCCGCCGAGAGCCTTACCCAGGATCGGCACGCCGATGACCGGCAGCTCGGTATGGGCCGCCGCCACACCGGGCAGCGCGGCTGACATGCCAGCCCCCGCGATGATCACCTTCAGCCCCCGCATGCGGGCGTTCTGGCAGTACTCGCGGACCATCTCCGGGTCGCGGTGGGCGCTCATCACCCTCACCTCGTAGCGGATGCCGGCGTCGTGGAGGGCGGCACCGGCCGGTTGCATCTTCGGCTTGTCGTTCTTCGAGCCCATGATGATCCCGACCAGCGGCTCGTCGACTTCGATCTCCTCGAACGCCTCCTCCACCGCCGGCATCGTCAAAGGCTCGGTCGGCTGCGGCTCCTCTGAGATCTCGCTCATCTCTTCCTCTTTCGGGTTCTCACTGACTGGGCATTCGCTCGACGGCACGGGCCGCGATGTCGGTGCGGAGCTGCATTCCGTCGAAGCTGATCTGGCGGGCCGCATCGTATGCCCGATCGCGCGCCTCGGCAGCGGTGGCGCCGAGCGCGGTGACGTTGAGCACGCGCCCGCCGGCCGTTACGACCTCGCCGTCGCGCTTGGCGGTGCCTGCGTGGGTCACCTCGGCCAGCTCCGCCGCCCGCTCGAGGCCGCGGATGACGTCGCCCTTCGAGGAGGACTCCGGATAGCCCGCCGAGGCGAGGACCAGCGTCACCGCCCACTCCTCGCTCCACTCGGGCTCGACCCCGGCCAGGCCACCCGGCTCGCGTGCCGCCAGGAAGAGGTCGAGGAGGTCCGACCGGAGCCGCGGCAGCACCGCCTGCGTCTCGGGGTCGCCGAAGCGGGTGTTGAACTCGAGCACCTTCGCCCCCTCGGGCCGCATCATCAGGCCGGCGTAGAGGACGCCGCGGAAGGGCGCGCCGCGGCGGGCCATCGCGGCGACGACCGGCCGGTGGACGGTGTCGACGATCTCCTCGATCAGTCCCGGCTCGGAGTCGAGTGCGGGCGAGTAGCTGCCCATCCCGCCGGTGTTCGGGCCCCGATCCCCGTCGAAGATCCGCTTGTAGTCCTGTGCCGGCGCCAGGGGGACGACGTTCTCGCCGTCGCAGAGCGCCAGCAGCGAGAGCTCTTCGCCCTCGAGGAAGTCCTCCAGGACCACCGTCGTCTCGCCGAAGCGGCGCTCGGTGAAGAAGACGTCGACCGCCTCCCGCGCCTCGGCCTCGCCGGCGCAGATGAACACGCCCTTGCCGGCCGCCAGGCCGTCCGCCTTCAGCACCGCCGGGTAGGTGGCACCGGCGAGGTGCTCGATCGCTTCCTCGCGGCTGCGCAGCAGGACGTGGGAGGCGGTCGGCACCCCGGCCTCCTGCATCAGCTCCTTGGCGAAGGCCTTCGAGCCCTCCAGCTCGGCCGCCGCCGCACTCGGGCCGAAAGCCGGCACCCCGGCCTCCTCCAGGGCGTCGACCGCGCCGGCCACCAGCGGCGCCTCGGGCCCGACCACGACGAGGTCGACGCCGCGCTCCCGCGCCGCGGCGACGATCGCCTCGACGTCCTCGGCGCCGACGTCGGGCAGGCACTCGGCGTCGGCGGCTATCCCGGCGTTGCCGGGTGCGCAGAGCAGCCCAGGCGAGCGGGGCGAGCGCCGCAGCGCCCGCACGATCGCGTGCTCGCGCCCGCCTCCGCCGACGACCAGGACTCTCAACCGGTGACCCAAACGGCGTTCGGAACGACCATCTACAGCGAGGAGGCCAGGTCGTCCGCCGGCATCGCCGTCAGCGTCTGGCTGGTCATCGTCCCGCGCGAGCCCAGCTCGACCGAGACCTTGGCCATCGTCTTCTCGTCGGGCGCTTCGATCACGGTGACGAAGTCGTACTGGCCGAGCGTCGCGTACTGCGCCACTACCTTGGCGCCGATCTGCTCGACCTCCTTGTTCACCTCGGCGACTCGGCCGGGATTGTTCTTCAGGGTTCGTACGCCCTCTGAGGTCAGGTTGGTCAGCATCACGTAGGTCGGCATCGTCGTCTCCTTCTCGCGGGAATTCGTCGCGAGGCCTACGTTAACTCAGCCGTCGTAGCCGGCGTGCACGTGATCGCAATGGTCCGAGCGGGCGAAGGCCGGCCCGGGGCCGTCGACGTCGAAGCAGTAGATCAGCTCGGTCGGCATCGCCGGGGCGGGAAGCGCGGCGAAGGTCAAGGCCAGCTCGGCGCAGGGGGAGGTGGGCGCGGTGTCGGTGCAGGAGACGCCGTCGACCGCGGCTATGTCCATCGCCCGCCCGTAGTAGTGGTTGGAGACGCCCCCTTCGGCCGTGTGCATCGAGTGGTCGGAGCGCAGCGAGGAGATCGTCAGCTGGTGCCCCTGGCTGATCGCTCCGAGCAGGCCGACGATGCGCGGGTCGATCCGGCCCTGCTCGAGGTCTTCTTTGGCTACCTGGTTGAGGATCGTCAGGTTGTCCCAGTTGATCGGCGCGATCACGACGTTGGGCAGGGCAAATGCCCACTCGACCCGTTCGGCCACGCAGTCCCCTTCGAGCCGCTCCGCCTCGCTCAGCACCGCCTCGACGTACCACTCCGCCTGGTTGTGGCTGAAGAGCCCGGCGCGGAGGCCGCCGCGCGACCAGACAAGCCGTGCCAGCGTCGCCGCCGAGTCGTCCGGGTCGGAGTGGCGGAGCCTGCCGTCCCCGTCCCCGTCGACCGCGAAGCGTTGCCACTCGGCGGGGTCGAGGCCGAGCGGGCCGCTGCGCCGCAGATCCGCTTTGTCCATGCCGCGCCCGAAGTTCGACTCGAGCCGGGCGACCGCGGCGAGCGCCCAGACCCCGCGCTGTCCGAGGCCGTAGCGGGCCGCCGCGCTCTCGGAGGCGTCGAGGTACTCGGCCGGGATCCGCTTGCGCCAGCGCTTCGGCGCGACGCAGCTCAGCACCTGCAGCTTGGGGGTGAGGTCGAAGGCGCCGGCGACCGCGTTGCCGAGGAGCCCGTAGCACTCGGCGTTGGCGAGGACCTCGGCGACATACCAGTCGGCGTGGTTGTAGGCGAAGATCGCCCCGTAGACGTCGGTCGGGAAGCCGGAGGCGCTGAGGTAGTTGGCGGCGGCGAAGATCGCGTCTTCGGGGTTGTAGGGGTCGGCGACCCCGTCTCCGTTCGCGTCGACGCCGTACCCGTCCCAGGTTTCGGGCATGAACTGCATCCAGCCGACGGCGCCCGCCGAGGAGACGTTGAGGTTGGTGCCGAAGGCGGTCTCGATCTCGTTGATCGCGGCGAGCACGCTCGGGCCCTGCGGACCGAGGCCGTAGGCGTCGGCGGCGCGCTGGTAGATCGGGATCAGGATCGCCGGGATGGCGCCCGGGCCGCAGCTGGCGCTGGGCAGCGTCGGGATCGAGAACACGGGCGGGGGAGCGCTGGCCGCGGAGTACCCACCGTCGGCTTCGACGTCCGGCTCGGGCTCGGCTTCGGGGGTCGGCTCGACATCGGCTTCGGGCTCGGCGACGACCCCGCCGTCGTTCTGCGGCTCGGCCGGCTCGGTTGGCGGCGCGACGAGCGCGTCGCCCTGTTTCACGCTCGGTGCCGGCGCGATGGTCCCGCTCGCGGCAATTTCTTCTGCCGAGGCGGGGGCTGCACCCACCGCGAAAACCACAAGGAAGAGGAGGGGGATCCTTCTCATCCGCGGACGTCCGTTACGACCCACGTGCCGTTGAGGTTGGTCATCTTCATCCGCAGCTCGCTGGTCGCACCGACTCGCAGCAGCGAGGCGCTCACCGTGTAGGTGTCGCCCTGGCGCGGGCCCGGAACCAGGTTGAGCACGCGCGCCCTCGGGACCTCGGTGCCTTCCGGCAGCCGCGGCGGGCGTTCGGCCAGCGCCGAGGCCAGCTCCGGCGTCGCCGTCTCGTCGAAGACGCTCAGCGCCCGGGCGGGTTTCTCGCCGATCTCGTAGAAGACGAAGGCCTCCGAGAAGCGCCGCGCCACCTTCATCGCCGCCGGCCCGGCGGAAACCGGTTTCTGGCTCGACGTCGTCGCGGCGCCTTCCTCGGCGCCCGGGCTGGGGGCGCTCGTCGCGGCGCTTGGATCGCCTGCCGCGTCGTCAGTCTCTTGCGTCTCGGGCGCGGGCGCGACGCCTACGCTCTCGCCGACGCCGAACTTCGGCGGCACGCCCTGCAGGGCCGGCCCGGTCGGCTCAGCCTCCGGGGGCTGCGGAGCGGGGGTTGCGGCGGCAACCGGAGCGCCGCTGGCAACCGGCCCGCGGTCGCTCTCTCCGCTGGAAGCCCAGACGGCGCCGAAGGCGACCGCGCCGATCGCAACCGCGGCCAGCGCTCCAGCGCCGACGACCCGCCCCGGCACGCCCCGGCCGGCGGTTCGCTCCTGCAGCGGCCAGACCACTCGTCGCTCGACCGTCCAGGCGAGCCGCTCGAACGGCCACCTGACGATCTCGGCGATGGCTCGGAACAGGTCGCCGATCCTCCAGAGGACGCGCTCCTCGACGGCTCCCGCCAGGTCGCGAACCGGGCTGGCGGCCGCAGCCAGCTTCGAGCGCAGCGCGCGCCCTTTCGGCCCAGCGTTGATGTGACGTCGTTTCGGCATCCGTACGCAGCTCGTAGAAGCTTACGTCGGAATCTCTGCCTTATTCCTAAAGTTCGAATCCTGGGTTGCGGCTGTCAGCTTCTCGAAGGTCAGCTCGCCGTCGGCCGCGTCGACCCGCACCGCGTCCCCCTCGCCGAACTCGCCCTCGAGGATCTTCAGCGCCAGTTTGTCGACGAGCTGCTTCTGGATCGTCCGCTTCAGCGGCCGGGCGCCGTAGGTCGGGTCGTAGCCGAGGTTGCCGAGCAGGGTGCGGGCATCCTCGCTCAGCTCGACCTCGATCCCGCGCTCGCGCACCCGGCCGACCAGCTGGCTCACCTGCAGCTCGACGATGCGGCCGATGTCGGCCTTGGAGAGGCGGTGGAAGATCACCGTGTCGTCGATCCGGTTGAGGAACTCGGGCTTGAAGGTCGCCGCCAGCACCTCCTCGATCTGCTCGCGGATCTTCTCGTCGACCGACTCGGCGACGATCCGGTCGCTGCCGACGTTGGAGGTCATGATCAGCACCGTGTTGATGAAGCTGACCGTGCGGCCCTGGCCGTCGGTGAGGCGACCGTCGTCCATGATCTGCAGCAGCGTGTTGAAGACGTCGGGGTGGGCCTTCTCGATCTCGTCGAGCAGCACCACCGCGTAGGGACGCCGCCGCACCGCCTCGGTCAGCTGGCCGCCCTCCTCGTAGCCGACGTAGCCGGGCGGAGCGCCGATCAGCCGCGCCACCGTGTGCTTCTCCATGTACTCGGACATGTCGAGGCGGACGATCGCCCCCTCGGAGTCGAACATCAGCTCGGTCAAACTCTTCGCCAGCTCGGTCTTGCCGACCCCGGTCGGGCCGAGGAAGAGGAAGGAGCCGATCGGCCGGTTCGGGTCCGAGAGGCCGGCCCGCGAGCGCCGCAGCGCGTTGGAGACGGCGGCGATCGCCTCGTCCTGGCCGATCACCCGGTCGTGCAGGCGCTCCTCCATGTGGATCAGCTTCTCGACCTCGCCCTCCATCAGGCGGCTGACCGGGATCCCGGTCCATTTGCCGACGACCTGGGCGACGTCCTCCTCGGTCACCTCCTCGGTCAGCATCGTGCCGCCGTCGGCGTGCAGCTCGGCGAGCCGCGCCTCCTGCTCGGCGACGGTCTTCTCCAGGTCGGGGATCTCGCCGTAGCGCAGCTTCGCCGCGCGCTCCAGGTCGGCGTCGCGCTCGGCCCGCTCGGCCTCGCGGCCGGCCTCCTCGAGCCGCGCCTTCGCCTCCTTGATCGCCTCGATCGCCTCCTTCTCGTTCTGCCAGCGCGCCTTCATCTCACCGGAGCGCTCGCGCAGCTCGGCCAGCTCGGCCTCGATCGCCTCCAGCCGCGCCTTCGACGCGTCGTCCTTCTCTTTCTTCAGCGCCTCGCGCTCGATCTCCAGCTGCTGGACCCGGCGCTCGACCTCGTCGATCTCGGTCGGCATCGAGTCGATCTCGATCTTCAGCCGCGAGGCTGCCTCGTCGATCAGGTCGATCGCCTTGTCGGGGAGGAAGCGGTCGGCGATGTAGCGCTCAGAGAGCGTCGCGGCGGCGACGATCGCCGCGTCGGAGATCCGCACGCCGTGGTGGACCTCGTAGCGCTCCTTCAGCCCACGCAGGATCGCGATCGTGTCGTTGATGTCGGGCTCGCCGACGAGGACCGGCTGGAAGCGCCGCTCCAGCGCCGCGTCCTTCTCGATGTGCTTGCGGTACTCGTCGAGCGTGGTCGCTCCGACCGCGCGCAGCTCGCCGCGGGCCAGCATCGGCTTCAGCAGGTTGGCGGCGTCGACCGCGCCTTCAGCGGCGCCGGCTCCGACGATCGTGTGCAGCTCGTCGAGGAAGAGGACGATCTGGCCCGCGGCCTCCTGCACCTCGGAGAGCACCGCCTTCAGCCGCTCCTCGAACTCGCCGCGGTATTTGGAGCCGGCCAGCAGCGAGCCGATGTCGAGCGCGATCACGCGCCGGTCGCGCAGGCTCTCGGGCACGTCGCCATCGACGATCCGCTGCGCCAGCCCCTCGACGATCGCCGTCTTGCCGACGCCGGGGTCGCCGATCAGGACCGGGTTGTTCTTGGTCCGCCGGGAGAGGACCTGGATCACGCGCCGGATCTCCTCGTCGCGGCCGATAACCGGGTCGAGCTTGCCCGTCTCCGCCTCGGCGGTCAGGTCACGGCCGAATTTCTCCAGCGCCTGGACGCTGTCCTCGGGGTTGGGCGAGGTGACCCTGTGCGGCCCGCGCACCTCGGCCACCGCCTTCTCCAGCGAGCCGCGATCGGGGAGGACGTCGGCTACGCCGGAGGCCGGATCGGCCAGCGCCAGCAGGACGTGCTCGGTCGAGATGTACTCGTCGCCGAGTCGTGCCATCTCCCTCTCGGCCGCCTGCAGGGTCTTGACCAGCGCCGAAGAAGGGCGCGCCTCGGCGGCCTCCTCGCCGCCCAGCTTCGGCAGCGCCTCGACCGCCTCGTTCGCCCGCGCCGTCACCGCGGCCACGTCGGCGCCGAGCTTCTGCAGGATCGGGACGACGAGGCCGTCCGCCTGGCCGAGCAGGGCGACCAGCAGGTGCGCGGGGGCGACCTCGGGGTTGCGTCGTTGCGAGGCGATCTGCTGCGCCGCCGCGACCGCCTCCTGGGACTTGACGGTGAACCGGTCCGGCTGCATCAGAGCTCTCCCTTCGTCGCTCGGCGTTCGAGCTCGGCAGCGTGGCGGCGCATGCGCTCGAGCTTGGCCCTCATCCTCTCGACCTCGGCTTCCATTTCCAGGACGATCTCGACTCCGGCCAGGTTGAGCCCGGTGGCGGTCAGCCGCTGGATGTGACGCAGCCGCTCGACGTCGCGCTGCGAGTAGAGGCGCGTGTTCTTCGCCGAGCGCTGCGGCTCGATCAGCCCACGCGCCTCGTAGACGCGCAGCGTCTGCGGGTGCATGTGGGCGAGCTCGGCCGCGACCGAGATCATGAACACGCCCCGTTCCTCATCCATCACCGAGCCGCCTTCCGCAGGAGCTCGGCCCGCGGGTCGGAGCCGTTCAGCGCCTCGGCCAGCTTCTCGACCGCCTCCTCCTGCTCGGGGCTCAGCTCCTCCGGCAGCTCGATCTCAAGCCGGTAGCGGATGTCGCCGCGGTCCTTGCCGCGCGGCTTCGGCGCCCCCTCTCCGCGCAATCGTTGGACCGTGCCGTGCCCGGTCCCGGCCGGCACCTTGATCTTCTTGCTGCCGTCCAGGGTCGGCACCTCGATCGTCGCCCCCCGCAGCGCCTCGGTGACCGTGATCGGCACCGTCACCTCGAGGTTGCCGCCGTCGAGCCGCTTGAAGACGGGGGAGGCGGCGACCCGCGTCGTCACGAAGAGGTCGCCGGGGGGTCCGCCGCGCGGCCCGGCCTCGCCCTTGCCGGCGAGACGGATCCGCGCCCCGTCCTTGACCCCGGCCGGGACGTTGACCTTGTAGCGCTTGGTCTGCCGGGTCAGGCCGGAGCCGCCGCAGGTGGGGCAGGGGTCCTCGACGATCTGACCGGCGCCGCCGCACTGCGGGCAGGGCTGGCTGATCGAGAAGAAGCCCTGGCTCTGCGCGTCGATCCCCCGTCCTTCGCAGCGCGGGCAGGTGACCGGGCTCGTCCCGGGTTTGGCGCCGCTGCCGTGACAGGTGGCGCAGCGTTCGGCCTTCGGCACGGAGACGCTGACCTGGGCGCCGTTGACCGCCTGGTCGAAGCTGAGGTCGATCTCGGTTTCGAGGTCGCGACCGCGCACCTGCTGCGGCTGGGCCTGCCCGCTGCGGCCGAAGAGGTTGGAGAGGATGTCGCCGAAGCCGGGACCCTCGCCGCCGAACTGCTGACCGGGGCCCGGCCTGCCCGGGCCACCGAACCCGCCGAACGGACCGCCTCCACCCGGGCCGCCGAAGCCGGCGAACGCCCCGCCCTGGTCGTACTCCTTGCGCTTCTCGGGATCGGACAGCGTGTCGTAGGCGCCCTGCACCTCCTTGAACCGCTCCTCCGCTTTGGGGTCGTCGGGATTGCGGTCAGGGTGGTACTGGCGCGCCAGTTTCCGGTACGCCTTCTTGATCTCCTCGTTCGACGCCTTCTTCGAGACGCCCAGGACTTTGTAGAGGTCCTCAGCCAAGAGTGCCCCTACTCCGCGACCACCACACGGGCCGGCCGGATCAGCTGCTCGCCGAGCCGGTACCCCTTCTGCATCGTCTCGACAACCGTGCCGCTCTCGACCCCCTCCGCCGCCAGCGTCGAAAGCGCCTCATGCAGATTCGGATCGAACCTCTCCCCGGTCGCGTCGACCGATTCCACCCCGGCGCGCTGCAGGGTGGCGCAGAGATCGCGATACGTGAGGAGGATGCCCTGAGCCAACGGCTCCGCCGGCGCCTCATCCGCGTCAGGGTCGATCTCGGCAGCGGCCAAAGCCCGCTCCAGGTTGTCGATCACCCCGAGCAGCCCGGACACCAGCTCGACCTTGCCGCGCACGGCCGCCGCCTGCACCTCGCTGGCCATCCGCTTCCGATAGTTCTCGAAATCAGCCTTGGTCCTCTTGGCGAGTTCGAGGTACTCATCCCGCTCGCGCTGGGTGTCAGCTAGAAGCGCATCAAGGTCGTGTTCCACCTGGTCGCTCCCGTCCGCGGGTGGTGTGGGGCTGGGTTCCTCGCCCGCAGCCTGCGAGGACGAGGTGCCCTGCCCCACGACAGGACCCGCGGCCGGAGACTCTTGTGGATCGCCGTCTTGAGGTGCGCTCATTTGTCCTCGCCCTCGTCCACGACCTCGGCGTCAACGACCTCCTCCTCATCAGCAGACTCGCCGTCCGCCGAAGCCCCATCGCCGGACGCCGCTGCCTGCTCCTGCGCCGCCGCATAGATCTGCTCGGACACTTTCTGGAAGGCCGCAGTCAGCGCCTCGGTCTTCGCGGTGATCTCGGCCGGATCGTCTGAGGCGAGCGACTCGCGCACGTCTTTGATCGCCGCCTCGATCTCCTCTTTGTTGGAGGCGTCGACTTTGTCGCCCAGCTCCTCGAGCTGTTTCTCGGACTGGTAGGCGGCGTTCTCGGCCAGGTTGCGGGCCTCGGCCAGCTCGCGCTGCTTGCGGTCCTCCTCGGCGTGGCTCTCGGCGTCCTTGACCATCCCCTCGATCTCCTCCTCGGAGAGGCCAGAGCCGGATTTGATCTCGATTTTCTGCTCTTTCTGGGTGCCCAGGTCTTTCGCCGTGACGTGGATGATCCCGTTGGCGTCGATGTCGAAGATGACTTCGATCTGCGGCAGCCCGCGCGGCGCCGGCGGAATGCCGGTCAGCTGGAACTTGCCGAGGCTCTTGTTGCCGCTCGCCATCTCACGCTCGCCCTGCAGCACGTGGATCTCGACCGAGGGCTGGTTGTCGTCGGCGGTGGAGAAGACCTCCGACTTCTTCGTCGGGATCGTCGTGTTGCGCTCGATCAGCTTCGTCATCACGCCGCCTTTGGTCTCGATGCCGAGGGTGAGCGGGGTGACGTCGAGCAGCAGCACGTCCTTGACGTCGCCGGCGAGCACGCCGGCCTGGATCGCGGCGCCTACGGCGACGACCTCGTCAGGGTTGACGCCCTGGTGCGGGTCCTTGCCGGTCAGCTCCTTGACCCGCTCGCGCACCGCGGGCATCCGCGTCATGCCGCCGACGAGGACGACGTGGTCGATCTCGGCCCCGGCGTCGTCGAGCGCCCGTTTGACCGGGCCGACGACGCGCTCCAGCAGCTCGGCGGTCAGCTCGTTCAGTTTCGAGCGGCTCAGTTTCATGTCGAGGTGCTTCGGTTGCCCCTCGACCGCGGTGATGAAGGGCAGGTTGATCTGCGTCTCCTGCGCCGAGGAGAGCTCGATCTTCGCCTTCTCAGCCGCCTCGTAGAGGCGCTGCAGCGAGTTCTTGTCGGCCGCCAGGTCGACGCCCTGGTCTTTCTTGAACTCGGCGACCAGCCACTCGACGATCGCTTTGTCCCAGTTGTCGCCGCCGAGGTGGTTGTCGCCGGCGGTCGACTTCACCTCGAAGACGCCGTCGCCGATTTCCAGCACCGAGACGTCGAAGGTGCCGCCGCCGAGGTCGAAGACGAGGATCGTGTGGTCGGCCTCCCCTTTGTCGAGCCCGTAGGCGAGCGAGGCGGCGGTCGGCTCGTTGATGATCCGCTTCACCTCGAGCCCGGCGATCTTGCCGGCGTCCTGGGTCGCCTGGCGCTGGTCGTCGTTGAAGTAGGCGGGGACCGTGATCACCGCGCTGTCGACCGTTTCGCCCAGCTTCGCCTCGGCGTCGGCCTTCAGCTTCTGCAGGATCATCGCGCTGATCTCAGGCGGGCTGTACTGCTCGCCGCGCGCCTCGACCCGGACGTCGCCGTTGGGGCCGGCGACGACCTCGTAGGGGACGATCGTCTCCTCCTCTTTGACCTCGGCCTCCTTGCGCCCCATGAAGCGCTTGATCGAGAAGATCGTGTTCTCCGGGTTCATCACCGCCTGCCGTTTGGCGACGGTGCCGACCAGGCGATCGCCGGAGTCGGTGAAGGCGACGACCGAGGGGGTCGTGCGCCCGCCCTCGGCGTTCTCGAGGACGGTTGGCTCGCCGCCCTCCATCACGGCGACACAGGAGTTGGTCGTGCCGAGGTCGATGCCGATCGTCTTTCCCACTTCTCACGTACCTCCAGGGGTCGTTTACTCGTTCAGGTCAATTAGGGACTTTAAAAATCTAAGTCGCAGTATGGCAAGTTTGCAAACGATTGCAAATCGCTTCCCTATATTGGTTTCACGCGCAGTGATGGCGGGCACAAGGGGAGGCGCCTCCGAAATCCATGAAGAGGAGGAACACCTTGAGTCACGCGCACGCACCGCTTCGCCGCTCGTCGCTGGCGGCGCTCCTTGCCGTACTGGTCCTTGTGCTCATACCCGGCTGGGCCGCGGGCAAGCAGAGCAGCCACCACCATGGCAAGGCCAAGGTCCATGGCCACCACGGGAAGGGCCATCATCGCCACCGTCATGGCCGCGGCCATGACGGCGACCACGGCAAAGGCAAGGTCGTCAACGTGATGACCCGCAACCTCTATCTCGGTGCCGACCTGGGGCCGGCGCTCGAGGCCGACACTCTCTCCGGGTTCGTCGAAGCCAACGGCCAGATCCTGCGCGAAGTGACCCTCAACGACTTCCCGACCAGGGCGGAGGGGCTCGCCGACGAGATTCTCGACCTGCAGCCCGACCTGGTCGGCCTGCAGGAGGTGGCGCTGTGGCGCACCGGGCCACCGAGCCTGGCCCCGCTTGCCACCGGCCCCAGCGCGACGACGGTCCGCTACGACTACCTGCAGGAACTGCTCGACGAGCTCAACGAGGGTAGGGGCAAGGACGGCAAGGGCAAGCCCCAGTACGAGGTCGTCGTGGTCCAGGACGAGTTCGACCTCGAGGCTCCCGCCGACGAGAACGAGGTCGCCGGCGACAACCCGGACGGGAACCCGGCGATCGCCGACGCCGAGATCAACGGGCGGCTGACGATGCGCGACGTGATCCTCGCCCGGCGCGGCGCCGGAGTGCAGACCTGGAACACGCAGAGCGCCAACTTCAAAGTCCTGCTGCCCGCACCGATCCTCGGCGCCACGGTGCCGATCAAAAGGGGCTGGACGGCGACCGACGCGAAGGTGCGCGGCAGCCACCCGTTCCGCTTCGTCAACACGCACCTGGAGGCGTTCGAGCCAACCGTGCGCACGGCCCAGGCGCTGGAGCTCGTTGCCCCGACCGGTCCCGCGACGAGCGGGCTGCCCGTCGTCCTGCTGGGCGATCTCAACTCCGACGACGACACGGTCGACCCCGTGGACCAGCAGGCCTACCTGGCCCTGCTCGGCTCTGGCATGGTCGAGCGCAGCACGAACGACCCCCTCAGCTGCTGCCTTGACTCCAGCTTGCTGGCGGAGGATGCCGGCGGCAGCGAAGAAGACTTCGACCACCAGGTCGACCACGTGATGACGAGGGATCCGGAGGTGGTGACGCTGCAGAGCTCAGCGGTGACCGGCATCCAGCCCGTCAACGGCTTCTGGAATTCCGATCACGCCGGAGTCTTCAGCGCTTTGCGGTTCGGGCGCTAGCCCTCGCCGGCGGTGGCGGCGACGAATGCGGCGACTTCTTCGGCCTGTTCGCCGGAGAGGATACCGCCGGGCATCCGGCCCGGCTCGGTGCTCGAGTCGACGCCTTCTTCGATCGCGTTGAGCACGCGGCCTTCGGTCGCTTCGATCGTCTGCTCGGCGCCGGGCCCGGTCGGCGGGCCGGCGGGGGCGAGCAGTTCGTCGAGGTCGGGGGCGTAGTTGCCGTCGGTTTCCGCCGCGTAGAGCGTGTGGCAGTTGCCGCAGTTGACGTCGAACAACGCCTTGCCGCTCTCCATGCTCGCGGGGACCTCGACGTCCGGCGGCGAGTCGCCGTCGGCCTGGAAGGCCAGCCAGGGGATCAGGACTGCGAGGAAAACGACCAGCAGCCCGAAGACGATGAAGGTCTTCTTGCTCATTTGCGCTCGGCACGGTACCAGGGGCACATGCGACGCAGCGCGCACTCCTCGCAGCGTGGTTTCGGCCGGCAGACCGTGCGGCCGTGTTGGATCAGGTTCATGTGCAGCTCGTAGGCGTCCTCGGGGTCGACGACCGCCAGCATCTCGTCGTGGGCTCGCTCGAAGGAGGCCTTCGGTGGGAAGAGCCCGAGCCGCCCGCCGACCCGGTGGATATGGACGTCGACCGGGATCTCCGGGATGTCCCAGGTGAAGATCAGAACGCAGGCGGCCGTTTTGCGCCCGACGCCCGGCAGCGAGAGGAGGAACTCGAGCGACCCCTCGCGCGGCGCCGCCTCCATCCAGTCGAGATCGGGATGGTCGCCGAGCCGCTCCAGGATCGCCTGGATCCGGGGCGCCTTCTGCTTGGCCAGCCCGCCGGGCCGGATCGCGTCTTCGAGCTCGCCGAGCGGCGCGTCGCGGACCTCGTCCCAGGTCGGGAAGCGTTCGCGCAGCTGGCCGAAGGAGCGGTCGCGGTTGCGGTCGTTGGTGTGCTGGGAGAGGACCGTCTTGATCAGCTCGGCGATCGGGTGCCCGTGCGGCTCGTTGACGGGCTGCCCGTACATCTCCCGCAGCCGGTTGCGGATCGCCCGCACCCGCCGCTTGTCCGGTCGCTTCCACTCGCCGGTCATATGTTTCCCCGCATGCCAGCCAAGATCGAGGAGCTGACCCTAGAGGTCGACGGGCTGCGCACCCGCTGCTGGTGGGCCGAGGGCGTGGGGACGCCGACGGTCTTCTGCCATGGCAATCCGACTCACGGCGAAGAATGGCTGCCGTTTCTCGAACGCAAGGGACCGGCGCTGGCAATCGACATGCCGGGGTGGGGACGATCGGTTCGCCCCGGGCACGGCCAGTTCGATCACACTATGCACGAGCTGTCCGCCTTCCTCGATCGATGCCTGGACCAGCTGCGAATCGACCGGCACAACCTGGTCGTCCACGATTGGGGCGCCCTCGCCCTGATCGGCGCCCAGCGCCTGCCGGAGCGGGTCCAGAAGCTGGTCGTCATCAACGCGGTACCGCTGCTGCCCGGCTACCGCTGGCACTGGGTAGCGCGCATCTGGCGCCGCCGCATTCTCGGCGAGCTCGCCAACGCGACGACGACGAAAGCCTCGATGGCCCTGACCCTGCGCCAGGCTCGGGGCGACCGCAGCCCGATGCCACGCGAGTTCGTGGAGATGATCTGGCGCTACTGGGACCGCGGCACGAAGCGCGCGATCCTGCAGCTCTACCGTGATGCAGACCCCGACCGCCTCGCCGCCGCCGGCCGCGACCTCGGCAGACTCACCTGCCCCTCGCTCATCCTCTGGGGCGACCGCGATCCTTACCTCCCCACCAAATTCGCCCTGGACTACGCCCAAGTACTCCCCAACGCTGAGCTGGAGATTGTCCAAGGAGCCGGCCACTGGCCCCTGATCGACGACCCAGCTGTCGTGGACCGGGTATTGGAATTCGTCCGTTAGTAGGGCTTCTCGGGCGGGTGGCGTGGTGGCGGGGGTCCCCCATAGCGGAGGGCGCGGAGCGTCCGAGCACATGGGGGAGGCCGCCGCGACAGGACCCGCCCGCCACACCGCTCCGTTAACGGGCGATTTACAATTGCGTGATGACTCGTGCCTTCGCCGCAGTCACCGCCAGGCTGCCCCAGGGTTGGGGCGACCTCGGCCGCCAGATCGGCCTGCTGCTGATCGTCGATTTCGCCTACGAGACGGTGCGGGGGATCGCCGACGGCCAACACTCCACCGCCTTCGCCCACGGCCAGCAGGTGATCGACGCCGAGCGCGCCACCGGGACCTTCTTCGAGCCCGCCATGCAGGAATTCTTCATGGGGGCGAGCTGGGTGATCGACTTCGCCAACCAGGTCTACATGAACAGCCAGTTCGCGGTCGTGCTCGGCTTCTTCGTCTGGCTCTACTTCTTCCGCAACGAGTCCTTCTACTTCGTCCGCAACATGTTCGCGGTCGCGATGGGACTGGCCCTGGTCGGCTACGTGCTCTACCCGACGGCGCCGCCGCGGCTCTACCCCGGGTACGGCTTCGTCGACACGATCAACGACTTCTCCAGCGTCAACCACGACTCCGCCCTGGTCAAGCTCTTCATCAACCCCTACGCGGCGGTGCCGAGCATGCACTGCGCCTTCGCTCTGATGGTCGGCGTCAGCGCCGCCAGGCTCTCCCGCCACTGGTACACGCGCACCCTCTGGGCAATGTGGCCCGCCCTCG
>Ga0190265_10000986_pt1 | contig 18493 bp, 21 predicted proteins | sample Popmic124T_FD_133135 | JGI IMG/M metagenome (GOLD analysis project Ga0190265, IMG submission 133135) | Populus adjacent soil microbial communities from riparian zone of Indian Creek, Utah, USA - 124 T | ecosystem: Environmental > Terrestrial > Soil > Riparian zone | place: USA: Utah | collected...
ATCCGGGGAAGCCGCAGGGGCTTATCCGGGGGACCTTTAAGGAACGGTCCACGAATGATCAGCTTCCGGTAGGCGTTACCGGGACCGTACCGCTGCCAGCAGGGATGCGCTTGCACAACCCAGCGACATTGCCAGTCAACCTCTACTCCAGGACCGGAATCCAGGGAAGGAGGTGTCTTGATTTCCCTCAGTCGAACAATGTTGATTTCCGATGTGAGCTTCAAGCGTTCAGATGGTCGCCGTTCGTGACGAGGTAGTCTAGTTCTAGCAAGCGTAGATAGCTTGCGGGAATAGGCCACCAGAAACAGTGCTGCCAACCATCGACGATCCTCCGCAAGAGAAGCCCTGCGGTTTTCGTCTACGATCAGTGCCGGGTCATCCAGCTCCTGGATCGCCGGCCAGCTAGACCATCCAAGCGGTGCCCAGGCAGTTGCCTGACCGGGCTTGGTGTAAGTCCCTGGCTTCTGCTCAGTCATGAGTGCCATCGCTGTGGCACTCTTCAGAACGCTGGGGTCTAACCCCATCCCAAGGTCAACCATTTGGTACGTTGAAATAGCCAGTCCGTTGCCCCCCGGAGCGCCATACTGCGGCATAGGAGACAGCGTGACCGGCCCGAACGTGAACCCGTTGACTGTGACCGATAGGTCAGGATTATCAGCGTCCAGCCCAACTAAGGGCTTCTCGAAGACAACCAACCCACTGGGTAGGTCTTCCTCGTTAGACAGCATCGGGAAGTCGGACATTTTGGCATCACCAGGCAAACCCTTAGCAACCGAGTCAACCAAGCTCATCATATCTGCACCAACGTACCACAGCTCGGCGTTCTTGATAGTCCGCCGTTCCCAGGTTGGGTTCAACCTGTCAACTCCGGGTTGAACTGATCCAATCTGGTGAGCTACTCGCTCCAACGGACCACCTACTCGCCATTGGTGAGCGAGGGCAATCCGAATAGCTGGTACGTCCTTCGGATGCAAACTGAAATACCGGGATACGTCGATGCGACGATCCGTGTCTTGGGATTCCAATTAGGAACCTCCTGTTAAGCGTGTCGGGTTGCCGACCGGGAGTCCTGTTTGACATTCCCATACCTCACTGCAGGGTCAGGCAGGCCACCATTTCCATTTTAGGTGCTGGTACCCTGAGGTGTATGGGGGCTGTACCATTTTCAGCTCCCGGTCGGTGGACTACCAGTCAAGGCAGTCCTCCCGCTGTCCAAGGTGAGGCGGACACCTTGAACAGCGGGAGCGTGCCCTACTGCGCCAACCGACGCTCCAGCTCGCCCACGACCTTCGGTACGTCCTCGATCTGGTCGAGGCGCACCGTATCCAGGCCGTGCTTGTTCGGGTCGTCGTTCCTGATGCCCACTCCGACGATACCGCAGCCCATCCGCCGAAGGTTTTTGATCTCCCGTTGCAGGATTTCAAGCTCCTCGTCAAAGTTAGCTGCAGGCATAGCGCCGTCAGTGTAGTACAGCACCAGCTTGTTCGTTGCACGCTGGCGTTCGACCACCTTACGATAAAACTCCAGCGTGTGTCCGTCGATGTTACCGTGGCTCGGCTTCAGCTCACAGAGCCTGTGCTTCGCCTCGTTGTCCCACGGCTGCTCCGGAGCCTTGATGACGTACATATCAAGGTCCATTCCACCGTTAGGGCCATCCGACGAAGCACCAGTGTGAGCGTAGATCGCATTCGCCACGCCAAGCCGATTCAGCATCTCGGCCATAGCGTACCCACTGGACTTGATCAGGGGCAGGATGCCGGGATTCGCTGTGCTGCCCGATACGTCCATTCCAACCAGGACGAACCAATCCTTCTTCCCTGGGAGGATCTTCCGCTCGAACAACCTAGGGTCACTGGTTGCAACCCGGCGACCCAGCACCCGACCGTTGACCCGACCACGCTTCAGGTTGGATTCCATCGACCCACGCTGATTGTCTGCGAACACAATACGCAGGCGAGTTAACGCAGGAGTCAGGATCGTCTCCGGAATCTCAATCGGGTGACAGCGGACCCTACGGGAGTAGTATCCATCGCCCACCCAAGCAGGTCCTTCTGTGACGTCAGTGTGAATGTTGACGCCCCAGACGTTCAGGCTCGGTGTGTCGAAGTACTCTCCCTGAACGAGGGCTCGTTCGACTTCCTTCCGATCAGCCTCGGTGTCGTTAGTTGCAACTTCACCGTCAGGCTCGTGCCGACCGAACTTCTTGAAGCCTTCGTCGCACTCGTCGGGCTCGCCGTATTCTAAGTCAGAGTACTCTTCGGGACCTTCGCCCCTGTTGTCCTCTTCGTTAGAATCAGCTTCGTCCTCGGAGTGTTCAGAACCAGAGTCGTCATCCGACGGTACAGAATCCCCGTCAGACTCCTCGTCACCAGTCTCTCCAGACTGATCGTCACCAGAAGTAGATTCAGACTCCGACTCGTCGTCGTCATCATCGTCTTCGCTCCCAGTGCCGTTGTCGTGGTCGTCTTCATCCGACTGATCGGTCCCTTCTTCAGCGCTCGAGGACTCATCTTCAGCATCAGAATCCCCGGCCGAATCGTCATCCCCAGGCTCATCACCTGTGGACTCCTCCGACTCGGATTCGTCATCTTTACCGGGGGTTTCCGGCCCGTTTTCCTCGTCGCTGGTGTCCTGGGACCCGCCATCCTGGCCGGATTCGTCCTCGTCGTCATCCGGGGCACTGCTGCCACCGGAACCAGCGCCTTCACCCTGCTCTTCGTCGTCCGAACCGGATTGCGGCTCGTCGTCTGACGTGTCATCCGACTCGCCCTTTTCGGGCTCGCCCTGGTCCGACTCGTCATCGGACTTGTCTTCCGATTCGTCCTTTTCCGGCTTCGGCTCGTCCTCGGGGTCTTCGGGTGACTTGCAGTACCCTAGTTCCCTGAGCCTTTCGAGGGTTGGGATGCACAACTGGTACACCTGCTCAACAGACCTGCATGTTGCGAACCGCTGGCACAGGTTGTCGATCTGGAAGTCGTCCAGGTCGCTGATCACTCGCTCATCGAACCAGCCAGTGTAATCCAGCCGGAAGATTTTGCAATACAGCATGATCAGTGCCTGCATGTTCACAGGCGCTTCGGACCACTTGCTGATCGTTCCATCCGCCCTACGGTTACCCTCCGTGAAAATGCTGAAGGTCTGCGCCTCAAACATCTTCCGAACACCGGGGCGAATATCCATGCCGGTCTTGTTGACCCGGCCATCCTCGGCTACGTTCAGCAGGATACCGAACCAAGGGCTGATCAGGTTAGATGCGTGAACGAACGTAAAGGGGTTCGCATGACGAATCTTCGCTTCGAGCTTCTTGATTCGGGTGCCTTCCGGCTTACCCCGCCCTTCCAGACGGAATGCGTCCTTGAGCAGATTGATTTTATCCTGCTCACTCATCTGTGCGAACGAGTCGCAAGTGATGTGGAAGACTTCGTGGTACATCGTTGTCTCGACGTTCTCCATCACCTTACAAGCGTGACAGAGCTGAATGTGCGTCTCGGGATCACGGTGTCCACACTTCGAGCGTTCGTGCGGAGTAGGATCGCCCAGCTCGATGGGAATTCGCAGCCAGATAGTTGCACCATCGGTACAAGGCGTACCGCCAGTGAATTCCAGCTTGAGTTCCGGGTTACGAGTTAGGATGCGAGCCAACGACAGCCAGGAGAACTTCAATTCCCGACCACGCTTAGCAGCTAACCGGGACCATTCGATCCTGGTAGCTTCCTTGTCCGAACCACTGAAAAGTGGATTCGTTGTGAGGGTCACGAGACACCTCCTTTCCGTGTCTTAGTTGTCGGGTTGATCGTGGATCTGACAGAGAGCCATCCCCTTTCGGAGAAGCTGCCCGTCGTGTGCAGATGGTACAGGTTGCGTGAACAACCTCCCAGCATGTACCGGCCGGGGGGACGGTACCGCTGAGCCATGTTCACGCTTCGAGGCCGGTTGCGTCTCGAATGAACTTCATGACGGTGTTGGCGACACCTTCCTCGTAGAAGTCCAAACAAGCACCCTTGAACGCCTCGATCATGTTATGGTACTGGGTGAGCCGGGCGACCTTGATCGTCTGGCGCATCCCCCAGGTGAAGGGAACGTGACCCTGGGTTGAAGCTTCCCGAATGTCAGCGCTAATTTGCATCAGCTCAGACAACAGGCTCTCGGGCATTTCGTACCCGTCCAACTCGCACCACTTCTGGATGATGTGGCGCTCGACCGACTCCGGGGGCAACGGGATTGACTTGACGGTCATCCTGTTGTACTCAGCGTCGGCCATTGTCTGGGCTCCGACGTTCCTGAAGTCATGGGCGGGGTTCTGAGCGATGATCTGGTAGGTGAACTCGTGACGTTCCACGATCTCGCCCATCGAACCATCCAGCACCAACTGCTTGCTGTTGTCGAACGTCGGACGGAGCTTCTCCCGAATGGCAGGCTGCGCCAGGTTCAGCTCGTCGTGGACGATCAGGACGGGACGGCTGTACGCCAAGGGCACACGGCCCCAGGTGTAGTACGTCCCTCGTTCTGGGGAGTAGTCCTTCATCCCCATCATCTCCTCGGGGTCTGTTGACGAGTCGTAGCTGAACCGGACGAACGGCATCTGGCACAGCCATGCAAGCCAACGGGCACCTTCGGTCTTGCCTACCCCCGGCTGACCCTGCAGACACAACGTCTGTCCCAGGATCACGGTGTCGGTCACGAACCGGTACAGCAGGTTCGAGTAATCGACATACAGCTCCGGGTGAGTAGCGTCACCGGTCTGCGGGATAAAGAGGCGCTCTTCCGGCGTGTACAGCTCTGGCTTGAAGATCGGAGCATACACGTCCTTGTAGCCCTTCACCAGACGCCAAGCACGAATGCCCTTTACGTCGTCATCCGCCGAAACGATGGCGTCTGTGACGTAGGTAGTCGGCTCGTCCTGGGTCCTGCCTACCGATGTGACTCGACCGACGGCAATCGAGACAGGAACAGCGAATCCCTCACGGAACTCGGCTCTGATCTCCAAGCCTTCGGTTGTGTTGCTCATCTCGCCACCCTGGGCCAGCTTGCATCCACGAGCCTCGAACTGTGGCCGGGTAATGAGTTTCCCCTTCCCTCGGCACAGTGCGACCGGGTAGCCCAGCTCACGCTGAACTACATCGTCACGCACGCAGAGCTTGCAAGCCCTACAGGTCGTCAAGTTGTCGGGCCGGAAGTCCGGGTCCGACGTCTCAACCAAGATGTTTACGTCGGGGTCAACCACACGAGCGCTGTAGGTCAGCGGCTTTTCCGGCCTCGCTGCGCCGAAGTCCGGGCAGGTTAAGGCAAACGACTCCGCTGCACGCTCACGTCCAATGTCGGACAAGCCTGGGCGATCCAGCGCATACCCATGACGGGCACACATGGAGCAGCCAGTAACTCGTCCGAACACCTCCAATGACTCTGATTCCGTCGCATAGGACGGACAGTTGAGACAACTGACAGAAGCCACTACTGATTCTCCTTTTGGCTGTCGGGTCTAGTGTTGTCGGGTTTGAAGACTGGATACTGCAGGGAACGTCCAGCCTTATGGCTGCACGCTCCCAGCAAATCCACTTCCGTACTACGGGCCAGCGGTACCGGCCGGGGCCGGGGCCGGGGGCAATACCCGGTGGAACTTCGCCAGGTAGTCGAGCCCGTACTTCTCTTGGCAGTCGGGGCCGATCTTCAGCATCCGGCTGATGTTGTCGGTGAGGCCCTTCCCACAGATGTAGCAGCGCTTGAAGAGCTGGGCGAACAACAGAGCGTAAGCTGCCGGCGACTCCATGATCTGGATGAGGCCTTCGACGTACTGCCCGTCGTAACCCTGGCCGGGACGCTGCATCCCAACCAGCTCCTTCTGGTCCGAAGTCCACGAGCGGACCTGGATCGTGCCAGCCGGAATCCACTCGGCCCCGGTAATGATCTTACCGTACCGGTAGCGTCGGTCTTCCTTCATCGGCTTGCTGAGGGTTCTGATCGACAGGTAGACGAACCCGTCTGGCGTTCCCTCAGCCGGTACAGCGTAGAAGCCGTTAGGCAGCGGCATCAAGTCGAGAAACGTCTTCTCGGCCTTAGCCTCATCCATGACAGCCTTCGTCTCGATGAGGGCAACCGGGGCCAGGTGACAGCCTCGGGTCTTGTGGTTCATCACTGCCCGAACCGAACGGAACCAGCGCTTGCACTTGTAGCACTGAGCGTCGTGGTCGGCATCCTGGTCTTTGGTGCTGTCGAGGGCCGGGTCCACAACGGGCTGGTACATAGCCGGAATCGGCTGGGCACCTTCCGCCTGCTTCTCGGTCACAGCGATGGGCTCGGTTTCGCCCTTCCTGCTGTGTTCCTTGACCGAACCTTCCTGCAACTCGGTTCGCATGACGTTCAGGGCACCTCTGACCTGGGGCATGGACAGCGCCCCCTTCTTGACCAGCTGCACCTTGAGCGACTGAACGAACTCGCTCGTTCCGCCGTAGCGGGTTACGAACTGGAGGGCACCTGCGACGATGTTGATGTGCAGGCTTTCCGCCAGCGGAAGGATCTCTTCCGTAGTGAAGGGACTTGTGCGCTCAGCACACAGCTCCTTCACCTCGATGTAGGCGTTCTCGAAGAGCGCCTGTTCTGTCGTGTTCACAACGGTACTCCTTTGGTCTTAGTCGGGTTGATGGTTGGTGAACTGAATGTTGCAGGGAACGTACCGGCCGGGGGACGGCCCCGGCCCGCACGCTCCTTCAAGTTCAGTTCGTTCGGGGCAACTCCGTCAGGACGGCAGGCTCGATGATCGAGACTGGTGATCCGCAGACGTGGTTTCCCATCGTAGCGCAGTCCCAGGTAAAGGTATCAGCCGGGAAGGTGCGCTCGTGCCAGTCACTGGAACCGTCATGGTTGACCACGACGTAATCCAGTACGCCGGAGCCATCCTCGAAGACGTTGATGTGCTTCGGTGTGGCGTCCGGGTTCAGCTCGTCCAGGTAAGCGTCGTAACAGTAGTCTACGCTACCGTGGCCGAACTCAGCCACAATTTCAGGCTGCTCGCACGCTTCCGCAGCCTGCTCGGTCGGGGTAGGCTCCCCGGCGTGAACCGGTGCAGCCATAATCCCAAGAGCGAACAGGATGGCCAGTGTTAGCCGCCTCACGAGCTGATCTCGCCTTCCGGCGAGCAGCCGACGTAGATGGCTCCGGGCTGACCCTGGTAGGACTGTCCCACCCATCCAGCGACGTAGCCCGTAGGCAGGTCGAACTGGGGATGGAACTTGCTCTCGTCGAACGTGCTCTTGTACCGCTCGCACAATGCTCGGAGAGCTGCCCTCTGCTTGTCGTTCATGATTCTCCTTGTCGTGTCTCGTCGGGTTGAAGATGGGATAACCAGCATCCCAGGGGCCGTCCGAACCTCGTTGTTCGGATGGCCCCAATGCGCTGGTTACTTCCTCACTGCTGGACGGTCAATGATGACCAGATCACCGGGCTGGATAACGGCCCCGGCGGCGATGGCCAGTTTGATGGAAGCGAAGTGATGCGTCACTGGCTGAACTCATCGGCCGCCAACAGGTAGCCGATCTCCATTGCGCTCTGGACGAACAGAACGAGATCGTATTCCGACTCGTTCGGGTCAACATCCAGACCTACCGCAGCCAGACGCTCGATCACCACGTCACTGGCGTGGTCACCTTCCCTCTCCTTGATGGTAGCAACCATCGCCCAGAGGGCTTCCCATTGTTGCTGAGTGATGTTCACGCTGACTTGGTGCGCTTTAGCCGGGGGGCCGGGGCCGGGGGGACAACCGGAAACTCCGGCTTCCACTCGTTCTCGTCCACCTGCATCCTGCCGCAGACTGCCGGCGTCATGTTGATGACTTGACGCTCCTTTGTTTCCTTGTGGATGCGAACTAGCTGGTACTCGTAGAGGTCCCAGTTGACGGACTCCTCGAGCCTACGCTCCGCTGGGAAACCATAAGGCATGGGCATGTGAATCTCCTTGTCGTGTCTCGTCGGGTTGATTCGGTAAAGCTTGGGTCATCCAGCAACCCTCCGACCGGCCCCCCGGCGAAACGGGGGGACAGTCGAGTCATGCTGGACTAGAAGGGACGGAGCGGAGGCTTGACCGTGACCGGGGCGGGCTTGTTCTCGTAGAAGTTCATGCGCTGCACTTGCAGGCACGACTGGCGTAGAACCGAGCCCAGATGACTTCCAGCGCACGGTTGGCAACAGGGACGGGCAGGTCGCCAACGACGTAGACGTCGCTGCCGCTGCGCATCCAGGTGACCAGACCGTAGTTCGAGTTGAAGAAGCTGACGATAATGTCCAGCTCCTCGTCGGTGAAGATGACGTGGCTCTGCATCTTGTTCTCCTTGGCGTGTCTGCGTCGGGTGCAGTGGGTCATCCAGCAACCCTCCGACCGGCCCCCGGCGAAATCCGGGGGGCAGTCGAGTCATGCTGGATTACTCGTTGCTCTCTTCCTCCACCAAGAACGGACCATCCAAGGTGTCAGGGTCAACCAGCATCACTGGTGTTACGTCCTCGATGTTAGGCAGCGCCGACCGAACGAGCGTGACGCAGTTGGCCGGTACCTCGGTGATGTTGCGCCCATACTTCCCAACCGGGCGGTCGAGCCGTACGTTCATCTTAGTACCGACCGTGACCACCTCGGCGCTGAGTCCGTTGAGGTACTTGGGCCGGAGCCCTTTCAGCACCACCCTATCGCCGACCTTGATCGACATAGCGTTACGGCGGGCCTCGGAGCTGCGAATCATCTCACGCCGGCTGTTGATGGCGTTCTGCATCAGGTTGAGTGCGAAGTCCAGCGCCCCTTCCTCGATCTCTTGGATCAGGAGGGACGGGTCGGTCTTCGCTACATAGGGGAGACTCATGTTCGTACTCCTTGTGTCTGTGTCGGGTTGGTTTCCTAGGACTGGAAATTACTTTCCCATCCCCCCGGTACTATCCGACCGGCCCCCGGCCCCCGGCTACGGGGGAACACGAGGAGCCAGCCGAATGGTACTGGGGGGACCACAGACAGCTTGCGCTCCCTGCAATCCCCGCCAACCACCGACTCGTTAGACACACGACTGGTCGCACATCTCGGTAAAGTCTACTCCTACCGTTACCGGCCGTTTCAGCTATGCGTGTGGGCTGTGGTCCCTCGCTGGGGGCTGCTACCGTTCGGCTGTCACGCCTACTAGGCCAACACGTTCGCTTATTTCGGCTTTGCTAGCAGCGGTACCGGGCCAAGGCTGGTGACCGGCCGTACTACTAGCTTTCGCAACAGGCTGCCCGTCCCCCCGGCCCCCGGCCCGTAGACTAACTCGGGTTATCAGGTTTCAGGGATGGAGCGCTTTCTGTGCGACCAAGGCTATTTAGCGGTAGCAAGCTACCTATGTCAGGCTGCCTAGTCTAGCTGGCAGCGAGTCTCGTCTAATCGAATGGAGCCTGGTTGAGACTCGTACGGTGGCTTGATCAGTCATGCTGCGGCAGGTTTTGTTAGGCGAACAGCGGACTCGGCTGGCTGGCACTCGACCCTAGGCGCTCTGCGCCCCGGTACCCACAGTCCCCTTTGACAGGGTAACCCATACTAGCGTGACTGTGGCCCATCGGCTGGGTTTAGGTGATAGCTGGCCTACCGGCGGCTGTGTGGCTATGCCTGCGGAAGACTCACGGACTTGATCCTGTGTGGACGGCCCCCCAGCCGGTAATGCTGGCTGGGGTTAACGTTCACTAGGCTGCCCCAAAGGGCAACCTGGGCCATTCGATTAGGTTTTCAAGGTGCTGTAGGCTGCCCCGGTTAGCTGATTCCGGCTGGATCAAAATTGTTCGCCGGTCGGCCGGGGGCCGTATGTCAAAGGTACTCCTCGGGCCGGTTGTTTACAACCCCTAATTTCGGGCCGGTACCGGTCCCCCCGGCCGGTACGAACGAGTACTCAGCCACGTTGGCTGGATTGCCGGCCGACTCGCTGTCTCAATATCGAATTTGTAATACTCGACATAAGCGGTTTTCAGCTGGACCAGGATTGGCAATATCGCTGGTCGGTAGACCGGTCGGTTAGTTTGTTCTGGATATAGTCTGGAACGCCGGCGCCGAATTCTTTTCAGCTCCGGATCGGCAATTCCAGAATAGCTGTCTGGATAGTCCTACCGGCTACGGCCGGGGGAGCGTACCCGGCCGGGTACCCCGCTAGCCGGGGGGAGCGGTACCGGGGCCGGGGGCCGGTCTAGTTCTAGCCGGGGCCGTCGCCGGGGGACGGCCGGGGCCGGGGGCCGGGGCCGGTATCGGTACCGGCCGGGGCCGGGGGAATGGCACGAGCGGTACCCGTAGGGCCGTGTACCGGCCTCGGCCGTCATCCTGGGCCGGTATACCGGGGAACGGCCGGGGGGCCGTAGGGGGCAATCTACGGGGCTCTCGTGCGATATCCCAGCAGCGGTACCTGTAGGGCCGTGTACGGCCCCGGCTAGCATCCTGGCCATAGCGGTACCGGCCGGGGCTGAATTCCCGCTACGGGGCCGTAGGGCCGGTCTAGCGTCATCCTGGCTAGTACCGGGGCCGGTCTAGACCGGCCGGGGGCCGTGTACCGTCCCCCCGGCCGTCATCCCCCGGCTACCGGCCCCCCGGCCGTCATCCAGCACGAAACCCCCGGCCGGGGCCGGGGGAACAAAGCGAAACGGCCCCCCGGCGAACCGGGGGGCCGTTCAGGTGATTCGGGCGGATTAGCTACTTCGTCCGCTTTGCGCCGATGACGGGCTGACCGGCCGTCTCGTTCGGCACGCCGGTCCAGGTTGCCCCGGAACGCACCGTACCGTCCTTCTTGGCCAGTGTGTCCCGAATTGCGCCGGGGCTGGGTCGGTGGTCGTCGCCGGGGCCGTAGACGCTGGACTCGTGCGCTACGATTTGGGCGACGGTGAGGCTTTCGCCCACCTTGACGGTTTTGACGGCCGAGGCGATGTGATCGGCAGCGGTACCGGGGCCGGTTTTACGGGCAACCGACTCGCCCCGATTGATCGAGGAGCCCCGGTTGACAGCGGAGACGGCCCGGTCGGCCGCCTTTTTGATGCTGGCCGTTACGTCGTCGCCGGTCGGCAGCGTAGCGGTACCCGAGCGAATTTCCGCCCGGATCTTACCGGCCTCCTCGGCCGTCAGCCCGTCGGGCAGCGGGAGGTTGTTCATGGCCGAGTCGAGCGCCCAGACCGAACGAGCGAACATTTCGGCCGGGGGGACCGTGACCTTGGTGCGCTTGGAACCGGCGACCGAGGCGAGGCGCTCGTCGAGGGTAGCGACCAGCGAACCCATGCTGGTTGCGAACCCGGCCGCAATTGCGGCCTTCATGGCGAGGCCCGAGGCCCGGTCACGCTGTCCGCCGAGCCCGTTGTAGGCCTCGAACAGGGAGTCAACCGTCGCCGGGGGGATCGGCTGCGTGCCGAGCGCCTTGACGAAATCGGTCGAGAACTGGGCTGCCGTGAATTTCGGTTCGGACTTTTTCGCTGGGGTAGCGGCCGGGGCCGGGGGGTTACCGGCCGGGGCCGGGGGGTTGGCGGTACTGGGCTGGGCCATGATGCGAGCCTCCTAGGGCTGTCGGTAGTCGCCGGGGCCGGTCGGCCGGGGCGATAAGGGGACCATAACACGGCCGGTTAGACGAAAGCTAGGGGTTAGGGCAACATTTCTAAATTTGTTTTCCGGGGGCCGTGACCGGCTAGACCGTAGAACGGCCGGGGGTTCGCCTAGCTAGCCGGTCGCCGGGGGATGACGGCCGGGGCCGGGTACCCGGTAGGGCCGGGGGCCGGTACCGGCGACGGCCGGTTACCTATGGCCAGCCTAACGTTCTTTGTTCGGCCGGCGCGAACGGCTTTGGTTAGGCTGCCCTACCATACCCGGCCGGTCTAGCCGGGGCCGTCGCCGGGGCCGGGTATGGGGGAACGCACGCCTAGGCGGGTATTAGTACCCGCACGCCTACGGGCGGATATATTAGTATGACAATTCGGACAGCCGATAGTTCTGACCCGGATTGGGCGATTTGTGGTCTGGATCTAGCCGGGGCCGTCATGCTACGGTCTACCCATCGGCCGAACCCCCGGCCCCCGGAAACGAAACGAGCCCGACATGACGCATTCATACGATCTAGGCTGGTTTGACGACATGGTGCAAGAATCGCCCAGTTTGACCGGTGTGGCCGGTGTGCCCCAGATGGTCCTAGCCGCCCTAGAATGGGCGATCGAGACCGGTGGAAGCCGGTTTGACGGTTTGCGGGCTTTTGTCGCCTCGACGAACCGGTCGGATGACGGCCCCGGCGAACACGGCCCCGGTTGCGACGGCCCGTTCAATTGTGTTTGCCCCCCGGCCCCGGCTACCCAGCCCGAATTGACCGACAAGTCGCTTTCGGCGCTAGATATCCGCATTTGGAACCGTCTGGTCGGAAAGCCCGTTTCGCCGGTCGCCCCGGTCGCCCCGGCCGTCCTAACCGGTACGGTCCCCCGGCCGTCCTACGGTACCCGTCCGGTTCACGGCCCTTGTCCGAATCAAGCCGAATGGGGCGATGAGTCGCTTTCGTGCCCCAACGTGCCGTTCGGTCACGATTGTGACTGTGTGGTCGGTATGCCCGGAAGGCACTACAAGCACTAATCGTCCGGTCTGACCGATTCAGCCCCGTAACCCCCCGGCCCCCCGGCCGGGGGGTTTTCGTATGTCCACCCTAGACCGGCTAGATTCGTTTCTACGGCCCTAGGCGGGATTCTGGTACCCCAGCCCGTACCGGGTACCGATTCGGCTTAGGGGGCCGTGTAGGCACCCTACGGGGCAACCTAGAACTAGCCGGGGCCGGGTACCCGCACGCCTAGGGCCGGTCTAGACGCTACGGCCGGGGCCGGGTACCGGCTAGCAACCGGCCGGGTACCGGCGACGGCCGGTCTAGCCGGGGGCAACCGGCCGGGGGCCGTGTAGGGCCGTGTACGGGGGCCATACGGGGCCGTAGGGCCGTCTACGGCCGGGGCCGGGTACCGGGGCCAAACCGGGGGGCCGGGGCCGTAGGGGGCCGTACGGGGGCCGTAGGCGTGAACGTCGAACAGACGTTCGTATGTCGGGGGGCCGTCGCCGGGGCCAAACATACGAACGAATGTTCGATTAGTGTCACCAGTGTTGCCTATGTTGCGACCGGCGGCCAGAATTACAAGCTAGGTGTTTGTTTCGGACCCTACCGGGGGACGAACAAATGTTCGATCATGGGAACGGGTGTTCGGGAACGGACGTTCGGGGTAGGGGCGAACTAGTGTTCGAGCCATCGAACAGATGTTCGTATACGGGGGACCGGCCGGGGGGACGAACCCATACGGGGCAACAAATTCAGCCCGTAGGTAGGCGCCTAGTTCTATTTGGTTTAGTACCGTCGGACCATATACGTCTTGTTTCAGAACGCATATATGTATTGCGGCTGGGGGGATAGACCATATCATGGGGCGTTCATTTGTAGCATAGGCTGGCGACGGGGGACGCATTAGTTAGCTAAATGAAGACCGATCATAGGGGTAATTGGCGATGTGCCATAGGGTCAAATGATGGCTGGCCATATAGCTATTGGGCCGTCGGATCGGTCTGCATTTAGCTATTGGCGTGCCGATAACGTAGATTATCGGCACCGTTCTAGGGCCAGAATATAGAAGATACACGCATGTGATTCGAGGCTCGATACAGACGAATGATCGACTGGGGCCGGGTGTCATATAATGAAAGCCGGGGGGAGTGAGCGCCTCTCTTCCAACACCCGATGCACACCAACTTTTTCGGTATGAACCATCTTTTTTTCATTCTTAATCTGCTAAACACTTCTAAACGGTTCCTAAACACTTACCTAAACACATATATTCTACTTTATTATAGTAAAAGTGCTGGTCAACCCATATCTTTTGATTATTTCCCACCAAAGTGTTTAGCGTTTAGGCGATTACCGGAGAGCGTCGCTATTTCACGGTCAGTGATGGATGCACACGCTTAGTGGTTCAGGGTTGTTCATATCCCTGCCTTTCCGTGTTTAGGCTGCCCTTTGCCTGTCTGCTCCCCCTCACCCCTTCGGGGCGAGCTAAACACTTTCATCTTTATTGTTACAGGAGATCACTCCTAAACACTTTCTAAACGGAAATCCAGGGGAAGGACCGGGATATGAACAACCCTCTGAAAGTGTTTAGGAACCGTAGTAGGAACCAGCGAGTGCCCCGTTTAGGTTGTGACGCCGAAAAAACGACCGGCCAGAATTTTTAAGCTAATTGTTGACTGTCCCGTAACGATTCTAATAGACTCCCGTTATGGACGAATACGGCCCTGAATCACCCAATACTGACCCGGACTTCAACCGAGATTCACCTGATGTGGACGCTTTCGACTGGGAGGACCCGCCGCTAAGAGGAGGTGGCGGATCGGGAGTTTGGAAGGAAAGATTAGGGGTTGTAATGACCCAGCCCGGCAAGTGGGCTAGGTTGGTCGAGTGTTCAGGTACACGGCGAGCGGAGATGCACTGTGGCAACCTCAGAGCGGGCAAGATCAAGGTCCCCGAAGGCCGGTGGGAATTCCAAAGCCGGAGCGACAAAACAGTCGGCAAAAGCTGGGTCTACGCCCGCTACCTCGGCCCGGAAGAAGCGGAAGGTGCTACCTCCTCCGGAAGATCCAGAGAGACACATGGTCCTGACCGTGACTTATCAGGTCGAGTTCTTTGGGAAGACGAGTCATCTGGACAGAGTAATTTGGCTCATGACTCGGGACCTGAGACTCAAGATGGGGGACACCATTCACCTGAGGCGATGGACGCATCGGAACAGACGGGCTAGTGAAGTTGTGACTGGGATTGAACTATCGGAATTCAAGGATATGAGTGATGGGTCGAGCTAGTCGTCGCAAGAAGCGTGAGACTGTGTTGGTTGGGTCTAGTCCCGGCGGCACCGGCATCGAGATGATCAGCAAGAAGGACGGCAGCATTCAGTACCAGACTCAGCGCCGCAAGCTCGAGCCTAAACGTCAGGGTCTTCATAGGCTGATCGTGACGGTTATGTTCAGGACTTCCTATGAGCAGATGATCAGGATGGAAGCCGGATCTGAAACCCTGCTCGATATGGAGAATATTCTGGACTACGCTGTTGGGTGCTGGGACTGTGAGCAGGATTGGCACGCTTGCCGGGATAATCCGATTTGTCCGGGGGACCCTAGTGGAAGAACGCACAATTAAGCCAGTGATTAAGGGCGGCTGGAAGAACTATCCAGCAGACGCACTCCAGAAAATCGCTAGGTTGCATCGAAATGGTTTGGGGCTGTGTACGACTTGTCAGCGACCTTGGCCTTGTGTCACCTTTCAGATAGCCGACGCTGGCTTGTGTGGTCGGGACTTCGATGGCTAGATACATGATCTGGCTGTGTGGTACTGGGAACAGCCCCCTGGTGATCCCCAACGGTACTTGTAGTAATGCTGCCAACCACACGCCTTGCCCAGAAGGATATATGGACTGGCACGCCTGGGCCGACGAGATGAAAAAGAGCTACGTTCAGAAGAAGTGTCCTGTATGCAAGCTCTGGGTTATCTTGGAGTTAAAAAGTGATGCTTCCAAACGGCCCCGACATTCGAGATTTGCTCATCAGAATGTGGTGGGAGAAGGCGAAGCTGAATGAGCCGTCCCTCCGGTGGGTCTGCGCTAGTTGCTTACTGCTGTCCTGTGAACATCAGGATACCTGGATGGTCTGCCGAGGCCGTTGGATAGCCCGTTAGGTACTGGAGTTACCCTCCGGGTCCTGTTACGATTACCGCATGAACGGTCTTCTGGAACTCATCAGAAATGACACTTCAATAGTGGGTGGTGGGGCTGTACTGATTACAGGGCTGTTGACTGGTCCGGTGTTTCATCTTGATGCTGCTGCTGTTGGGTCCATCATGGGCATTATGGCCTTCATCATCAGCCTGTGGGTTCGCAGCCAGGTCTACTCGAAAAAGGGTGCAGCTCAAGCTGTGGTCAACGCTGCAACATCAGCCGTAGCTGCTATTACTGCTGATACTGCTGGTGGCCCTGGAGCTATTACTCCTGCGGGCGAAGCTGCTGTGGCAAATGCCGCCAAGGACGAGCTGAATGTTTCCGAGGTTCCCGATCCGGCTCCAAGCACAACCATAAAGGTGGTGTAATGTTCTTAGCAGCCGAAGGTGGCATCAGTCAGAATACACTGATAACTATTCTGGTTTGTTTAGCAATCTTGGCGATCCTGTTCTGGTTCTTCAAGGGTCGTCACAGGTAGGAGGTCAGTGTGGCTGGGGAACGAACTGACTACTTCGATAAGATCAAGCAAACCATCGACAAGGGACTAGGAGATAACGTGTCTGACGTTCAGGAGCCCGAAAACCCCGAAGAAACCGAAACTGACGAGCCGGAAGACGCTGAAGTGGATCACGGCCCGGACAGCTTCAATCCTGTCGCCGAAGAAGAGAGCGGCGAAGACGTCGATCCCAAAGACACAGAGTAATGGCAGGGCTGATCGGCGGGTCGCCGTTTGTTGACCGGTCGGAGTGGCAAGCTCGTGCGCCCAAATCGGTCAGCAAGAACATTACGCCTGAGGGGAATACGGTCCACTGGGAAGGTCCCGGTATGGGGCCGTACAACCACGAAAAGTGCGCCCAGTATTTGCGTTCGATCCAGAACAATCACATGGACGCACAAGGCTGGGCTGATATTGCTTACACTTCGGTCGAGTGTCGGCATGGTTACATCTATCAAGGCAGATGGATTGGTAGGCGTACTGCTGCCAACGGCACGAACGAAGGTAATCAGCTCAGTTATGCTCACTGCGCTCTCTTCGGTGTTGGTGATGAACTGACTCCAGAAATGCGGCGAGCTGTTCGTGATGTGATCGTTTACTTCCGTGGTCAGGGTTCTGGTAACAGGTTGTGGGATCACAATGACTGGCGAGCTACGCAGTGTGCTGGAATAGAGTTTGACCGGCTAGTTAAGTCTGGCGAACTAATGCAAGATGTTCCTACCGCTGTTACGCCGCCTGGACAGCCGCAACCGCCGCCCCCGCCCCCCCTGGATTGGTACGAGGAGATGATCTTGGCTCTTCCGGTGATGAACTTTAACCAGAATCCCGGTACGCACCTGATCGACAACGTGCAGGGACTTCTGAAGGGTACTCAGAATGGTGGCTGTGATCCTGGCGCCATTGACAACCTGTGGGGTCCCAAGACGGCCGGCGCAGTCAAGGCCTTTCAGCGTATGGCTGGGCTGCTGGACGATGGGATTTGTGGTCCCAAGACTTGGCGTAAGCTTATCGAGTGGTGAGGTATGAAGGCGGCACAAGGTAGGGTTTATGCCTGAAACTCCTGGTCCCGGAGTTGATGCCCTAGGGCGTCCTGCTCTCGACCCGACCGAGAACGTCAAGGATTTGATGAAGGCGGCGATCGAGCGGATCGACGACCTTCTCGGAGCGGCAGTCAAGCGTAACGATGACCTTCGGGAGATGGAGTCCCGTCATTATCGGGAACTCATGGAGCTACAAGCAAATCACCAGTCTGACGAGGCGACACTTAGGGGTTATTTCGGTGAACAGCTACGGCTGGCTGAGGCCAAGCGGATCGACGCTATTCGTACGGTAGACGTAGCTGCAGTGCAGCAAGCCGCACAGGTTGCATCGCTACAGGCAACGACCCTGGCAAGTACTCTCACACAGACTGCAGAGACGCTTCGGGTTCAGGTACAGGTTACTGCTGCCGCCGCTCAAACTGCTGTCGATGCTGTGGTTACGCCGATGAAGGCTGCCATCGAAGATTTACGGCGAGCGCAATACGAGGCTCAGGGTCAAAAGACTCAGGTAGTTGAGAGTCGCAGTGACAAGACGGTACTAGTTGCTGTTATTAGTCTCGGTGGTTTACTTTTGCTTGTTTTGATCGGCATTGCTGGTTTGCTGTTGACGCAAGGGGCTAGTCCTTAATTCCGCTGCCCCACCTTGTTTAGTCTGCGACCGGATCGGAGCGGGCGAGGCTTGTGGCCGAGGACTGGGTGAGGGTTACGAAAAGTCGGGGTGTGCAGCGGCCCCCGACGACCATAGACGAGGTACCCGTAGACACCGATTTCCCTGGGCCTAGTGCCCAGGGAAATCTTTTAGGGGCCTCGTTGGGTCGGTAAAGTTATAGCTTTAACTCTACCTTTGTCCAAATCTCCCATAGTACATCACTTAGTGTCTCGATTGATCGAGCAATGGCACAAATTGCAAAGATTTGTGCGTTTGTTGGTTCTGGATCGTGAGCTGTAAGTGCTTGGTGGATCAATTCGTTGGTTGGATAATCTCCGTGAAAAGGCATGTGTCCCTTTCTAGGACTTATGCGTGAATGCGGTAACGCTTGGTACGACCATCTTGAGGCATATCGACTAGATCGAAAGTCTCGATATGCTTAATGGTCTTTTCGATAGTTTCCCGAGTGTAACCGCTGCCACGAAGGCGCATGTTGAGTTCACGTCGGGTTGGACCTTTGCCGTGTTGGGCTGTATAGTCCTTGATCTTTTGCATTGCCTTGTTGATGCAA
>Ga0190265_10000987_pt1 | contig 18470 bp, 16 predicted proteins | sample Popmic124T_FD_133135 | JGI IMG/M metagenome (GOLD analysis project Ga0190265, IMG submission 133135) | Populus adjacent soil microbial communities from riparian zone of Indian Creek, Utah, USA - 124 T | ecosystem: Environmental > Terrestrial > Soil > Riparian zone | place: USA: Utah | collected...
CGAGGCCATGATCGCCGATTTCGACCGTCGCCTTGCGAGCATTCCTCCAGCGAGAACGGATCGTCCACTCAAGGTGATCATCTATCAGATCGGCGGCACCGTATCAGGTGGTGGGAGCCTCGCTGAATCTGTTCTGGCGACAGCCGGTTTCCGAAATATGGCTGCAGAGTATCGGCTGACGCGCGGCGGCCAGGTGCCGCTCGAGGCGCTTGTCGCTACCCCGCCTGATCTTCTCGTTCTGTCGAGCGCTGCCAACGAGTACCGGACCGCGATCGCCGATAACTTGCGTCACCCAGCATTGCTTGCGTTGCGTCGAACGCACGCCTCCATCGAGCTGCCGTGGCAGCTCTGGCTGTGCGGCACGCCGCATGTTGCCGAGGCCGTGGCACGGCTGGCCGAGGCCCGTACCCGCATTGAGGCGCGGCGATGAGGGTCTCGTCGAGATCTCTCATTGCCGCCCTGGCGGTAGCGACCGCCATCGCATTTCTGCTGTCGCTGGCGATCGGTCCTTCGGGCTTCGGGTTCGGACCACCGGGTGAGGCGGGTTCGCTGATCTTCTGGGAAATACGGCTTCCGCGCGCGATGCTCGGCGCGCTGGTGGGCGCGGCGCTCGGGCTTGCGGGCGCAGCCTTGCAAGGATACCTACGCAACCCGCTCGCTGAGCCTGGCCTCATCGGCGTGTCGAGCGGTGCTGCGCTGGGCGCAGTTCTCGCCATTCATCTGGGCTTGTCTCAAGCGATCGCACTTGCGCTGCCAGCAGGCGGACTAGCCGGCGCCGCGCTCGCCATGCTTGCCGTGGTGACGCTTGCCGGCATCCAGGGCGGACCTGTCACGCTGATCCTGGCGGGACTTGCAGTGTCGGCAATTGCCACCGCGCTGATCTCGCTCGCACTCAACCTCTCGCAGAACCCGTTCGCCTCCGTCGAGATGGTGTTCTGGCTGATGGGCTCACTTGCTGATCGCAGTCTTACCCAGGTCTGGCTGGCCGGCCCGCTGATCCTTGCGGGCATGGGGCTTCTGCTCGTGCTGGGCCGGGCACTGGATGCACTCGCGCTCGGGGAGGACGCCGCCCGAAGCCTCGGTATAGACCTTGCGCGCACACGGCTCGCCGTCGTCGCGGGAACAGCCCTCAGCATCGGTGCGGCGACAGCGGTGACCGGCATCATCGGCTTCGTTGGTTTGCTCGTGCCGCACGTACTGAGGCCGTTAGCGGGACACCGGCCGGGCCTGCTACTGCCCGCGAGCATGCTGGGCGGCGCCATCTTCCTGCTCGTCGCAGATGTCGGGTTGCGCCTGCTGCAGCCGGTGGTGGATCTGCGCGTCGGCGTTCTCACTGCACTCTTTGGCGCGCCGTTCTTCGTGTGGCTGGTGCTGCGCAAGCGCGGGGATCTTGCGCCGTGAGGATCGAGGTCAGAGAACTGCACGCACGGCTCGGCGGGCGCGAGGTTCTATGCGGCGTCGAGTTTGTGGCCCAGCCGGGCCAACTCACGGCGATCGTGGGTCCCAATGGTGCCGGCAAATCGACGCTGCTCAGGGCGATCGCCGCGCTCATTCCGATGACAAGCGGGGCCGTCAGCCTCGATGGACGTGACACGGCGCTTTGGGAGCGGGTTGAATTCTCACGCGCGCTCGGCTACCTGCCGCAGGAGCGCATCGTCCACTGGCCATTGCTTGCACGCGTCGTCGTGGGCCTGGGCCGCCTTCCGCATCGATCCTTCGGCGCCGGGGAGAGCGATCATGATCGGGCGGTGATTGGCGCGGCAATGGCGGCGGCCGACGTTTCACACCTCGGCGATCGCTCGGTTCTGGAACTTTCAGGCGGTGAGCGCGCGCGTGTTCTACTGGCCCGCGTGCTGGCGCAGGAACCGCGCACGCTGCTGGCGGACGAGCCTGCGGCCGGCCTTGATCCCGCCCATCAGCTCACCCTGTTCGAGCATTTGGGCTCCATCGCCGCCGCAGGACGGACCGTGGTCGTCGCCCTGCATGATTTGTCGCTGGCCGCGCGCTTCTGTCACAACGTGGTGCTGGTGCACGAGGGGCGCGCATTTGCCTCCGGGACGCCCCCGGAGGTGCTCAACGAGAAGCATCTTGCCGCCGTCTATGGCATCAAAGCGCACTATCGCGTGCTGGATGGCGTTCCCGTTGTGCTGCCACTGGCGGTATTGCCATGATGCGGCCCTGCTGGTGTTCTTGATGCGCGCTCTTCGCGGCGAGTGGGGGCCATCCTGTTGGGACTGTTCGGGCAGCGGACCAAACGATTGAATTTGGCGCTTGAGGGGGGCGGCGCGCATGGCGCCTTCACCTGGGGCGTGCTGGATCGTCTTCTGGAGGATGGCCGGTTCCAGTTCTCCTGGATCAGTGCCACCAGTGCAGGCGCAGTGAATGCCGTGGCGCTTGCGTCCGGCCTGGCCGAGGGCGGACCAGAAGCGGCGCGGATTACACTCAGGTCAGTGTGGGAAGCCGTGGCCAAGGCAGGCGTGCCCGATCTCCTGCGCAACAACCCTTGGCTTTCCAGCATCAGCAGATCGGGAACGCTCGCGCAGGTCGCTTCTCTCTTTTCTCCCTACGACTTCAATCCTCTCGGTTTCGATCCCCTGCGCAAGTTGCTCGAGGCTCACGTTGATTTCGCCAAGCTCCGCGCGGTCGATGGGCCGGAGCTGCTTGTCGCAGCCACCGACGTATCCACGGGGCGCGCCCGCCTGTTCCGCCGCCGAGAGATAACAGTGGAATCCGTGCTGGCGTCGGCCTGCCTGCCGACGCTGCATCATGCCGTCACTATCGAGGGACGCGCCTATTGGGATGGAGGGTTTTCGGCAAATCCGGACCTGCTTACGCTGGGGCGCGAAAGTCCAGTCGGCGATACGCTTATCGTCAAGCTGAATTCGATTGATCGAGATGGCGTGCCCACGAGCGCTCGGGAGATCACCTCGCGAGTCAACCAGATCACTTTCGGCCAGCCCTTGCTGCGCGACTTGGAAATGATCGAGGCGGTGCGCAGGGCGAACAGCGGATTCCCTCGCATGCACTCCGGCCCTGACGCCCGGCTCGCGCGCCATCGGTTTCACCTCATTGAGGCTGGCCGCTTTACCGGTGCTCTGGCACCGGAGAGCAAGGGGCAGCCAGACATGCAATTGCTGACCTACCTCCACGATGCGGGGCGCAGCGAGACGGGCAAGTGGCTCGAGAGGCAGGCCCCGCACATCGGACGTCGCGAGACGGTGGACCTAGTATCCCATTTTCTCGCGCCCAGGCCGCCTCTGTCGGCCATCCCCGCGGCAAATTCGCCGCCGACCGAAGCAGCCTAGCCGCTCAGCGGCGCCGCTTGGTTTGTGTTCATCTGATGTGTGCTATGCGCTCCCCAAGGGCCTTCGCGCCCAGGGTGGGGAAAACCAAGGCGTCATGAGCGGGCAGGCGCGCGATCGCAACGGAAATGAACTGGTAGAGCCTGCGCGGGCGGCGTGGACGGCTGCCGCCGTGCTGCTGGCCATGCTGGCGGCTACCACCATCCTGTCCCAGTTCTTCCGCGCGTCGACCTCGGTCATTGGGCCGGAGTTGATCCGCGATCTCTCCCTTTCGCCCGAAGCTCTGGGTTTCGCAAACGGTGCGTTCTTCCTGGCGCTGCTGTTGCCGCAGGTAATGGTTGGCGTGCTGTTCGATCGTATCGGGCCGCGCATCACGGTATCGCTGCTGTCGGTGCTGATGGTGGCCGGAGCCGTTCTGCATGCTGTTGCTGAGTCTGGCCCTGGGCTGGTAGCGGCCCGCTTCGTCGTCGGGCTGGGGTGCGCAGGCAGCTTCATGTCCGCTGTCGTGCTGATCTCGCGCTGGTATCCGCGAGCGTCCTGGAGCATGGCGTTGAGCTGGGTATTCGCGCTGAGCCAGATCGGTTTCTTCTTGGCCGGCCTACCTCTCGCTGCCGCAAGCGAATGGATCGGCTGGCGTGTCGCCTTCATCGGCATGGGTGTGGTCGCGGCCATCACAGGCGTCCTTTTCTTCGCACTCGTGCGTGATCATCCGCCGGGACAGCACATCAGCCGCAGCGGCGAGCACCTGGGTGCCCTGGCCGGCTTGAAGCAGGTGCTCGCGACGCCCGGGCTTTTGCGCGTGCTGGCGTTGTTTCTCGTCGCCTACGCTGCATTTGCCACGGTCATGTTGCTGTGGGCGGGGCCCTACCTCAACGATGTGCACGGGCTCGATGCCATTGATCGCGGCAAGGTTCTACTCGGTATGGCGGTGTTTCAAACGGTGGCCGGACTTGCAGTTGGTCCGCTCGACCGGATTTTCAACACCCGTAAATGGGTGGCCGTCGGCAACGCGACGGTCGCACTGATGGTGCTGCTCGCACTTGCTATCGTTCCCGATCCTTCGACGACGCTTGCGGTCACCCTGCTATTGCTTCTCAGCAGCGCTTCGGCTTATGGCAGCGTGCTTCTCGCGCACATCCGCAGCCATTTCCCGGATCATCTGGCCGGCCGTGGCGCGACGACTGGCAACATGGCCCAGCTCATCGGTTCGGCCCTGCTGCCGATTGTCACCGGGTTTATCCCGGCATTGTTCCCGCACAGGGGCGCGGGCTATTCGCCGTTGGCCTATCAGTGGATCTTCATGACGCTGGCGGTTGCCCTCGCCATGGGACTTGCCGTGTACCTGACCGCCAAGGACTCCAAGCCCAACACCTCGTCGGATCCGCCCCTACAGGCTTGACCCGTTCGCCTTGGCGAGGCCAGATGCCACCTGGGCGTGGCGAGGGATCAGCATGGTCGGACGGCTTGACGGGAAAGTTGCGTTCTGCACGGCTTCCGGCGCCGGGATTGGCCGCGCAACGGCCGTCGCCTTCGCCCGCGAAGGCGCGCGGGTCATCGCCAGCGACATCCATGATGGTGCGTTCGGCGAGCTGAAGGCCGCGGGCATCGCCGAGTGCGTGACGCTCGATGCGCGCGACGCCAAGGCGATTGAGGTTGAGGCCAAACGGCGGGGCGGCGTGGACGTGCTGTTCAACGCCGCGGGCTTCGTGCATCACGGCACTGTGCTCGATTGCACCGATGAGGAGTGGGACTTCGCGTTCGATCTGAATGTGAAGTCGATGCACCGCACGATCAGGGCTTTCCTTCCCGGCATGCTGGCCAAGGGCGGCTCCATCATCAACATCGCCTCCACGGTCGGCGCCTCGAAGGCCGCCCCCAACCGCTACATCTACGGGGCGACCAAGGCCGCGGTGGTGGGGCTGACCAAGGCAGTGGCAATGGACTTCATCGCCAAGGGCGTCCGCTGCAATTGCATCTGTCCCGGTACGATCCAGACGCCCTCGCTCGACGAGCGCATCAAGGCGCTCGGCAAGCAGGTGGGAGGCGAGGAGAAGGCCCGCGCCATGTTCATCGAGCGCCAGCCGATGGGGCGCCTCGGGACGGCGGAGGAGATGGCGTACGTGGCGGTGTATCTGGCCTCGGATGAGTCCCGCTACATGACTGGGACGTCCATCACGCCTGACGGCGGGTTCACGCTGTAAGCCACATGCCCCGCTTCGCCGCCAATCTGAGCTTCCTGTTCACCGAGGTGCCCTTCCTCGACCGCTTCGAGGCGGCGGCGAAGGCCGGCTTCAAGGCGGTCGAATCGACCAACGTCTACGAGGCGCCGGCCAACGAGATTGCCGCTCGCCTCAAGGCCAACGGCCTGACCATGGCGCTGCTCAATACACCTGCCGGCAACGCGGAGATGGGCGAGCGAGGACTCGCGGCGCTGCCAGGGCGGGAGAAGGATTTCGACGCCGCCGTCGCCAGTGCCCTGCGCTATGCGGAAGCAACCGACTGCCGGCGCATCCACGTGCTGGCGGGTGTGGTGCATCATGGTGCGCGGTGGGCGACATTCGTGGCGAACCTGGCAAGGGCCGCAAAGACTGCGACCGGTGTTGATTTGCTGATCGAGCCGATCAACCGCCGTGACATTCCGGGTTACTTCGTGAACAAGACGAAAGACGCGCGCTCGGTCATCCACGAAGTGGGCGCGGCGAACGTGGGCCTGCAGTTCGACCTCTATCACCGGCAGGTCGAGGAAGGCGACGTGGCGACGGCGATGGCCGAGTTCGCGCCGCTCATACGTCACTATCAGGTTGCAAGTCCGCCGGACCGAGGTGAGCCTGATGCTGGCGAGATGAACTATCGCTGGCTGTTCCAGCAGATCGACGCCAGCGGCTTCGGCGGCTGGGTCGGCTGCGAGTATCGCCCGCGCGCGGGAACGGTAGCCGGTCTCAAATGGGCCGAGGCGTGCGGAGTGGCTTTGGGGTGATAATCGTCATCCCGGCACGCGTTGCTCCAACATGCTGCCCACTCCGCTTTTGCTGGTGGCTGGATACCGGGGCTTGCCCCCGGTATGACAGATGCAATGGATAGGAAAGCACCATGAAAGTCCTCATCATCGGCGGCGCCGGCATGATCGGCCGCAAGCTCGCGGAGCGGCTGGCCAAGGATGGCGCGCTGGGTGGGAAGGAAATATCGAGCCTCACACTTTACGACGTCGTCGAAGGTGCGGTGCCTCCCGGCGCCAAGATGCAAGTAAAGATCACCACAGGCGACCTGCCGGCCGATGGCGAGGCACGCAAGATGATCATCGACCGCCCCGATGTGATCTTCCATCTCGCTGCCATCGTGTCGGGAGAAGCGGAGCAGGATTTCGACAAGGGCTACCGCATCAACATGGACGGCACGCGCAGCCTGCTGGAGGCCGTGCGCCATGCGGGCCACAAGCCGCGCATCGTCTTTGCCAGTTCCATCGCTGTGTTCGGGGCACCGTTCCCGGAAGCCATCGGCGATGAGTTCTTCAACACGCCGCTCACCTCCTATGGCACGCAGAAGAATATCTGTGAGCTGCTGGTGTCCGACTATTCCCGAAAGGGATTCCTGGAGGGCGTCAGCATTCGCCTGCCGACCATCTGTGTGCGACCGGGCAAGCCCAACAAGGCTGCCTCTGGATTCTTCTCAAATATCATGCGTGAGCCGCTGGCCGGCCAGGAAGCCGTGCTGCCGGTCTCGGAGAGCGTGATGCACTGGCACGCATCGCCGCGGGCTGCGGTCGGCTTCATGGTGCATGCCGCTACCATGGACACCTCCACGGTCGGGCCGCGCCGCGCCATCACAATGCCGGGGCTGGCCGTCACGGTTGGTGAGCAGATAGCGGCCCTGAAGAAGGTGGCGGGCGAAAAAGTAGTGGCCCGCATCCGCCGCGAGCCCGATCCATTCATCGAGCAAATCGTGGCCGGCTGGCCCCGCAGGTTCGATGCCAAGCGCGCGTTGGCCCTCGGCTTTAAGCCGGATGCCAGCTTCGAGGCGATTGTGCGCATCCATATCGAGGATGAGCTCGGCGGCAAGGTTGCCTGAACCGGGGACTCTGTGACCCGCGGGCACCAGGTGTCAGCTCAATCGGCCGAGACGCCGCGGTGTTCACGATTGCGGCCAACGCCTGCTATAGCTTTCCGCAAATCACCAACCGCTGGCGCCGGTTAGCGGGCGCCGCGAGGAGAACAGACCGATGCGCACCGCGCCCCTCATAACGACCCCACTTCTGGCGCTTCTAATTGCAACGCTTGCGCTACCCATCCCCGCTGATGCCTGGGGCAGGAAGCGAGAGCGCCTCGATAGAGGCTATGTCACTGCCGAAAGCCGCTACGGCGGTGGCACTGTCACGGCGCCCGTTCGTCCCGGCCCTAGCGGCCGCCCGCAGGTGCAACTCCCCGGTGGCACCTGGATCGCCTGTGCCTATAGCTGCAGCGACACGCTGCGGCGCGAAACCGTCGATTTCTGGCAGTCACGGGGTCCGTTTGGTCCGGACGGCCCGGGCTATCTGCATTTTCGCTTCTAGCTTGGCCTCAGACGCCGCTGCTAGGTCACCTCGGGGACATCGACAGGGCTGTCCAGATCGCGCCCTGAGCGTTCAAATCCGGCTTTCCAGTCGCGCAGATGGCGGTCGACCCATAACCGCCCCTTCTCCCGGTCGCGCCGCCGTAGCGCGTCCAGGATATGCGTATGCGCTTCGATCAAGCGCGGTATCCCGCCTGGATTGTTTGCGATGATATGGGCGGTCGTCGGCCGCACCAGGATACTCACTGGCTCCTTGGCAAGCTGCAGCACGCGGTTGTGGGTGGCAGCATCCAGCAGCTTGTGAAACTCTGCGTCGAGCTCGGCCACGGCCGGCGCATCGTGCTGCATCTCTCGCGTCCGGGCCAGATTCGCCTCCAGCGCCTTCAGATCTGCATCGGTGCGGTTATCCATGGCTTGATCGATCGAGCCTGGCCCAAGCGCGCGGGAGGTGTGGAACAACTCGCGGAAAGTAACCTGCTGCAGGATGAGAGCGCGGCTCATGCGGGTAGCGAGCCCGTGATAGTGCGGCACCGCCACCGAAAGGCGCCGGCTGGATTCCCTGGCAACGAGACCGGACTGCTCAAGCAGGCGGATGCCCTCGCGAACCGTCGAGCGGTTCACGCCGAACTGCTTGACTAGCTCGGATTCGGTGCCGATCGGATCGCCTGGCCGCAGGACACCGGCGAGTATCTTGGCTTCGATTTCATCGGCGACGAGTTCATAGGCCGGGCGCGCCTTGATCCGCTCGAACCGGGTAGCTACGCCTTGCATCATTCAACTTTCCAACGCAACGGCGCAGCGGTGCGCTGGGCCGAATGGTATATTGTGCACACGCACCCATCGTCTGACAATCCGACAAAAAATTGACGTTGCCCAATGGCGGTGCGACTGTCTGGCGAAGACCACGAAGTCTGGGAGGACTGCATGGCTCAAGGGGGTTGCCTCGCGGGCAAGGTCATAGTTGTGACCGGCGCCGGGCGCGGCATTGGCAAGGAGATCGCGACGCTGGCAGCCTCCGAAGGCGGCAAGGTCGTCGTCAACGACCTGGGCGGCTCGGCTGAGGGCGAAGGCGCCGATGTCGGCATCGCCGATCAGGTCGTCGCCGAGATCAAGCAGGCCGGCGGTATTGCCGTATCGAACGGCGACAGCGTCGCCGACCCGTTGGGCGCGGAACGCATCATCAAGGCGGCGGTCGACAACTTCGGCCGCATCGACTGCGTGGTGAACAACGCCGGCATCCTACGCGACCGCATCTTCCACCGTATGAGCGTGGTGGACTGGGATGCCGTCATCAAGGTGCACCTCTACGGCGCCTTCTACATGTCGAAGGCGGCGGCGCCCTACTTCAAGGAGCAGGAGTCGGGCTCCTTCATCCATTTCACGTCCACGTCGGGCTTGGTCGGTAATTTCGGGCAGGCCAACTACGCGGCTGCCAAGCTCGGCATCGTGGGACTGTCCAAGTCGATCGCGCTGGACATGTCGCGCTTCAACGTGCGCTCCAACTGCGTCTCGCCGTTCGCCTGGTCGCGGCTGATCGGCACCATCCCGACGACCACGCCGGAAGAGAAGGCGCGCGTCGATCGTATCCAGAACACCATGACGGCCTCCAAGATCGCGCCGATCTGCGTGTTCCTCGCCAGCGACCTCTCCAAGGACGTGTCGGGGCAAATCTTTGCCGTGCGCAAGGACGAGATTTTCCTGATGAGCCAGTCGCGCCCGGTGCGCGTGGCACACAAGGACGGCGGCTGGACGCCGCAGGCAATTGCCGAGACCATGCTGCCCGCGTTCAAGAGCGCCTTCTACGCGCTCGACCGCTCGGCGGACGTGTTCAACTGGGAGCCGCTGTAGCTGTCATTCCGGCACTTGTTGCCGGGATCCATCGTGCAGCTTGCTCCCGCGCTCGCGGATGGCTGGATCCCGGGCACGAGGCCCGGGATGACAAAGTAGGGTTCGATCGATGACTGAGAAAAACGACGTCGGCATCCTCGCATTCGGCGCGTACCTGCCGCGCCTGCGGCTGTCGCGCAAGGCGGTGGCGGAGGCGAATGCCTGGTTCAATCCGGGCCTCAAGGGCCTCGCCAAGGGCGAGCGCACGATCTGCAACTGGGACGAGGACTCAGTCACCATGGCCGTGGAGGCCGCGCGCGACTGCCTCACCGGATATGATCGCGGCAAGCTGGCCTCCGTCGCCTTTGCCTCGACCACCCTTCCGTTCGAGGACCGCCTGAACGCGGGCATCATCGTCGAGGCGCTGAACCTCAAGCCGAACGTCAACGCGCAGGACCTGACCGCCTCGCAACGTGCGGCAACCTCAGGTCTCATCACCGCGCTGCAGATGGCACGCGGCGGCGCAGGGCCCGTGCTGATGATCGGCTCGGAGAAGCGGCGCACGCGCACGGCGAGTCCACTCGAGCTGCAGACCGGCGATGGCGCGGCCGCGCTCTTGGTCGGTGCCGGACCGGTGGTGGCGAAGTTCATCGCCTCCGCCAGCCGCACGGTCGATTTCGTCGATCACTTCCGTGGCGAGGGCTTCGAATTCGACTATACCTGGGAGGAACGCTGGATCAGGGACGAGGGCTACAACAAGATCGTCCCCGCCGCGCTCGCCGACCTCTTCAAGTCGACCGACGTGAAGCCCGCCGACATCGCCCATTTCGCCATGCCCTGCGTGCTGGCGCGCGTCGCCGCCGGCATCGCCAAGAAGGCCGGCATGCCGGATGCGGTCGTGCGCGACAACCTGCATACCGTTTGCGGCGAGACCGGAGCCGCGCACCCGCTGGTGATGCTGGTGGACGCGCTGGAAAAGGCCAAGCCCGGCGACAAGATCCTCGTCGTCGGCTTCGGTCAGGGGTGCGACGTCCTGCTGTTCGAAGCCACCGACAACCTTGCCAAGCTGACGCCGCGCCTCGGCGTCAAGGGCCATCTCGCCCGCCGCAAGGAGGAGACGAATTATAACAAATATCTCTCCTTCAACGATCTCGTCTCCATCGAGCGCGGCATGCGCGCCGACGTCGACAAGGCCACGCCGCTGTCCTCGCTCTACCGCAACCGCCGCATGCTGACGGGCTTCATCGGCGGCGAGTGCAAGAAGTGCGGCACGCTGCAGTTCCCCAAATCCAACGTATGCGTGAACCCCAACTGCAATGCCTTCCACACGCAGGAGGATCATCCCTTCGCCGACACGCCGGCCAAGGTGCAGTCCTATACGGCCGACCGGCTCACCTACTCGCCCGACCCGCCGCACTACTACGGCATGGTGGTGTTCGAGCAGGGGGGGCGCACCATGATCGACTTCACGGACGCGGATGGCGAAACCGTGGACGTCGCCGCGCCCATGCGCATGATGTTTCGCATCAAGGAATACGACTCCAACCGCGGTTTCACTCGCTACTATTGGAAAGCTGCGCCGGCCGGAAAGCCGGCCCAAGCCAAGGCCTGAAGGAGATCACGCATGGCCACAGGTATCAGAGACAAGGTTGCGATCCTCGGCATGGGTTGCTCCAAGTTCGGCGAGCGCTGGGACAAGGAGGCCGACGACCTGATGGTGGAGGCCTTCGAGGAGGCCATCGCCGACGCCGGCATCGAGAAAAACCAGATCGAGGCGGCGTGGCTGGCCACCGCCATCGAAGAGCAGCACGTCGGCAAGTCGGGCGTGCCGCTCGCCGTCGCCCTGCGCCTGCCCTACATTCCGGTGACGCGCGTGGAGAACTACTGCGCCAGCGGTACTGAAGCCTTCCGCGGCGCTGTCTATGCGGTGGCCTCCGGCGCCGCTGACATCGCGCTCGCACTCGGCGTCGAGAAACTGAAGGACACCGGCTACGGCGGCCTGCCTCAGCGCGGGCGCGGCGCGCTCAACTCCATGTACTGGCCCAACATGTCCGCGCCGGGCTCGTTCGCCCAGCTCGCGGCCGCCTACCGCGCCAAGCACAACAAGAAGCCGGAAGACCTCAAGCGCGCGATGGCGCACATCTCGGTCAAGAGCCACGACAACGGCAACAAGAACGCCAAGGCGCATCTCACCAACAAGATCACCATGGAGAACGTGCTGCAGTCGCCGATGATCGCCGAGCCGCTGGGCCTGTTCGACTGCTGCGGCGTCAGCGACGGGTCGGCCTGCGCCATCGTCACGACGCCCGAGATCGCCAGGAGCCTCGGCAAGACCGATATCATCTCGGTGAAGGCGCTGCAGCTTTCCGTGTCCAACGGCACGGAAGCGCAGCACAACTCGTGGGACGGCAGCTACTTTGCCACCACGCGCATCGCCTCCAAGCGCGCCTACAAGGAGGCCGGCATCTCCAACCCGCGCGAGGAGATCGACCTCATCGAGGTGCACGACTGCTTCTCCGTCACCGAGCTGGTGACGATGGAAGACCTCTACGTTTCACCCGAGGGCGGCGCCATCAAGGACGTGCTCGACGGCTTCTACGATGCGGAGGGTAAAATTCCTTGCCAGATCGACGGCGGCTTGAAGTGCTTCGGCCATCCGATCGGCGCGTCCGGCATGCGCATGATCTACGAGCTCTACCTGCAGATGCAGGGCAAGGCCGGCCCCCGCCAGCGCAAGGAGCTGCCGCGCTACGGTCTCACCCACAACCTCGGCGGCTTCCCGCACCAGAACGTGTGCTCGATCTCGGTGATCGGGAAGTATGGGGCGTAACAGGGTGAGCCATCGCGCTTCGTCCGGGGCCGAGGCGCGAACGTCGCTGTTAGCTGGTTAAGCCAGCACGTTGATCGGGTTGCCCGCAAGCCAGGCTTCGATCGCCTGCACCATGCCGCCATAGAACGGGCGATAGGTTTCCTCGGTGACGTATCCAAGGTGCGGCGTAAGCAGCGCGCGCGGCTCAGAGCGCAGCGGGTGATTTGCGGGTAGGGGCTCAACGTCGAACGTGTCTGCGCCAAAACCGGCAATGCGTTTTTCCCTGAGAGCATTGAGCAGTGCCGTCTCGTCGACGATTGGTCCGCGCGAGGTGTTTATCAGCAGCGCTGCAGGCTTCATCAGGTCGAATTCACGCGCGCCGATTAGGCCGCGCGTACGGTCCGAAAGGACCGAATGAACCGATAGCACGTCCGAGCGCGCGAAAAGCTCATCCTTGGTGACGTGCTGGGCGCCGCGCTCCTGCGCCTTCTCGGGCGTAAGGTTCTCGCTCCAGGCGATGACCTCCATACCCATGGCGCTGCCGATCTTGCCGACCTTCGCTCCTAGGTTGCCGAGCCCAAGGATGCCGAGTGTCTTGCCTTCCAGGTCGAAGCCCAGGGTTGTCTGCCAGCCGCCGCCAGGGCGCATGGTGTGGAACTCTTCGCGCAGGTGGCGGGCAAGGGCGATCATAAGGCCGATGGCAAGCTCTGCAGTGGCGCGGCCGGATCCTCCGGTGTTGCTGACCGTGACGTCGTGCGCCTTGGCGGCCTCCAGATCGATGGATGCATTGCGCTTGCCCGTGGTCACCAGCAGGTTCAGTTTTGGCAGTCTTGCAAACACCTCACGTGTGAAAGGGGTGCGCTCGCGCATGATGCCAATGATTTCGAATTCCGCCAACGCTCGCGCGATGGCATCCACGTCAGCGAGGCGCTGATTGAAGGAGACGACACGGTGCGACTTCTGCAGCGCGGACCAATCGGCCATTTGCATAGCAACGTTCTGGTAGTCGTCGAGCAAGGCAATGCTGACCATGGTGGCCTCCCGAGAGTGGGCGTGTCCGAATTGTCCACCCGCAGAGCCTGCGAGCGAGAATGCCTACACAATCTTGTCGCGCACTAAAGTTTCGTACTCGCCGGCACTGTAGCCGAGCAGGCCGGTGAGCACCTCGCGGGTATGCTCGCCGAGCCTTGGTGGTGCAAAATAGGTGTCGAGCGGTGTGCCCTTAAGATGGACGGCATTCTTGACGGTTTTGACGACGCCGGCACTGGAATGCGGCATCTCGGCAACCATGCTGCGCGCCTTGAGGAGGTCGCCATCACACACCTCGCCGACACTACGGATTGCCCCGCTTGGCACTCCGGCCTTTTCCATCCGCGCCAGCCATTCGTCGCGCGTTCGCTCTTTGATGATCGACCTCACCAAAGGAACCAGCATCTCCCTGTTGCGAACCCGATCTGACGCCTTGGCAAAGCGCGGATCCTCGATCAGTTCAGGGCGCTCCGCCCCGGTGCAGAAGCGCCGCCACAGGTCGTCGTTCGCCACACCCAAGTTGATCCACCCGTCGGAAGCTTCAAAGGTCTCGTAGGGCACGATGGTCGGGTGCTCGTTTCCTCGCCGCCGCGGTGTGTTGCCGGTTGCATAGTAGATGCTGGCATTGAAGGTGAGCAACGAGGCGACGGCTTCGTACATGGAGATGCTCACCTGCTGGCCGCGTCCTGTCGCGCGGCTGGCGTAGAGCGCGGCGAGGATGCCCTGCGCCGCGTAGAGACCGGAGACCAGGTCTCCAATCGCTGCTCCAACCTTGTGCGGAGCGCCGTCTTTCGGGCCCGTGATGTCCATGATCCCGGCCTCGCCCTGCACGATAACGTCATAGCCGGGACGGTCGCGTTGCGGGCCGCTATCGCCGAATCCGCATATTGAAGCGTAGATCATCGACGGGCGGCGCGCGCTGACCGCGTCATAGCCAAACCCGAGGCGATCCATGGCGCCCGGCCGGAAGTTCTCGACGAGGATGTCCGATTTTTCGACCAGCCGCCAAAGCACGTCCTTGCCTCGCGGGCTCTTCATATCGAGCGTGATGCTCTTCTTGTTGCGGTTCACCGAAAGGAAATACGCCGCCTCGTCACCTTGGAAAGGGGGCGCAAAGGCCCGCGTGTCATCGCCTTTGCCGGGCTGCTCGATTTTGATGACATCCGCGCCGAGGTCGCCAAGCTGCATCGTGCAGTAGGGTCCTGACAGCACCCTCGTGAGGTCTGCAACGCGAAGTCCTTCGAGCGGGCGCATTTTCGGTCCTTGTATGCGAGCGTCTTACGCGGATGGGAAGTCAGCGCTGTGTGGACGCAGGATTACATGGCTGCCGCGGGCGGTTGCAAGACCAATGCATGCGCTTGTTTCGCTCGCGGGCCTCCAATAGGGTCGGCGCGCCGGAAAAACCGGGGGCGAGAATGACCGATACGGGCAAGTCCACAGCGCAGCGCCGGGCGCTATTTCCACGCCCTTTCCTGCTGTCCGCGGTGTTTGCGCTGCTGGCGACCCTGCTGCTGGCGGAAGTCGTGCCCCGCTTTGCGCCGGGGCTGCTTCGCTTCGATCACATGATGGGCGATCTGCGCACCGCGTACCTTTCTGATCGGCTCCCCAGTCAGCATCCCCAGGTCGCGATCGTGAGCATTACCGATGCCACACTGAAGGACAGCAAAGTTCGGCAGCCGGTCGACCGGGGTCTGCTTGCTCGGATCGTGGAGGCTGCGGATGCAGCCGGTGCCGCAGCGATTGGTCTCGATTTTCTGTTTGTTCAAGTGACGCCGCCGGACAATGAGGATTTGCTCGTCGATGCGATCCGCCGCGCGCGAGCCAAGGTTGTGCTCGCGGCCGCTGACGAGCGCGTTGGTCTCGGCAAGGCGCAAATGGACAGGCAAGCCGTATTCATCGCCAAGGCGGGGCGCCCAGCCGGCTACGCTAATCTCGCAACGGAGCGGGATTGGGTCATCAGGTTTCGGGCCGGCCCTGGTTCCGGTAAGGCTTATGGCAAGAGCTTCTCAACACTCCTGGCGGAAAGCGCGGGAGCGACAGCGAATGAATCCTACCGCCGCATCGCGTGGCTATTGGAACCCCACGATGGGTATGACACCTTCCTGACGATTCCTGCGGAAACTTTGTTGCAAGCCCAGACGGAGACGGGAGGTCAACTGGCCCGGGCAGGCTTGAAGGGTAAGATCGTAATCGTGGGAGGCACGTTTCCGGATATCGATCGTCACCTGACGCCGCTCAGCAGCCCGACGGGGGAATTGCAGCCCGGCGCCCTCATACATGCACATATGGTCGCGGAACTCGTCGACAAGCGGCATATCAATCAGCTCGAGACCAATTCGCTGGCGATGAAGCTCGAACTGATGGCTCTGGCGGCGCTCGCCTTTCTCGTTGGTTGGCGCACACGGATGAGGGGGCAGGGTTTGCTTTTCGGTACCGCCGCAACAGTTGCCATAATTGCCGTGGATACCTTCGTCTTCTGGTATTGGCGCATAATTCTGCCGGTCGTGCTCGCGCTCATTGCCTGGTTTCTCGGCGGGTTCACAGGCAATCACATTGGCAGGTGGCTCGGCTCTCGCGCGGCTCGATCGAGAGGGATAGTGGGATGAAGCATTTACTGACGGCTGCAACGGCATGCCTGATCCTGTTCGGCGCCGCGATGGCGCAGGGACAAGGCCGCATGTACGTCATTGAATCCTCGGTGACGGCGATCAAGATCGGAAAGGAATACGCTCTAAGCGATACGATCGATGTCCCTGCTGGCGCATCGATCCGCGCTGTCATGCCGTCGGGAAAAACTCAAACGATCAGGGGGCCGTATTCGGGATCTGTGGCTGATCTCGCCAAGGGGCAAAAGCTCAACGAGCGTGTCCTGTCCTGGATCACGACCTTCTTCGAGACCGGGGGAGCGCGCGAAAGCACGCCGGGTACCACGCGGGGCATGCAGCCGGCGTCCGCAGGCTTCTCCTGGACGGCGGTGCCGGTCTCCGATGACGGTACCATCTGCGTGATCAGGGGCCAGGCCCTACAGCTGGTGCGCGAGGCTGCTCAGGCGGCGGAGCGCATAGCCATCGTTGACGTGGAGAGGTCTCGCAAAGGGGACGCCCGGTGGGAAAGGGGGAGCAGGATCACCACTTGGCCTCCTACGGTGGATGTCCGCTCCGAAGCGACATACACGCTGCTCGTTCCCGACTTACCTCCCCGCCAGGTGACGTTGCGCGTGCTCGAAAATGCGCCCGCGGATGACGACATCCTCGCGGAACTGGCGACGCGTGGTTGCCGCCGGCAGTTTGACGTTTGGATGCAGGTGCACACCAAGGGCAAGGCTTCATAGGCGTCTGCCCTCGGGCAGCTACTCCGCCGCTTTCAGCGCCGATGGCGGCGACGGGTTGCGCAACTCAGCCAGCAGGGCCGCCTCGCGCGCCTTCACCGCCTTGTGGTTGCGCTCCTTGATGTGCCCAAAGCCCTTGATGTCGAGCGGCAGCGTCGCCAGCGCCACGGCGGTCGTGTGCGTGGCGGGCGTGAGGCGATCGGCGAGCTCGTCGAGCAGCTTCTCGTAGTCGGCGATCATCTGGCGCTCGCTCTTGCGCTCGGCCGTATACCCGAACACATCGAACGCCGTGCCGCGCAGGCGCTTGGCCCTAGCGAGCACGCGGAAGACGGGCAGCATCCAGCTGCCGAACTTCATCTTGCGCGGTTCGCCCGTGACCTTGTCACGGCGCGCGAGAAGCGGCGGTGCGAGATGAAACTCGAGCTTGCCGCGCACCTCGAACTGGCCGTCGAGCGCCTTCTCGAATTCCGGGTCCGTGAACAGCCGCGCGACCTCGTACTCGTCCTTGTAGGCGAGCAGCTTGTAGTAGGCGCGGCCGGCAGCTTCGGCGAGGCCAGCGCGGCCCGGAGCCTTGCTGCGCTCGATCTCGGCCAGCTTCTCGACGCGGGCGCGGTAGCGATCGGCGAGCGCGATATCCTGGTAGCTCATCAGCAGGCTGGCGCGGTGGGCGATCAGCTCATCCAGCGAGAACGGCTTGGGCGCCGCGGTGCGCACAGCCGAGCCGATCATGCGCTCGATCGCGCCCATGTCGTGCGCGGCGAGCCGGCCGAAGCGGAAGGCGCCCTTGCTCATCTCGACGGCAGCACCGTTGAGTTCGATGGCCTGCTCGATGGCGTCGGCACCAATCGGCACGTAGCCGAGCTGGTAGGCATAGCCGAGCAGGAAGACGTTGGCGGCAATCGAGTCGCCAAACAACTTCACGGCGGCGGTGTGCGCGTCGAAGTGGTGCACGGAGCCTTTGCCGGCACGCTCTGATATCGCGTGGCGGAGCGCGGGGCCGGGCACGCGCAGGTCGGCCTTGCGGGTGAACTCGGCGGTCGACATCTCGTAGTCAGAGTAGATGACCGCGGTGTGATCCGGCCTGATGGTCTCCAGGACGCGGTTGGAGGCGGTCACGACAAGATCGCAGCCGAGAATGAGATCGGCACCGGCAACGCCCGCGCGGATCGCATGAATCTGATCGACGTTGTCGGCAACGCGCATGTGGCAGGCGACAGCACCGCCCTTCTGCGCCAGTCCGGTCATGTCGATGGCGCCGAAGCCTTTGCCTTCCAGGTGCGCGGCTTGTCCCAGCATTGCCGAGATGGTGACAACGCCGGTGCCGCCGACACCCGTCACGAGCATCGTATAGGGACGCTCCAGGGACGGCTGCTTCGGCTCGGGCAGGCTCGTCAGCATGCCGGTGACGCCGGCCTGGCTCGACGGCGTCTTGGCCTTGGCGATCTTGGCGCCGTTCACCGTCACGAAGCTCGGGCAGAAGCCCTTGAGACAAGAATAGTCCTTGTTACAGCTCGACTGGTCGATGGTGCGCTTGCGGCCCCATTCGGTTTCGAGCGGCTGCACCGAGACGCAGTTCGACTGCACGCCGCAGTCGCCGCAACCCTCGCACACCAGCTCGTTGATGACGACG
>Ga0190265_10000988_pt1 | contig 18464 bp, 13 predicted proteins | sample Popmic124T_FD_133135 | JGI IMG/M metagenome (GOLD analysis project Ga0190265, IMG submission 133135) | Populus adjacent soil microbial communities from riparian zone of Indian Creek, Utah, USA - 124 T | ecosystem: Environmental > Terrestrial > Soil > Riparian zone | place: USA: Utah | collected...
GATTAGCGAACTCGCGGGGGGTCTTGTGTTTCATGCAGCCCGCAGCGCCTGATCGGGCCGATTTCACGCAGAGGCGCAGAGGACGCAGAGAAAAGAAGTCGCCTCTCCGCGTCCTGTGCACCTCCGCGAGAAACAGGAGCGCGGACTAATCGTGGTTTGGTGCAATCCGCGAACGCCACAGCCGGGTCTTTTCCACGATTTCCTCGGAAGAATCGATCAATTCCCAGCTCTCATAGAGATGGACAAGGCGTCCAACGCAGTTCCCGATGATGAAATCTCGATGCTGCGGGGGGATTTCTTCTGTCCGCGCGATCAGACCCTCGTAGCCTTCGAGGAGGAGTGTTTCGGCGTCGCGAAATTTGCGCAGCGCGTCCGCCTCGTCGCGGCTGGTCGCCGCGACGGCCGCGGTCGCCGCTCCAAGGATGGTTCGTGTGTTAAACAAGACCCAATGGCCCGGAGGCAACTGTGTCTCCCGCGCGGCCATGCCTTCCTTTATGAACGTCTCGGCCTCTTCCGCGCGCTTCAGCAGGGTTTGCGGCTCATCCGTCCCCAGCAGCGGCCAGATTTGTTCCGTGATGTTGGCGCCGAGTGTCACCCGTGTGGCCGCCGCGTTCGGATGATCCGCGGGAATCGATTTCACTTCGATCGCCATTTGCTCCCGCCCGGCCTTTTCCGCCGCCGCATAGTTTTTGGTCATGAATAGCGAGGCGACCAACGCGCTCAATGCCCCGGCCAGGCGCGGGTGATCCGGCCCCAGCCGCTCGCGCAGTATCGAAATCGACTTCTCAAAGTACGGTGCGGCCTCCTCGTGTGCGCCGCGATCGCGCAGATAGGCCGCGAGATTCAGCATGGGCACGGCGACATCCACCGAATCAGCGCCGAAACTCTTCTCGAGTGTCGCGATCTGCTCGCGCACCAATTGCTCGGATTCCTCCAACTGTCCCAACGCATTCAACACCAGGCTGAGACTGCCCTTGCTCGACGCCGTGTCGGCATGGTCTTCTCCAAGAATGCGCCGGCGCATGGCCAACGCCTCGCGCGCAATGGGCTCGGCATCGGCGTGGTTCACGGTGTAATACAGGGCCGTTGCCAGATTGCTCAGGCTCCTTGCCAGCATCGGGTGATTGTCGCTCCACATGGCCCGCTGGATCTCGATCGATTCGCGCAGGACGGACACCGCCTCGGCATACTTACCCTGATCGAGAAGAACGTTGGCCAGGCCGCTCAGAGCGCCGGCCACATGGTGCGGCTCGTCCGAGCGATACGCGCGCATCATTTTGACACAATCGCGCAGGCGTTCTTCGGCCGGCCCAAGGCTGCCGCGCAGGCGCTGCAACTCTCCCAGATAGCGCAACGTGACCGCCACCTCGCCGTTCTCTTCTCCGAAGAGCGACCTGCGCATAGCGAGTGATTCGTTGAGATACTTCTCGGCGTCCTCGAGATCGCCGCGATCGGTGCGCAGAACGCCCAGCGAGCAGAGCGCCGTGGCGACGTCGCGATGCGTTTCCCCGCGGGCGCGTCGCAGGGCCGCCAGTGCCAACCGCTGGTTGTCCTCGGATTGCGCGAGCATTCCCAGATCGCGATAGACTTCCGCGATTACGCTGCGAATCTCTCCCTCGACGTCCGGCTGGTCCTTCAGCTCCCGCTCGATCCGCTGCTCGGTCTGCTCCAGAATTTCCTGCAGCAATGCGGTATCCCGGCCGCGAGCCACCCCCGGTCCGACGCCCCGGAGCATGTCTTCGAGGAAAGCGGATATCTGATCACGCTTTTCGGCCTCCGCGAGCGCCGCCCTTTCACTCTCCTCGGCTTTTTCACGCTGGGCCGATTCCTTGAGCGCCGCCTGTTCCGCGTCATCCCGCGCCGCTTCAACCTCCCCCAGCCGCGCGGTGGCCAGCCGCTCCGCCCGCTGCGCACGAAACATCGCGGTCGCGGTTCCGATCGCTCCGACAATGACCGCAACGGCGACCATGGCGACGACGGCCAAAATCTTTGCATGCCGCCGCACGAACTTGCGCATTCGATAGCGCGCCCCCGGCGGACCGGCCGTTACCGGTTCATTGTGCAGATACCGGACCAGATCGGCGGCAAACTCGCTGACCGAGGCATAGCGGCGCGTTCGATCCTTTTCGATCGCCTTCATGACGATCCAATCCAGATCGCCACGCAGGGTGCGAACGAGCTTCGCGGGATCAGTTTGGCGCAGGCGCGAAATCTGATCGGCATCGGTCTGATCGCCCCCTACGGGCGACAACGCCTGACCCTCCGCGTGTGACGAAGCCGCCTGTTGAAGCGATGGCGTCCTGAGCCGCACCTCCGATGAATCGGGCGTTTTGTGGCCGCCGGAACTCGACGCAAGGAGACCGATCGATGCGTCGCGCAGCAGGTTCACGCGTGTGCTGGGCCGCGGCGGCTCCACGTCGCGGATCAGTCGTTGGAGTTCCTCATACGGCGCCGAGCGCAGCCTCACGCTGTCCAACGGCGTCGCTCCCGTCAGCAATTCGTACAAAAGAATGCCGAGGCTGTACACGTCCGTGCGCGTGTCGATATCCAGCCCACTGCCGGCCTGCTCGGGACTCATGTATTTCGGGGTTCCGATCATCTGTTTCGCATCGGTGACCTGGGTGTGCAGCGGCTGCTCGTCACCGGTCGCCTTGGCAATGCCGAAGTCGATGACCTTTACCGCCGGCCGGTCATCCACCTTCGCCACCAGCACATTGCTCGGTTTGATGTCCCTATGAATCAGACCCTTTTGGTGCGCGTGCTGAATGGCCTGGCAGATTGAGATGAAAACCTCGACGCGGCGCCGGATGTCCAGCCCTTCCGCGTCGCAATACTCCGTCACCGCCCGGCCGTTTACCAGCTCCATTACGAAATATGGCCGGCCTGTCGGTGTCGCGCCGGCGTCATAGACCCGGGCGATGCCGGGGTGATCCATCATCGCCAGCGCCTGCCGCTCGGCCTCGAATCGGCCGATCACCTGGCGGGTGTCCATGCCGAGCTTGATGATTTTGACGGCCACTTTGCGGCGGACCGGCTTATCCTGCTGTGCGATGAAAACCGAGCCGAAGCCCCCTTCGCCGATTTGTTCTATCAGCGTGTACGGCCCGATCACCGCCCCCGGCCGGTCCTCATGCTGCATCGCCGACGCCGGGGTATCGCCTCGAAACGTCGGCCCCGACCGCTCATCCTGAACGTGCTGGGCGAGCAAAGACTCGACCTCGTTGCGCAGCGCGCGATCTGCGCCGCAAGCGGCGTCGAGATAGGCCGGCCGATCGGCGATCGACAGGTCGATCGCCGCCCCGAAGACGTGCTTAACCTTTTCCCAATGGTCGTGGCTCACATCCGTCCCCTCGCGCGCCGCTTAGTTTGCGTCGTCGGCCTCAAGCGCTCGATTCAGCCATGCCCGCGCCAATGCCCAGTTTCGCCGAACCGTCCGGTCCGACACGCCCAGCGCCATCGCCGTCTCCTGCTCGCTGAGGCCGGCATAGAATCGCAGTCGAACGACCTCGCCCAGCTCCGGGGCGTGCTTCTCCAGGCGAGAAACCGCGTCATCAACGGACAAAACTTCGTCGGGATTGGAATCCTCCGCCAGATCGATCACGCTCAGCGGAACGCGCTTGTGCTTCTGCTCGCCGCCGCCGCGCTTCACCCGCCCGCGACTTCTTGCGTGCTCGATAAGGATGCGCCGCATCGCTTCGGCCGCCGCCTTGAAGAAGTGCGCCCGATTGGCCCACTGGACTTCCTGATTACCGACCAGGCGCATGTACGCCTCGTGAACGAGGGCCGTGGCCTCGAGTGTGTGATCGCGCCGCTCCTCGTTCATCCGCTGCTGGGCGATCTTTCGAAGCTGGTCGTATACGAGCGACAAAAGTTGGGCGGAGGAATGGTCTCCCGACACCTGAGCATCCGCCAGGATGCGTGTGAACTCGACATTGGCTGGCACGGTCATGAAAAGATCCCTGGACACTATCATCCTATCGTTACCTGTCGGCAACAACGAGGTCGGTTCGACCGCCACGCCGCGCTGAAACGGGTCGCAAATTTGTAATTCCTTCCCGTATTTTCATTATTCCGTTTCCGACGATAATCAAGCATCGCCGCGCCCAACGTGGGGCGACTTCGAGGCTTGCGCCACTCGCCGATGCACCGATTTCTACCCAAGTCCATCGTCTGCTTCCGCGAAGGGTACGACCGCTCCACTTTCACGCACGATCTGTTGGCGGGCATCACCGTCGGCATCATCGCGCTGCCGCTGGCGATGGCGTTCGGCATCGCGTCGATTCCGGAGGACGTGGCGAGGGAGGCGGGCGTCTCGCCGCCGGCGATGGGACTTTACACGGCTGTCGTCGCCGGATTTTTGATATCGGCGCTCGGAGGCAGCCGGGTGCAGATCGGCGGGCCGACCGGTGCGTTCATCGTTATTGTGTCGGCGATCGCGACGAAACATGGTTACGCTGGGCTCGCGACGGCGACGCTGATGGCCGGGGTGATGATCATCATTATGGGCATCGCCCGCTTCGGGGGAATGATCAAGTTCATTCCGTATCCGGTGACGACAGGCTTCACGTCGGGCATCGCGGTCATCATCTTTTGCTCTCAGATGAAGGATTTTTTTGGCCTGGCGATGGGACAGCCGCCGGGCGAGTTCGTGGACAAGTGGCGCGAGTTTGTCGAGCACGCGGCCTCGTGGAGTGGCGCGACGACCGCCGTTGGCGCGGGCTCGCTGACGTTGATTATCCTTCTGCGGCGGATTGCACCGCGGATTCCCGGGGCGATTGTCGCGGTCATCTTCGCTTCGCTCATTGTCTGGATGCTGAAACTGCCGGTCGAAACGATCGGCACGAAGTTCGGCGGCATTCCCAGGGGCCTGCCGGTGCCGCGGCTTCCTCCGCTGGATTTTTCGCGCATTCGAGAATTGCTGCCCGACGCGGCGACGATCGCGATGCTGGCGGCGATTGAATCATTGCTGTCGGCCGTGGTCGCGGATGGGATGACCGGCGGGCGGCACAAGGCCGATTGCGAGCTGGTGGCGCAGGGGGTCGCGAATGTCGCGTCGGTCGTTTTCGGCGGGATTCCCGCGACGGGCGCGATCGCACGCACGACGGTCAACGTGAAGAGCGGGGCGAAAACGCCCGTCTCCGGAATGATTCACGCCATCACGCTGCTGCTGATCATGCTGCTGTTCGCGCCGTTGGCGAAGTTGACTCCGCTGGCGACACTGGCCGCGATTCTGATGATTGTGGCGTGGAACATGAGCGAGATCGGGCATTTTCGGGCGATCCTGCGTGCGCCGCGGAGCGACGTGGCGGTGCTGCTGACAACTTTTGGCCTGACGGTTTTCGCCGATCTGACCATCGCGGTTGGCTTCGGGATGGTGCTGGCTTCGCTGCTGTTCATGAAGCGGATGGCCGACGTGGCGAACATCGCGGCGATCAAGGATGAGATTTCGGGCGATGCTGAGGATGAGGGGCAGGATGCCTTTTCGATCGCCAAGCGCGACGTGCCGGCCGGTGTGGAAGTCTATGAGATCAACGGCCCGTTTTTCTTCGGCGTGGCGGACCGGCTGAAGGACACGCTGGCCCAAATGGAGCGGCCGCCGAAGGTATTTATTCTGCGCATGCGGCGAGTACCTGCGATCGACGCGTCGGGGCTACACGCGCTGAAAGAGTTCCACGACAAGTGCCGTCGTCAGGGCACGACCCTGGTGCTGTCGGGAGTTCATGCCCAGCCGCTGTTCGCATTCACCAGGGCTGGATTCGACCAGGTAGTCGGCAAGGAAAACATGCGGGGGGACATCGATGGAGCGCTGGAGCGGGCGAAGGAGCTGCTGGCCGCGGTGGCCGCAATGCACAGTTGAATTAACTCTCGGGCGTCGACGATCCACGGCGAATCGGGTACAATCCCGCCAGCAAAATAAGGCCGAATTACACCCCTGCGCGACGTGATCCGTGCGGTGGCGGCCGGATAAATTCGAGTAATTATGAGCGACCAACCTCCGCAGCCCAAACAGCCCGAAATGATCCAGGACCTGCCGCTCGTCGACGAGATGCAGGATTCGTACATGCGTTACGCGATGAGCGTGATCGTCTCGCGCGCCCTGCCCGACGCGCGGGATGGTCTCAAGCCGTCTCAGCGGCGCATCCTTGTGGCGATGAACGATCTGCGGCTCGGCCCCCGGTCGCAGCATCGCAAATGCGCGAAGATCTCGGGCGATACCACGGGAAACTATCACCCGCACGGCGATGCGGTGGTCTATCCGACGATGGTCCGGCTGGCGCAGCCGTTCAACATGCGCTATCCGCTGATCGACGGGCAGGGCAACTTCGGCTCGATCGACGGCGACCCGCCGGCAGCCATGCGGTACACCGAAGCGCGGATGACCGCCCCGGCCACCGACATGCTGGAAGACATCGACAAGGACACCGTCAATTTCATTCCCAATTACGACGAGACGACGACGGAGCCGGTCGTTCTGCCAAGCAAGTTTCCGAACCTCCTGGTCAATGGCAGCACGGGCATTGCCGTCGGCATGGCGACGAACATTCCGCCGCACAATCTGGGCGAGGTGTGCGATGCGCTGATTCTGCTCATTGATAACCCCAACGTCACGCTTCCCGAACTGATGGAGAGAATTCCCGGCCCGGACTTTCCAACCGGCGGGCAAATCTGCGGGAGGCAGGGCATCAACGATGCGTACACGCGCGGGCGCGGCACGCTGAAACTGCGGGCCAAGACGCACACGGAGGATATGAAGGGCGGGCGCATCCGCATCGTCGTGGACGAGATTCCTTATGTCGTGCTGAAGAACACGATCACTGAGAAGCTGGTCGAGTGTGTGAAGGACGGGCGTCTGCCGGAAGTCAGCGATGTGCGCGACGAGTCGGATCGAAAGAATCCGATCCGCCTGGTGATCGAGTTGAAGGCCGGGGTCAACGAAGACGTCGCGATGAACAAGCTGTTCCGCCACACGCCGATGCAGACGACGTACCCGATCATCAATATTGCGCTGGTCGGCAAGCAGCCCAAGACGATGGGGCTGCGCGAGATGCTGCAGCAATACATTTCGCACCGGCAGGATGTCATCACCCGTCGGACGAAATTCCTGCTGCAAAAGGCGCGGCAGCGCGCCCACGTGCTGGAGGGGTTGATTCTCGCGGTCGGCGACATCGATGCGATCATCGATTTGATCAAGGCTTCGCCCGATCCGAACACGGCGAAGGATCGGCTCATGTCCCGCGCGCTGCGCATGGTCGAGACGGCGTCGCTGATCAAGCTCCTTCCCGAGACATTCTCGCGACGTGCGATGTCGCGCGATCAGTTTCTGACCGGCGTGCAGGCCAGTGCGATTCTTTCGATGCAGCTTCAGCGGCTCACCGGCCTGGAAGTCGAAAAGCTCGCCAAGGAATATTCCGGACTGGTGGAGGAGATCGAGGGATATCAGAAGGTGCTCGCCGAGCCGGCGATGGTGCTGGACATCATTCGCGAAGACATCTTTGAAATGAAGGCGAAATACGCCGACGCGCGCCGCACCGAAATCACCGGCGAAATCGGCGAATTCAGCATGGAGGAGCTGATCGAGGACGTGACCACCATCGTCACGATCTCGCACGAGGGCTACATCAAGCGCACCTCGCCCGACGTCTATCGGAAGCAGGGCCGCGGCGGGCGCGGAATCCGCGGCAGCGACACCAAGGAAGGTGATTTCATCGAGAATCTGTTTGTCGCCACCACGCACAACTATCTGCTCTTCTTTACGAATCGTGGGCGGGTCTACTGGTTGCGCGTGTACGACATTCCCGACATGGCCCGGACGGCGCGCGGGCGCTCGATCGTGAACCTGCTGAACATGCAGGAGAACGAGTACTACACCGCGGTGCTGACGGTGTCGGAGTTCGAAGAAAAATTCGTCATGTTCGCCACCGCCAAGGGCACGGTGAAGAAGACTGCCCTGGCGGCGTTTTCCCGGCCGCGGCCGAGCGGCATCATCGCCATCGGCCTCGAGCCGGACGACACGCTCATCAGCGTGGCCATCGCCGGCGACGATGACGAGGTGGTTCTGGGCACGCGCGAGGGCATGGCCATCCGCTTCAAAGCGACGGACGTCCGCGCCATGGGCCGGGGGGCCGGCGGCGTTCGCGGCATCTCGCTGCACACCGGGGATGATGTCGTCGGCATGGCCGTCATTGTGCCGGGTATGAGCCTGCTGACCATCTGCGAGAATGGCTTCGGCAAGCGCACCGATATTGAGGAATATCGCCTCCAGCGCCGCGGCGGCGGGGGGGTCATCAATATCCGGACCACCGAGCGCAACGGCAAGGTCGTGGCGTTGCGGGCGGTGCGCGACACCGACGAGATCATGCTCATCACGGCTGGCGGCATCATGTTGCGAACCGATGTATCGTCGCTGCGCGAAATCGGACGGGCGACGCAGGGCGTGAAAGTGATAGCCCCCGGTGAGGGCGATAAGGTCGTCTCGGTAGCGAACATTGTGAAAGAGGATGAAGTGCCGATTGCCGAAGCCGCCGCGGAGCGGGAGGAGACGCCGAAGCCTCCTGTCGACGACACGCCGAATGGGGAAGATGCAAAGCCCCAGGAATGAGCAACGGGGACGCGACGAATGCTGCACATCAGACCGGTGGATGCGTTTGCAGCGGTGAGATCCGGGTTTTTCCGGGTTCGCGATTTGATCACGCCGCGGCTGTGCGGGGCCTGCCTCGCGCCGATGGGCCATCGCGGCAATGCGCTATGCTGTGAATGCTGGGCGGATCTGGCGACGCGGATTTCCGGTCCCTATTGCCGGCGATGCGGTGAAGAGCCGGGACCGCATCTGTTGATCGACGACTGTTGCACGGCCTGTCGAGACGGTCGCGGCGGTCAGGTGCGATTTCATCGGCTCATTCGCGTCGGGCGTTACGACGACGTCTTGCGAACACTGATTCTCCGATTCAAACGCGCCTACGTCCTGGACGACCTGCTTGGCGGACTGCTGGGTCAGGCCATCGTTTCGGGGCTCGCCGCCGAGCGCGTCGACGTGTGGACACCCGTGCCGTCGCACTGGCGGCGCCGGATGGAACGCAGGTTTCAACCGACGGCGTTGCTTGCCGACCGGGCGCTTCGAGCACTGGGAAAACATCCCGTCGCCCTGTTGACGATGAAGCGATACGTATCGGAGTTTCATGCGCAGCCGCACATGAGTTTTGCGCGGCGCGCGGCGGCGATTGAGGGCGCTTTCTCGATGGCGAAAGGCGTGAGCGTGAAGGGGAAGACGATCGGAATTATTGAGGACGTCATGACCACCGGCGCCACGTTGGCCGAAGCCGCGCGAACCCTGCGCCGCGCCGGCGCTTCGCGCGCCGTCGTGGCGGTCCTCGCGAAATCGAATCGATTTGCCGCGCCAGTTGCGACTCAAGGCGCCGGCTGAGCGACCGCAACGTGTCGCCGCATGGGGTTGACCCCGTGCATGGCGGGGCGTAAACTCGCCCAGCGATTCGGCGCGTGCCGCGCAACCATCTATCGGGTCTTGGCTTACCGTCTCGACTGTAAGCCTTGGCGGGCGAGGATTACTTCCCGCCGCTAAAGTTTGCCGTCAAGGAAAACAAGGAAAGAGCGACCAGCCATGCAGATCATCGTCAGCGGCAGACATTTCGAGCTTAGCGACAAACTAAAAGACTACGCCATCGAAAAAACGACTCGCCTTGAGCGATTTTACGATCGCGCGCAGACGGCCGAGGTGGTCTTCGACAAAGAGGCCCTCACTCATGCCTGCGAAATCATCGTGCGGGCCGACCATCATCAGACTTTCGTCGCGAAGGAAAATCACGAGGATCCTTACGCGGCCCTCGATGCGACCGTGAAAGACATCGAGCGGCAATTGACCAAGCACAAGGAAAAGTTTCGCAATCGCAAGCATCCCGACGGGCCGGCGGAATAGACTCTCCTTTTTCGAGGGATTACGCGGCGCGAATTCTGGAAGGCGGAATGAATGAAGCTCGCGGACTTCATCGTAACCGACGCGATCGTCGCCAATCTGAAGTCGACCGACCGAAACGGCGTCATCCGGGAACTGGTCGAGTCGCTTGCCGCGGCCGGCGCGATCCCTGAGGCCGATGTCGACGTGGTCGCCAAGGCGGCCATTCAACGCGAAAATCAGGGCAGCACGGGATTCGGCAAAGGTGTGGCCGTCCCCCATGTGAAGCACGGCCAGGTTCCGCGGATCATGGCGGCGATCGGCCGGAGCGAAGCGGGCGTCGACTTCGCGGCGCTGGATCGAGCGCCGGTCTATACCGTGGTGCTGCTCCTCTCGCCGCCGAATTCGCCGGAAGGGCACCTTCAAGCGATGGAGAATATCTTCCGTCACTTGCAGCGGGACAACTTCCGCCGCTTCCTGCGGCAAGCCGAAACTCGCGAGGCAATCATCGATCTGTTGAAAGAGGCCGACGCGGGGAATGCCGGCTGAGCTTTTTGACGCCTCGTCGCCGGCGCTCGGTTCGCTTGCTTCGATGGGCGGGGCGGCCGGCGAGAGATGAAAGCGCCGATTTTTTGTATGACCATGGACGGACAGGATGCAGGGCAATTCAGCACATGTCGAGATCGAGGTCGTCATCTCGAATCAACAGGGCCTGCACGCGCGTCCGGTGATGAAGTTCGTCGATACCGCGGCGCGATTTCCGTGCGAGATTCACGTGGTGAAGGGGCCGCTCAGCGTGGACGCGAAGAGTCCGATGGAAATGATGCTCCTGGAGGCGGTTCGCGGTACGGTGCTCAAGCTGGTGGCAAAGGGGACGGAAGCTCAGAAGGCGCTCGATGCCCTGGCGGACCTGGTCAATTCGAAATTCGGCGAGGACTAGCGTCGCGCCAGTCCCCGTCGCCGCGTCAACTCGCGACGAATTCATCGAATAACTCCCGGAGTGCGCGATGCCGCTGAAGCGCGGAATCGGGGTTTCCTCGGGCGTGGTCATCGGCGACGCGCTGGTGCTCGACACGGAAGAAGCGCGCGTGCCAAAGCGCGTGATTTCTCCGGATCAGGTCCCTCACGAAACAGAGATACTCGAGCGGGCGTTCGAATCGGCCCGCGAGGAAGTTTCGAAAGAGCGGGCGCGTTTCGCGGAAAGGGCGGGTAGCGATCTTGCGGACATCTTCGGCTTCCACGAGCGCTGGCTGGCCGACGCCAAGGCCCGCAAGGAAATCGCCTCGCTGATTGAGACCAAGCAATACAGCGCGGCCTATGCCGTCAGCATCTTCATGCGGCGTTATCGGCGGCGCTTTCAGGAAATGGGCAGTCCGTTCCTGCAGGAGCGGGCCAAGGACGTTCAGGACATCGAGCGGCGGCTGCTGTATCACGTCGGCGGCGAAGCTCGTCAGGACCTTCAGGCCCTCGATGAACCCGTCATTATCATCGCCCACGATCTGACGCCCTCCCAGCTCGTCGAGTTGGAGAGCACCAAGCGACTGCTCGGCTTCGCGACCGATGCCGGCGGCACGACATCCCACACGGCAATCATCGCCGCCGGCCTGGGCATTCCTGCGGTGGTCGGCCTGGAAGACATCAGTTCAAACGTATCGAGCGGCGATACGGTGATCATCGACGGGCTGCACGGCGTCGTCGTCATAAACCCCGACGCGGCTCAGCGCGAGGGTTACGCCGCTGAGGCCGTGCATCTGAAGGAAGTGCGCGCCACGCTCGATGAGCTGCGCGACCTGAAGGCCGAAACGAAGGACGGCTTCGAGATTCACCTCTTCGGGAACATAGAATTCCCCATGGAGATCAAGGACTGCCTGAAGAACGGCGCGACGGGGATCGGCCTTTATCGCACCGAGTTTCTTTTCCTTCGTGCCGATCATCTCCCGTCAGAAGAAGAGCAATATGAAGCCTATCGCGAAGCGGTTAAAATCGTGGATGGGCGACCGCTGGTGATTCGGACGATGGACCTGGGCGGCGACAAGTGCCATCGCGCCGGCGGCTGGGAAATGGAGAAGAATCCGTTTCTGGGCCTGCGCTCGATTCGTTACAGCCTTCAGAATCTTTCCATGTTTCGTTCGCAGTTGCGGGCGATCGTCCGGGCCAGCGCGCATGGCGACGTGCGGGTCATGTTTCCGCTCATCTCGCGGATCATGGAGCTGCGGCAGGCCAAGTTCGTTCTGAGCCTGGTCACCGAAGAGCTGGAGGAGGAAGGCTACGAGTTTCGCAGTGATATTCCCGTTGGCGTCATGGTCGAGACGCCCGCGGCCGCGATCTGCGCTCGTGAACTCTCGCGCGAATCGAAATTCATGAGCATCGGCACCAACGATCTGATTCAATACACGCTGGCGGTCGATCGGACGAACGAGCGGGTGGCTCAGCTGTATACCCCGGCCGATCCGTCGATCCTCAGGCTGATTCGCAAAGTAATTCGCGATGCAAACCGCGGCGGCACGGCCGTGAGCCTGTGCGGCGAGATGGCCGGCGACCCGCTTTTCACTATCTTATTGGTGGGTATGGGGTTAAGCACGCTTTCCATGGCCGCCGGCAACATTCCCAGGACGAAAAAGATCATTCGGAGCATCACGATGGCCGATGCAATTCGGGTCCGGCGCCGGGTAATGTCCTTTGAAACGGAACGGGAAGTGTTAAACTACCTACGCGACGAAACACGGCGCGTCTGGGGCGACATCTAGGCCAGTGGCGGCGGGACGGATCGCGAAAACGCATGTTGAGGCCCATTGAGGTATCGCGTGCATTTTCGCCACTCGTCCGTAAGGCGGGTGTCAAGAAAGTTCCCCGGTTCGGTGCTTGTGTAGGTATCGATTCGCAATCGGGTGAAAACAGAAATTCGAACGAAGAAGGGACCGCAAGCGCGTTGCGCTATCGACTTGCGATTCGATATGCCATCGAAGGCGACCTGAGATTTCTTTCGCACCAGGATTCGTTGAGACTTTTCCACCGGGCTTTCGCCCGTGCCGATCTCCCGATTCGATATTCCGAGGGTTTCAACCCGCGACCTCGAATCAGCATCGTCATGCCGCGGCCGGTCGGTGTCGCTTCTCATGACGAACGCATGGTGGTTGAACTGAGTGCTCCGGTTGCCGAAGAAGACGTGCAAAGGCGCCTTTCGGCGGAAACCCCTGATGGAATTCGCATATTGAGCGTCCAGCGGCTTGGGCTGCAGGATCGTTGCGTTCCGACAGAGGCCGAATATGTCCTGCCGCTCGCAGACTCGGCCTTGCCCGATGTGGAACGCGCCTGTGCGGATTTCATGGCGAAGCCAAACCTGATGGTCGAACGCCCCGCGCTTGCCGGCCGCCGACGAAGGCAGGTGGACGTTCGCGGCTTCATCATCGACATGCGCGTTTCCGCCGGCAGGTTGATCTGGCGTCAAACCATCTCGCAGGATGGAACGGCCCGCGTCGGGGAAGTCCTCGATGCCGTGGGTCTGCCCAGCCGCGAGTGGACGCATCGGGTCATCCGCCACTCCGCCGCCTTCCGCGATGAATGCGCGATTCCCTTCGCCGGTTCGAATCAATGATCCCTGAGGAAAAAAGTGTCCAAACAGATTAAGCGTCCCCTGTCTCGGAAAAAAACCGAAGAGGGTGTCCCCGCGGGCGAGACGAAGCCCGCCCCCATCAAGAAAAAAGTTCAATCACATCGCAAGCCTGACGAAAAACCGCCAGGCGGCACGCGACGTGTCCGGGGTCGAGGCCCTGATGTCTCGACGGCCGTCTTGGACGCGCTTCCGGCGCCCGCCGCACCGTCGTTCACCCGCCCGCCCGAAATGCCGGCTCGTCGGCTGCCTCCGACGCCCGCTCCCGCGCCGACGCCATCGTTTCGCGCCCCCGATAGCGCAAGCGCGAGCTCGTCGGTCAGTTCCTTCGGTGCGGGCATTTTCGACGCTGAGAGCGACCTGGAACCATCGCCGAAGTCGGCGCCATCGCGGGTGGTCGAATCCAAACAGGAGCAGCCGCCGACGTGGGAAGCGAGACAGGAAATGGGCTCGCAAACTCCACCGCAGGTTCACTCCGATCATTCGAATCGTGAAGCCGCCAAGCCTCCCGGCGCAAGACGACCCGTCGATGCACCGCGAAAAATCACTGGCCGCAAATCGCGCAAGCAACGTTTGGAGGAAGAGGCCGAGGTTCTTGCCGCGCTGACCCGACCCGGCGCTCGACAGGAATGGGATTCCGAGCCGCGATCTTCGACGGAACCCTCAACGGAGCTGAGCAAATCGGAAGCCTTGGCGGATGCGGCAGTCGCTGAGGAATCGCCGGCGCCCGAGGTGCTCATTCTGCCGGTTGACGATTCCCCGCTTCCCGAGATGCCGCACGCGGAAACAGAGACGGGCGAAATTCCCGGTGAAGGGGAACAACCTCCCCGGCGGCGCCGACGCAGAAGCCGGCGCGGTCGAGGTCGCGGCGGTGAAGCTCCGCGCGCGCCTGAGGCGAAACCTTTGGCAGACCGATCGCGTCCCGGCGAAGAAGAAGTCGTGGAAGGGCGGGTCTCCGAAGGAGATGGCGACGAATGGTCTCCCGATCTCGACCTGGATATCGAAAAAGAGGGCGACGTCGATGTTGAAGATGAGGCGCATCTTGAGCCTGCCGCCGGAGCGAAGCCGGGCGAAGTTCGCGAAATGCTCATCAACGTGGCCGAGTCGGAGGAGTGCCGCATCGCCGTCCTTCGCGAAGGTCGTCTCGACGAGTTGTTCGTCGAGCGCACCGCGGCTTCGTCGAACGTCGGAAACATTTACAAGGGACGCGTCACCAACGTCGAACCGTCGATTCAAGCTGCGTTTGTCGACTTCGGGCTGCCCGCGCACGGCTTCTTGCACATCAGCGACCTGCATCCCCAGCACTTTCCAGATGGCAAGGCCGAGACGACCGAACAGGTCGGCAAGAAGACGCCGCGCCGCCAGCGGCCGCCGATCCAAAATTGCCTGAGGCGCGGACAGGAAGTGATCGTTCAGGTCATCAAGGAGGGCATCGGAACCAAAGGCCCGACGCTGACAAGCTACATTTCGTTGCCCGGCCGCTTTCTGGTCATGATGCCGGGCATGGACCAGCTCGGCGTGTCGCGCAAGATCGAGGACGATGAGCAGCGCCGCCGGATGCGGTCGCTGCTCGCGGAACTCACGCTGCCGCCGGGAATCGGCTTTATCGTGCGGACGGCGGGCGTCGACAAGCATCGACGGGACTTGCAACGCGATTTGAACTTCCTGGTGCGCCTGTGGCGGCAGGTCGAAAAACGGATCAAAACCGAGCCGGCGCCGGCGGAACTCTACAAAGAGTCTGATCTGGTCATCCGCACGATTCGGGACGTCTATGATTCGAGCCTGCGGCGGATCGTGATCGACAGCCCCCAGGTTGCGCAGCGCGTGCGCGAGTTTCTCGCTATTGCAAGCCCGCGTGCGACCGACGTCGTCGAAGTCTATGAAGGCGATGAGCCGCTCTTTTATCGCCACGGCATCGAAGCGGAGATCGATCGGCTGCACTCCAAAACAGTTCCGCTTCCCTCGGGCGGATCGCTCGTGATTGAGCAGACCGAGGCGATGGTGGCCATCGACGTGAACTCCGGGCGCTTTCGCGTGCCGGAGAATGCGGAGGAAACCGCGTTCCGCGTGAACGAAGAGGCCGTGGACGAAATCGCCCGGCAGTTGCGATTGCGCGATCTGGGCGGATTGATCGTCTGCGACCTGATCGACATGACGCTCGATCGGCACAGACGCCTGGTGGAGCGCCGCCTGGCCGACGCACTGCGCAAGCACAAGGAGCGTGCCAAGATTCTGCGCATCTCCAGGTTCGGCCTGCTCGAGATGACCCGGCAGCGGCAGCGCCCTTCGCTGCTCAAGAGCGTCTTTCGCGACTGTCCGCGATGCAATGGATCAGGCCGCGTGAAGTCGCCGGAATCGGTTGCGCTCGACGTGATGCGCCAGGTGCGGCTGGCATCCAACCGCGAGGGCGTCGCGCGCATTGACGTTCGCGTGGCCACGCCGGTGGCGAATGATCTGCTGAATCGAAAGCGGCACCAGTTGACGGAGGTCGAGCTTGCCAAGGAGCAGTTGATTCAGATTCACGGCGTCGAGTCCTTTGGGCTGGACCAGGTCGAGCTGACCTGTTCCGATCGCCGAGGGCGAGACGTCCAGGGCGGACCCGTCGAGCACAGCTCGGCGAGTCATCCCGGCGGAGGCCAACGCTTCCAACAGCGCGGCGGCCGGCGGCGCGGCGGTCGCGGCGGGCGGGGGCGGCCTCGCGTATGAGACGAGTCCGGTTTACAACCGGCGCGCAACAACGCACCGATCGATTATTCCCACGAATCAAGGAGCACCGATCTGTGAAGTGTTTTCCCGGATGGCTTTGCATGGTAAGTGCCACGATCATGGCGCTCGTCGGCGGGGCTGGTTGTGGCGGCGGGGGATCGTCGTGGCTGCTCGACGCCGGCTTCGGATTGAAACAGGCAAAGAAGGAGAACCGGCCGATTCTATTTTACTTCAAGGAGTGGGACTCGACGCAGCATCGGAACATGCGCATGCAGGTGCTCGATCACGCCGAGGTTAAGCGGGAGCTTCGCGAGACGGTGAACATCGAGCTTGAGTTCGCCTGGAGCGACCCGTATCGCAAGATCTACGGCGTGCAGAAGCCGCAGGTGTGCGTCATGTGCGATTCTCAGGGGAACAAGGTGGGGACGGGCCTTTATGTGAACCCGGTGCCGACGGTGCCGCGGTTTCTGGAGTGGCTGCGCGAATCGAAGTCTCTGGCGAAAGGGGTTTCGACCGAGGGTTCCCCGGCGAATAAATGACGTTGACCAATCAGGGCTTCGGGGGAATTGAAACGACGACCGGAGCCGTTGCCGACGGTTTGTGCGCCGGCCCTTCGATGTGCAACCTCGTCGCCCGCCATCCTTCCGGGGTGCGGGTTAGTCGAATGGCGAAGCGGGCGCCGATGGGATAGTTGAAGCCCTGCTTGAGGCATTCTGCACGAAGCGCGGCTTCATTCGGCCGAGGGGTCGCTGAGGTCGAAAGCCGGGATTCAATTTTCGCCAGGGCCTCGCGTTCGCCCGGATTCTCTCCCGCGACATGCACGCGCGATTCATCGCCGGAGGATGCCGCCAGGTCGGCTTCGGATTTAGCGCCGCTGGAAAGCGTGGCGCCCTTGCGAAAGATGCGCGAGGTGACCGTGCCGGCGTCGATTCCCTCGACATAGTGCGCGACGATCGACGCCCACGACTCCGCCACGAGGCGGACGGCGGCATCGCGGCTGAGATCGCGCGGGACGGTGCGGTCGCTGCGAGCCTTTTGAAAGACCGTGTCCTTTTCCATGAGGCTGGCGATCAGCCCCATCGCTTGATCGTACTTCTCCTTGTTTCCCTCGACGCCAAAACCGACGGCCCGAATCCGCTGGAGAGATCGCAGGGCGTCGAGCAATGCGAGGGCCGTCGCGTCGGCTGTCGCATCCTTGCCGACCGGGGCCTGCACGAGGGGGAATTCGACGTGCTCGGAGGCCTGGTGGCGGCGCTTGTCCTCACAGGAGAAGTTGAGTGTCAATATCGCGGCTGTAATGACGGTCCACGCGCGGCGTGAACGCAGTGAAGAACTGATCATGGCCGCAGTGTAGGGCCGGCGAAAAAAGAGGGCAACGGGCTCACGGCCGCCAGTCGTTTTCAAATTTTTCAAGCGCATTTTGAATGCATCGCCGGGGTTGAAAAAGGTGAATATTTCTGAACGCGCGGCACACGGTGCTCGGCGCTCCAGTCGGGGAAGCCACGAAGCGATCCGCCGCGGCGGATAAACTGCGAGACGAAACCACACAGAGGCAGTCGCCGCGGCGATTGGACTGAGGCACAGAGGGAAAGGCGAGATCGGGGAAGGGCGGAGTGGGGGAGACTGGTTGTCGGAGATTTGTTCCATTGTTTTTTCTTGGGCGGGGGTGCGGGCTCCGTTGTTCAGGGTTTCAACCCCCGAAAAAAACTTCGGGACTTGAAAAAGGTTGAAAGCGTCTGAAACACTTTTTGGCACCTGCGTTTTTCGGGGGAAAAACGCGGGTGTATTGGTCGGAATATTTTGAAAGCTCGGGGCATTTTTCCACCAAGGCATCAAAGCACAAAGGCACAGAGGCACAGAGGCACAAAGGGTGCGGCAATCGCACCGATTCGCACCTTATGCAGATAAGGTTTGCTCGGCGCACCGCCTGCGCGAATAGCGAATGATGAATAGCGAATAGCAGATAGCGAAAGATGGAATCCGGCGGTGGAGCCCGCCGCCCTACACGATCCGGATTTCGTCGTCGGTTAGGCCGTAGAGGTGGTAGACGAGCTGATCGATCCTTCGGCTGCGCTCAGGACAAGCCTGGCGGCCGGTGGCTTCGGATTTCCGCGATAATACTCGACGGCGGCCGAAAGTTCAGCGATGAATGCAGCCGAGCATCAGTTTGGGACATTCTGCTTTTTTTTTCGTTTTTGTGTGAACCGGTTATACTCAGCGATCATGCCGAACTTGTCCCAA
>Ga0190265_10000989_pt1 | contig 18444 bp, 20 predicted proteins | sample Popmic124T_FD_133135 | JGI IMG/M metagenome (GOLD analysis project Ga0190265, IMG submission 133135) | Populus adjacent soil microbial communities from riparian zone of Indian Creek, Utah, USA - 124 T | ecosystem: Environmental > Terrestrial > Soil > Riparian zone | place: USA: Utah | collected...
CGGCTGCGAGAGCTGGAAGGCATAGCCGTGCGGATGGGTGGTACCGTCGGTGGTGATCCCGGCCGCGCCGATATCGAAATCGTCAATACCGGAGGTGGTGCGCCGTCGTCCCGTAGCCCTTTCGCTGTTCTGCTTGACGTAGTTCCAGTCGGCGGTGCCCCCGATAAAGGGCCTCAAGCCCGACTTGGCGACCGACACTTCCTCGTCGATGGCTCTCAGCCTCGCGCGCTCGGCATTGAGGATGGGATTGATCAAGTAGGCAGCGGACAAAGCTTCCTGGAGCGTCTCGGCGGACGCCGGACGGCCAAAAGCAGCAACCGCGAGGAGGGTCACGAAGAGCGCAGCCCCACCTCCCAGCCGCCAGGACTTTGCCGCGCAGGACGACCTGTCGCGTCTGTCGACGACCTCGAGCACTCGCACTCCCCCGCAGTCAGTGGAACCACCGCCTCCACTGCGGCAAGAATCACCTGTGCAGCTTAAGCAGGGACAGCAAAAACTCAAAGCGTTGCCGGAATAAGACAATAGCCTGGGGACAAACGGGACGCTAGAAGATGAAGCAGGGCTCGGGCGCAAAGCCGGGCAGCGGTCTCGCACCAGCGTCGAAATGCGGCACGCCGCTCGGCTCTCCCCTCACCTTGACGAAGAGATATGCCTTGCCCTGGCTTAGGTTAGCACTACGCGTTAGCACGGTGGCGAGCCTGCCGCCGTCCCTGAGCTGGGAGAGCAGACTCTCGGGTACAACCGGCACGCTGCCGTTCAGCAGGATCACGTCGTAAGGCGCGCCTGTCTCATGCCCGGCGGCGAGGGCGCCGGTGACAATCTCCGAATTGGCGATGTCCAGCGCGCGCAAGGTCGCCCGCGCGGCGGAGGCCAGCTCGGGCTCGGGCTCGAGCCCGGTCACGAAACGGCCGAGACGCGCGAGCACCGCCGTCGAATAGCCGGTGGCGCAGCCGACATCGAGAATCCTATCCTTGGGCTCGATCATGGCGAGCTGGACGAGGCGCGCCAGCACCATGGGCGCCAGGAGGAAGCGCGCCGGCGCGCCGTCGATGGCCGGAAAGACCTCAATCGCATCGTCCATGTAAGCGAGCCCGCGCAGAGCCGGCGGCACGAAACGCTCGCGCGGCAGCGCGCGCATGGCGGACAGCACGCCAGGATCGGTCACCTCGTTCGGGCGGAGTTGCGACTCCACCATGACGTCCCGCTGGCGCTCGAAATCGGCCATCGCTCCCCTCTTCCTCTCGCTCCGCGCCGGATAGGCCTACCGGTTTCCCGCGCCCCTCTCAACGAAGCTTTGAGTGGTTTCGCCTAACGTATTGACATAAGAGGGGGTGGATCACCTAGTTAAGCCCATTGGCCACGTGGCGGAGTGGTTACGCAGCGGACTGCAAAAGCGGGCGCATCCGTCTCCCTAGTGTTTTGCGATCCTCAGCCATCCCCGATAAGTCCACGTTTTGCATCGTTACGTTAAGCACGCCACCGAAACCGCGATTAATTCCGGTTGCAGTTCCGGTTGCATATGCGTCTGGGCCGGCGCCTGGAATGCACTCCGTCTAACGCATGTTCGACGCAGTGTCCGCAAGGCAGGCTGTGCCGTACTTAGATTTTTCTATCTCGCTAACTTTAGTTACCGCAAGTTGATGCCGCGCGCGCCAATCTCGAGACATCGGTGCGGAAAAGAAGGTGAGGAAATAGACGCCCCCTGCTCCCCTGGAGCGGAAAGCGGAGGTGTGCCTTGGCGCCAGCGGGACGATGGGGACAGATGCCCAGCTAGAACTAGGCTGCTCTGGCGGGCGGGAATCGCGTACAATACTTTGAAACAGGGGGCACTTGCGGGGAGTTTCCCCAGCAAGCAGCGATAAAGACAACATGGTGGAGATCATCAAAACAAACGAGAATCTGGGGCCGCTCAATGAGATAGAGCGGAAACACGCCCCGGAAATACTTTACATAGACGGCGACAGGACTCTCCTGTCGACAGGGGTGCGCGTGTCCGTCGTCGGCACGCGCAAACCGAGCGAGAAGGGCATCAAGCGCACGCGCGCCTTGACGCAGGCGCTGGTGCGCCACGGTATTACGGTCGTCAGCGGCCTCGCCGAAGGCATTGACACTGTGGCACACGAAACGGCGATATCGGTCGGCGGGCGCACAATCGCCGTGCTCGGCACACCGCTGGACAAGGTGTTTCCGGCGAAGAATAGGAAGCTGCTGGACACGATTAAACGCGAGCATCTTGCGGTGTCGCAATTCCCCGAAGGTTACCCCTACAGGAAAGAGAACTTCCCGCGCCGCAACCGCACAATGGCATTGATTTCGGACGCCACGGTGATCGTCGAGGCGGGCGAGAAAAGCGGAACGCGCCATCAGGGATGGGAGGCCCTGCGGCTGGGCCGGCTCGTGTTCCTCATGGAAAATGTCGCCGAGAATCCGGAACTGACCTGGCCACGAGAAATGATCGGGTACGGCGCGCAGGTGTTAAGGCGCGAAGATTTGCCCGAGATACTTTATGACATACCCGCATTCACGGCCGGGGGAGCGGTTGCTTTTTGAGATCCCCTACGGGACGTTTTCAAATTATTCCCCGCGCGGCAATTCAGAGCTGTCGCAGAAGTCCCGAAATCTTTGCGGCAACATCAAAGCGGGGAGGGCGGTGCTGATCGAGAGTGCTGTGCCTCTGTTGCAGGCAGCGGGTGCGGCGGTGCTGGCGCCTTTTCTCGATCATGGTGCAACGCTAGTGCCGGTGCCGCGCAGCGCGCCCTTGACGGAAGGGGCGCTTTGGCCTGCGGAACTTATTGCGAGCATTCTGGCGCGCGGGGGACTCGGCGGCGCGGTGTTGCCCTGCGTCCGGCGGGTGACGGCCGTGCGGAAATCGTCGACGTCGCCCGCAAAGGACCGGCCGTCGGTCGCAGAACATTATGAAAGTCTGGCGGTTGACGGGCAACTCGCACGGCCACGCAGCATAACGCTCGTCGACGACGTGCTGACGCAGGGGCGGACGGTGATCGCGTGCGTTCTGCGCCTGCGCGATGCCTATCCTGGGGTGGAGATTCGCGCATTCGCTATGGTGAGAGCGCAGGGCCTAGTCGAAGATGTCGAACGGATTGTCGATCCTTCCGCGGGCGTCATTAAATACTACGAGTCGGGAAAGACGTTTCGCGACCCGTAGAGAATGTCCGATTAAAACAGGGCAACGAACCAGCCGTTCCCCTCAGTTAGCCGAGAGGGCATGTAGAGTGGTAAGAGACTACCGGCCTTCACTCGAACCGCCATTTGCGCGAGCGCTCGCTATCCTGAGCGCGAGGGAGGGGTGACGTATCAAAGCATACGGACAGCACAGCCAAATGGAGACAGGAAACGAAACTGGGCCGGAGCCGCCGGTGAGTGCGCCGGAAAGAATTCACGTAAGCCTTCGCAACTTTTCGGACAAGGCGGCGGCGGAGCGGTTTGGTGGGGTCATAGCGGGATGTGTTCGGGAGATCAGCCGTTATGTTGACCTGGAACGGCTCGACGGCATCACCGTTGCGTATGACTACGATGATGCGCTCGCTCAACTCGACCGGGGATTTACGCCATCACGCCAACGGACCCGCACCAATGATGAGCGCCTAATCGGCGTTGCGATGGCGGTGCCGGTTATGCGTTCCGGCATTGTAAAATCCCACCCAGTTTTCTTTGCACCGTCAGTAATACCGCTTGAGAACAAAGATGACGATGCCTTCAGACAAGCGCTGTATCTCGTCGCCCATGAATGCGGACATGTCGAGGATCTGAAGCACCGCGACACATGCTTCCCCGGCACTCTGCTGCAAAAGACGTTCACCGATTACGAAGAAGCGCTCCTCGAGCAAGTTGTCGGGGCGATCTGGGAAGAATACGCCGCATGCCGCGTTAGCGCGTTATTCCATGCCGAGCAGTTGCAGGTATATGAAGAATCGTTTGTGTCGGTGGTCGCGGGAGCACGGGAGCGATCGAACGTTCTTATTCAAGCATATCGTATTCACGGAGACATCGACCGCGTGCTGCAGGAAGCAGGACACGAACTTCTTGAGCCGCTGCGGATGGCCGCCTATCTCGCCGGCCATATGGATGGAATTGATGTGAGCGAGAAAGATGTTCCGGCGGCGATGGCTTGCCTTGCTTCCTCGCCGTATGCCGGATGCGTGCCCGATTTGCAGGAAGCGCTGCGGGAAATCTGGTCGAAGCGCGGCCAATGGCGTCACCGGAGGTTTTTACTCCTCTGAAGGATATCGTACGTCAGGTTCTCGTCGATGGCGGTCTCAAGTTGCAGCGGCTATCGGGCGGATCTCTTAATGTCGATATTCCCTTCACACCAGAGACAATGCCGCTATCAGACAATGCTGTCTGAAGAGGACGGCCCTTTTCTAAATAGTGGGGGGTGGCGTTCAGCACCGCCACGACGCCCCATCGGAAGCGGTCCAAAGAATTCCGTGCCCGGAGTTCGCCTGTTCCTTCTTCGCCCGAAGCAATTCGATTTGGGCTCTTAGCCACGTGTTCATCTCTTCCGTTTCGCGCTGACATTCGGCCAACTTCTGCGCGTCGCGCATATAGTCACGATGATAGGCTGCGTCCTCCTCGGCCCTCCTTTGGCGCCATTTGCACATCGCTAAATCCAACGCCCCCAAACGGCGTTTAGCGCGGTACAAGTGGATGCCGGCCAACAGGTAGATCGCAGTGACGACAGAGAGACCGATGACCAAGGCTGTATCAATCGTCACGGCCTCACCCCACTACGCTGCCGGAACCCGCGCCGCTCGGGAACCTGCCTCCGGGCGGATACCTCCTATCCGGATCGGGCCGCGTCGCCCGGTGCTGTGCATAGGCAACCCACGGCTCGAGCCCGGCCGCGAAGACCTGCCCCATGGGCGAGAAAGCGGTTGGCGCGGCTATAGCGGTGGTCTCGCCTATGGCGCGGGCGCCCATGGCTTTCGGGTCCGCGACGGATTGATTCATGGCGTACAAATTGCTGCGCGAGTTCTCGACTTGGCCACGCATACGATTGGCGGCGTCGACCGACTCGTTGGCTACCCTCCCCCGCTCCTTCTCGTAGGTCTCGGCCATGTCGCCGTGCGCCGACGCCCCGACCGAGCTTTCGTTCATGCCGCGCTCGACCAGAGCCGCCGTCAGCTTAGCGTTGGCGTCGTCGTATTGGTCTTTTAGTTGGGGGAAATAGAACCCGGTGAAGTCGTTGCGGAAATTCTTATAGAAGTTGGGGTCGAACCGCCCGGCATAGGCGCTGTCGATACGCTGTCGGCCAGCCCGAATGTCCCGCTGGCGGTCCTTCTCCTCACCGCGCATATCGTCGGCCTTTTGGGCCGCCCGCTTCGCTTCGCCTTTTGCGTTATTGCTGCCGCCAAAGCACATCAGACCGCTGCTCCGATTGGGTGGGCCGGCGCAGCGAGCTCCGAAAATACGCTTGCGGGAGACGCGCGATTTAGGATCTTGGGAATCTAAGTATCTGCGCGTCGCGGCGATTTCCGCCACGAGTGAAGTGTATCTGAAAACGTGCGGGTTGTCACTCCCCCGGGGCGACCCCGCTACGATCCCCCTCCGCATTACACCTACCATTCTTGCTACAACGCCCAGCGCGTCCGCGCGCATAGGCTTTGAGTTCCGTCATTGTTGCGGATAGACGCCGGCAATCGGCTACACGAGTCGTCCATTCTGCTACCTTCCCACTTATGGAGAGTCGCGATGATTCGTTCATCTTTCCGGTTCGAGGGTTTAGATGGGCAAGGTTTCATTGAACGACCTGACGAGCAAACCGGGCATGACAGGCTGGTTCGATCCCCGCCTGCTATCTAAGCTTCTTTTGCATGTGATTGTCTCCGGCACATTCGGTAAATATGCGGACCGCCGGCTCATTCATGCTGCTCTGGATCAAGCAGATGGGAAGGAGTTTCTGCGCCGCGCAGATATGAGAGGATTGCTGAAACCGGATCAGGATGGCGCCATCTGGATCGACTATGTCGCCGATCTTGGCGATGGTTTCGATGCGACATACGCCATTGCCTACTTGCTCGCGCAGGAGGCCCTTGATGTGGGGAAATACCGTTTGCCCCGCGGGCAGGCGCTCATCATGGGGGGAGATCAGGTCTACCCCGACGCCTCGCTTAAGGATTACCAGGGCCGCATGCTCACACCGTATAAGTGGGCATTTCCGGACAATTTAGCCCCGGATGCTCCGCATCCCCCGGTGCTGGTGATCCCCGGCAATCACGACTGGTACGACGGACTCGTCCTGTTTCTCGCGCTTTTTTGCAAACGCGATGATCTTGAGCTTGGCAGTTGGCGAAGCGTCCAGCGCCGCAGTTACTTCGCAATTCAGTTGACCGAACAATGGTGGCTGTGGGGCATCGATATTCAGTTGATGGAGGATATCGACCAACCGCAGGCGGACTACTTCGAAGCCATCGCAAAGGAAATGCACGACGGATCCAACATCATTCTCTGCACGGCGGTACCGGGCTGGCTCGTGGCCGAAAAGAAAGAAAAGGGCTCGTTTGATGCGATGGGGTATGCCGCCGGCATCACGAAAAAAGCGGGTAAAGAGCTGAAGGTGCCGCTCATCCTTTCGGGGGATACACACCACTACAGCCGCTACGCCTACGGAGACATTCAGTTCATCACCGCGGGCGGGGGCGGCGCATTCCTCCACGGCACCCATCAGCTTAAGGACGAGATTGACGCAAAGTGGTGGCTATGGCCGGGGGGCGACAGGTTTCGATTAAAAACCGAACCGGATGGGAATCACGGGCTGTCAAATACCGCCGCATGTTACCCGACGCGCGAGGAAAGTCGCGAACTGTTGCTCCGCAATTTATCCTTTTACATTTCAAACCCGGGCTTCGCGCTGTTTCTCGGATTCATCTACTGGATCGGCGCAATGTTATTGACAGTACGTCCGGAATTCGACGTTGGGGTCATCATCTTCACAGCGCTGGCTGCTGGGCTGGCTGGTTATACTGCGCATCAGGAGGGCTGGACTCTCAAGGTGGTCGTCGCGAGCTTGTCGCATGCGGTCGCGCATTTTGCTGCCATCGTGGGCCTCACATGGTTCTTCGGGATAGTGAATACAGAGCTTTTTGGATTGCAGAATTTTTATCCATGGATGGTCGGTGCCCTGTTTGTGGAAATGGTTCCGACCGGTGCCGTGATCGGCGGCTTCATTTTCGGTGTCTACCTATTGCTGACTTGCCGATATTTTGACATGAATCACAACGATGCGTTCAGCGCGATAAGGCTGGATTCATATCGGCACTTTCTGCGAATTCGAATCAAGGATGATGCCGTCACAATTTACCCCGTGGCGATCGACTCCGTTCCTACGCGGGACGGTTGGCATCTGAATCCGGAGAATGCCCCGCCCGCATCGGTGTTTGCGCCGCGCTCAAAACTAATCCTTCGACTGACTGAAGGGCGCCCGATTGAGATTCGCGCAGGGGAGGTGAAATCCGTGCAAGAGGTAGCTAAGCCGAAGGCGGAGGACGAAGCCGTAAAAACTGAGTAAGCCAAATGCCTCAGCCACGCGCCTGAGACTTTGCGGACGGAGGAATTGGAAATGTCGACGCTCGCGCAGAGCTTTTATCTCGTCCGAGCTTAGCTGAATGGGCGGCTTCGCGAGCGGCCACCAGTGATTACAACGGACGCAGCCAGTTAATGTCTCTCCCCGATTGTCGATGTCCCTCAGTTCGGCTCCGCAACTGCAGAGCTGTTTGCCGCTCCTGCCCACCGCTTCAGCATATTGTTTGAGACCGCGGGCTCTGAAGAGGGCATCCCAGAAGTTGACCAACTGGTCGATGAACTCTTCAGCACGCTGCTGCTGACCGTCGCCACGCTTCAGCCACAGATGCGAAACGTCGAACCCATTATGTTGAAATACGCGGGGGTCGAATGCTCCCTCGTGCTTGCCAGTATTGATGCGCTCGGGTGCGAAATGTTTGGTCCCATTCGTGACTTTTCCAGCGTCGTTTAGCGGCGAATCCGGCAAAGCCTTGAGTGTCTCGCGGAAAGCGTCGACATCTTTGTGCTCAAAGCCGGGGCGCCCCGCATTTTCACCATAGACCCATTCGACCAAATGATAGCCGGTCATCACCGCATTGATGGCGTGACGGGGATCGAGACAGTTGCTAATCACGAAATCGCGCCGCTCGTCCCGAAGCTTTTGCAGGAAGTCGGCGGCGCTTCTCAAACCGAAACTTGCCATGCTCTAGTTATATCACGGCGAGGCAAATTCCATGCTCAGTCTGCAGCATAAGCGCTGGCCATCAAATGTCGATTGATATGCGCTGCTTTAGCCGCAAATATCGTCGGAGATCCAAACGACCTGATAGCTCTACAATAGATTGCGCTAACGCAGTGCTCTATTTGCTTCGCCAACTTCCTCTTGCGTTGCGTTCAGGCATTGTCCCTGGGCTGTGAAGATTTCCCTCCGCGGCAGCTGCAAACCACTCTGCCCAACGGTCAATAAAATCTTCCAGGGTGCTGTGATCTATCGGCGTAAAAGGCCAAGCCATTTGGAACTCCGACACGCCAACCCGGAGTGCTTTAGCTGATTCCTCCTGTGGGGGCAGTGAAAACGGTCTCATCTTAGTGCTCAAGTCGACCATAGGAGAGATCATGAAAGCTGTCTCAAACCATTGATAATAGCCGTCTGTCTGAGCATCACAATACCAGAGTGAGTGACTCCTTCCTTCGTAACCGTACCGATCCGGTGGAATTTTGATCCCAACGTAACTCTGAGCTATGACGTCGAATGCGGGTGCCCACCCCTGCCATGGATCTACCGTTACAGGCGCTAGCTTACCAAATTCAAGCACCGCACCGTTCAATGTAACGCGCCACAGCGTTTCGAACGCTTTAGTCATAACGGCGGAAGGCGCCGCGCTCGTTATCGCCGCAAGAAGCGCGTTGGAGACTGCGTCCAGTGAATCGCTTGCAGCCTTGAACAGTTCTTCTCTGCGCTCAAGTGCTGACTGACGCTCGAACGCTTTCCGAGTTAGTTCCCCTTTGCGGCGCACCTCGGCAAGATTCGCCGCCTTAAGGTTCTCCAGCCCTGAAGATGAAGGACCAGCCTTTATCTGAGGCAAACGCGCTTCGATGTTTGCTGGCGGCGGTCGCGCTTCGGGTGCTTTATACAAGCACTCTGTAATCAAGGCTGACATGGCATTACCTAGACCGGGCAAATCAGGCGGATCCACAAAAAGATGCTGGTGTCTGAAATCCTCTATCTTTGGGCCGATAAAAGGGAGTGCTCCTGAGGCCATCTCGAATGCCAGCACGCCGAGCGCATACACGTCCGTAGCTGTTGTCGCTCGTTCTGATCGCCAGCGCTCGGGAGCCGCGTAGGCAGGCGTCATGGCAAACTTCTGAGTGTCCGGTGAGGTGGTCGACTCCGCGTATCGAGAAATTCCAAAATCGGCGAGGCACCACTTGCCTTCAAGCAGCAAAATGTTATCCGGCTTAAGGTCTCTGTGAACCACCTTTCCGTCGAGGTCTGCCAAGGCGGCAACGACGTCCGAAACGATGTCGATAAGTTCGGAGCTATCGAGAGGCCCTTCGATTTGATCCAAATGCTGGCGGAGTGACATATCCGCTCTCGGCATGACCAAGACCCAACTATCTTCGACCTCTCCGCTGTCGATAATGGGTACGACGTTTCGAACATCCTTTAGATCCACAAACAAAAGTTCTCGATCAGCGCCTCTTGCCTTCGGCACAAATTTGACTGCCGCGCGTTGACCATCGGCTGATGTGGCCTCGAAGACTCGGCCAAAACCGCCTCGCCCAATTTGTTCGCCAACGATCCACTCGTTGCTAAACTTCAGCTTCTTACCCATCGCATTAGCAGATACGCCTCCGTCGGTTTTGCCGCACCAGCTAATTAAGCTCACCGTTTGGGATGCGGCTTTGCAAGAGCATAAACGCTTTTGAAAACCGCAAAATTTCTCGGTGCGGGTGGCGATGTTCTGAACACCGCGCGTCCGACCCCCGCCGGCGGGGTAGCCTGCCGGCAGCGATCGCCTCGAGGATCCGGGCGTCTGGGCGCCAACAAGGGGCGCGATCGGCCCATTACTGCTTCACCCCCTGGGCGAGATCGAGCGTGGTGGATGGCGCGGCGCCGGCCGTCAGTGTCGAGAATGTAGATTTTCGAAAGTCTACAAAATCGTAATAAATTCAATAACTTATTGTTGCTTCCCGGCACTCATGTTGTTATGGTGACCTGCCTACAACATTCTCTATGGGAGGAGCCAAAATGACCATCGCTTCGGATTTAGCAGACTTCCTGGCCGATCCCGACCGCATTACGTTCACTGTCCCCGGCCTGCCAGGCTCTTCCGCTTCGAAAATGACGCCAGAGGAGGAGCTCGAGGACTGTCTTGCCGGAGAAGAGGAGCACGTTGCCCGTGTCGACACCGCGGATGGCGTGACGCATATGCGCGTTTTTCCCGATCGGGAATCGGCCGGCGCCTGGGCCACGGGGCTGGCGCTCAGCGAGCACGCGAAAGATTCGCCCATCCGTTGCTTGAGTGTGAAGCCGCGCCGCGGTTAGCTTAGTCGGCACACTCGATTTGCTCTGATCGCCGCGGCGGTTTGAGACGCACGCGGCCCCGACCTCGAGCGGCGCGCTCGAACGCGCAAAGCCTTTCAATCGAGCAATTCGGTTGCGATTACGGTTGCAAGTCACCTTCAAACCCTTAGCCGGCAAGCCCTTGGTAGCGGATACGGAGCCCGTGTTCAGCGTGGGCAGGCCAGAGGCGACGCGCCTCACGCCTCAATCTGGCCTCGCCACCCCGCCGCCTCGAGCTCGCCGAACTCAGTGAGCCTGTAGAGCCATTGCGCCCACGCGCACGGGTCCGCGCTTTCTCTGTAAGGCCGATACTCAGGGTTGGCCGCCCGCTCGACGATTCCTTTTCGCCAAAGGACAAGCAGACGCGCCCAAACCGCGTTCGACGCATACTCAGGCACCAATGCCGCCGCCTCGCGTGACGTGTACCAGACGGCAGGCTCGAGCCTGGCCGCTAGAACCTTCCAGCCGGCCATACCGGCAACCTTAGGCGCACTCTGCCGTGTATCGAGCTTATTGGGGCGCTTCCCCTCCCCCGCTTTACTCCGCTTCCGGCTCCAATTCTTCCTTGCTTCAGCTTGCCCCTGCCGCGCCGCGGTCATACGCGCGGCCTGAGCGCGCCTCTTCTCGATCACATCCGCCTGATGCCCCTCAGCCAACTGCCGGATCCGATCGGGGTCTAGCTTGAACCTGAAACCTGCTTTTTTACTTATCTCCAACGGGCGCCACCGCTGCGACCACCTCCCCATACACCGGATCAGGCCCTCATAACCCGTGCGGGGGCGCGCGGGGCGCGAGCTTTCCCCTAATCTTTATCCAGGGGGGCAGGACCGGACAGAATACCCCCCTTTAGGGGGGGTATTATTTCTGTCCGTGCCCCGGTCCTTTCCGTAACTTCTGTCCTTTTTGTCCGCTCTGTTCTAACCCTTTGACAATGAACGTTTTCTATACCGGCATCGCCCATTATTATTTTAGTCCGTTATGTTCTCCCCCGGCCACGGCTCCGCATCACTGGGCAACCAATACTGCCCGTCCCACGTGCTCACCGTTTGCTCGGTTAAGAGATTTGTTTCGGCGCGTTTGAACGCTTTCCGCTTTGCGTCTTTGGTCTCGCCGCCGGAAAGCCCTCGGGCAAGTGCGTAGCTTTCCCACGTCTTTCGGTCGATCACTTTGACCCCGGACGGAATGTGCGGATTGACTTCTGTCTGCGTGGCGCCACGCTCTTCTAACGCCTCCCGCAAGGCTGTGAGGGCTATGGTCGCCGCCTTGGGTGGCCGTCCCTTTTTTTGAGCCTCTAGTGGGGTGAAGCCCCAAACATCATCTTTGAGCGTCAGCACGACCGGCTCGAAGTCCTGCCGGTTTCCTCGCTTGGATCCTCTCTTTTTTGGGAACTTAAGCGCGAAAGCCACGTCCGCTCCCGGCGGTGTCGTCACACGCTCCATGACTACGACTGTGGTCAGCATCCACTCGCGCGTTTTGTCGCCGTAGCCGCGGCCCTCCTCAATGCCGGTATGGTGAAACCAGATTTGAGCAATACGCCGCTTGGTCAGATTTAGAACGTAGGGTTTAATCTTCGCCCATTGCTCCGGCTCCTTTGGATCACCCTCGAGCAAGCACTGCACGTTGTCGAAGATAATCAGGTCGACACCGCCAATGTGTTTGATGAAAGCGTCAAGCCATCGCTGGCCCGCCTCCCTATTAAGCGGCGGCATATCTTCCGCGTCTTCGCGGGACAGAAGATCAAACCCGCCCGTGATCTCGCCCCCGTGACGGTCGGCGAGTTCCTTAAGCCTCTCTTGCATTTCCCCGCGTGGCATTTCGCCGTCGAGGTAAAGCACCCTCGCTTTGCGGCCGGCCTTCCAGTGTAAGAATCCCTTCCCCATCGCTATCGCTGCCGCGACTTCGAGCCCAAACATGGTCTTGCCTAAGCCCGTCGGCCCGATGATTAGAAGCCGGCTCAGTGAGGTGACTAGCGCAGCACCGAGCAAAGGATCCGGTTCCGGCAGTTCCCGTTCCAGCCAATCCTTGAAGCTGGTTGCGATGCCGGTGAAATCGAACTTCAGTTTAACGACTACGCCCGAGTCACAAAATTCCAAAGTCCCTGCTTGGTGGGTGCCGGGACGATTCTTTGCGTATCGGTACGGCTTCGCAGCCTGGTACTCCATTTCGTCGAAAAACGGCGGCACGCATCGCTCGTCGTAGTGCTCGATCATCAAATTTCGGCAGGTGTCTTTACTGATCGCGTAATCCCGGACGTGGCACGCGACCTTGTAGGCAGTCAGAGTGCCATTGGCATTTTCGATCGCCGGCTCCGCCTCGTATTTCAAATAGTGCGTGACGCGCTCGACATTCTCTGGGAGATCCCAAGGTTGGAGCGGCTCGGTGTACTTCTCCGGCCTCTCGCCTCGGAGCTTCATACGCTCGAATGCCCAAGGCGGCAGATCGGCAAGCGGAACGTCTTTCACGATCTCGTAAGTGCCGAGCTCAGTTTTGCTGCCAGGTCCGACAACGAAACCGTGCCACGCCTTCAAGTCGATGCCGGGACCAAAAACCGGACGATCTTTGTTGTCGCTGCCGATCTTTAAGCCGGCGGGGATTTTGTAGAAGTAGTGAAACCCGCCGGTCGGCGTCCGCACCGTGAACGTCTTCGGGAATCCGTACTCCATATCGAGCATGTCATAAGTCTCGGCGCCCTTCTTAGCGTCGCGGACATCGACATCGACCACGACGAAACCATCGCCCGTGACGACTGCGTAGGTGTCGGCGCTGGCATCCTTCATTTTGAAAGTTGCCTTAATGCGCCCGGGCTCGCGCGTCATCAGCGCAAGCCAACTTTTGCCCTTGATCGGTTCCTTTGGCTTGAGCTTGCCGAGCGGGAAGACATCGTACCCGCGTCCGGCCATCGCCAGAGCGTGGCCAATCATCTTTTTGGTCATCAGCGCCTACCGCTGTATTCGCCGGCAGCGCAGCGCGCATGGTAGTGGCGAGCGGCCCAGTCTCGCTCCCACTCAAGGCGGGCTTGGCGCTCCCGCTCCCATTCATGGCGGGGTTGACGCTGGCAGGTGCGAGGAATATATTCCTCTTTGCTGATCGTTGTTGTTGAAGCGCCGTTTCCCGCTACCGCGGGGGCGGCGTTTCCCATATGTGGCGCCTCCATTTCATTCGCCGGCCAGCATCTTGCGCCAGGCGGGCCCTGGGACGCGCAACTGCTTGCCGATCTTGATTGAGGGAATGTCGCCGGCCTTCACCGCCCTGTAAGCGGCGTTGCGGCTGATCGGCGGGGCCAGCATCTCGCCCGCGGCTGGCACGCTGTACGTCCGCGGCTCGCCTTCATCTTTGTTTGTCACAACTCAAAACTCCGGGTTTAGAACCAAATGTGTCCCCATATACCACGGGAACCAGATGTGGTTCAAGGACCACTATTGTCCCCACTCCATTTCGGTGCTAAACGATAAGGGACTAAAGGGGAGGAAGGCGCATGGCTGCCAGGAAAACCGCCGCGATACAGCTTAAGCTCCGTCTCCGGCCGGACCTCCACAAGCAGTTGAAACGAGCGGCGGCTAAGTCTGGACGTTCGCTGAATGCGGAGATCGTGCGGCGCCTCGAACGGACATTCGACTTTGAAGAGTTCCGGAACATCACGTCTGGCTTTGAAGACTTCGACGACACCACGAAGGAGTCAGACAAATGAGACGCGGCAACATCACCAAACGCGGCCAGGATAGCTGGCAGCTTAAGTTCGACGTGCAGTCGATCGACGGCAAGCGGCAACAGCGTTACGCCACGGTGAAGGGCTCCTATAAGGACGCCCAGAAGGAGCTAACCCGCCTTCTCGAAGCCCGCGACACGGGCAAGCTGCCGAACGCCACGCGAGACACGGTGGCGGAGTTTCTCCACCGCTATCTTGCGGGCATGGTGAGCGTGGCGCCCAAAACGCTCGAACGCTATCTCGAACTCGCCGAGCGGCAGATCAACCCGCACCTGGGCACAGAGAAAATCCGTTACCTCACCCGCGAACAGGTCGAGGCGTGGCACAAGACTTTGCTCGGTAAGGGGCTTGCGGCGGCCACGGTGCGCCAGGCCGATGCCGTGCTTGCCAAGGCGCTTAAGCGCGTCAAGAACACCGCCGCCTTAGAGCGTGAGAAGCCGCGGCCCGATGATACCAAGGTCGAGATACTGGGCCCGGGCGACGCCAAGGCGGCGCTGGCGTCCCTCGAAGGCCACTACCTCCACCCGATAGCGTTTCTCGCCCTTCACACGGGCATGAGGCGCGGTGAGCTCCTGGGCCTCCAATGGCGCGACGTTAATCTCGACGACGCCACGCTGCGCGTAGAACGCAGCCTAGAACAGACCAAGGCGGGGCTGCGGCTCAAAGAGCCCAAGACGCGCAGCGGGAAGCGTACCGTCACGATCGACGCCGACGCCGCGGACATGCTCCGCAAGCACCGGATCGAGGCCCTTGAACAGCGTATGGCCTGCGGCATAGGCGGCAAGATCGACGATGTGCCGGTATTCAGCTTCCTGGGCGAACAGATCCCGCCCGATAAGGTGTCACGGGACTGGCGGCGTAATGCCAAGGCCAGCGTTACGTTCCACAGCCTGCGGCATACTCACGCCAGCACGCTCCTGAACGGCGGCATCGACATAATCACGGTGTCGCGCCGACTAGGCCACAGCAAGCCCTCGATCACCCTGGACGTGTACGGCCACACCATCAAGGGCAGCGACGAAAGGGCGGCCGCCGTGATAGCGGAGGCGCTGAAATGACGGCGCCGGTTGCAACTCGGTTGCAGTTTCGCTATCTGTTCCGGTGTCGGCACCCTTCAAGCGCTTGGGTTTCTTGACTTTTGGCCACGTGGCGGAGTGGTTACGCAGCGGACTGCAAATCCGTGCACCCCGGTTCGATTCCGGGCGTGGCCTCCAATATCCCTCAATCCACCTTCTGCTTCGCGGCGGCGGTGACGTCCTCCTCCGTATCGCCCCGCTTCTTGTGCCACCAAACGGTGAGCTGACGCCGCCACCGGCGCACGATGGGCAGGTCGACCGAGAGCACCAGCAGGCCGAGCGGGATCATCCAGAAGCCGAGCACCGGCAGGAAGCCGAGCAGCCCGAGCGCGACCAGGATGATGCCGAGGCCGATGCGGATCGGCTTCGACTTGGGTAGGTGCCAGTGGCGATCGAAGATTTTGATCTTGGCCATCGGAGCACTTGAGGGTTGCGACAGGTCCAATCCACTTAGGGATTAGGGGCGGGCCGCGCAACCAACGATCCTCGCGCAAAGCCCTGGAAAGGCTCCCGCCCATTTGCTATCTACGGTTCAGGCGCTGCTCGCTTTAGGAGCACGCCCTGATCCCCGGTAGCTCAGCTGGTAGAGCAAGCGGCTGTTAACCGCTGGGTCGCTGGTTCGAATCCGGCCCGGGGAGCCAGTTTTTTTCTACTGCACGATCGCCGTTACGGAGAAAGGCTTGCACTCTCCGTCCTGAAGCCGATGGCGCGCGCGAACCTAGTCGACGCAGTAGTTATATTTGCGGCGCCAGTGGTCCTGACCGCTGATCACCCATTGCCGGTGGTAGTATCTGCAATTCCCCGTCACTGCGGCTGCGCCGTAGCCCAAGCCCGAACCGACCCATAGCCAGCGGGCCCCGGGATAATAACGGTAGTGGTGATTACCCTTCTTCACGTAGTAGCGGCCGTCCTTGACATAACGTTTCGCGTCAGCCGGCGTAGGCACGCTCACGGCCGCAGAGAAAAAGAATAAGGCGCCGATGCAGGCGACGATTGCCGTCGTGATTTTCATACTTGGTCCCTCCCCTTGCATGCGAGATTGGTCCCCAATGTACCGTGTTGCAGGGCAGAATTAAACCCTGCGATCGCTAGGCCTTGACCGCTTCGACGACGCAGATCGGGCGCTCGGTCGGCACGATGCGGTTGAGCTTCAGGCCCGCCGAGGCGAACAGGTCGCGGAATTCCTCTTCACTGCGCTCCCTGCCGCTAGCATCTTTCTTTCTCAGCCCAACCCGTCGTCCTTCAACAGTGCCCGGTTGATCGCGACTCCCGCCATGGCTCCCTCGGCGATGGCGACGGCGACGAGCAGCACATCGCGCGATGCGTCTCCGGCGACATAGACGCCCGGAACGCTGCTTTCCCCGGTGACGGGGTCGGTGACGATGCCGCCTTTTTCGTCGCGGACGCAGCCGAGCGTGGCCGAAAGGTCGGAATGCTGCACGCAGCTCGTCGTGAAGAACATCGCCGTACGCTTAAGCGCCGTGCCGTCTTGCAGGTGGATGGTGTGCAGATCCCCGTTGGGCGTCCCTTCCAGTCTGGCGATCTTCTCGGTGTGGACGGCAATCGCGTGCCGATCGAGACGTTCCTGCATCACCGCCGAGACCGGAGCCAGGCCATCCGTCAAAAGAAGCACGTCATCCGACCACTGCGTCATCATCAGCGCGAGACCCGCGCCTTCGTCGCCGGCTCCATAGACAGCGAGAGGCTCGTCACGATGCTCGAAGCCGTCGCAATAGGGACAATGGTGGACACTCCGGCCATACAGACGTTCGATGCCTTCGATTTGTGGAACTTCGTCCTTGAGGCCCGTAGCGAGCAGGACTTTGCGGGCCATCTGGGCTGTGCCGTCCGCGCAGGTCACGGAAAAGCGGTTATCCATCGGAGTGATGACTGACACGCGCTCCGCTCGCGCGCTTACGGTCGGGTACTGCTGAAGCTCCGCTCTTCCTTTGGCCAGGAGTTCGCTGGGGCGCAAGCCTTCGTGGCCAAGCAGGCCGTGAATGCCTTGCGCTGCCGCATTGCGCGGTTCTCTTCCGTCGCACAGCAAGATGCGACGCCGGCACCGCCCAAGCATGAGCGCCGCGCTGAGACCCGCCGCGCCGCCGCCGACAATGACGACATCGTAAAGGTCGCTCATCCCTCACTCCTGATCTTGCGGCAGCTAGAGAACCGCTTCAGAGCCTCCGGTTAAGCCTTGACGGCCTCCACGACGCAGATCGGGCGTTCGGTCGGCACGATGCGGTTGAGGCTGAGGCCCGCCGAGGCGAACAGGTCGCGGAACTCCTCTTCGGTCCGCTCCTTGCCGCCCACCGTCATCACCAGCATTTCGATGTCGAGCATCTTGGCGGGGGTCGGTCCGGGTTCGACGCTCACCACCATGTCGCACACCAGCACGCGCCCGTCAGCGGGCAGCGCGTCGCGCATCAGACGCAGAATGGTGCGGCACTGCTCGTCGCCCCAATCGTGGATGATGTGCTTCATGATGAAGGCGTCGCAGCCGGAAGGCACGCGCTCAAAGAAGCTCCCCGCCTCGATGGCCACGCGCCCTTCGCATCCGGCGAACCGGTCCTTCGGCACGCCGTCGACGATCTCGGCGCGGTCGAACAGCACGCCCTGCATGTCCGGATAGCGCATGAGGATCGCGGCGAGCAGCGCGCCGTGACCGCCGCCGACATCGGCCAGTCGCTCGATGCCGCTGAAATCGTAAGCGTCGGTGATGGCACGCCCGGCCATGGTGGAGCCGCTGGTCATCGCCGCCTGGAACGTCGCCAATTGTTCGGGATGATCGGCGAGAACGTCGAACACATGCTTGCCGTAGGCCTTGGTGATGCCATCGCCGCCGTCACGCAGGATGTCGGTGAAATGCTCGTAGGCGCGCGTGGTCCATTGGTCGCCGAACATCATGGCGAAGTAGCGAAGCGTGCCCGGCGCGTCGCTCTTGAGCAGCTCGCCAGCCGGCGTCAGGGCGAAATGGCGCGGCGGCGCCTCCTTGAACACGCCCATGCTCGCCAAGAGGCGCATGACGCGATAGAGCGAGGGCGCATGCGCGCCCGTCTTGGCGGCGATTTCATCGA
>Ga0190265_10000990_pt1 | contig 18442 bp, 8 predicted proteins | sample Popmic124T_FD_133135 | JGI IMG/M metagenome (GOLD analysis project Ga0190265, IMG submission 133135) | Populus adjacent soil microbial communities from riparian zone of Indian Creek, Utah, USA - 124 T | ecosystem: Environmental > Terrestrial > Soil > Riparian zone | place: USA: Utah | collected...
GCACGGCCACGGTAACCATGTCGGTGCCCGACGCTTCGTGCGCGGCCTTCATGATGGCGTGGGACGGGTACTTGCCGGTCCCGACGATCAACCGGGATCGGAACGTCCGCCCGGCGATAACCAGGTCGCTCATCGCTCAGCCACCGCCGACAAAGTTGACGATCTCGACCTCGTCGCCGTCCTTGATCACGGACGAGTCGTAGGCGGCCTTCTTGACGACGGCGAGGTTGAGCTCGACGGCGACCCGCCGCGCGTCGATCTCGAGTTGCTGCAGCAGCGCGCTCACGCTCACCGGCGCGGCGAGCTCGTGCTTATCACCATTCAGGGTAATGGTCATGCCGGTAAGAGATGATCGTACCACAACGGTATAATTGGAAATTGTCCATGCCCCAAGTTTCCGGCCCTGATACACCGCTGGGCCTCCACGGTTTCACGTTCGCCGATTTGCATCGGCCGGCCCGCCTGCGTGAGCTCTACCGCCGCTTCGTCGAGCAGACGAAAACGGCCGAGCCGGAACTGTGGACCCAGTGGGAACAGTATCGCGAGCTGCCTGATTCGTTCGGCGCCGTCGCACGCAGCAACCTGATTGTCGCCATGGCGCCGCACGTGAGCCGCTTCGTCAGCGCGCTGTTCAGCGTCGGTCCCGATGCGGAAGCGCTGGTGGCGCAGACGCGGGCCTACGACACCCTCTTCCGCTTCAAGATCGACTTCGTCCGCCGCCGCGCGCTGCCGCTGCTCAAGGCCGGGGCGCACGTCGAGGCCACTGCCGAAGACCATGCCCTGGTTGAACGTGTCACCGCCTCCCCTGATCCGGAAATGGCCCTCGCGGCCTACGGGTGTTCGCTGCTCGACCGCGACGCCACCGACAAGGCCGGCGCGGCCGCGGAGATCGAATCGCTGAAGCGCTGGTGCGCGGCCCACGTGCACGATCCGCGTTTCAAGACCTGGGTGGTCTTCCGCTTCCCGGAAAATCTCGACTACGACCATCTCGTCCAGATCCGGCGTCCCAATCCGGTGCTTCCGGAAGAGATGTTCGGGCCGGAGGAGAAGCTGCGCCGCCGTGAGGGGTTCCAGCTCACCGACGAGCGCTACTCGCGGCGCGAGGTGTTGAGCGAGATCCACTACTGCGTGCTGTGTCACGAGCGCGACAAGGACACCTGCTCGAAGGGCATTCGCGACAAGGAAGGGACGGTCGCCACCAATCCGCTCGGCATCCCGCTGCCGGGATGCCCGCTCGACGAGAAGATTTCCGAGATGCACATGCTGCGCAAGCGCGGCGACGCCATCGGCGCCCTCGCGATTGTCGTGGTCGACAACCCGATGGTGCCGGGCACCGGCCACCGCATCTGCAACGACTGCATGAAGGCCTGCATCTACCAGAAGCAGGAACCGGTCAACATTCCGCAGATCGAAACCGGCGTGCTGACCGACGTGCTGCAGATGCCGTGGGGCGTCGAGATTTACGGCCTGCTGACGCGCTGGAACCCGCTCAACAGCAATCGCCCCTACGCGCTCGAATACAACGGCAAGAACGTGCTCGTGGTCGGCCTCGGTCCCGCGGGCTACACGCTGTCGCATTACCTGCTCAACGAGGGCTTCGGCGTGGTCGCGATCGACGGGCTGAAGATCGAGCCGTTGCCCGACGACATTACCGGCGACTGGCCGCTGCACGCGCCGCGGCCGATTCGCGAGTGGAGCGAGATTTATCGGCCGCTGGACGAGCGCGTGCTCGAGGGGTTTGGCGGCGTCTCCGAGTACGGCATCACCGTCCGCTGGGACAAGAACTTCCTCACGCTGATCCACCTGACGCTGGCGCGGCGCGACAAGCTGCGCATCTACGGCGGCGTGCGCTTCGGCGGCGCCCTGCCGATGGACGAGGCGTGGGCGATGGGCATCGATCACGTCGCCATTGCCGCCGGCGCCGGGCGGCCGACGATCATCGACATCAAGAACAACCTGATTCGCGGCATCCGCAAGGCCAGCGACTTCCTGATGGCGCTGCAGCTGACGGGGGCGTTCAAGACCGACGCGCTGTCGAACCTGCAGGCGCGCCTGCCCGCGGTGGTGATTGGCGGCGGCCTGACCGGTGTGGATACGGCCACCGAGCTGATGGCCTATTACCCGATCCAGGTGGAGAAGATCCTCGATCGCTATGACGCGCTGGTCCGCGATCTCGGCGAAGCGCGGGTGCGCGGGATGATGGACGCCGAAGAGCTCGGCATCCTGGACGAGTTCCGATCGCACGGCGTTGCCGTCAAGGCGGAGCGCGCGCGGGCGGCCGCCGCCGGCGAAAAGCCGAACTTCATCGACATGATTCGCGGCTGGGGCGGCGTCACGTTGGCGTATCGCAAGCGCCTGCAGGACGCGCCGGCGTACCGCTTGAACCACGAGGAAGTGACCAAGGCGCTCGAAGAGGGCATCTCCGTCACCGAGAACATGAATCCGATTGAAGCCGTTCCGGATCCATACGGACATGTGACGGCGATGGTGTTCACCCGCGCCGACGGCTCGACCATCGCGCTGCCGGCGCGAACCGTGCTCGTGGCGGCGGGCACCGTGCCCAACATCACCTACGAAAAGGAACACCCCGGCTCGTTCTCACTCGACAACAGGCAAAAATTCTTCAAGGGCTTTCGGGCGGTGCGGGGCGGGGCGCGCCGCTTCACCCTCGAACCCGACCCGAACGGGTTCTTCACCTCGCACGACACCGGCGGCAAGTTCGTGAGCTACTACGGCGACAACCACCCGCGCTACAACGGCAACGTGGTGAAGGCGATGGCGTCGGCGAAGCATGGCTATCCGCGCGTGGTCGAGCTGTTCACCGATCACATCGCCGCGCTCGATCCCGCCGACCAGCAGCAACGAGAGCGCTCCTGGGAGGCGCTCGGGGCGACCCTCGACGATCAGCTGCTCGCGCGCGTCGAGCGCGTGGTGCGGCTGACGCCGACCATTGTCGAAGTGATCGTGCGCGCGCCCGCGGCGGCGCGGCATTTTCATCCCGGGCAGTTCTACCGGCTGCAGAATTTCGAGCGGCTGAGCCCGCACGTGCACCTGGACGATCACGTGTCGTCGCTGCTGATGGAAGGCATCGCGCTCACCGGCGCCTGGGTCGACGCCGAGAAGGGCTTGCTGTCGTTGATCACCCTGGAGATGGGCGTCTCGAGTCGTCTTTGCGCCTACCTGAAGCCGGGTGAGCCCGTCGTGGTGATGGGGCCCACCGGTACGCCGACGGAGATTCCCGAGGGCTCCGCCGTGCTGCTCGCCGGCGGCGGCCTTGGTAACGCGGTGTTGTTCTCGATTGCCAAGGCGCTGAAGGCGCAGGGCAACCGCGTCCTCTATTTCGCCGGTTATAAGAACGGCGCCGACCTGTTCAAGCGCGAGGAGATCGAAGCCGGCACGGATCAGGTGATCTGGTCCAGCGACCTGGGCGAGCCGATCGAGCCGCACCGCCCGCAGGACTCGCACTTCCGCGGCAACATCGTCCAGGCGATGGTCGCGTATGCGGAAGGGAAGCTCGGGCCGCAGCAGGTCAAATTGTCGGACGTCACGCGCATCATCGCGATTGGTTCGGATCGCATGATGAACGCGGTACGCCTGGCGCGTCACGGAGCGCTGCAGCCACACCTCAATCCGAAGCACATCGGCATCGGCAGCATCAACTCGCCGATGCAGTGCATGATGAAGGAAGTGTGCGCGCAGTGCCTGCAGCGCCACGTCGACCCCGAGACCGGCCGCGAGGAATTCATTTTCTCCTGCTACAACCAGGACCAGGAGCTCGACCGCGTCGACTTCAACAACCTGCAGGCCCGGCTGCGGCAGAACAGCGTCCAGGAAAAACTATCCAACCTGTGGTTCGAGCACCTGCTCGATCGGGCTGAGGCCGAGCTGGTTCACGTCTGATTGCACGCAATTTAGCGCGAGCCCTTGACGCAGTCCCTTCAGCTGCCTGAGGATTGGCGTCGCATGGCTCACCATCTCCCGCCGCGCCAATGCGACATTCGGCGCACCTTCCACCGGGCCATCCTTACCGTTGCTGCGCTGTGCGCATTCGCGGTTTCTGCGCGTGCGCAGACGGTGGAGTACTACCACCACGACGCGCTCGGCTCCGTGCGCGCAGTTACCGATCAAAGCGGCGCCGTCGTCGAACGGCATGACTACCTGCCGTTCGGTGAAGAGCTGAATCCACCGAGTGGTGCGCAGCCCCGACATTTCACCGGCAAGGAGCGAGACCAAGAGACCGGACTCGATTACTTCGGCGCGCGTTACTACAGCGCCGAGACCGCGCGGTTTACGACGATCGATCCCATCTTCACTTGGAAAGAGAATCTCGTCGACCCGCAGCGGTGGAATCGGTATGCGTATGTGCGGAATAACCCACTGCGCTACACCGACCCAGATGGTCGCGCGATCGAAACCGGATGGGACCTGCTCAATGTCTCTTTCGGTGTCGCTTCGTTGGCCGGTAACCTCGCTCAAGGTAACTGGGGTTCAGCATCGCTCGACCTAGCCGGGTTAGTTGTCGATCTTGGAGCGACCGCGGTTCCAGGCCTCCCTGGTGGCGCGGGTAGCGCGATTCGCGCCGGACGCCTTGCCAACAAGACCCAGAACATGGTTGCTGGCCCGATTTCAATGGATGAGGCGGTCGAGCTTGGCGCCAAGCACGTTGGAGGCAAGGGCGTGATGGAGACCACAGGCAAGGGAACGAATTTCCAATTTAGAGACACAACGACAACGGCCGAAGGGACTGTCACAAAGATCTCAAGGTTTGATGTAAACCCTGCGGATAAGCACGTGCGTCAGAGTGGTCCCCATCTGAATCGAGAAACCCAAGTCAATGGTAAGACGGTCACAAATGTGCACACGCCAGTTAAGTCAGCAACGGTGCGCAAAGGCGACCATCCGTGAACTCTGGTCTTGATGGCGTTAGTCGCGAGGACTTGGTTGCCAAATACGCCGGCAGCGACGACTTGATCGTGCTTGGGAGTCTCAAAGGCTTGACGATACTGGCGAGTGGTCTCCGAGAAGCTCCAAGCCGACTTGAGTTGCAAATACCTTCAGAAGGACCAGACCCCTACGACGCTTTTTTCCTCGCGATCATTGTCAGACACTCGCTCAGCTCAGTCATTGTCGCCCGGGATGATTCAGCACTGGTTATCTCTGGCAGCCCAGCCAAGCTTAACGATGTGGCCGACGTGATTGAGTCACTCGCGGGCGCTCCCGAAGAAGAAATTGCGGAATTGCACCTGGATTATTACCCAGGTCACGGTTTCTTATCGTCGTCCTCAGTCCCGTTAGTGGTGGGTCGCCTTCATTGCTGACTTGATTTGGCGCGAGGGCAAGATCCAATCGGCTACGGCGCGAAGTTGAAGTCGTGCGGATCTGCAGGGTATCAAGCGCTCGATACTGAACCCTGCTCAAGTGTGGTCGCGCGGCGTCCTTTCCAGCGTCCGTCACGTTGCACGAGAAATCTCTCCGCACCTCACCGCCTCTCGCATAAATCGCGACCGACTCCCCTAGACTAAGCCCGCCACAGCTTCCAGGAGTCCATCATGACGATCGTTCGACTCGCGATTACATTGTTGGCCGTTCTCGTTGCAGGTGACGTTGCCGCGCAGTCGGTAAGCGCGCCGAACGGTCAGTCTCGATCGGGCCAGATCTCGATGGCGTTGGCGGCACGCACCGCAAGCGCCGACGCGCTTGCTGGTGTCTCCGTAGATGCGGCGCTGAGTGACAACCTCAAACGGATTGTTCGGCGGTGGGCCTTCGCGCCTTCGAAGGCGCCCTGGACGCCCACAGCCGCTAATACGGCGACCCTCTCTCTCGGCGCCGCGCAAACCACCACGACGAATGCGCTCCTGAAGTTCACCAATGAGGTTGGTGCCACCGGCGAGGCCGCGATCCTCGAAAGCGAGGGTGTCGTCTCGATTCCTGGCCGCCTGAAGATTGGCAACGCGCCTGCGACTACCCAGACCCTTCAAGTCAAGTCCAGCGACAGCCCCACGCCCATTGCGTGGCAGGGAAATCACGCGTCCGCTGCCATTGGCTACCTGTTTTCGGACCCGTCCAACACAGGTCTCGCGAGCACGCCCGCACCTTTCGATGTGACGACCGCCGCGGTGCTCGTGAGCACGGCAGGCACCGCGACGCTCTATACCGGCGGCACGACCCGGCTGCACGTGACCCCGGCCGGCGACATCGGCATTGGCACCACCGTTCCGTCACAGAAGCTGCACGTGGCCGGGAGCGCGCTGGTCAGCGGCGACGCCTTCGTCACCGGTAACAACGAGGTAACGGGTATCACGACGACCGGGACGCTTCGCGTTGGTGGAGCGAGCGGTCTCTCGGTTGCGCGTGACGGGACCTACGTCGTGGTCAACGGCAATTTGAGGGCAACCGGTACCCTGGAAGCGAAATACCAGGACGTTGCTGAATGGGTCGACGCCGCTGAGCCGCTTCCCCCCGCGACCGTGGTTGCGGCACACCCATCGCTTTCGAATCACGTGCAGAAGTCGACCCGCGCGTACGACACCTCGGTGCTGGGCGTAGTGTCGGAACAGCCCGGTATCTTGCTCGGCGAAAAAGGCGGCGGCAAGGTCGCCGTGGCCCAGAGCGGTCGGGTCAAAGTGCGCGTCGACGCTCGCTTCGGAGCCATCAAACCCGGCGAGCTGCTCGTCGCCAGTCCAACCCCTGGCGTGGCGATGCGATCGCAGCCGACGCGATCCGGCATGCATCGACCGGGGACCATCATCGGCAAAGCGCTCGAGGCGTGGCCGGCCGGGCAAGGCGAAATCCTCGTTCTCCTGACGCTGCAGTAAGCCGGGGTGTTCCGACCATGAGCATCCATCAACACTGGCGGGGCTCTGCGCGCGTGGCGCTGCTGTGCGCCGCCGCGCTCATCAGCTCGGTGCCATCCGCGTTGGCCCAGGGCAACCAGGTCTTCGACGCAAAAGGATTCGACTCGCACCGCGGTACGTTCAACCAGCTGCCGTTCGAGCACATCGATCCACTGACCGGCAATCTGATTCTGACCTTCACGGATCTGGTCCTGCCAGGCAACGCCGGATTCGATCTCCGCATTCAGCGGACCTACAACAGCAAGATTTACAAGGAGTACCCGGTCTCGGAAGCGGCGCGTGAGGACTCCTGGGCCGGCCTCGGCTGGACTCTGCACTTCGGCCGTGTGCTCAATTGGCAGGCAACCGCGCCGGGCTCGCCGGTGATTGAAATGCCGGACGGCAGCCAACATCCGACCTTCCACCACCTCTCACCGCCGAGTGGCTGTGGAAGCTGCTACATCACGCGTGAGTACTGGATCTACGACAAGAGTGATTACACGCTGACGTTGCCGAACGGAACGACGTATACGTTCGGACACGTTGGGACGGCGCACTTGCTGTCGCCGTCTGGCGTCGCGCTGGCGATGTACACGACGAACATCAGCGATCCCTTTGGCAACGATGTTGACGTGGCGTACCATTCCAACCCGAGCGACGCGGTCTCGAGCGTGACGCAGCGCGTTGGCGGCCAGACGCGCACGGTCACGTTTTCGGTGACGAACGCGCCGATGCGGGCGCTGGCGACGATGACCTATCTCGGACGCACGTGGAACTACACTCAGATCACTCACGGGCAATACGATGAAATCAGTCTGCTGACCGAGGTCGACCCGCCGGTCGGCCCCGAGTGGTCGTTCGCGTACAAACTGACCAGCCCCGGCTACCACGAGTTGATCCGCGTGGACACGCCCAACGGCGGGCGCATCGACTACCAGTACGCGCACACCACGCAGTACATCGGCTCGCCGGCCGTCGTCCAGACGATGTCCCTCACGCAGCGTTCGGTCAGCGGGCGTGATGTGAACTCAGGCACCTGGACCTATGCGTACGCACAAGGTTCGAGCAAAAACCAGACGGTGATTTCTGGTCCCTGTGGTGGGACGGTCACGCATTCCTTCCAGGGGATCGGCAATTACACGAGCAGCGGCGACGCCTGGAGAGTGGGATTGCCGTTGAGTACGACCATCAGCTCCGGTGGGACGCCGCTGCAGACCGAGCAACTGTCGTATATCGCGTCGGCGCCAATCTCCGCCGACGACCAGACGATCGGCTACAACGGCGACATCAACACTTATGTGCCGCTGCTGAACACGCGCACGGTGACCCGGGGCTCGGCCACCCTGACGACGGACAACGACTACCGTTCCACGAATTTCAACGACTACGGCCGCCCGTGGCAGATTACCGAGAACGGCCATCTGACGCGCACGACCACGTTCGCGTTTCAGTACGGCTTCAGCCGGTACATCGTTGACAAGATCGCCTCCGAAACGGTCACCGTGTCGGGCGAGTCGTTCACGAAGAGTTACACCTACAGTTCCAGCACAGGATTCTTGCTGTCTGAGAACATCTACGGGGTCACCACGACGTTCGCGCCAACGTCAACTGGCAACGTCGCCAGCCGAACAAACGCGCGGTCGAGGACGACGTCCTACCAGTATTCGTGGGGACAGGTCTCGAGCGAGCAGACGCCGGAATACACCGTCACGCGTTCGATCAACAGCGACGGGACGGTCGCATCCGAAACGCGCCGGGGGTATACGACCGCATTCCAGTACGACGCTCTCGGACGCGTCACGCAAATGACGCCGCACATTGGCACCACTACGACGACGGCCTACGACAACTCCGGTGGCACATACGTTCGAACGACCCGTGGCTCGTCCGTGGGCACGACGTATGTGAACGGGTTTGGCAGCCCCTCGAATTCGGAGAACTCACTCGGCATCAAGACCGACATCGACTACGACGCGTGCGGCCGCACGACCTACGAGAGCTATCCCTACACGACCACCAATATCGGCACCACCTACACCTACGACGGGTTGTCCCGGATCACCAGGCGCACGCATCCCGACGGCCAGTTCATTGCCGTCGCGTACAGCGGGCTGAATGTCACGCTGACCGACGAGAACGGCCGGCAGACGTCGCAGGTCCGCAAGGCGTTCGGCGACCCTGCCGAAGTACGCATGACATCGGTCACCGATGCGTCGGGTCAGACCACTACCTATTCGTATAACGCGCTCGGCAGCCTGACGAGAGTGGATCAACCGGGTGTGGGCGACCGCACCTGGTCCTACAACACCAAGAACCAGCTGATCGGCGAGACCCACCCCGAGAGCGGTCAGGTCATCTATCAACGCGATGCCGTTGGGAACATGAGCACTCGCAATGATCAGACTTTCATGACGAGCACGTATACGTATGACGACAACGATCGGCTGATCCGAATCAACCGCCTGGGCTCTCCCGACATCACGTTCGCCTACGACGCCTCGGACAATCGCACCCAGGTGGCGAACGGCGATGTCACGAGCACGCTGCAATACGACGCCGTGAATCGTCTTACTCGGCGAACGGATGTCATCGCCAGCCGATCGTTCACGACGGACTACACCTATTACGCAAACGACACAGTACAGACCATCGAGTACCCGAGTGGGCAAACAGTGTCCTATAGCTACGACGCCGAGAACCGGGTGACGTCTGTCAGCAACGGCGGCTCGACCACCTATGCGAATCAGTTCTCGTACCATCCCTCCGGTGCCGTCGCGTCGTACCGAGCGGGCAACAATCTCATTCACACGCAGACCTTCGACAATCGCTATCGCGTCGACACGCTGAACGCGGGCGGCGTCCTGTCGCTGAACTATGGCTACGATGATGTCGGCAACGTCACTTCGTTGACCGACACCCGTGCCGGCATGAATCAAACCTTCGGGTACGATGCGCTCGATCGGTTGACGTCGGTCTCGGGCTGGAATCCCGCGACCTACAGTTACGACGGACGCGGCAATCGGCTGTCCAAGACCGGTCCGAACGCCACGAACTACAGCTATAACTCAGCCACGAATCGCCTGACGAGTGCATCTGGCGCCCAGCAGGAGTCCTTTAACTACGACCAGGTCGGCAACATCAAAACTGATGGAGCCGGGTCGTATACCTACACCCCCGAGAACATGCTCGAGACGGCGACCGTCGCTGGAGTCACGACGACCTACCAATACGACGGTGACAATCGCCGGGCGCTGAAGAGCGTCAACGGCTCGGCTGGTTCCTTCTACGTGCACGGTCACGGCGTCGAGCTGCTGTCGGAATTTCATAGACTCTGCGGGCAACCAAGGCCGTCGCGCGATTACATCTATGCCGCCGGGCGCCTGATCGCATCGATCCGCTTCCCGGATCCTCGGCCGGTGGCGACGGTGACCACGGCGAGTTCGCGAGCGGAGAATATCGGGACCGTGCCGGTGGCGGTGACCGTGACCACGGCGACCGGCCAACCTCTGGCCTGTGCCGCGGCGATTCATTACGCGACCAGCGATGGCAGCGCCGTTGCCGGCGCTGATTTCACCGCGACATCCGGGTCCCTGACCTTTGCCGCGGGCACCACCAGCGGCACATCGAGGAATCTGTTTGTCCCGCTGACCACCGATGGTCTGGCCGAGGACGACGAAACGTTTGCCGTGGTGCTGACTGGCGCCACCGAGGCCGCTCTCGGCCAGGCGACGCATACGATCACGATCCAGGATTACGACAGCTCCCCGCACATCGCGATCTCCGACGTCACGATCGTCGAGGGCGATGCCACCTCGAGCGCGACCTTGACGGTGACGCTGTCGTCATCAAGTGGCCAACAGGTGAGTGTTGACTACCAGACGTTCAATGGCAGTGCCGCGGCCGGGTCCGACTATGTATCGGCGAACGGCACCCTCACCTTCGCCCCCGGCGTCACGAGCCGCAACATCGTGATCGCGACGCTGGGCGACACCATCGACGAGCCGTCGGAGAACTTCTCCATCAATTTGCAGAACAGCGTGAACGCCATCATCGTCGACAGCCAGGGTTTTGCCACGATTGCCGACGATGATGCGAGGCCGGCCGCGACCATCAATAACGTGGCGGTGTCCGAAGGGCAGTCGGGAACGAGGAACCTCTCCTTTACCGTCAGTCTCTCGTTCGCCAGCCAGCGCACGGTCACCATTGGCTATGCCACGGCCAATGGGACAGCGCTTGCGACCCGGGACTACACGCCCAACTCGGGAACGGCGACCTTCGCGCCGGGCATGACCACCCAGTCGATCGTCATCAGCGTTCTCAGCGACGTGATTGTCGAGAACTCGGAGAGTTTCTCGGTGAATCTGTCGAATCCGATTTGGGCAACGATCGGCGACGGCCAGGGCACAGGGACCATTGTCAACGACGACAGCTTCACCGACCCGACCCTGGTCGCTGGTGCGTCGCCAGTTCGCGCCGTGCACCTGAACGAGCTGAGGGCCAACATCAATGCCCTGAGAACGCTCTACGGACTGTCAACGATCGCATGGACGGACGGGACGCTCGGGGCGGGCGCGATCGTGAAGGGCGTGCACCTGACGGAGATGCGTTCGGCGCTGCACAGCGTCTATCAGACAGCTGGCGCCGCGCCGCCGTCATATACCGATCCATCGATCACGGCAGGCGCCACCCTCATCACCGTCGCGCATATCAACCAGTTGCGTGCGGCAGTCATGGGCACGCCGGTGCCGATGGCGCCGACGGTGACGATGTCATCTTCGGCGGTGCTGCCGGGCGCGCCGATCAGTTTCACCGTGAATGGCGGCCCGGGGAATCCGACGGACTGGGTCACGCTGTCGCCCGCAGGGGCAGCCGATGCCGGCTACGTCGATTGGTATTTCTTGAACGGGTCGAAGTCGGCGCCGGCAACCGGAATGACGGGCGCGACTTTGGAATTCACCACGCCGACCACGCCCGGCGCCTACAACATCCGCTTCTTCGCGAACCACGCGCTGACGACCAAGCTCGCGACGGGTGCAACGATCACTGTCGGTTCGCCGTCGCTGACGATCGGCGACGTCACCATCAGCGAAGGCCACAGCGGCACTACGGTGGCCACGTTCACCGTGACGCTGTCGCCGCCGAATGCGACCGACACCGTGACGGTCGACTACGCGACCGCGAATGGCAACGCCACCACCGCCAACAACGATTACACCGCCACCAACGGAACGGTGACGTTCGCGCCGTCGACTGCGACGCAGACAATCAGTGTCAACGTCATCGGCGATACGGCGGCGGAGCCGAATGAAACGTTCGTGGTCAATCTCTCGAATGCGACCAATGCCACCATCGGCGACGCTCAAGGCACTGGCACGATTGCCAATGACGACGGCTCGCCGGGGCCGGCGATCGACCTGACGTCAACGACGGTCGCACCGGGTGGGGTGATTCAGTTTACGGTCAGCGGTGGCCCCGGGAATGTCAGGGACTGGGTTTCGCTGCTGCCCGCCTCGGCTCCCGACAACGGCCACCTGGTCTGGCGCTACCTGAACGGCGCGAGTACACCGCCGGCTGTCGGCGTGACGACCGCGACCCTGCAGTTCACCGCACCGACCACGGCCGGCAGTTACAACATCAGGTTCTTCGCGAACGACGCGTATGTCAAACTGGCGACGAGCGCCACAATCACCGTTGCCGCAGGGCCGACGTTGACGATCGGCGACGTCACCATCAGCGAAGGCCACAGCGGTACTGCGGTGGCCACCTTCATCGTGACGCTGTCGCCGCTGAACGCGGCCGACACCGTAACGGTCGCCTACGCCACCGCGAATGGCAGCGCCACCACCGCCAACAACGACTACGCCGCCACCAACGGGACCGTGACGTTCGAGCCGTCAGCCGCCACGCAGACGATCAGCGTGAACGTCAACGGTGATATGGCCGCAGAGACGAATGAAACGTTCGTGGTCAACCTGTCGAGTCCGACGAATGCCACCATCGGCGACCCTCAAGGCACTGGTACTATTACGAATGACGACGGCGCGCCGGGTCCGGCGATCAGCCTGGCGTCCACGAGTGTCGAACCGGGTGGAGTGATCCAATTTACGGTCAGCACTGGCCCCGGCAATCCGACGGACTGGGTGTCGCTCTCGCTGGCCTCGGCTGCCGACAACACCTACCTGACCTGGATCTACCTGAACGGAACGACCACCTCGCCGGCCACTGGCGTGACCACCGCGACGCTGCAGTTCACCGCGCCGACCACACCTGGTACTTACAACCTCAGGTTCTTCGCGAACAACGGTTTCGTCAAACTGGCGACGAGCGAAACGCTCGCCGTTGCCACAGGGCCGACGTTGACGATCGGCGACGTCAGCATTACCGAAGGTGACAACGGGACGTCGCTGGCGACTTTTACGGTGACGTTGTTGCCGGTCAATGCGTCGCAGACTGTAACGGTGAACTACGCCACCGCCAATGGGACGGCCACCACTGCCAACAACGATTACGTTGCCGCAAGCGGGACGGTGACGTTCCCGGCTTCGAGCTCCACCCAGACGATTAGTGTGACGGTCAATGGCGACACCGTACTCGAGCCCGTCGAGACCCTCCTCGTGAACTTGTCTGGCGCTGCCAACGCCGCGATTGCCGATGCGCAAGCCATCGGCACGATCGCGAATGACGACGGTCCCAAGGTGACCGTGGCATCGACAACGGTGCAACCTGGCGCACCGATTCAGTTCACCGTTGCCAACGGCCCGGCGAACGCGACGGATTGGGTCAGTCTGGCCGAGGCGACAGCGCCGGATGGCGCCTATCTGACCTGGAAATATCTGAACGGGTTGAACACGGCGCCGGCCACCGGAGTGAGTAGCGCGACGTTGCAGTTCACCGCGCCGTCAACCCCCGGGACTTACAACATCAGGTTCTTCGCGAACGACAGTAGCTCGAACAAACTGGCGACGAGCGCAACGATCACCGTCGCGCCCTAGGCGGCGGTTCGTTTCGCGGCGGGCGGATTCGCGTATAAGCTGCTGGTGTGCTTTCGCCCGGCGCCCGCATCGACGACCGTTACGAGATCATCGATGCCCTTGGCTCCGGCGGCATGGGCCACGTCTATCGCGCCCGCCGGTTCAGGCTGGGTGATGAAGTCGCCATCAAGGTGATGCAGGCGACGAAAGATACCCCGCCGGAAATGCGCGAGCGGTTTCTCCGCGAAAGCCGCGCCTGCGCCCAGCTCCGCCACCCGAACATCGTCGGCCTGCTCGACTTCGGCTTCGACAGCGCCAACCAGCCCTACATGGTGATGGAGCTGCTGAGCGGCCCGAGCCTGAAGGAGGAAATCGATCTCCAGGCGCCGATGCCGGCCGCGCGCGTGGCGGCGATTCTCGGGCCGGTCGCGTCGGCGCTGCAGCTCGCGCACGATCGCGGCATCACCCATCGCGATCTGAAGCCGGCCAACATCGTCGCGCATCGCTACGAGTCGGGCGACCGCGTCTACAAGGTGATTGATTTCGGCCTGGCGGCGATGAAGGCCAACGACCAGACCCGCCTGACCGATCCGCAATTCTTCCTCGGCACGCTGGCGTATGCCGCGCCGGAACAGATGCGGGGCGGCGAGATCACGCCCGCGGTCGACGTCTACGCCCTGGGCGTGATTGCCTACGAGATGTTGACCGGCGCGCGTCCGCACGACGGCGCCAACCAGGCGACGCTGATCACCAACGCCCTGACGCAAAGTCCGGTGAGTCCGGCCGCCCGGAAAAGCGATCTCCCTGCCGGCGTGGACGATGCGGTGATGCGCGCGCTGGATAAGGAGCCGGGCACGCGTTGGAGCTCGGTGGCCGACTTTGTCGATGCGCTGGCGGCCGCCGTGGGCATCACCGATCACAATCGCGATGCGACGGTGGTCGGCACGCTGAGCGCCGTAAGCTCGGCGGCCGCACCGGCTGCGCAGGATTCGGGGCTGCTCGCCAAGTATGAACTCGGCCCGATGCTGGGCCGCGGCCGCCTGGGCAGCATGGTCTTCGCCGGAACTCACCGTTCGCTGGGCGTGGAAGTGGCGATCCGGGTGTTGAAACGCGACGAGCAACCGAACTGGGACGCCGTTCGCGCGCGGTTCCTGCTGGAGGCACGCACGCTGCAGGTGCAGCATCCGAGCCTGTTGCAAGTGCGCGACTTTGCCGAGGACGATCGCGCCATCTATATGGTGACCGACCTCATTCAGGGCCCCAGCCTTCGCCAGGCGATGGCCGAGGCCGGCGCGATGCCCTGGCCGCGCGCGGCGAACCTGCTCGAGCAGGCGCTCGGCGCGGTGGCCGCGCTCAATCGCAAGGGCGGGTTCATCTGCGGCGTGAATCCCGACATGATCCGCCTGCTGCACGAGGGCGGCACCGAGACCATCATCATGACCACCGCCGGCATCCGCTCGGTGCAGGACGTCCTCGCGACCATGCGCGAGCTGGAGCTGAGAGGGCAGGAAGCCAACGAGCAGGAGCTTCCCTATGTCGCTCCGGAAATCCTGATGGGTGGTCCGCCGAACGCGCGCGCCGACGTCTTCACGATCGGCGTGCTGGCGTATCAAATGGTGACCGGCAAGTTGCCGTTCAAGGCGGCGTCGTTGCCGGAGTTGATGGGACAAATGCTGCAGGCGAAGCCGGCGCCGCCGGCGAGCATCGCCGCCGATCTTCCCGCCTCGGTCAGCGAGGCGATCCTGCGGGCGATCGACGGCACGGCTGCCAGCCGTTTCGCGTCCGCGGAAGAGTTTGCGGCCGCTCTGCGATGACCGATCGCGCCGGCCATCCGGGACGCGCGCTGTTCTGCCCCATCCTGATTGCGGTGGCCTTGCACACCGGACTCGCGATCACGGTGCCGCCGCGCTTCGAGGTCGACTCCGCCATCTACAAAGCTCAAGCCGAAGGGCTCGTGGCGCAGGGCGCATCTCTGGACCCAAATGGGCAACCGGAAACGAGAGTGCCGCCGGGGTTTCCGTTGTTCCTGGCGGCGTTCCTGGCCGCCGATCTCGGCTACGAAGGCGCCATCGTCGCGCAACACCTGATTTGGATCGCACTGGTTGCGGCCGTGGTGTGGCTGGTGTGGCGCGCCTCCGGCCCCGCTCGTGCGGCGGTGACCGCCGGCGTCATTACGGCACTCGACCTCCCCGGCGTACAAAGCTCCATGACGGTCTTGAGCGAAACGGTGGCCGCTGCGCTGGTGCTCGCGGCAGCCGTTTGCACCGTCAGGTCGATTCGATCAACGACCGCGCGGTCGGCGGTGCGGTGGTCGATCACGGCCGGCGGGCTCGCCGGTACGACGGCGCTCGTCCGGCCCATTGCCATGTTCTTCGGCGTGCCGCTCGCAATCGCCATCGTCGCCGCCGCGGATCGGCGGCGGCGCCTGGCGGCTGCTGCCGCGCTGCTGGCCGCCTCGCTGGTGCTCCCGGGCTTGTGGACGTTGCGAAACGCGCGAGAGTCCGGCGTGGCCACCATGAGCTCCCTCGGCGGCATCAATCTTCTGCACTACCGTGCCGCGGGAACGCTGGCCATTCGCGATCCGGGTGGCATCGACGCCAACCTGCTGCGGCGCCGCGAGGAGCTCGAGCAGCGCGCGTGCCGGCAACTCGAGGCCGATTACCAGCGCCCGTGCGCGAGCCTGTCGTGGGCGGAGCGGTCGGGCCAGTACGCGGCCACGGCGCTCCCGGTGATTCTCGGCGATCCGATCGCCACGGGGCGGCAGGCGGCGCGAGGGCTCGCGATGATCGTGTTTGGCGGCGGCGCGAGCTTGTTGTCGGAGCTGACCGGGATCGGCGAACGAACGGCGAGGCTGGTGTGCCTCGCCTATACCGTGCCGCTGGCCATGCTGGCGCTTGCGGGAATTCCCTACTGGTGGCGACGGGATCGCGCGTTGGCGTGGGTGGTGTTGCTGGTGATCGCGTACATGTTTGGCATGGCAATGGGCGCGGAAGCCTACTCGCGCTTTCGCGTCCCGGTAATCGCGCTGTACGCGATGCTGTGCGGCGGCGGCGTCGCGTGGCTGCGTGACGCGATCGCGAGTCGAAGGAACGATTGACTTCCTGAACAACTTGCTTCATCTTGAAGTCGATCGATGTCTGATTCGCCACTCGATCCGCCGAAAGAACGGCCGCCGCGCGGCCAGGCGATGGTCGTGACCGCGGAGAACGAGCGCGCCCCCCAGCACTACGGGCGGCGCGACATTCTTGCGATGTATCCGGCCCTCCGCCTCGATCACCTGCGTTATCTCGAGAAGTGCGGTCTCATCAAACCGGTTTCCAGGACCAACCACGAGAGCTTTTTCGGCTTCGGCGATCTCACCGCGTTGCGCCAGATTGCCGGTGAGCTTCTGCAGGGCGCGCCGTTCCGCGCCGTGGTCCGCAATCTTCAGGCGTCGCGTACCGGGCAACTCACGTTCGACTTCCGTCTCGAAGCGCAACCTGCGCGCATCATCGAGCTGAAACCGCGAACCGCGCCCAACCAAACCCTTGGCACCCCTGGAACCAATGGCACCGTTGGAACGCTCGGCGAATTAAGTCAGGCCGAGCAGTACTTCTTAATGGGCTCGCTGCTGGATGACGGCACGCCGGAGCGCATCGAGGAGGCCGTAACGGCGTATCGCCGCGCGCTCGATCACGATCCGGATCTCGTCGCCGCGCTGATCAACCTCGCGAACATCCGCTACTCACGCGATGAATTAGCCGAGGCGCAGGCGTTGTACGAGCGCGCCATCGCCCTCGACGCGTCGTACTTCGAAGCGCACTTCAACCTTGGCAACATCCATCACGATCACGCCCGGTACGCGGATGCGGAGACGTCCTATCGTCACGCGCTCTCCCTCAACAACAGCTATCCCGACGCGCACTTCTACCTGGCGGTGACGCTCGAAAAGATGGGCCGCTCGGTGGACGCCCGCGCGCACTGGCGCACCTACGAGCGCCTCGCGCCGGAAGGTGAGTGGGTCGAGCTCGCCAAGGAATTCTCGGATTGACGCGCGGGGCCCCCGCCGCGCGGACTGTGCGCGGTGGGGTTGGGCGGGCGGCCCCGCTGCTGCTCCTGGCACTGGCGTCCTTCTTTTATCTCTGGCGGATCGGTACGGCGCCTGTCGCCCTCGCCCCCGACGAAGTCATCATTGCCAACGACGCCTACGCGCTGGCCACGACCGGCCGTAATCTCGAAGGCGTGTTCCTGCCGCTGTATTTCTACATACCACTGAGCGCGAGCTGGTTCATGCCGGGAATCTATTACCTGATGGCGTTGTCGCTTCAGGTGGCGCCGCTCGCGGAGTGGTCGATTCGCGCGCCGACCGCGATGGTCGGTCTGCTGAACATTGCCCTGACGTACCTGGCCGGCCGGCGGCTGCTGGGCGCACGCCGATGGGGACTCGTGGCGGCGCTCGCAATTGCCTGCGCGCCGGCGCACTTCATGTTGAGCCGCTACGCGGTTGATTACATTTACCCGATTCCGTTTGCGCTGGCCTGGCTGCTGTGCCTGTTGATCGCGTGCGAGCCCGGCCGGTCGCGCGGCTGGTTTGTTGCCGCAGGCGTGAGCCTGGGCGTCGGCTGGTACAGCTACATCTCGGCCATCCTGCTGATGCCA
>Ga0190265_10000991_pt1 | contig 18441 bp, 13 predicted proteins | sample Popmic124T_FD_133135 | JGI IMG/M metagenome (GOLD analysis project Ga0190265, IMG submission 133135) | Populus adjacent soil microbial communities from riparian zone of Indian Creek, Utah, USA - 124 T | ecosystem: Environmental > Terrestrial > Soil > Riparian zone | place: USA: Utah | collected...
ACCAGGTCGATCCGGGCGCGCAGGAGGAGGGTGAGGAACAGACCAGCCACTGCGAGGCCGACCGGCAGGAATTGCAGGCTGGCGACGAAGAACTTCCGCTCCGCGCTCTCCCCCGGGTTGCGCGCGCTGCCGAGGCGCCGCTCGACAAAGACCGTGATGGGGGAGGGGATGGCTGTCGAGACGGACTGCGCCGGACTGCTCGCGACCACGTCGCGCACGCTCCAGCTGTTCGGCGGCCCTGAGAGCTCGCTGCCGAGCGATTCACTCGGAGCGAGGAGCAGGGGCGCCAGGGTGCGCGCCAGGCCCTCGGTATCCGTACCCTCAACCGATCGGAAGAGCGAGGATTCGAGGTCCACCCACTGGATGCGCTGCGGGCGTCCAGCGAGGGAGAAGACGACGCCGAGCCTGCGGTCCGCCGCCGCCTCCGGCTGGTAGACTGAGACCCCCAGGGCGGTTCGTTCCGTGACGAGCCAGTCCGCGCCGCGCTCCCCCAGGAACCGATAGGCGTCCGCCGCCGGCGTTCCGCGCGCCACGAGGGAGACCTCTGGCTCACCATGGGCAGGTTGAAAGCCGGCCCGGCTCGCGATCTCCCGGTAGCGCAACTGGAAGAGGCTCGAGGCGGGGATGGCGCCGGGCCGCCACTCGGGGAGGATCGCGAGCGCCAGCGCCGCGCCGGCCGCGAAAGCGAGGAGGCCGCCGCCGACCGCGATCAGGAGGTTCTTCAACCCGGCTCCTCCAGGCGTCTCAGCACCACGACTGTCGTGTCGTCGAGAGACAGGGTGCCGTGCAGGTGGCGTTTCCAGTCGGCGAACACGGTCTCCAGGATCCTCTCGGCCGTCCCCTGGCCGGCTTCGCGCAGCACCTCGCGGATGCGTTCGAAGCCGTAGACCGCGCCGCTGTCGCTCTCCGCCTCGAACAGACCGTCCGAGGCGAGGACGAGGGCGCTTCCCGGGGGCAGCGCCAGGACGCGGTCCTCATACCGCCGGGGCGGGCCGGCCCCCAGCGGCAGACCGGCAAGCGCGATCTCGGTGACCTCGCCGCCGGTCGCGAGCAGCGGGTAGGGATGGCCGGCGTTGGCGACCAGGGCCTCGCCGGTTTTCGGACGGAGGCGGAGCAAGGTGAGGGTGGTGAAGTGGCGCGTCGGGCCGGCCGCCCGCAGCACCCGGTCGGCCCGCCACAGCACCTCGGCCGGCGTGCGTCCGCGCCCGATCAGGCTGGCGAGCGCCGCCTTGGTCATCGCCTGGGCGATGGCGCACGAGTAGCCGTGGCCGGCCACGTCGCCGGCCGCGATCCACACGAAACCCTCGTCGTCGGTCAGCACGTCATACAGATCGCCCCCCGCCTCGTTGGCGAGCTCGGAGCGGGCCGCCAGCTCGTAGCCCGGCAGGCGCGGCAGCGTTCGCGGCAGCAGGCCGCGCTGCATGCGGGCGAGCAGGCCCATCTCGTGCTTGAGGCGCCGCTCCTCTTCCAGCCGGCGCACGAAGGCCGGTGGGGCCAGCCTCTGAATTTCGCCGGCTGCCGGTCGGGAAATGCCAATCAAGCCGAGCAGGCCGACGCCCACCACGAGGCCGGCGGTGGCGGCGAAGGTCCCCATCATCCAGGAGAGGTGCATCGCGGCGAAGAGCGCCGCGGGCAGCAGCAGGGAGCAGACCGCGGCGGTCAGCAGCGCGGTCAGGCCGTGGCGGCGGCAGACGTAGACCAACACTCCGGCGATGGCGGCGTTGATCGCCAACCCGGCGGCCAAGGGCTGAATCGAGAGCGGCGCGATGAACGCAGCGGCGAGGGCCGCGGCCACGGGGGACCAGCGCAGGGGTAACCAGCGGACCGCGAAGGCGAGCGCCAGCGCCGCGCCTCCGGCGAGCGCCGCACCGTTCAGCAGCGGGCCGCAGGAGGCGCTGAAGGCCGGCAGGGAGAGGCTCGGCGATTCCGACCAGACACCCGGCACGATCTCCAGGAGAGAGAGCAGGCCGAGGCGCAGGCCGGCGAGCCCCGCTCCGAAGGCGAGGCCGACGAGCAGCGCCTGGCCGCCGCGCGGGCCCAGCCGCCCGGCGCGCAGAGCGTCGAGGCTGGTGGTGAAGTCCCCCGAGGTCGAGCGCAGCAGAGACTCCGCACAGGTCCAGAGCAGGAAGATCCAGACGGCCATCGCGACCGCCGCTGCCAGCGACGAGGTCCAGGAGCCGGACACCAGGGCCGGCGCCGGGTTCAGGGTGAGCAGGGAGGCCAGAGCGAGCAGCGCCCCGTTGACCATGCCGATCCGAGACTTGATGAGCAGGATGAGGAACAGGCCCGCGATCAGGAGCAGAGGGATCAGGGCCTTCAAGAACCGGCTCAAGAGCTTGTCATGGTAGGTGTTCACGACTGCTCGGGTCTCGGCCGTAAGCGGGCCGGCCGAGCGCTCGGCGACGATGTTGCCCGGCTGCGTGACGACGAGGAACTGAGGTGGAGCGCTCCCCGCGAGCGGCACCATCACTCGTGGGATCTGATTCAATAAGAGGTCCGGCACCCCGGCGGGGCCAAGGGATTCCCCGGGCTGGAGGAGCAGGGGTCCGAAGGCCGCCGCGGCGCTGAGCGCGTCGTCCGAGCGGCTGGTCTTGAAGAGCGTGCGGAGCGAGGTGCTCCACCAGGCGACCGCCTGCGGGCGGCCATCGAGAGAGAAATCGACGCCGAAGTTGCCCGCGGATCGGTCCCCGGCCGCGTGCACGCCGTGAAAGACCTCGACGCGCACCGCCGTCCGCGTCCTCCTGAGCCAGGAGGAACCCACGTCCCCGAGGAACCGGTAGGGCTCGTTGGCCTCGACCCCCCGGGTGACCAGCCGCACTCTTGGCTCCCCGGGCTCCAGGGTGAAGCCGGCCCGTGCCGCCAGCTCGCGGTAGCGGTCCCGGAACAGCGGCTTCCCCTCCGCCGGCCCGCCCGCCTCCCACTCGGGGAGGATCGCCCCGGCGAGGCCGGCTCCGGCCGCGAAAACCAGGAGGCCCAGGGCGATCCCGAGGAGCAGGCGGCCTTTCTGGGGTCTCTCGTTTCCTCTCATCGGCTCTAAGATACGCCAGGCCTTCGCGAAGGTTCTCCTACAGCAGCGGCGACAGCCACCGGGCCACCCTGTCGCCCAGGCGGTGGCGAAGGGAGCGGCGCTTCCAGTCGGCGCGGCGGATCTCGATCGACTGTTCGAGGTCGGCCTCGAAAGCCGTGGCCATCCTGGCTCCGGTCTCCGCGTCGAGGATCACCAGATTGCACTCGGCGTTGAACACGAAGGAGCGGAAGTCGAGGTTCGAGGAGCCGACCACCGAGACGAAGTCGTCCGCCACCAGGGTCTTGGCGTGGAGGATGGCGGGCTGGTACTCGAAGATGCGGACGCCGCGGGCGAGCAGGTCGCTGTAGTAGCCGTGGCCGGCGTGGCGGGCGAGCGGCACGTCCGTCTGCCCGGGCAGCAGGAGGCGGACGTCCACCCCCCGGCGGGCGGCGGCTCCGAGCATGGAGACGGCGCGGCGGCCGGGGGCGAAGTAGGCGTTGGTGATCCACACCCGCCGCCTTGCGGCGCCCACGATGGCGGCGAGCGTCGAGGCGGCCTCCACCTGGCCGCGGCCGTAGCGCGAGTCGAGCACCAGCACGCGGGCTCCCGGCGTCTCCCCGTCGACCGGCAGCGGATCGATCTCGAACGGCTCGCCGCCGGCGTCCAACCATCCCTCGGAGAAGACGACCGCCATCTCCCAGGCCGCCGGCCCGGTCACCCTCAGGTGGGTGTCCCGCCAGAGGGTCCCCGGCTTTGGGGCCGGCGAGCCGTACTCCTCGCCGATGTTCATGCCGCCGGTGAAGGCCACCTTGCGGTCGACCACGACGATCTTTCTGTGGTCGCGAAACGGCGTATACCAGATCTTCTCGATCAGCGGATGGTAGAGGCGGACCTCGGCACCCGAGCCCTCCATCTCGCGCCAGAAGGCGGAGGCGGTGGACGCCGAGCCGAGCGCGTCGGCCACCACGCGCACCGCCACCCCCCGCCGGGCCGCCTCCTCCACCCCCTCGAGGAAGAGCCGGCCGGTGGCGTCGTCCTTGAGGATGTAGGACTCGACGAGGATCTCCTGCTCGGCGGCGAGCCCGGCGTCGCGCATGGCGGCGAAGGCCGCGTCGCCCTGGAAGTAGACCTCCACCTGGTTGCCGCCATGGATCGGCGAGGTGTCGATGCGGCGCAGCAGGACCTCGAAGCCGGGATCCTCGAGGCCCGCCGGCAGCGCGTGGGCGAGCCGCCCCACCCGCCGCGGGCGCAGCTCTTTCGGGAGCTGACGGCCGGGGAGCGGCCGGAGCACGGGGCGAAACAACCTGTGCCGGCTACGGGCCGCACGCATTGGCGCGCAGTATGTCAGATGAAGCCGGGGTTTGCCGGTTCCGGAGACAGGCCATAGGATTGGGCCATGAGAATTTTCGCCCCCCTGCTCGCGCTCCTGATCCTCGCCTCCGTCCCGCTGCCCGCCCAGACACCGCCTCCCGCCGTTCCGCCGGCCGCCGATGCCGCCACCGCCGCGGCGCCCAAGGATCTCCCCGCGGAGGGCCGGAAGTTCGTCGACCTGCTCGTCCAGCGCAACTTCGCCGAGGCGGTGAAGCCGTTCACGGACGAGATGCGGACGGCGGCTCCGCCGCCGAAGCTGGCGGGGATCTGGAACTCCATCCTGAAGCAGTTCGGCGCCTTCAAGCAGGTCACGGGCACCCGAGTGGAGCCCTCCGGCCAGCACCAGGCCGCGCTGGTGACCGCCGAGTTCGCGAACATGACCGCCGACCTCAAGGTGGTCTTCGACGCCGAGGGCAAGATCGCCGGCTTCTTCGTCTCCCCGGTGTACACGCCCCCCTCCTACGCCAAAGAGGGGACCTTCCAGGAAAAGGAAGTGGTGATCGGCGCGGGTGGCACCGGCGGGTCGGGCGAGTGGGCCCTGCCGGCCACCATCGCCCTGCCGGCGGGCGCCGGTCCGTTCCCGGCCGTCGTGCTGGTGCACGGCTCGGGGCCGCACGACCGGGACGAGACGATCGGTCCCAACAAGCCGTTCAAGGACCTCGCCTCCGGGCTCGCTTCCCAGGGGATCGCCGTGCTGCGCTACGAGAAGCGCACCCGGCAGCACGCCGCCAAGCTCGGCGCCGCCCCTCGGCTGACCGTGCAGGAAGAGACCGTGGACGACGCCCTGGCCGCGGTGGCCCTGCTCAAGGCAACCGCGGGGATCGATCCCCAGCGCATCTTCGTGCTAGGTCACAGCCTGGGAGGCATGCTGATCCCCAGGATCGGCCAGCGGGACCCCGGGATTGCCGGGCTGATCGTCCTGGCCGGCGCTACACGCCCCCTGGAGGACCTCATCCTCGAGCAGATCTCCTACATCTCCTCGCTGGACGGCAAGATCTCGCCGGAGGAGAAAAAGCAGCTCGACGACATCGGTGCCCAGGCCGCCAACATCAAGAGCCTGAAGGCCTCCACCGCCTCCGCGGGAGCCCTCCTGGGCTATCCCGCAACCTACTGGTTCGACCTCCAGGGCTATCAGCCGGCGACGGTGGCGAAGACCTTGAAGCAGCCGCTGCTGATCCTCCAGGGAGAGCGCGACTACCAGGTCACGATGGAGGACTTCGACCAGTGGAAGGCCGCCCTCGCCGACCGCAAGGACGTCACCCTGAAGTCCTACCCCACGCTCAACCACCTCTTCATGGAGGGCGCAGGCAAGGCCAAGCCCGAAGAGTACGGCAAGGCGGGCCACGTCGCCGAGCCGGTGATCGCGGACATCGCCGGGTGGATCGGCACGGTGCGCCCGGGCCGCTGAGCCAGCCTCAATCGCAGAACGATCAGCGGGCGTAGCCCAGGGCTTCGAGGCGCTTCAGGGTCTCGGCGTCGACGGGCTCCGCCCCGTCCGCTTCCTCGGAGCGGCCCCGCTCGGCCCAGGCGAGGAGGCGGGAGCGCAGCCACGCGGCCTCCAGGCTGCCGCTCCCCGCGAGATTGACCGTCTCGCGAGGATCCCGCGTGAGGTCGAAGATGTACTCCGGGTCGCGGGAGCGGCCGATCCCCTCGCCCATCCCCCAGTGGAAGCCGGTGCGCGGCGCCCAGATCACCTTGAAGCGGTCCGAGCGGATGGCGAAGATGCCGCCCTTCAGGCTGGAGGCCGCCGCGAGGTGCGGCCCGGCGGCCGAGGGGCCGGTGAGCGAGCGGCCCACGGCTCCCGCGGGACCGGGGATGCCGGCGAGACCGAGGAGGGTGGCGTGGAGGTCGAGGGTGTCGGTGCGGGCCGTGACCGTCCCTGGCCGGAGCCTGCCCGGAGCCCAGAGCACGAGGGGGATGCGGAGCATCTCCTCATGGAGGGTGTAGCCGTGGAGCACGCCGCCGTGATCGAACAGCTCCTCTCCATGGTCGGAGCTGAGGGCGACGAGCGTCTCGGCCGGCGGCGCCCAGGCCGCGAGGGCTGAGAGGAAGCCTGCGAGCTCGCCGTCGTTGTAGGCGAAGGCCCCGGCGTAGAGCCCGCGCAGCCGCTCGCGGTCCGCCGGTCCGGCCTCGATCCGCTTCTTCTTGATCGCCGTCAGGGCCTCGGTCGATCCATCGATCGTCGAGGAGACACCGGCCGTGAAGCGCGAGCGGTAGGGCTCCGGCGGGTCGTACGGGTTGTGCGGGTGGATGGTGTGGATGTAGAGGAAGGCCTTGGCGCCGGGTGGCAGGGAGCGCACCCAGGCGAGGGCGGCGGCGTTGATCCGCGCCGCGTTGTCGTTGAACGGGTGCCCCGGCAGCTCGGCCTCCTCCTCGGTCACGTGCTCGAAGCCGCGGTCGGTGCCGAAGGCGGCCCCCACGTGCACGTTGCCGGAGAAGAGGCCGGTGCGGTAGCCCGCCTTCCGGAACAGCTCGGCGAGGGTGGGGCCGTCCTCCGGCGCCAGCTTCCAGCCCCCGCGGGAGAGGAACGGCCGGCCGAGGAAGAGGGCCTTGGTGGACGGCAGCGTGTTGGGCGCTACGCTACGGTGGGCCCGGAAGGTCACTCCCTCGCGGGCCAGGCGGTCGACGACCGGCGACACCCCCGGTCTTCCGCCGAGGTGCCCCACGGCGTCGGCCCGTAGCGCGTCCATCACGTAGACCACCACCAGTCGGGGCGCTTGCGTGGACGGCGAAGCGGCCAGGGCCGGGGGCGCCGCCGCCGGCGTGCCCCCGCCGATCAGGCCGAGCCCCTCCCACCGGCCGGCGGGACCGCCGCCGAGCGCCCGCAGGCGCACCCGCACGAACCGCCCGGCATCGGCGAGCGGCAGGTCGATCGCGCGCTTCCCGCGGACGCGGTTCCACAGGCTGGGAGCCCAGGAGAACCGGCGGACCGGGGTGCCGTCACCGCGCTCCACGGTGAGCTCGAAGCGCTGCCCCGGCCGGGGAGATGCCGGGGGCACGAAAGACCCGACGAGCGCCTGGGCTCCCAGGGCCGGCCGCACCAGGTCGACGATCGAGCTGCCGCTCTGCACCAGGTCCCCTCCCTCGATTCGCGCCTCTCCCGCGGGAAGCACCGGGCGGACCGCCGCGGCGACCACTCCAGCCTCGCCGGAGTCGAACCTGAGGTCCACCGCCACCCGGCCGAGCGGAGCCTCGTCGAAAGGCAGCGGCACCTCGAGCGGATCGGCCAGAGCGAAGGCGCCGAGGTCGCGTCCCCCGGCCCGCACCCGCACCCGGGTGCCGGCCGCGGCACTCCCGTGGAAGTCGATCACCAGCTTGCGCGCCGTGCGCTCCAGGTTGACCACCTCCAGGCGGGCCCGCTCTCCTGCCGCCACCGGCGAGAGCACCACCTGCCCGCCGTCGCGCCAGGGCGTCCACCCGGTGAGGAACCGGCTGCCGTCGACAGCCGGCGGCCGGGCGATCTCCTGGCGCTCCACCAGCACGTCCGGGGCATGCTCGCCGTCGAGAAGCGGCCGCACCGGGCCGGTGGGCCGGTCGGGGCCGCACCCGGCCGCGGCGGCTAGGAGCAGGAGGGCGAGGAGCGGGCGGATCGTCGGCATGAGTCCAGCCGATGCTATCTCAACCGGGGATGACTCCCTGGTGCTACCATCTTCCTGACACAGGTTGCGCTCCATGGAGACTCCATGATGGAATATCGCTCTTCGGAGAAAGGACGGCTCGCATGACCGCGTTTCCCCTCCGCGAAGATATCTACTATCCGGAATCGGACGGCCAACCCATGGCGGAGACCCCAGATCACCGCGGGGAGATGTCGTACCTGATCGACGCGCTGGAGGATCGCTTTCGCGACGCTCCGGACGTCTACGTCGGGGGCAACATGCTCTTCTACTACGTAGAGGGGGATCCGCGCACGTGCGTGGCCCCGGATGTCTTCGTGGCGGTCGGGGTCCCCAAAAAGAAGCGGCGGGTCTACAAGGTCTGGGAGGAGGGCCGAGGGCCCAGCCTGGTCATCGAAGTCACGTCAGAGAGCACGAGGGGAGAGGACCTGGTCAGGAAGAAGGCGCTCTACGAGCGGCTGGGGGTCGAAGAGTACTTTCTTTACGATCCCCTGGACGAATACCTCACTCCGCCGCTCCAGGGTTACCGGCTCGTCGCCGGGCGATATCAGCCTATACAACCGGAGCCGGACGGATCTCTGGTGAGCCGGACGGCGGGAGTGACTCTGCGGCCGGAAGGTGAGAGGGTGCGGCTCGTCGACACCAAAACGGGCAGGTCTCTGCAGCGCTATCAAGAGGTCACGGCCTCCAGCGAGATTGCCGAAGCGCGAGTTGCCCAGGAATCTGCTCAGCGGGAGGCCGCGGAGGCGCGGGCGGACCGCGAAGCGGCCGAACGGAGAGCCGCCGACGAGAAGGTGCGGGCTCTGGAAGAGGAGCTCGCCCGGCTCCGCGGTGAAGCCGGGGAGCGACGGTCCGGCTGACCTCCCGCCGGAGTGCCGGCGGCTCGCCTCCCCTTGCCGCCCCCGCCCGGGTCGGCTACGATCCCGGCCGTGCCCGGTCTCCCGGGTCTTCCCTCTTCCCCGATCAGGAGCGTCCATGTACCGTGAACCCGACTTCTCCCAAACGCGCTTCGCGTCCGCGCCCGAGTGCCGCTTCGAGGCGGCCCCGGCGGACACCGTCCTGCCGGACGGCTTCATGTCCACGACCAACCATCCGACCTACGTCAAGGTGGGGGGCCGGTGGCGGATGCCGGAGCGGCCGCGCATGGACTCGCACCTGGTCTGGGACCCGGCGGCGGAGCGCCTGCTGATCAAGGAGTTCCGCCTGGTGCGGAAGGAGGACCTGGTGGCCGTCGCCCAAGCCGAGGACGGCTCGGAAGGGGTGCTCGTCTGGGACCGCGGGTTCCTGGACGAGGTGGACGTGACCCACGCGCCCGAGGCGTTCTCGTTCATGGCGTCCGAGGTGAGCCGCGAGAAGCCGGTCAACTACGACGCGATCTTCCACGAGTTCATGAAGAACCGCGGAGTCGAGGGCTTCATCCTCTGGGTGATCGGTCCGGCCCTGGTGCACTCCCGCGGGCGGGTGGCCATGGAGTGGATGATCCACCACGGCTTCTGCCACGGCCTGATCACCGGCAACGCGGTGGGCGTGCACGACGTCGAGGCCGCCCTCTATGGCACGACGCTCGGCATGATGGCCGACGGCTCCGGAGCCGCGGGCGGCCATTCGTCGCACATGAAGGCGATCAACGAGGTGAAGAAGGCGGGGTCGATCCAGGCGCTGGTCGACGCCGGGCGCCTCGAGGGCGGCATCATGCACGCCCTCACGGCGACGGGCACCCCCTACGTGCTCGGCGGCTCCATCCGCGACGACGGCCCGCTGCCGGAGACGATCCCCTCGGCGCTCGACGCCCAGGAGGCCATGCGCGAGCTGACCTCCCGGGCGACCATGGTGGTGATGGTGGCGACCGCCCTCCACGCCATCGCCGCGGGCAACATGCTCCCCACCTTCTGCTACCGCCCCGACGGCTCCATCACCGAGATCTCGACGATCTGCGTGGACCAGACGGAGTTCGTGGTCAACAAGCTGAAGGACCGCGGCACCCACCAGGCCTTCGGCGTGGTGACCAACGCGCAGGATTTCATGCGGCTGCTGCAGTTGGAGCTGCAGGGGCGGGTGTAACCTCACCCCCCTGCCCCCCTCTCCCGTGGGGAGAGGGGGGAACTCGGTCGCCTTCGAGCTCAGAGCTTCTCTTCGATCTCCCGGATCGCCGCCTCCAACTCCTGCCGGCGCGCGACCTTGCCGGTCCGGCGGGTCTCGACGTCGGTGATCTTGGCGTTCAGGCTTTCGCGGATGTCGTCCCCGCGGGGCCCGGGCGTGACGTCGTCCAGGCTGGTGCGCCAGCGGCCGAGGTTCTCCTCGTCGCGCTGGATCGATTCGCTGAGCCGTTCCAACTGCTCCTGCTTGCGGGTGAGGGCCTCCCGCATCTGGTCCTTGCGGTCGTCCTGCCGTTTGTCTCGGCCCTCGAAGTACTCGGCCTGACGGGCGAAGAAGAGGTCGATGGCGGCGCGGAAGCGGGTCCAGACGGCGTCGGCCCGGGTCTTCGGAGCGGGGCCGACCGCGCGCCACTCGGCCTGGACGGCCTTGATGGCCTCCACGGTCGAGCGCCACTCGGTCGACTGGCTGAGCTCCTCGGCGCGCACGCAGAGGGCCTCCTTCTTGCGCAGGTTTTCCTTCTGCCCCTTCTCCAGCTCCTTGTAGTGCTCCTTGCGGTGCTCGAAGAAGCGGTTCGCGGCGCCCCGGAAGCGCTCCCAGATGGCGTCGGCCCGGGTCTTCGGAGCGGGGCCGATGGTCTTCCACTCCTCCTGGAGGGCCTTGAACGCCTCGGCCGTCGCCTTCCAGTCGGTCGACTGGCTGAGCTCCTCGGCGCGCACGCAGAGGGCCTCCTTCTTCTGGAGGTTCTCCTTCTGCACCTTGTCCTGGGTGTCGTAATGTTCCTTGCGGCGCTCGAAGAACTGGTTGGAGGCGGCGCGGAAGCGGGTCCAGACGGCGTCGGCCCTGTCCTTGGGAGCGGGCCCGAGGGTCTTCCACTCGGCCTGGAGGGCCTTCAAGGCCTCGGCCGTCGCCTTCCACTCGGTCGAGCCGCTGAGCTCTTCCGCCCGCACGCAGAGCGCCTCCTTGCGGGTGAGGTTCTCCTCGAACTGCCGCAGGCTCTCCTCTTCGAGGGTCTTCAGCCGCTCGAGCAGGGCGTCGCGGTCCTCGAGGGCCTCGTCGGCCTCGACGGCCTCGCGCAGCTTCTGGACACGGGTGAGCAGGCGGGTCTTGTCCGCCTTGGCCGCCATGTCGCGCTCCAGGGTCTCGACCCGCGCGCCGAGCGGCTGGGGCGGGGCAGCGGGAGCGGGGGAGCCGGCTTCCCCCTGCGGGGCGGCCTCGGTCTCTTCGGTGCCGGCTTCTTCGCTCAGGCTGAGGGCGTCCGCCGCCTCCTGGCTGGCGTCGTGCGCGGGCAGCGGTTCGTGGTCGAAGGAGGAGCTCTCCTCTTCGGGCGCGATCTCTTCGGACGCGACCTCTTCGGGGATGCCGGCTTCTTGGAGCTGAGGTTCGTTGATGTCGGTCTCTTGATCGTTGGGTTCAGTCATGAAGCTCTCGATTGAGATGATGGTCGATTGAGTCGTTCGCCTTGGAAACCATGGCTGCGGTGTCGCACGCCCGCCCGATAGAAAAAGTGATCTGTAAAACTCTACCCTCCTTCGATCCCACCCTTGCGCCGGAACGGCCCGGAAAAGATACCGCAGGATGTGCGGTCTACAACAGTGCGAGCCGCCCGATCTCTTCCTCGCCGAGCCCCGCCTCGCGCAATACCTCCTCGGTGTGCTCCCCCAGGGCGGGCGGCGCGATGGTGGGCAGGGCTCGCCGGCCGTCGAAAAGGAAGGGCGCGGCGACCGTGGGCGGCGCGCCGTAGGCGCCGTCCGGGAGGCCGGTGACCTGGCCGCGCTCGCGGGCCTTCTCCACCGCCTGGCCGACGGTCGCGGGCGCCCCGGCGGGGACGCGGTGGGCGCGCATCCGCTCGTCCCAGTGGGCGACCGGGCGGGCGGCGAAGACCTCGGCGAGGATCGCGTCGAGGTCGGCCCGGTGGCGCACCCGGCCCTCGCTGGTCGCGAACCGTGGGTCGTCCGCCAGGTCCGGCCGCTCGACGGCGGCGCAGAAGCGGCCCCAGAGCTCGGCGCTGCCGACGCCGACGACGAACCAGCCGTCCGCGGCGAGGAACGCCTGGTAGGGCGTGAGGTTCGGGTGGGCCGAGCCGAGGCGGGCCGGCTGGCGGCCGTCGGCGAGCCAGGACTGCGCCGCGTAGGAGAGGAAGGAGGTGCCGGCGTCCACCATCGAGACCTCGACGCGGCGGCCCCGGCCGGTCAAGTCTCTGGCGCGGAGGGCGGCGAGCACGCCGGAGAGGCCGTAGAGGGCGGAGAGCATGTCGACGACTGCGACTCCCACCCGCACCGGCTCGCCCCTCTCGAAGCCGGTGAGGGACATGAGGCCCGACTCCGCCTGCAGCACCACGTCGTAGGCCGGCCGGTCCGCCTCGGGGCCGGCGCTGCCGTAGGAGGAGACCGTGCACTGGACGAGCCGCGGGTGGGCGGCGGTGAAGTCGGAGCCTGCAAAGCCGAGCCGGCTCCACTCGGCGGGCAGGAAGTTTTCGACCAGGATGTCCGCCCGAGCGACCAGCCGCTCGAAGGCCGCGTGGCCCTCCGCGGCCTTGAGGTCCAGCACCACCGACCGCTTGTTGCGGTTGGCCGAGATGAAGTAGGCGCTCACCCGGCCGCCCGGCCCCTCGACCCAGGGAGGACCCCAGGCCCGAGTCTGGTCCCCGCCGTCCGGCTTCTCGACCTTCACGACCTCCGCCCCGAGGTCGCCCAGCAGCATCGCGAGGTATGGCCCGGCGAGAACGCGCGAGGCGTCCACGACGCGCACGCCGGCAAGAGGGGGCGGAGGGGTCACGCGGTGGATGGTAGCAGGTGAAACCTCACCCTCGGTCCCTCTCCCGGAGGGAGAGGGATGACTCCTGCGGTTTGTCTTGCCTAAAGTTGGACTCTTTTCCATGTGACCTCCTCCAGTTGAGGCACACCTCCGGAGCAAGACCTCCCTCTCCCGCCGGGAGAGGGACCGAGGGTGAGGTGCTACTCAACCGCCCGCGGCGTCGACTGCAGCCAGACGACGCCCACCACGCCACAGAGAGTGAGGAAGCTGCCGAAGATCTGGAGCGGCTTCAGGCGTTCGTCGAGGACGAGGGCGCCGAGGAGCATGCTGCAGACGACGGTGAGCTGGGCTAGCACTCCGGCCTGGAGGTTGGTGACCCAGCGGTAGGCGTAGGTCATGAGGAGCTGGGCGACCACGGAGGTGGCTCCGACGGCGGCGAGGAGGAGCCACTGGCGGGGTGTCGGCGTCTGGAAATTTGAGAGGCCGAAGGGGGCGGTGGCGAGCAGGCCGAAGAGGGTGAAGCTGCCGTAGATGGCCCAGGAGCTTTCGGTTCGGCGGGCGGCGCGGACGGCGGTGACCGCGGCTCCCGAGAGGATGGAGGAGGCCACCCCTACCGCTTCCCAGACCCCGAAGTGCAGCAGCTCCCCCGGGCCGGCCCCGCCGCCGGCGGCGAAGAGCACGCCCATCATGGCGGCCGCGAGGGGCAGGAGGAGGCGCCGGTCCGTGCGCTCGCCGAGGAAGAGCGCGGCGAAGGCGACGCTGAAAATGGGGGAGGAGTAGTTCAAGAGCGTGGCGATGCCCACCGGCACGTGCTCGATGGCGAGGAAGTAGAGGAGCACGGCGGTGCCGCCGAAGAGGCCGCGGTAGAGCAGGAGGTCCAGGCGGTTGAAGGTCACGGACTTCTTCGCCACCCCCGGCACGAGCAGCACGGGCAGCATCATGAACGCGAAGCGGAAGAAGGCCACCTCGCTGCCCGAAAGCTCGGCCGCGGCGAGCTTCGCCGCCACCGCCATCAGGGCGAAGCAGACGGCGGAGATCGCGGTGAGGAAGAGGGGGCGCAAGGGCTGAGGGAGAGTCAGAAGGTTACGAGACGATTCTATTCCACCTCACAGCTCCCTCCTCTCCCCGGCGGCTGGGTGGGAGGCCGGGAGAGGGGGGTCGGGGTGGTGAGGGCCCAAGGGGGCGAAGCCCCGAGGCCTACCAGCCCGCGCGGCGGCAGTTGGAGGCGAAGAGGTAGTCGTCGGAGGCCGAGTTGAACTCGTCCTGGCAGGAGACGCAGCAACTGTGGTGCTGCTCGCAGCGGTCGTGCTCGCCGCAGTCGACCGTCCAGGCGCTGGTGCCGAGGATGGCGTTGCAGCCGGCGCCGCAGCGGGAGCGGCAGTTGGAGGCGCCGGGGCCGGTGGCGAGCCTCTCGTTGATCAGGCCGTGGTCGGTGGAGTCGTGGGCGAGGGAGGCGGAGGTGACGCCGCAGAGGTTGGTCCAGCTCTTGTCCCGCGGAGCGGTGATGCGGTCCAGGCGCACCGGCTGCAGCGGGTGGTCGCCCCACAGGCGCGCGGCGCGCAGCAGGAGGTCGGCCTCGGCATCGCCGCCACCGCCGGCGAGCTGGCGCTCCAGGGTCAGGGCGAGGGTGCGGAAGACGAAGCGGTCGGCGGCCGTGATCGTGGCGTCGCCTGGGTAGCTCGGCTCAGCCGTCCGATTCATCAGGTCGACGAGGAGCACGAGGTTGCCGCGGCCGCCCGGCAGGCCGTGCTCGACGCGCACCCGACCGTCCTTCTCGACGGTGCTGCTGAAGGCCGTCCGCCCGAGGGCGGACTTCATCTCTCCCTCGACGCGCGAGCCGAGCCGGAGGATGCGCACGCCCACCTCGGCGAGGTCGGCCACGGCGCGGTCCTCCTTGGTGTAGGGGATTTCCGGGATGCCCACGCTCTCGAGCTCCGCGGCGCTCAGCCGGAAGCGGACCTCGCCGGGCTCGCGGTCGCCCAGGACCGAGACGAGCCGGGGCAACTCGCGCGGGCCTTCCTGGGCAGTCAGAATGGCGGGAACGATCGCGGCCAGGGTCGCGACGAGGCTCAGGCAGATCCTTCTGGACATAGCAGGGCTCCTCCTTCGAGAGGCAGAAAAAGGGGATGGAGATATCCTCTGAAAGTAGGGGTGCGGCCCGGCCGGCCGGGCGAGCCGTCAGCCGGAGGTCAGCGCCTGCTCGTAGTCTTCCGGGGTGTCCACGTCCGCGATCACCCCGGCGTCCTCCACCGGGAGCCAGAGCACCGAGGCGGCGTGCCGGTCCCGGAGCTGCTTCAAGCCCACGGCCGGGTCCAAACTCCCGATCTCGGGGATCAGGGGCGGGGCGATCGCCAGGGGATGCCCGTTCTTCCCCTGGTAGACCGGCAGCCCGAGCGGCGCGCCGGTCTCCAGCATGCGCCGCAGGAGCAGGGAGATCGTCTCGGGCCGGATCCTCGGCAGGTCGGCCGGGGTGACCAGGAGGATCTCCGCGCTCATCCCGGCAACTCCGCCGAGCGCCGCGACCCCCGCCTGGAGGGTCGAGAGCATGCCGCGCTCCGGGTGCGGGTTGACGGCCGTCTCGACCCCGGCGCCTTCCGCCCAGGCCTGGAGGTCCTGATCGTCCGGAGCGGTGACCAGGAGGATGCGGTCGACCCCGGCGGCGCGCAGGGTATCGACGAGCGAGCCCACGAGCGTGCCGCCACGGTAGGGGAGGAGGAGCTTGGGGCGGCCCATGCGGCGCGAGGCGCCGGCGGCGGGGAGGAGGGCGACGGCCATGGCGGGATGCTAGCATCGGCCGGAGATCATGATCACGCACGTCTTCCTCGTCCGCCACGGCCTCGCCGAGAGGGGAGGGGGGTGCGCGGTGGGGCACCTGGACCCTCCCCTTTCAGACGAAGGGGCCGCTTCCGTCCGCCGGCTCGCCGCCTCCTGGCAGGGCCCGCCACCGGACGCGGTCTTCGCGAGCGACCTCCGCCGCGCCTCGGAGACGGCGCGCCTCCTGGCCGAGGCCTGGGGACTGTCCGTCGAAGCCGTCGAGGCCGACGCCCGCCTGCGGGAGATGAGCTTCGGCGAGTGGGAGGGGCGGCCGTGGAAGGAGATCGAAACGGCGGACGCCGCGCGCTTCGCCGCCTGGAGCGGCTCCTGGTGGAGCACCCGCGCACCGGGTGGCGAAGGCTACCCGGATCTGGCCTCCCGGGTTCAGTCCTGGCTCACCGACCTCCTCGCCGGCCCGCCCGGCCGCACCGTGGTCGCCGTCGCTCACGACGGCAGCATCCGCGCCCTCCTCGCCCAGGCCGGAGATCTCCCGCGGGAGAAGATCTTCCACCTCCAACTCGATCACGCCCACGTTTCGGGAATCTTCGGCAACAAGGTTTTGTTCGTCAACGCCGCTCGCTTTCCCGCCACTCCGATCTGAAACGTTTCTGATCCCCGGGCCATAGATATTCAGGAGCCGGGGATTCGAGACCGTCCGCCTCCCGACGTTCTGAAACGTAAGGGTCTCAGACCAGGAGTGTGATCGATGTCAGTCAAGCCTTTGAGAGGGTCGGCGGCTCGCCGGCTGTCCATCTTCCTGACCCTCTTCGCCGCCACGGCGACGGGCGCGATGGCGCAGCTCGTCATCTCCAGCAACCCGCAATATTTCAACTACAACGGCACGCCGATCGCGCTGGTGGGTATCTCCGGCGAGTATCTGCCGCACGTCACCCGCCCCACGAAGCAGAACGACTACGCCACGTGGGAGAGCTACATTCCCTACATCAACGACATCACGGCCCGAGGTCTGAACAAGATCCACATCTGGGCCGACATCAACCACAGCATCGGCTTCCTGGACGGCCTGGGCGCGCCCTACCAGTATGAACAGCCGTTTTTCTGGAACGGCAGCCGGTGGCGCCTCGACCGCTTCGAGCCCAACTTCTTCACGCGGCTGAAGGCGGTGATCGCTTACGCCGAGACGAAGGGTGTGATCGTCGAGGTGACGCTCTTCGACGTCTGGCAGGGCGACTACACGACCTCGCCCTGGTACCCGGTGGGCCGGAACATCTGGTTCGACTCCGGGGGTGTGCAGCACGCGGACGCCGGATTCACTCAGCGCGGCTACATGGCGAGCTTTGAGAACGGCAACGTGGACGTCGATCAGCGAAACATCGACACCCGGGCGCTCCAGGTCAAGTACGTGCAGCGGATCGTTTCAGAGCTCAACCAGTACCGGAACTTCTATTGGGAGATCGCGAACGAGCCGGACTTCAACACGGTCAGCGGACCGATCAACATCACGGCGATGGTCAACTGGCACAACTTCATGGCGCAGACGATCGTCGCCGCTGAGGCGCCGCTCCCCAACAAGCACAAGATCGGCGTCAACTTCATCACCCAGGCGGCGGTCACCCAGGTGCGCAACGGCCTTCTCAACCCGGCGATTGAGATCGTGAGCGGCCATTACGTGGACATCTCGGTGAAGAACGGCACGCCGGCACGCTGGGGCGCGATCACCATGAACCGCACCTACAACAGCACGGCGACGCCGATCAACAAGGTGTTCGGCTTCAACGAGACGACGATCAGCCCGGCGCCGAGCAACCGTCTGAGCTCGCGGGCCGAGGCGTGGGAGTTCATGATGAGCGAGGGCGGCCTCTACGACAACCTCGGTTATCAGTGGAACACGCCCGTCGAGACCAAGCCGTGCACCGACCCGACGATCGCCGCCGCCTCGACCGCCCTGCTGCGCTGCGACCTCGGCCGCCTGACGGGGTTCCTGGCGCCGCTGAATCTCGCCAACATGTCGCGCCAGATTGGCCAGAAGCCGAGTTGGATCACGAACGGCCTGGTCAACTACGGAGCGTTCGATCCCATCGCCGGCACCAACACCTTCTGGGGAGCCATGCAGTGGGCCGGCCAGCAGTACGCTTTCTATTACCACCACAGCACGATCTCCGCCGCGGCGGGCGCCAAGAAGTACGACCCGGTGGTCGGCAACTACTCGCCGGCCGGCTTGCCGCGCTCGTTCACCTTCAGCCTGGGCGGCGCCGCGGGCTTCTTCAAGCTCGAATGGTTCTACTATGCGCCCGGCTCTCCCAAGATCCAGTCGACGCTGGTTGAAAGCATCTTCTGGAACGGCACTCCGATCGTGAAGAACGCACCGAACTACAACTACGACCTGGGCATCCGCATCACCCGCTGCCCGGGTGCCGGGGCCTGCTAACCCTTCCCTTCTTGCCCCGGCCGCCCAAGCGGCCGGGGCCCTTCCCGGTGGCCTCGCGGCTCGCGGCCGGCCCTACCCGTCTGATACGCTTCCGCCCGGTGGACAGCCCCCTTCTCCGTCTCCACATCACCCCGGCCGAAGGCGCTCCGTTCGAGCACGTCCTGAAGAGCGAGTCGCTCGTCGTCGGCCGGGCTTCGGACGCCGACCTCACCCTTTCAGACCCTTTCCTCTCCCGCCGCCACTCGCGTTTCTACCGGGTGGGAAGCGCCCTCTTCGTCGAGGATCTGGGCTCCAGGAACGGCACGCTCTTGAACGGCGAGAAGGTCGCGAAGCCGACCGAGGCGCGGCCGGGGGACGTGGTCAAGATCTCCGGCAGCACGATCGCGATCCAG